>Ga0194063_10000653_pt1 | contig 24658 bp, 26 predicted proteins | sample SepL3720m_MetaG_FD_155459 | JGI IMG/M metagenome (GOLD analysis project Ga0194063, IMG submission 155459) | Anoxic zone freshwater microbial communities from boreal shield lake in IISD Experimental Lakes Area, Ontario, Canada - Sep2016-L373-20m | ecosystem: Environmental > Aquatic > Freshwater...
GCTTTGTGGAGACAAGGCGGCGGCGTCCATCGGGGCCAGTGAAAGCTGCCTGCCAGAATGGGGATTTGCCTTTTGAATCACGGTGAATTGATGCCATGTCCTAACGGTAGCCCTAACGTCCCGAGGTGTCAAAGAAAAAAATGATGTCTGATTTGCAACGATTTACGAGAGCTCTAGGGGCAATTTAAGAACCGGGGGTTCGAATCCCCCCCCATCCGAATCATCCGCCGACAGGCGGACTCATCATGATCCGGGGGATGAGAACGCAGTTCGACTGCCAGCGCGCCAGCGCATCTTTCCCCGCGAAGCCATCCTTGCAGAGCCCGCGCAGCGGGATAATCCCCCCCCATCCGAATCTATCAGTTCAACGGATGCCGGTGATGATCTCCGGGAGCGGAATCGACTCGGGATCGGGCACCAGAGGATCGGGCAGCATCAGGTCAGGTGCGGCGATCATTTGCGGGGCCTCCGTGCTGAAGCGCAGATGGAGAGCCGAATTCCGGACAAACACCGGCCGTCCGGTCTCGGCGTCGGAACGTTTCCATGTCAGCACAACCGAGTTGTCTCCCTGCAGCCAGAGCCGGGCGGGCAGGAAGAGGGATCCGGCACGCCAGCCGGCAAGGATCAGCCGTCCGCTATCGTCCGGAACCAGCGACGGATCATCCAGGCGGAAGGGAGGGAAGTTCAACTGCCCGACAGGGAGCGAGTTCACGCGGACATCGATCCAGGCCTCGGGATCAAGCCCGAGGACATCGAGACGGACCATCGCGCCTTCGACGGTCCCGTCGATCGGGACGACAAATTCCAGATCTGTATCGAGCGGGGCGAGCGGCGCGGACAATTCGGCTTCGACGATAGCTCCCCGCCTGACGTCCCCACTCACGGGAACCATCCTCCGTCCGTCCGCCTCGCCGCGCTCGAAGACCCGCAGCGCTTCATCCACCAGCACGGGATCGCTCTGTCCGCCCAGCACGGCCAGCAAATCCCCGCGCGCGGGCCGCACCGCAAGGCTGAGGATGCCGGAGAATTTGGCATAGTAAGAAACCAAAAGAACCCCTCCGGCGCGCGTGAGGGATTCCGGCAGGAGAATCGTCCGCGCATTCAGTCCCAATGCAGCGCCCAACTCTCCGAGCCCTTGGGAAATCGTGCTCGTCGAGCCGTCGGGCGCACGCCATTCCACGGCAGGACCACCGTCGCCGCAGTCGTCAAACACAACGGTCAGCGCATAAAACTCGACGGCGGGCGACGCCCAGAGCGCGGGGATCGGAATCTCGATCATCGCGGTCTCCTCGTGGACGACGGCGGGAGCCGTCATCCAGCCCGGCAGCGGGCTCATTTGCAGGGCGGGCTTTAAAGCCAGAACAAACGGCGCGAAATTTCTTCCGGTCACGAGCGACGCATCCTCGGCCGCCAAGCACATCCCGGCAAAGAGCAGAAATCCCCCCGCCCATGCTGAAAGAAGGTTTCGGTTGTTTCTCACCTTGGATCAGGATAGCCCAAATCGGTCGCAAAAGAAAGAATAAGAAAGAATTAATCACTGCCATCCTGACCTCGTCCGGAGAAAAGGAATGGGCGAGGAAAACGAATGCCCCCATTCGGGACGGAAATTTGCCCCCGCACGGGCGAGCCGCCCCGTGCCCTGTGTGCTTTCGCGTCTCACAAGATTTCCTCGCAGGTCAGGATGTCTGGGATTATGTGACGATGAGCGGGGTGGAGGGCTCCTCGCGAAGCGGGATGTTTTCTCCGGCCACGAGGAGCTTCCACCAGATGCGGACGTTGGCGCCGACCACCAGCAGCACGAGCACGAGAAACGCGCCCGTCACCAGGACGTTGATGTTATTGTTGAGGATCTGGTGCTGCCATGCGGAGAGCTGCGCGGAGGTGCCTCCGCCGGCAACGCGCACTTTCAGATCCGCCACCGCGCTGAGAAATCCCAAGCGCGGATCCGCGCTGAAGATTTTCATCAGGCCGGCGGTCATGGTCACGCAGAGGAGCCAGGCCAGCGGCAGGAGCGGAACCCATGCGTAGCGCGCCTTCCCCATCTTGATGAGCACGGTCGTGCCGAGCGAAAGCGCGATGACGGCGAGGAGCTGGTTCGCGACGCCGAAGATCGGCCAGAGCGAGTTGATCCCCCCGAGCGGATCGATGACCCCGGCATACAGGAAATACCCCCAGGCCCCGACAAACAGGATGCTCGCCAGCCAGCTCCCCGGCAGAAAATCCGTGCGCCCGAGCGGCTTCCAGAGGTAGCCCAGAAGATCTTGGAAAAGGAACCGGCCGACCCGCGTGCCCGCGTCGATCGTGGTGAGGATGAACAGCGCCTCGAACATGATCGCGAAATGATACCAGAGCGAGAGGCTGGTTTTGCTGTTGAACACCTTGCCGAACATCACGGCCATGCCGACCGCAAATGTCGGCGCACCGCCAGCGCGCCCGATCATGTTCTTTTCTCCCACGCGATCCGCCAGATCGGCCATCTGTTGCTCGGTCACCGGGAACCCCTCGGCAGAAATTTTTTGGACGACGTCGGCCGGGGCACCTTTCATATTGATGGCGAAGTATTCTCCCGGCGGCATCGAGGAGGCGGCGATCAGCGCCATGATGCCGACCAGCATTTCCGTGATCATCGCGCCGTAGCCGACAATCCGGATATCCTTTTCGCTCGCCAGAATCTTCGAGGTCGTTCCCGACGCGATCGTGGCATGGAAGCCCGAAACCGCCGCGCACGCGATCGTGATGAAGCAGAATGGAAAAACCGGCCCGGCGAAAACCGGGCCGTTCCCGGCGATGAACTTCGTGATGCCCGGCATCTGCAGGGCGGGCGAGATGCAGACGATCGCGACCGCCAGCCCGCCGACGACCCCGATTTTCATGAACGTGCTGAGATAGTCCCGGGGTGCCAGCAGCAGCCAGATCGGCAGCACCGAGGCGAGCAGGCCATAGATCATGATCGCCCAGGCGAGCGTGGTGGCGTTGAGCGTCAGCGCATGCTCGAGCAACGGGGACGCCTTGATCCAGGGCCCCGCGGCGACCGAGAGCAGGAGCCCGACGACTCCCATCGCGCTGATGATGCCGATGGGGAGTTTTGTGAACCTCATGGCCAGCCCCATGACCATGGCGATCGGCACGGACGACGCGATGGTAAACAGCCCCCACGGACTCTCGGCCAGCGCGTTCACCACGACAAGCGCCAGCACCGCCAGGATGATCACCATGATCAGGGTCACGCTGATTTGCGCGACCAGGCCGGCGAATGGTCCGACCTCCTCGCGCACCATCTGGCCGAGCGATTTTCCCCTCCTCCGGATCGAGCAAAAAAGGATGATGCTGTCATGCACCGCCCCGCCCAGCGTGGCCCCGACCAGAATCCACAGCATGCCGGGGAGGTATCCGAATTGCGCCGCCAGCACGGGCCCGACCAGCGGGCCCGGCCCCGCGATGGCCGCAAAGTGATGTCCGAACACGACCCAGCGGTTGGTCGGCACGTAATCCCGTCCGTCGTCCTGAACGATGGCGGGCGTCGCGCGCGCCGGATCGAGGGTCAGCACCTTCGCCATCAGCCAGGAAGAATGGAAGCGATACGCGATGGCGAAGGTGCAAAGCGAGGCCACCACCATCCACAACGCGCTGACATGCTCGCCTCTCCCAACGGCCAGCACGGCCACCGCCACGCCACCTGCCAGTGCGACAGTGATCCAGCCCGCCATGCTAAACCCGCGTCGAAATTTCATCAGGGTCTCTGATCCACGCCATGAATTCCCGCAGAACTTCCGCTGATTCCGAGAGTGCGGCTCAGGCGCCGTAGCTCTTGGTGAACTTCTTGCGGCTCTCCGGATCGCTGCCGGTCGGCTCGTCCGCGTCTGCCGGAGCTGCAGAGACTGGCGCGGCTGCCGGGGCGGGCGTCGCCTCGGCCGCCTCGGCGGCGGCGGGAGGATTTCCGGCTGCTTGGACGAACGTGAGCCGGAGGTCGCCGAGCACGCGGGTGAGGATTTCGGATTCCTCGGCGGTGAGGTTCCCTCGGGTTTTTTCGTGGATCATTTCGAGCTGGTCAATGAACATGCGGGCGATCTCGAGGTTGACCTCCGGCTTTCCGGTCTGCGGGTTCGGGATGCGCCCGAGGAACATCGCGGCCTGCTGGGCCTGCATCATCACGAACTCGATGAATTTCTGTGTCATTTCCCCGAGGGCGGCGGTGCGTTGGATTTCTGGCATAATAGGAATCAGGGTTGCTTGTCGGACGGGAGGACGGTGACCTCGACGCCGGCGGGTTGTTGGAAATACTTTGAGGCCACCCGGCGGGTGTCGTCGAGCGAGATTTTTTCGAGGACGTCTTTCCGGCGTGTGAACGCGTCGAACCCCTCTCCCAAGAGCTCGTCCACCGCGCAGGTCGCGGCGAGCGCGGCGTTGCTCTGGTTGCGAATCGCCTCGGCGCCGAGCAGTTTTTTCTTCGCGCGCACAAGCTCCTCTTCCGTGAGGCCGTCTTTCGCGAGCTGCGCGATCTCGTCGCGGAGCTCGATCGTGACCGGCCCGGCTTTTTTCGGATCGGTGCCGAGATAAAACAGGAACGCACCCGGCGCGAGGCCGTAGAACTGGGAGGCCCCCACGAAATAAGCGAGCCCCATTTTTTCGCGGATGCGGTTGAAGAACCTCGAGCCGAGGTCGTTCGACGCCTCGGAGATCAGCTCCATGACCGGACGGTCGGGGTCGTCCACCCTCATGCCTTGGAAGCCGACCATCACGATCGCCTGCTGCTTGTCGAGGTGAGCGGTCGCAGGAGAAACCGAGGAGACCAGCGCGGGAGCGGGCGGGTCTGCAAACGCCAGCGCCCCGGACGGCATCGCGCCGAAATCTTTTTCGACGAGCTTGCGAACGGTCTCCGGATCCACGTCCCCGAAGACGCTGAGGACGCCGTTGCTCGCGGTGGCGAACTCCTGGTGAAACGCGCGGAGCCGGTCCGGTGCCAGCGAGGCGACGGATCCGGCGGATCCCGAATTCCGCAGCGCGTAAGGATGCGAGCCGAAGAGCCGCTCGCGAAGCAGGTTGCGGGCGACCGATATCGGCTGCTCGTCCTCGGCCTTGATGCCGGCAAGCTGGGACTGCTTTTCCAGCGCGACCTCGCGCTCGGGAAACGACGGATGGATGAGCACGTCGGCCAGAAGCCCGAGCCCGAGCGCCAGATCCGGTTGCATCACATTCACCGAGACGCCGAAGCTGTTGTTCCCGCTGTCGGACGAAATGCTGCCGCCCACATTTTCGATCTGCGATGCGATCTCCTCGGCCGAGCGGGACTTTGTGCCCTTGAGCAGTGAGCGCGCGCAGAGCTTCGTGATCCCGTTATTCTCCTTCGTCTCGGCGAGAAGACCGCCCCGGAAGACTGCGTTGATCGCGATCAGCGGGAGGCGTGGATCCCTGCGGACGACCAGGCGCAGGCCGTTCGGAAGCGTGAATTTTTTAATCTCTCCGGCGAGCGGCTCCGCGTCCGTCCCAGCCGCTTTCGCGAGCGTCCCGGTCGGGTTGAGCGACGTCGCGTTCAGGCGGTCCGGGCGCAGATATTCCTGCGCGACCCGCCGGACATCGGCAGCCGTGACCTTGCCGATTGCGTCGAGATAATATCTGCTGAAATTCAAGTTCCGCGTGAGAAGCCAGTTCGATCCGAGGTTGGAGGCGATTCCGCGCGCGGTCGTCAGGGAATGGAGCTGCTCCGAGAGGAGGGATTTTCTGGCACGCTCGAGTTCCTCCGCGCTGACGCCTCGGGATTTGACGTGCTCGACGAGGGCGAGGGATTCCTTTTCGACCGCTTCGCGATTGCCCGGATCGGCGACCGCATGGATGACGAAGACGCCCTCGTTTTGCATCGTGAGCATTCCCGCGCCGACCGAGTGGGCGAGCTGTTTGCGCTCGCGGATCTCGCGGTTGAGGATCGAGCTGCGCCCGGAGCCGAGGATCTCGCCGAGGACTTCGAGGGCCGGCGTGTCGGGATCTGTGAGACCGGGAACCCTCCACGCCAGCGCGAGACGGGTCAGCTCGGTCGGGAATTCCTCGTGGGCATCCCGCCGCCCGAGCTGCACCGGTTCCTGCGCGACATACACCGGATCGAGCGCGCGGCGCGGCTGGGATCCGAACAGCTTCCCGAGCTCGTCCCGGATTTTCTGCGCATCCACATCGCCGGTGACAACAAACGTCAGGTTGTTCGGGACGTAGCGCGATTTGTAGTATTGAAGAACGTCGGCGCGGGTCAGCTTGTTATAGACATCGAGGTAGCCGAGAACCGGGTGCCGGAGCGGGCTCTCGGAAAAAACCGTGCGGAGCAGGAGCTGCGAGCTCTGGCGGTCGGGATCGTCGAAGCCCATGGCGAATTCCCGGCGGATGACTTCCTGTTCCTTTTTATATTCCTCCTCGGGCAGGGTCGCGTTCATCATCGCGTCCGCGAGGATCCCGACCGCCGCCGAGGCCCCGTCGGACGGGACATCGATCCAGTAAACCGTGCGGTCGAACGACGTGTAGGCGTTGATGTAGCCGCCGAGGTTCTGCACCTCGCGGGCGATCGCCCCGGGCGGGCGCGATTCCGTGCCCTTGAAAAGCATGTGCTCGAGGATGTGCGAGAGCCCGGCACCCATCCGGGTCGCCTCGTGGATGCTGCCGGTTCCGCACCAGGCCTGGACGCTGGCCACCGGAGCGCTCCGGTCTTCCTGCACGATCAACGAGAGGCCATTTTCATATGTGAAAACCTGCGGGTTGGATGCGGGAAGAGAGGGAGGTTTCGCCGGCGCGGCATGGAGCGAGGCGGCAGCAAGAGTTGCGAGCATCAGATTCATTCCCCAGCTCGGACGCTGCCCGCCGCCGATGCGTTCAAAGAAAATTTCCCAGACTGGAACGGCACGACGAACGCGCTGTGGAAATCAAATCCCCCGGCAAAGCTTTCCGGCGTGTCCTCATCGGTTTTTCCGAAGACCCCGGCGTTCACGAGATTGAAAACCATCTGCCCGACATCCTCGCACGAGCGCACCCCCCAATATTCGAGCACGGTCATCGTCATCGGGCCGAACTCATGGATCGCGTGCAGGCGGAACCCCTCGATCAGCTCGGGTGCCGCCACGTGCCCGCCGGCCTCCCCCTTCGCTTTTTTTCGCCGCTTGAGCGTGGCGTCGAGCGAGTCCCGCAAAAAAAGATACGCCTCCGGATGGTATCTCCGGTCGTCGCGCGAGACGGCTTCAACGGCTTCTTGGAATGTCGTGGTCTGCATGGATTTCAGGGCGCCTGCTCAGGAACAGCGCGGAGCGGCGCGGATCCCCTCCATTGCTTGACCCCGAAGCCAAGCAGAAAAATGAAAACGAATCCGGCAACGAGCGCCTGTTCGCCGCGCGTCAGCTCAAACATGACCGGAACCATAGCGAAATTTCCGGGACGCGCAAGAGAGGCCTCGCTCAAAAAATGTCGGAGCCGGCGCGGAGCGATGGATCGGGGTCTGCAAATAACTGGCGCGTTCGCCGCAATACGGTAAAATGCCATTCTGGAATCGGGTTGTGATATGGACACAAGGATGTGCATTCCCTCATTTCTCAGCCCCACAAAAAATGACTGTCCTCGAAGTTCTGAATGCGGCGACCGGCCACCTGCGCAAGCAGGGCGTCGAAAGCCCGCGCCTGAATGCCGAGCACCTTCTCGCCAAAGTGCTGGCGATGAAGAACCGGATTGATCTTTATTTAGAGTTCGAGCGCACGCTCGGCGAGGCCGAACGCGCGCCGCTGCGGGATCTCGTCCGTCGCCGGACAGAGGGCATCCCGCTCCAGCACCTTCTCGGCACGGTGGATTTCCTGGGTTTCACCTTCGCCACCGACGGGCGCGCGCTCATCCCGCGGCCGGAGACCGAGCAACTGGTCGAACTCGTGCTCGCCGAAGGGTCGTTCGAAGCCATCGTGGACGTCGGCACCGGCAGCGGGGTCATCGCGCTGAGCCTCGCGCTCAAACGTCCGGAATCCACGGTCACCGCCTGCGAGATCTCGCCGGACGCGCTCGCGCTCGCCCGGGAAAACGCCGAGCGCCACGGGCTCGCCGACCGCGTCACATTTTTGGAATCCGATCTCCTCTCGTCCGTCTCCGGCCCGCTCTCCGCGATCGTCGCCAACCTGCCGTATATTCCCACGGGCGATCTCGCCTCGCTTTCCCGCGAGGTCCGGCACGATCCCGCGCTCGCGCTCGACGGGGGAACCGACGGACTCGACGCGATCCGGCGGCTCGCTGGCGAGGCCGCCGCAAAACTCGCCCCAGGCGGGCTCCTCGCCCTCGAAATCGGATACGACCAGGCCGCGCGTGTCCGGGAGATCCTCGCCAAAGAAAATTTTCGGGACATCTCGCCTCGGCGGGACTATCAGAATATCGAAAGGTTTCTCATCGCAAGGCATGGATAAAATTCTCGTTCACGGAGGCCGTCGGCTCAGCGGATCGGTCCGGATCAGCGGATCGAAAAATTCCGCGTTACCGATCCTCGCGGCCACATTGCTGACGCGCGAGCGGTGTGTGATTTCCCGCGTGCCGGATCTGAGCGACATCCACTACATGCTCACGATCCTCAGCGAGCTGGGCTGTGAGGTCGAGCGTGCGAGCGGCGTCGTGACCATCAAGGCCGAGAACGTGACCACCGAGGCTCCATATGACATCGTGCGCAAGATGCGTGCGTCGGTCTGCGTCCTGGGCCCGCTGCTCGGGCGCGAGAAGGAGGCCACGGTCTCGCTCCCCGGCGGATGCGTCATCGGCGACCGCCCGATCGATTTGCACCTGCAGGGGTTCACTGCGCTCGGGGCCGCCGTCCGGGTCCAGTCGGGCAACGTCAAAGTCCTCGCGCCGGAGCTCCGGGGAGCGATCATCAACATGCGGGGAAAATTCGGCTCCACCGTGCTGGGGACCGACAACGTGATGATGGCCGCCGTGCTGGCCGATGGGACGACCGTGATTGACGGTGCGGCCACCGAGCCGGAGGTCGTGGATCTCGCCAATTTTCTGATTGCGATGGGAGCGCAAATCGAGGGGGCCGGAACCCACCGGATCATCATCGAGGGGGTCAAAGAACTCCACGGCGCCGAGCACGAAGTCATCCCGGACCGCATCGAAGCCGGAACATTTCTTGCCGCCGCGGCGATCTGCGGCGACGGGGTCACGCTCATGCGCGTCGAGCCCGCGCACCTTGCCGCCGTCACCGATCCTCTCTCGCGGGCCGGGTTCGTCATAGAGACGGTGCGGGACAGAATCACGATCAGCCCGAACGGCTCGCGCCGGGCGCTCCAGCTCGACGCCCTCCCCTACCCCGGGTTCCCGACAGACATGCAGGCCCAGATGTGCGCGCTCCTGGCGACGACCGACGGGATCAGCGTGGTCACCGACAACGTGTTCCCGCAGCGCTTCATGCACGTCGCCGAGCTCAAGCGGATGGGCGCCAATATCGAGCTCAACGGGCAGTCGGCCATCATCCACGGCGTCGAGAAGCTCGGCGGCGCACCGGTAATGGCGAGCGACCTCCGCGCCTCGGCCGCGCTCGTGCTCGCCGGCCTCCAGGCGGACGGCATCACCGAGGTCAACCGGGTCTATCACATCGACCGCGGCTACGAATCCCTCGACGAAAAACTCAACGGCCTCGGCGCCGAGATCGAACGCGTCAAGGCCTGATCGTTAAATTGTTGACTGCCCCGGTTCCCATGAGACCACGAGGTCGTGGAGTCGCTGGTTCTCACCGCCGGGAGTGATGTGGGCGAACCAGACTTCGTCGGCGAGGGCGGCGACGAAGTCGTTGCGGCGGGCGGCAAGGTCGGCGGTCACTCGGGCAAGGTTGGCCGGAAAGATAGAGACGATGAGCATCCGTCCGGCGGCCAATGGGGTTTCCCACTCCGGCGGGATTCGCTTGGGCATGCCACGGGCAGGGCTGATGATGACAGGAGAAGTGCCTCGAAGGAGAATGCTCAGACATTCCTTTTCCACAGGTGAATGGAACCCCCCGATAACGCAGCGCCCGGCGTCACGCCAAGTGGCGACTTGGTCGTAAGCCCGGAGGATGGCGCTGCCGGGGCATCTGGCAGAGCAGAAGAATGCGGTTTTTGGCAGCGCGACCAGGTCGAGGTTGCCGAGGGCGAACAGTTGCTTGGGTGCATCACTTCCGAAACGCTCGCGCAGGAGCGCCGGAAAGTTGGCATCGACAGAACAAACAGTATGCTGTCGGGTCATTCCGTGGGTTGCGTTCTAGGTTTCATCAAACTGGTAGAAAACGTCGTCCAGCAGGCACTTCACCGGCTCCTCCGTCCATTTGTAGTCGCGCTGGTAGAAGTCGATGAAGTTAACCGTGGTCGAAAATGTCCGGTCGAGGTTCTGTTTGTCGGGTTGGATTTCCATGATTTTTCTTCTGATTCCTTAGCTCAACCCAAATGGCGGATTTCCAGATCTCCCCAATGCTGTTTCAAGTATTCGGCCACGAGTCGGCGATGGCAGTGATGCGGTTTGTCCTCGCTGCATAGCAGGCAACCTTCCGCCACGACTTCTTTGGGGATTCGCTCTTCAATCTTCCGTTTGGCCATGAGATCGAGAAACCGCTTTTCATAGATATCCCAGTCGCCCTTCAGCTTCTTGTATTCATCGAGCATCTCCTGAGTCGGGGCCAGGTCCGTCACATGCGTGTAGTCCATCCCGCACACTTCCTTGAGGAAGAATGCAAGGTCATCCCGCTTGGCGAACCCGGCGAGTTGCGACACGTTGTTGAGGCGCACATCCACAACCCTCTTGGCCCCGGACTTCCGGAGCGCGTCAAAAAATTGCCGCGCGTTTTTTTTGGTGAATCCGATGGTGAATACTTTCATGGTGAATCTTCCCTGACGGTTATTGCGGCTTGCGCTTCGTCCACGTAGGCGACCTGCAGTTCCTGACGAGCAAATGCCTCGGCAAGGAGTTCCTGTTTGGAGCGGAACAGGTCCACTTTCGGCAGGCCGGTCACTTTGAGCAGGCGCTCCATCGCGGCTTCGTGCGTTTCGAGATGTCCGTCAGCGTGGATGTGAAGCACCGTCTGGCCACGAGCCGCCAATGCCTTCGCCACGAGGAGAGTCCGATGGCATTCCAGCGGCTCCTTCTCCGCGCACATCAGCGCGACACGGTAGCGGGTTGCACCCAGCAGCACCCGGTCCAGCCCGCTTTGAAACAGAGGCGTCTGCGCCAACCGGTCATATTGCACCCGCCCGTCGAGGTAGCAGGAGCGGTCCTCGGAACGTGCGCCGAGTTCCTTCCCCAGAAAAACATAGCGGATGCCGCCAGCCTTGAGGAACTGTTCCAGTGCCTCCCGGTTGAACTGCGGGTTAAACCGGCTGAACGGCGACGAGCGCACATCGGCCACCGCTTCCACCTGATGCTGACGCAACAAGGCGAGAAACGCCTCGGCGCTGTGCGTCGAGTGGCCGATGGTGAAGACGGAACGGTCTGTCGCGCTCATGTTTCTTCACTATCCTTGAGGCGCGTGGAGTGGTCCGGGAGACCGCCCTTGGGGGACTCGCAAAGCCAGGCGGTGAAGCCGCGTTTTTCCGCGAAGGCGGTGAAGGTGAAATCTTCCTCGCTGACGCTCAACGTGAGCTTTTGGCGGCACGGTTCCCAGCCGAGTTCCTCGATGAAGAGCTTGGGCAGGTCGCAACTTTGCAGGAGCGGGCGGGAGCGGGTGTGGTTAAGTGACATGGAAAATTGGAAATTCGAAATGGGAAATGTGGAATTATGACGAGCCGAGTTCTTTTTCGATTTCCTCGATGGTGGGGAGGGAGCCTTTGAGTTTCTTTGGCAGTTGGCGGGTGAGCTGGTATTCGCTGACCCCGATGGCTTTTGTCATGCCGCGCAGGGCGTATTCCGCGATGAGGCGTTTTTTATCCTGACATAAAATGAGCCCGATGCTGGGCAGGTCTTCATTGTGGCGCATCTTGTCGTCCACAACGCTGAGATAGAAGTTCATCTTGGACGCGAACTCGGGTTTGAAGGCTCCGCGCTTCAGGTCGATAACGACAAAGCAGCGCAGGCGCAAATGGTAAAAAAGCAGGTCGATATAAAAGTCGTCCTCCCCCACCTCTACATGCACCTGCCGCCCAACAAATGCGAACCCGGTGCCGAGTTCGACCAGAAATTTGCTCAGGTGTTCCATGAGGCCAAGTTCCAACTCCCGCTCGCGGGCATCAGCCCCCAATGTGAGAAATCCGAAGTTGTAGGGGTCCTTGACGATTTGCTGGGCAAGATCGGACTGCGGATCGGGGAGCGTCCGTTGGAAATTGGTGACGGCTTTGCCCTGGCGCTTGTGGAGGGCTGACTCGATTTGGAGGGCGAGGATGTTCCTGGACCAGCCGTGTTGAACGGCCTGCCGGGCATACCAGAGGCGGGTGGCCCGGTCTTTGACCTTCTCGATGAGGATGACGTTGTGGAACCAAGGAACGCCAAGGACCTCGGGCGGCGGCAAATCTTGCACAGACCGTGCAAGATTTGGCTGCAGCCCCATGGTGGGACTCAGAACGTCCAATTCTGCCGCAGCCTGCGGCAGAACTATGGAATTCACAGGAGAGGTGGCATCGATCTCCAATTCTGTCGCAGGCTGCGACAGAATTATATCTCCATCGGAATAAGCGAGATAGAATCCACGCATCCGCCAGATGTTCCGTGCTGAAAACCCCTCAAGTCCGGGAAACTCCCTCTGAATATCGGCGGCCAGCCGCTCAATGACGGATTTTCCCCAGCCCTCCTGCTTTTGGCGCACAACAATGTCCCGCCCGATCTGCCAATAGAGAAGGGTCAGCTCGCGGCTGACTGCCAGATGGGCGCGCAACTGCGCCCGCCGGACGCGGTCTTTGATTTCGGTGAGCAGAGTTCCGTAGCTCGCTGGAACAGCAGTCGTCTCGGTCTGCGGAGTTCTTTCAACCGCACAGAGAGTTTTGCTCTTGCGGACAATTGTCGAAATGGAGCCGCCACTTTTTTTGGTTGTCGGTGGTTTCATGCCTGTTTTCGGATTCCGAGAGAGCAGATGATTTTTGGTTCGCGGGCCTCGACGTCGTCCTGCGGAACGCACAGGCGGTCCTCCTCGTGCAGGGAGAGGACGAGTTCCACGAGCTTTTCGCTGTCGATGCCAGATCTGAGTTCGCGATTGAGGAGGTCGCGTGCCGCTTCGCTGAGCGGAGCCTCATAAATGGCATCAATGGCCTGATGCAGCGGCTTGATGTCGAAAAGGCTATCCTTCACTTGGGCGGCGTAATCCTTGAGGCGTTCGTAAACGCGGCGGCGTGGACTGGTGGGCTTGCCAAGTTGTCCGCCGATGGAAACATGTTCCTTCTGGATGCCGGCAACGGCTTTTTGGACCAGTTCGTGGTGATTATCCAGGCGTGGGAGCGTCGGGGTGGTGGGCTCGCAGGCAGCCGCACGGAGGATTTCATGCTGGCTCTCGGTGATGGTTCGGCCCTCCTCATCAACCCACGCGAGTGCGTCGTTTTCGTCGGCGGTGCGAACATACACCATCACGCCCGAATCGGGCTTGGAACCTGCAGCGCCAGCCGGTTTGGCGGGCACGTCGGCGAGCGCCTTGGTGGAAAACATGACGTTGGCCATGTCGGGGATGGTCTTCTTGAGACTCGGGTCCGCGTCACAGGCATTCTTCCAGATTTGGTAGGCCAGGGAGGCGAGATCCACTTCGTTGTCCTCTGGGTCATCGAGCGTTCCGGACTTCTCGGTGAAGAGGTCCCGGATCAGGCCATCGTGTTTCTCATCCTCAAAGAAGGTCTCATCCGTGCCCACGACTTCGGCATTCTCTTGCAAGCGCTGGCGGACGCGAGCACGCAACCGGATCAGCCGCTCAACACCGTCCGCCGGCAGGAAGGAGTAACAAAGGATTTCTTCTGATTTTTGACCGATACGATCCACGCGGCCGACACGCTGGATCAGGCGGATAATCGCCCACGGCAGGTCGAAATTCACAACGATGGCGGCATCCTGGAGGTTCTGGCCTTCGCTGAGGACATCGGTCGCGATGAGGACACGGAGTTCGTCAGAAGCGGAAACTTTGTCACGCACCTTGTTGGATTCCGGGCTGAACCGGCAGGCAAAATCAGAAGGGTTCTCTGTGTCGCCGGTGACGGCCGCGAATTTTTTGAGCCCGCGAGCATGGAGCTGTTCGTTCAGGTAGCCGATCGTGTCGGCGAACTGGGAGAAGAGGAGAACCTTTTCTTTGGGATGTTTTTTGGTGAGAAGCTTTTCGAGTTCGGCGAGCTTCTCGTCCCTTTCGGGTTGCCAGTCACCTGCAAGCTCCAGAATGGAAAACAGGCGCTCGGCATCCTGGCGCAAATGCTGCGCAAGCTCCGGCATGAAGAGGTTCGGGCGAAGCCATTCGAAATTGCTCGTGTGCTCGGCCTTGAGCACCGCGTAACCTACGGCTGCCGCCTTGGCGAAGTCCGCCAGGGATTTCGCGGTGATTTCTGTGGGGGCTTTGGCATCTTCTGCCCCGAAAAGTGTGCTGTCGCTGTCGTGGTCCTCGGACCGGGTGTCGAAGAGCGCGGGCTCCTGAGTGCCAACAGGCACGGGCAGCCCTTTGTCGAGTGCGTGGAGGTAGATGAAATTGCGAAGAATATGGCGGCGGATGGAGAGAAGGAACGAGTGCCCGCTGCTTTCGAGACGTTTGAAAAGATTCGTGCGGCAGAATCCGATCAGGCGTTTCCCGGCCCGTGAGAGATTCTTCATGACCTCGGCTTCGTCGGCTGTCGGTGGCGCGTCGAGAGACGGTTTGAGGTAGTTGGCCAGACCGTAGCGCGGGAGGTGGAGAAGGCGGACGGTATCCACCACGACACTTGAATAGAGTTTGGCGTATTGGTCGTCCGGATGTTTGTCGCGAATCCGGAAGTGCAGGGCCTTGGGCAGGCGTTTGGGGAAGTGAAACCGGCTGCCGCCTTCCAGCACGAGAAAGCGCCGGTCGGATGGCGCTTTGGCTCGGGAACAATTTGGGCAGGCATCCTGTGTGGCCTGCACGACGGTCCCGCAATCCGGGCACTCGGTGAGGGCATAGTTGCGCTCCACAAAGCTTCGTGTGCGGCGCACCATAAACAGGCGCATCATCTCGCGCCAGTCGTCGGGATGCTCGCTTTTCTCGAAGGCGGCGAGAGAATTCAATGGGCACTGGTGGCGGCGGGTGAACTCATCGGGGCGGCCATCGCAGTCGCGGCGCAGATATTCCTCGGGCCGGATACCAACGACATCGTCTGGTTCAAGGAACAACCGAAGTTGGTTGGCGAGATCGAGGTAGGCTTTGTTGTAGGGAGTTGCCGAAAGGAGGATGCACTTGCTGGCATTGCGTGCGATGTAGTCGCGAACCACCGCCCAGCGGCGGCCTTCACGGTTTCGCAGGTTGTGACTCTCATCGAGGATGACGACGCGGTAGCGCCGAAGATCAGGGAGGCTGTTCTGGGCTTGGGTGACGGAGACGACCTTCGCGATGAGCCGGTATCGGTGCGCGTATTCCTCCCACATGCCCACGAGATTTTTCGGGCAGAGGATGAGTGTTTCGAGAGATCGTGGCGGATCCTGAAACACGCGGGCGAGCGCTGTCGCCATAAGGGTCTTCCCCAGGCCGACGACATCGCCGAGAATGACGCCACCCCTTTTTTCCAAATGCCTCGCGGCAATGCGCACGGCTGCCGACTGGAACTCCAGAAGAATGCCGCGCATATCCACCGGGATGGTAAATTCAGAAAGGCCGGCGCGAGCCTCCTCTGCCAGGTGATACGCCATTTTCACGTAAATCTGATAGGGGGGCGTACACTCGGGGCGCGCCCAACTTTCATCGATGACCTGGATGAGTTCCTTCGTGATATCGACACACCACCTGTCCTCCCAACGATCTTTGAACCACTGGGCGAGTTTGGCGGTGGCATCGTGATCGAGGACATCCACGTTCAGTTCGCCTTGGTGGGAGAGGCCGGACAGCGTGAGGTTGCTGGAGCCGAGAAATCCCGTCACCGGATTATTCGGGTCGGGGCGGAAACAAAGGTAGAGCTTGGCGTGGAGCGTATGGCGGAGGAAGAGCTTGACGACAACTTTGCCCGCTTTGAGTTGAGCCGAGAGACGCCGGAGTCCTGCCTCGTCGGCGTCGGTGGGCGCACCGATGGTGAGTTGTATGCGAAACTCTTCTGCGAGACGACGCTTGAGGCGAATGACTGCTTGTTGGCTGATCTGATCTTCTCCCGGCAAGAGGGTATATGCGAGACGCAGTTCATCCTGGGCAAGGCGCTGCATTCCGACGAGGAGGCGACATTGGGCCCCCTCTCCGCCCGCCCATTTCTCAATGAGTCCATCAATCGCTTTCCAGCCGCGCAAATTGAAGTAGCCGACGCAAAAGTCAGACCGCTCAGAGATTTCGAGCGTATCGCGCAAGGCTGGCAGGAGATCCAGCGCGATATTGTCAAAGATGCGTGGCATGGCCCGGGGGATTTTAAACTCAGGGCCGATACCACATTCGGTGGTAGCGGGAGGCGAGTTCCTCCTCAGCCGTGAAAGAACCTTCAGATTGTCCGTTGATCTGGAGGAAGAAATGCATGATTTCGTGGATGATATAAGGGAAATTCATGCTGGCGTTCAATCGGACAATATCCATGAAACTGGGAAATAGCGATTTTGCGAGCAAGTTCTGCGGCGGCGGCTCTGAAGGTTGCGTGAAAGCCTGATCGTTTTCTCCTTGCGGAATGCGGGATCTGGAATACAGGAGAACAGTGGATTTTTTCCGGGTTGTTCTCGTTTTTTCTTTGCTGCTGCCGTCGCTCGCGGCCGTGGCGGCCAATCCGTTGCTGAAAGGCGACACGCTGCGGCAGGTCACCCTGACGAGCGCGAACGACAACATCCCCTCCGGGTGGTGCGGACGGGCGATCCTCTCGCTCCTCAACCAATCCGGAGTCGGCAAGGGGCTGAAGCCCGGCAACGGACAGGAATGGGAAAAAATTCTTTTGGAGGCGGGCTGGAAGCCGGTGAAGGTTACCTCTCCCTGGCGTGCTCCGCTGGGCAGCGTGCTGGTGTATCTCGGCGACCGTGTTCTCGGGAAAATCCCGCGCGGGACGCCCGGGGGATATTTCGGCCATGTGGAAATGGTGGGGCTTTCACCCGGCGGCGGGCGGATGTTTGTGGCCGACTGCCCGCGCCCGGTCCCGGGCGGATCCGTGCCGGATAATTTCACCGGCCGGGCCTGGGTGCCCCCCGGATCCTTGCTGTCCGCCGCCCCGCCGATGGCTGATCAGATTGATACGATCATGCAGCAGCGGCTCGAGATGGCGCTCGAACATTTCTCAAAATCCGGAAGCCAGCACGCCTCGCTGGAACCCGGCCTCCGGTTGGACGATTAGCCGGGCGGCACGATTTGCGGAAAACTCGTCATCGACGGGATGCCGCCGCGTGTTATGCTGGACTCCCGTTTATACCCATGATTTTTCTCGGCATCGACTGCGGCACGCAGAGCACAAAAACCATCGCGTTGGATTGGGAGACCGGAGCCGTGCTGGCCTCGGCGCAGCAGGCGTATGGGTTTGTCCCGGGCCTCCCGCCGGGCGCGATGGAGCAGGATCCGGAGGATTGGATTGCGGCGGCCGACGCCACCGTGCGGAATGTGCTCGCGCAGCTGGGAGGCCGCAAGGACGAGGTCGGCGGCATCGGCATCAGCGGGCAGCAGCACGGCCTCGTGCCGCTCGATGCGCGGGGGAATGTCGTGCGCCCCGCGAAACTCTGGTGCGACACGTCCACCGCCGCGCAGTGCGACGAGATCACCCGCCACTTCGGCAGCCCGGCGGAAATCATCCGCCGCACAGGCAATGCCATGCTCCCCGGCTACACCGCGCCGAAAATCCTCTGGCTCCGCCAGAACGAGCCGGAGAACTGGAAAAAAACCGCCACCGTTCTCCTGCCGCATGATTATTTGAATTTCCGGCTCACCGGGCACGCGGGCATGGAATTCGGCGACGCGTCGGGAACCGCCCTGCTGGATATCGCGAATCGCGTGTGGGCGGACGATGTCGTCGAGTTCATCGCGCCCGATCTGGCCGCGAAGCTGCCTCCCCTCCACCGTTCGTCGCAACCCGCCGGATCCCTCTCAAAAGAACTTGCGGCCGAGTGGGGGCTCGGGGACGGGGTTGTCGTCAGCGCGGGCGGCGGGGACAACATGATGGGCGCGATCGGAACCGGGAATATCCGGGCCGGAGTCGTCACCGCGAGCCTCGGGACATCCGGGACGCTCTACGCATTTTCGGACATCCCCGTCACGGACACCTTGGGCGAGGTCGCGGGGTTCTGCGACAGCACCGACCACTGGCTGCCGCTCGTCTGCACGATGAATCTCACGCTCCTCACCGAACATGTGAGAAACCTTTTCTCGTGGGATTTCGCAGCCCTCGACCGCTCGATCGAATCCGTTCCGGCCGGGTCGGAGGGACTCCTCATGCTCCCGTATCTCACCGGCGAGCGCACGCCGAATCTCCCCCGCGCCACCGGCGTCCTCCATGGGCTCACCATACAAAATTTCACGCCGGCGCACCTCGCCCGGGCGGCCACCGAATCGGTGACCCTCGGCCTCGGATACGGGCTCGCACGGTTCCGCGAGCTCGGCGTCCAGCCGTCGGAGATCCGGCTCACCGGCGGCGGCAGCAACAGCAGGGTCTGGAGACAAATTTGCGCGGACGTCTTCGGCGTGCCGGTCGTCTGCCTCCGCAGCGGCGAGGGAGCCAGCCTGGGAGCGGCCATCCAGGCGGGCTGGACGCATGCGGGAAGCCGGGGACTTCCGGACATCTGCTCGAGGATTGTTGAGCTCGACGAGTCCACGCGCGTCGAGCCGGACACAAAGAATACCAGCCGCTACGCGGACCTCCTCGCAAAGACCGCCCGGCTCCGCGATGCGCTTTGCCAAAGCCGCCTTCTCTGATGCGCATCGTCCTCGCAGCCACCGGTGCCAGCGGGATGATCTACCTGCAGCGGCTCCTCGACCACCTCGGCGACCACGAACTCCACCTCGTCCTCACCCCGTATGCCAGGCAGGTGATCCAGGAGGAAACCGGCGGGCTGCGCCTGCCGCCGAATGTCACCGAACATCCGGACAACAGCATGGACGCCCCGTTCGCAAGCGGCTCGGCAGTTTTTGACGCCATGGTCATCTGCCCGTGCTCGATGGGCACGCTCGCAAGGATCGCCCACGGCACGAGCGAGTCGCTCACGCTCCGCGCCGCGGATGTCTTCCTCAAGGAACGCCGCAAGCTCATCCTCGTCCCGCGCGAAACCCCGTGGAGCCTCATCCACGCAAAAAATGCCGTCGCCGTCATCGAGGCGGGCGCGATTTTTCTTCCGGCCATGCCGTCGTTCTACAGCCGCCCGGAAACCTTCGCCCAGCTTGCCGACACGGTGGTCTGGAGGATCCTCGACCAGATCGGCGTCCCCGCCCCGGACGCGGGCCGCTGGCGGGAACAGGAACCCGCGTCGCCCGCTGGCTGAAAATGCGTCTCAGCATCCTGACTTCTTCCGGAGAAACAGAGGGCATGAAAAATGGATGCCCCCATTCGAGACGGAAACCAGCGCCCACACGGGCGGGACACCCGTGCCCCCTGTGTTTTCCTGGAGGGACGGGCTCTGTCCCGTCCGACTTTTTCCATTTCCCATTCCCCATTTCTGCTGGCCGCGCCCCCGCCCGCTTCGCGCTCTGGCCCGCTCTGGCAGATGCCTGGCGGGGAACCCGTCCCGCGAAGGACGGACAGCAGGAAGTCCACACCGCCACCTATCGCGCCGCCGTGTGGAAGGATTCGGGGAAACTCCGCGAACTCAGCGTCATCTCCGCAGACAACGGCGAGGTCATCCGCCTTGTCTTCCGCTGACCAGAAATGTCTGCTGTTGATTGCGTCCGCCTACATCCGGCGGAGCCCGAGTGGCGGCCTCAAATTCCCCGGAGGAAAAACCATCCGACGACTCCCCCGGCGAGGATAAGGATCGCGGGGTTGATGTGTTTCATAAACAGGATGCCGGTGACGGCGAGGCCGACCGCGATGGTGATCGCGTTGAAATGCAGTCCGTGCGCAGGGTTGTAGCTTGCGGTTTTTCCGACGGCGTGGACCCCGGCAAGCATGAGGCCGATGGTGACCGGGGCCATGCCTTTCTGGATTGAGTCGCGCCACGGGTTGTCATGGAAGGCGTCCCAGATGTGGCTTGCCGCATAGGTCAGGAAGCTCGAGGGCAGGTAGAACGCGAGGAGCACAATGAGCATCGCGGCGATGCCGAGCCCCGGAGACAGGCCCTCGTGGTTGGCGGCCTTGTAGCCGATCAGCCCGACCATCGTCATGTTCGGGCCCGGCGCCATCTGCCCGAGGCTGTAGATCGTGGCGAAGTCATCGGCGGAGACCCATTTGTGCACCCCGACCGTCTCGTGTTCCATCTGCGGCAGCACCGCGCTGCCGCCGCCGACCGCCAGCAGCGAGAGCAGGCAGAAGACATTCAGGAGGCTGACGAGTTCCTTCATTTCGACACCTCCTTGCGCGGGCGGCGCAGGATGATCGCAAACGGTGCGACCAGGAAAAGCACGACCGGCAGCGACACATGGCAGAGACCGACGAGCACGAACGTCAGCAGGATAAAAATGAGATCGATCAGGTTCAAAAACTGCTTCGCCCCGATCTTCAGCGTGACCTGGAGGAGGAGCCCGACAGCGGCCGCCGCGATGCCGGCCAGCGCGGCCGCGACATCCGGGTTCTTGTGGAAACGGACGTAGAGAAACCCGAGGATGCAGAGGATCACGGCTCCGGGGATCACGAGGCCGGTCGCGGCGGCGATCGCCCCGAACGGGCCGGCGAGCTTGCGCCCTGCGATGATCGCCACGTTCACGGAATTCAGCCCGGGGAGCGTCTGCCCGATCTCGAGCGCGGCCAGAAACTCGTCCTCCGTCATCCAGCTTTTGTTCGTGACGATCTCGTCCCGCAGGTAGGCGACGAGCCCGCCGCCGAAGCTCGTGACCCCGATCCGGAAAAATGCCGCGAAGAGCGCGGCGGGCGTGGGAGATGATGTGTTCATGCTCTCCCGGTCAACGTGCCGGAGATTTCATCGCTTATCAAGATCTTCATCCCCGGCGGCGCGTTGCCGAGCGGATGCGGTGCAGCCGCTCGGTGAAACCGCCTTCCTCTGTGAACGCCCTGGCCTGCGCCTCGATCTGGCGGTCGAGCAGCGCGCAGGCCACGCCGATGAGGACGAGGGCGGCATTCGCCGCGATTTCCGGGAAGGTGGACTTCATGGACGGTATGGACTCTATGGACGGCTCGGCCGGGCGGAGCCTCTGTCCATCGGGTCCATTTTGTCCATACCGTCCATGGATCTCCTTCACCCAGGCGGCGACCTCGTCGGTCGTGGCGCACCGTCGCCGCACCAGATCAACCCGGCGGCGGTCGTCCTCGGCCCAGAGCGGCAGCTCGCGGTGCCGCAGGAAGTCTTCGTAGTCGAGCTTGAGTTTACTCACTGCCAGTGGCATTCGAACAGCCGATATCGTAAACGAGCGCGGTCTTCGTTGTGCCGAGGGACACCCACTCGAAGGCGTCGAGCTGGAGGGCGTTGTAGAAGTCCTCCAGCCGCTTCAGGTTTTCCTTGTGCAATGAGTTCTCGCTCTCGAACCGACACTGGAACGCGAACTCCCCGCAGAACGCCTGCTCGTATTTTCGGAGCCGCCAGACCGCGATCGTCGTCTTGCCGGTGAGCCCGCCGCCGAAATGCAGCTCGCCGACATCGACCTGCACCTCGTCCACCGCCCGGTCGTTCACGATCCGGACCGGCTCATCGGTGTTTGCCTCGACCTGCTTGATCGCCGGGAACGCGGCGGTCAGGTCGCGCACGGCCATGTTCAGGCGTTCGCGCGGCATCGCGAGCACGCAGTTGTGCGAGAAGATCGAACGGCTCCCGCCCAGGCTCTCCTTCAGCGGCAGAAGCTCGGCCTTGAATTTGATTTTCGCCGAGCCGCCGGGCGTCGCCGGGCGCACGTCCACGGCCGCCGCCGTCTGGAAATCCGGATGCCGGAACTTGACGGTGAGCTCGGGGATCCCCTGCGGCCAGCCGTTCTTGTAGTGCGTGCGGAGACGCACGATGAAGTGGTTTTTGTAGAGCGCGAAGTCGGACGTGTCGAAGAAGAGCACCTCGCGGACGTTGCTCAGGAACGGGTTCTCCGACTCCTTCACCTTCACTCCGAACTTCTTCGCCGTGTGGCAGACGATTTTCCAGAAGTCCACGAACGCCTGCGCGGTCTGGAAATGCTCCGGCTGGAGGATGATTTTATATTCCCGGTAGTGGATGCTGTCGTGCGGGGTGCTCAGGATCTCATGGTCTGCCATGCCCGAAACGTATCACGCCAGCCGCGCCTTGTCATGGACGGAAACATCGCTTCCACGATCTGGAGAACCGTGTCCGACAGCCAGCATCTGGTTTGCTACTACGCTTCGGCCACGGAACCCGATGTAGTTGCTGGAGGTGGAGGGCCGGTTGTATTGGCCGCGGCACCCGACGCGGCAGTAGCTCGCTAAGATCCCCCAATGGCCCCCACGCATCACGCGATAAATGCCCGATGAAGGCCCTGTCGGGTCGGTCACAGTCCCGCTCCCATACGTTCCATACCAATCCCAGCACCACTCAAACACGTTCCCTGCCATGTCGTAGAGCCCATACCCGTTCGCCGCAAAACTCCCCACAGGCGACGTGTAAGGAGTAACCCCGTCGTTGTAGGCCGGGTTGGTGCCCTGTGTGGGGCTCAGATCGTAGCTGTAGGAAGCTGCGCCGTAATAGTTCGCCTGAGTATACGAAATCGTGTCTCCCAACGGAAATCGCTTCCTGATCAAGCCTCCCCGCGCCGCTTTTTCCCACTCCGCCTCCTTCGGCAGCCGATACCCGTTCGCATTCCAATTGCAGGCCACCTCACTATTATCGGTCGTCTGATACACGGCCCCGCCCAACGTGTAGCAAGGCGTCAGCCCTTCCTTCTCGCTTCTCGCGTTGCACCACTTCACCATCGCATACCATGTGATTGTTTGAACCGGATGGTTCGCCGCCTTGCCCGCTCCCTCCGGTAAATCCGTGTAGCCGTTACTGCGCCCCCGGCGGCTGCCCGTTTGCCATCCAGTTCGCGAACCGGGCCGCGTCGAACGAGCTCACAAACGTGATCGGCTAGCTCGCGTTTCCCACGTTGACCATATCCATCGAAACCGTCGCCCTCGCCCCGTTGTTCCCGAGTGCGCCCAGCACTGCCAGCATTATCAGGATCTCTTTTTTCATAAATGAGTGGTGGAGCCGGTTTCCGAACCATTGAGCGTGCTCATGGCGATTTTCTTTTTGCGGAGCCGGGCACAAGCGAGAGCGAGTGCTCCCAGGGCTAGCAGGGCATAGGTCGAGGGCTCTGGGACGCCGGCGTAGTTGAGATAAATGTCTGTGCCGGCACTGCTGATGGTGAATTCCGATTTGGACAACGCGGTGTTGAAAAGCGCGCCGGTGCTGTCGGCCCAGTTCTCCAGTGCGATCGAGAAGTAGTCGAAGCCGTTCATGAAGAAGTTCGAATAGACGACCCACTGGTGGCCGGTGCTCCAGAAATCATCGCTCCATTTCACGGTGCTGTCGGGGGCGTTGAAGATGAGGGTGAGCGTTGTGTTCCCGTAGAAATGGGCGACTCCGTAGTTGCCGGTGATGCCGTCGTAGTTGGTGCCGCGTCCGTCGGTCGTGCTGGCAGCCAGCTTCCAGTCAACGTTCGCGCCGGGGTAGTAAACGACCGCCCCGTCGATGGTTTGCACGCCCGGGCCGCTGCTGCCGGGGCTGTGCGTGCCGTAGATACAAACAGCGCGCTGGATCGTGCCCGATCCGCCCAGCGTGGCTCCGGAAAGAGCATACACAGAATCGCTCGGGTAGGTGCCGGGGCCCAGCGTCCCGTCGATATTGAGCCTTCCCGCGCTCACGATGGCCGGGCCGGCGAAGAGCATGTTGCCGGCGAGGGTGAGCGTGCCGTTGCCGGTTTTCGTGAGGCCCCCGGTCGTGGCCGGAACCGAGCCGGTCAAGCGCAGGCTCGAACTGTCCCACATGTTGAACGTCGCGGTCTTGTTGGCGGTGATCGAGAAGCTTCTGTTCGATGTCAAAGTCGCGCTGGTATTGGGGTCGAAGGCAAGCGTGCCGCCGTCGAAAACGAGGTTCGAGGCGGCGGCGGTTGCGGCCCCGAGATAGCCGGCCACCCCGCCGTTCGAGATCGCCGCAACGCCGAGGGTGCCACCGCTGATCGTCACGCCGCCGGTGAACGAATTCACGGGGTTGTCCAAAAACAGCTGTCCGTCGCCGGTTTTCTGCAAGGCACCGGCACCGAAGAGGGCATTGCCGATGACGGCAGAGCCGGGCCCGTCCACCGTAAACACGCCGTTTTGGGCGATGGAGACGGGCGAGCCGTTGGCGAGGAAGAGCGTGGAGTTGGCGTTGGCGTTGACGAACGTGCCGCCGTTGGCGGTGACCGTCATTCCACGGTCGCAGCCGGTGATGCCGGAAGAGTGGTAAACGAGCGTTCCGCCATCGAGCACGAGGTTGGCGGAAGCATTTGTGGCCGCGCCGAGGTTGCCGGCCTGGCCGCCGTTTCCGATGCTCGTCACGCTCACAAAGCCGCCGCTGA
>Ga0194063_10000654_pt1 | contig 24633 bp, 13 predicted proteins | sample SepL3720m_MetaG_FD_155459 | JGI IMG/M metagenome (GOLD analysis project Ga0194063, IMG submission 155459) | Anoxic zone freshwater microbial communities from boreal shield lake in IISD Experimental Lakes Area, Ontario, Canada - Sep2016-L373-20m | ecosystem: Environmental > Aquatic > Freshwater...
GGTATATACCCGTAACACCATCCTTGCCGTCATTATATACTTCAAAATATATCCAGAAGGTCTGCCCGGCGTATTTGCTCAAGTCTAACTTGAACGGCTGCCAGGTACGCTCATTGCTACGCAGAGAAACCGGACGCTCCTTTTCCTTCAATTCCCGATCGAGGATCAACAACATTTGAGCATCCCCGTTCTTTTGGGTGTCGGTTGAGGTTGGGAAGAGCCAGAAGCGCAGCGTTGCGCTCTTAAGGTTCTTGGGGAGGATAACTTTCTGGCGCAGGACGCGATGCGCTGCTCCGTTTTTGTCGCCGGGGATGAGTCCAATGCGCATGGAACGCGTCCCGCTGTAAGCCTGATCCAATGAATAGGCAACCGGTTCGGCTTTATTTTCACCGGATGGCACATTCCAGTTGGTGTCGCGTTCAAAACTACCATTTGGCAGCAGATCGGAACATAAGGTTCCGGCGGTGAAGTTGGTACTGGGTGACTGGGAAGGAAGGCTTACCACCAGATTAGTGGGAGTAAAGACATAGCCATCTTTGGCGGGGGTGATCGTGTAAGTGCCTGGTTTGTGGTTCAGCGAGTAGCTGCCGTTCTGGACAGACTGCGTCTGCCCACCGCCGTCATCCGAAAGAACAACCCCTGCCAGTGGCAGCCCATCATTCATCATCACCGCACCAAAGATATTGAGATCCTGCCCTTCGGCTATAAAATTGTTGTTATTGCCGTCCGGCGGGAGGGTGATCTCTGCGTATTGGGGCGAAAAGAGATACCCATTCTTCTGGGGTGTGATTTTATAGGTGCCGGGCTTCTTGACGATCATGTAATTACCGTTCTGATCGCTGGTAATTACCTGTTCGCTGCCGTCGTTCAAAACCACACCAGCCAGCGCCTTCCCGCTGGCTTCGCTGACTCTGCCGGAAATGGCATAGTCCTTGGCTTCAATGGTGAAATCTGCTCGCAACCCATTGGCTGGTAAAGTGATATCCAGATAGTCGGGTGTGAAGGTATAACCATCCTTATGGGGAGAGAGGCGGTAGGTGCCAGGTTTAAAGGTGAAGGAAAAACTACCGTTTTGGTCAGTGGCAGCCACATTACCGCCATTGTCCGTCACCTTGATCCCGGCGTAAAGCAGACCGCTGGAGTCGCTGATCTTGCCGGGAATGTTGAAGTCGTTGCCTTCAGCGATAAAGTCCTGTTTGAGGCTGTCGGGAGGCAGCTTGACCTCCAAAGAAGGTGGTGTAAAGGAATAGCCGTCTTTGGAGGGCTTGATCGTATAAGTGCCGGCTTTGAGTAGCAGGTTATAATTTCCATTTTGATCCGGGGTAATCGATGCAGCGCTGCCATTATTGAGGGCGACCCCTATCAGAGGGTTTCCGTTCTTGTCGCTGACTTTGCCGGAAACCTGATAATCGTTTGCCAGCGCGATAAACTCGACATTTCCCACGTCCGGCGGCAGAACCAACTGGGCGGTGGCAGGCGAGAAGGTATAACCCTCTTTGGCTGCGGAAAGAGTGACCGTGCCAGAAGGCAGGTTAAACTGAAAATCGCCGTTCTGGTCGCTGAAGATCTGGTGCCCGGCTCCATCCGAGATGACCACCCCTGCAACAGGGATACCGCCGCCATCTTTTACCTTGCCCTTCACCGAGCCAACTGCCTGCCGCCCAATGAAGTCACTCATTTTTGTACTGTTGGCAGGCAAGTTAAATTCCTGTCTGGGCGGAGAAAAGTTAATTCCGCTTTTCTGTGGTACGAGGGTATAGCTACCAGTGGAAAGACCGTTCAGGGTATAGATGCCCTGTTCGTTGGTAACGACTGGAATGCCGCCATTGACAGTCAGATTGACTCCCGCCAGCGGTTTACCGTCGGCATCGATCACCCGCCCAGAAATGACATTCGCCACACCCGTGAAGCGCTGCCCGGCGGCGGTCTGCTGACCAACGACCCCTTCAGGGATAATAACGGTCAGCTTATCGGGTGAAAAGGTATAGCCATCCAGGGCAGGCGCAAGGCTACACGATTTTCCTTTGACATCATTTAAAATGTAGATACCGCGTTCGTCCGTCACTATAGGTAAACTGCAATCCGAAGTCAGCTTGACGTCTTTGAGCGGCTTGCCATCTTTATCCAGAACCGAGCCAGAAATTGAGATGACCGTCTTGGGCACACCCTGAAAATCCTGGTTGGCAGCACTGGGAATCTGAACAGTGCGAGTAAGCGGTACGAAAGTGTAACCATCTTTGATGGCGATCAACGTGCAGCTTCCCACTTTGGCTGGGGTAAGGGTATATTTCCCTTCAGCATCGCTGCTGGCTTTTTCGCTGCAATCGCTGGTGATCGTAACATCAGCGATGGGCATTTCTTTGTTATCTTTTACGATCCCCGCCAATCCTGTCATTTTCCCGACAAACTGCTGGTTCAGGGTGGTATCCTGCTGGTTGGCAGTTCCCAACGTAGGCGCGAGCGCCCTCGTCGCCGGAGAAAATTCAAAACCCTCTTTTTGGGGAACGATGGTATAAGTGCTGGAAGAAGCTAATCCTTTTAAGGTAAACACACCTTTGGCATCCGTTACCGCACTTTGTACAGCCTGAGCGCTGCTTCCGTCTGCCGTCAAGGTTACTGTTACACCGCTTATTGGGCTGCCATTGGCATCAACCACCACTCCGGAAGACATATACCCATCTCCCAGAGATTGTGAGGCGGTGAAGTTCTTGTCTTTAATGTCTTCTTTAAGATTGACCGTAAAAGAACTGGGCGAAAAGAGATAGCCGCTCAACGCGGGCGTGATCGTGTAATCCTGCGACATCAGCCCACCCAGAGAATAGGTACCGTTGGCTGCCGTTACGGTGATAAGGCCAGTTCCGGCAGAGATAGTCACTCCAGGCAGGGCTACGCCTTGATCGCTAACGACTTTGCCGCTGATGGTATGCAGAACCTTTTCAGTAGTGGTATCGAGGATATTCAGACCATCCTCGCCGTCGGCAATATAGGCGCGCTGCCCAACCACAGACAGACTGCCAGCCCATCCGCGCGTATCATAGAAGGCTTTTTCACTCAATTTCGGGCGGCTGCCGGAAACCATTTCAACCAGGATCAGGCGCAAACCTTGATTGCCATCCGCCAGGAAGAGATAATCCCCACCCAGATCGGCGCTTTTCACACTGATGATGGCATTGGCACTCCCATCGGTATCGTAGGCTCCCAGAGAAACCAACGAAGTGGGGTTGGACACATCCACAACCTGGACGCCACCCCCGAAACCGTCCGCCACATAGGCATAGGCTGCCTGCGGTGAAAGCGCTACCCGGTTGGCTTCACCCGGTGTATCGTAGAAGCCGAGTTGGGTGGGATGCAGCGGGTCGCTAACATCGATCAGACGCAATCCCATACTGCCATCAGCCACATAGGCATAGGTAACTTTTGAGTCGGATGGAGAAGGAGCCACGATGATCCCACGTGCCTCTCCCCCGCTGGGCATACAGGTCACCTGGTCACAGGCGGCGGTGATGACTGGATTCAAGGGATCGGTGATATTGATGATCTGCAAACCTTGATTGCTGTCGGCAACATAAGCATAAGGATAGAGCACCGCCACATCACGCGCCATGCCCGGCGTATCACGGAAACCGACTTCGTGGGGCGCATTGGGAGTGGTAACATCGATCACCCTCAAGCCTTTATCCCAATCCGCCACGAGGGCATATACCGTGCTGCTGCCCGGAGGGGTCACTACGGCTACCGCGTAGGCATAACCGGGGGTATCGAAATAACCAGATTCGACCGGCGCGGCTGGTTTGGAAGTATTAATGATACGCAGCCCGGCGCTGCCGGATGTCAGATAGGTATAATTTCCAGAGACTTTAACATCCGTCGGGGCTGGTGTGTTAAATAAAAAGACAGGAGAAATCTCGCTTGGATTGGTGGTGTTCAAAACCCTCAGCCCATGCGCAGTATCTACCAGAAAGGCATAACTGCCGCTGATTTCCACATCGTTTGCCCAACAACCAGAAATATCGAAATGACCGACTTCCTTGGGAGCGGTTGGCGTCGATACATCCACTGCCCGCAAGCCGTCGCCCGAATCAGCGACGTACACGATATTGGCATTCGGGTCGAAATCAACCGAATATGCGTTTCCGGCAGTATCCAAGGCTCCCACTAACTTGGGAGCAGTTTTGGTGGTTACATCTATGATGCGCAGCCCATCCGTATCATCTGCCAGATAGACCGTATTTCCAGAGACGACCAATCCGACGGCTCGCCCGTTCGTTTTGAGACTTCCGACTTCCGTCGGATTGGCTGGCATGCTGATATCCACGATGCGCAGTCCGCCGTTCTCATCAGCGATATAAGCATAGCGAGCATCCACTTCCACATCCATGGCTTTGCCGGGGGTATCGAGTGTCGCCTTGTGCTGAGGAGCATAAGGCATGGTAATATCCACCACCTGTAATCCGCTGCTGCCATCGGCGATATAGGCATAATTACCGCTTACCGCCAGATCCCAGGCATAACCGGGGGTGTTATAGAAACCAACATCATTGGGATTTTTTTGATCGCTGGCATCTACGACGCGCAGCCCCTCGTTGCCCGTCACAATATAGGCATAAGTATTGGTAATATTGCTCCTGACGGCAATCCCCAGCACCTCATCCGCCCAGGCGGTTTGTGTGCGACCCGCCAGGCTGACAGCCGCTGGATTGGCGATATTGAGGATTGACAATCGAAAACCAGTGCCGATATAAGCGTAATTTCCGTTTATGGCAACGCGGAAAGAGGCACCCCCAAACTGCCCGGCGGAAGTAATATTATTTGCCGCCGCAGCCGAAGTCGCAGAGACATCCCCTGAGACGCTTTTACTGCTAACTTCATTGACGTTAACGGTTGTATCCCGGCGGGCTTTTGGCTCTGGATTCTCTTGTTTCCAGGGCCAGACCGCCGACTCAAAACCAGAAGAAGAGGGAGTCTGTCCTTGAGAAACAGGCAGGACTACTGTATCAGTGGGTTGAGACGGTAAGACAGGTGTTGGCTCAGGAGCAGCCGCTTTCACCGTGGCGTGACCACCCGGCATGCACAATGCCAGCAGGATGGCTGCTACCGCCAGGTACAGTGGCAGGCGGGACAGGGTTTGCCGTCTAGAATCGTGTACAACCAGCGGCATCTTAGGGTTCTGTTTGGGTATTTGTTTCATAATCGAGGAACCTCCTCTTCTCTTTCTATTTAGCAAATTTATTTGCAGCAAATTTATTTGCCATTCTTTGATATCAATAAGTCCTTCTTCTAAAAAAGTGCAACTACCATGCCAGCAATCACGGTTTCTTATTTTCCCATTCGAATTGGGTGGCTTTTGCGGTAAGACCGTTGGTTGTCTGGCGCACCAGGATGGCATCCAGGTTGACTGCTCCACCGCTGTAATAGACCAGCTTAAGCGTATGCGTGCCGTTTTGGAAAGGACGGGATGTCCATTTCTGCTGCCAGACAAGCGTTGGGGCATACAGGTTGACGAAGCCCAGGAACTCATCATCCAGCAGGGCATACAACATGCCATAAATCGGAGCGCGGGTGTTTAGCAGTACAATCTGGTCGCCAGTGAAGGTGAATTGCAGCATGGAACCCGGCATATCTGAGGCGTGTTGTTTACCGCCGGAGAGGTTGGGGTTCTCCAGAACCTGCCAGCCGCCGTCGTATGCGATGGCTTTATCCATATCATCATAGACCCGCATACCAGAATCCACAGGACTTACCTGCGGCGGCAGAGTCGCTGCCTGGGTAGGATTGAATAACGGGAAAGTGGTATGTTGCGGGGTAGGCGTGAAGGGGACCTGTGGGGTGGCGATGATGGGCACTTCCTCAGTCGGAACCTGAGGTAACGGTGTCCCGTAGGTCGGTGCAGGTGTGATGGGCAATTGCTCGGTTGGGACAGAGGTGACCGTTTTTCCCGGAGTTGTTGTCGGGGAAACGGGTGTCCCGAATGTCGGCGCGGGGGTGATGGTCATGCCCTGGGTCGGTTCCGCTGGCACAGGCGTTCCCTGCGTCGCAGAAGGCGTAAAAGTTATAACATCCGTCGGGGTGCTCGAAGGCTCCGCGCTGGATGGCGTGGCGGTGGCTGTCAACGGATCGACCGGGGTGGGAGTCAAGGGCAGGATGGATTGAACGGCTGCCAGGGCATCCACACGCCCCCAGCCGTACAGATTATCGGCGCCTTTATCCCCCAGGTCGAGGGCGGTATCTTTGAGCGCCTGAATAATTTCATCGATACTGAGATCTGGATTGGCAGACAACATCAGCGCAACCACACCGCCCAAGTAAGGAGTCGCCATCGAGGTGCCGCTTTTTTCGCCGTATGCGCCGTTGTTCATACTGGAGGTAATACGCACCCCGGGAGCACAAATATCGGGCTTAATCTGTTCATAGGTTGAAGGTCCCTGACTACTGAAATCCGCCACACGATCGTTTTGTTCGGTCGCTCCCACTGCGATTGATTCAGGATAACAGGCTGGTGAGCCAATCGTGCTAGATCCCATAGTGCCATTGTTACCTGCTGAGAAGACCGGCACAATCCCGGCTGCGCGCCAGGACTTGACCGCCTGGCGGAAGAGTTCCTCACAGGAGCGCGCTCCCCACGAATCAGAGACCACATCCGGCGCCATGTTCGGATTTCCGCCCGGCGCCATCATCCATTCCATTCCTTTGAGCAGGTCGCTGGACATTCCTGAGCCATTAGAATCGAGTGCCTTGACTGCAATCCACTTTGCACCCGGGGCGACTCCGACCTTTTTGCCAGTGTCTGTGCTGCCCACCATACTCCCCATCGTATGCGTGCCGTGCCCCTGATCGTCATAGGGAACCGGTTGGTTATTGAGGATATCGTACCAGCTATATTTATGGTCAGCCTGGCTGCCATCCCAGCCGCGGTACTTGGCTTTCAAGGCAGGGTGCTCCCAGAAGACACCCGAGTCGATTGTCCCGACTACCACGCCTTCCCCCCGGTAACCGAGCTGATTCCAGACGGCATCCGCCCCAATCTGGCGCAAGCCCCAGGAGATTGTCTCATCCTGCGGAGTGGGCGAAGGCTCGACGGCAATTCCCCAAAGCGGCAATGTATTATCTACTGCGCCGTATTGTCCCAGTTCACTGGGCGGCAGTTGGATGATTTCATCCGCATAGACATAGGCAACCTGCGGAGAAGATGACAGCGCATCCAGCGCTTTGCGGTCAGCAGAAGCTGCGAACCCATTGAATATCCAGTAATTATGAATATCCTCCAGTTTAGCCGCCGGTGATTTGGCATGCAGGTCGAAGAGCAAACTGCGCTGACCTTCCTGCGCCGTTTCGATCAACGCGTTATAGACTGCCAGACGCTGCGCCTGGCGGCTGTAGACCGGAAACCCTTTGTTATTGTATGGATTCAAGTCCGTCTGGTGTGCCAGAACCACGATCACCCGCGCTTTGCCGTCACTCTTCGCTCCCAGTTCCTGCCAGACCGAATTGGCGACTTTTGCCAGGCTCGGAGTGGATTCTGATCCATTACGGGAAATCCCCAACGCTGAATTTCGATTGGAAGCATGGATCGGATTAGCGGGCAAGCCCGCTAATAAAAGTAGAATCACAACGATAAAGATAGTGAATATTCGTTTCATACAGTCCCCATTCATGGATGTTGCGTATTGACTACCGCTTCGACCGCGCCGCTGTCGCAGATCGATGATCCGTTCTGCGGGCGTGGGCTGCCAAGCTGGTCACTGGTCAACGGCGAGCCGTCTTCGTCACGGCATCCTTGCGGGTTGCCGCCATCCAATGCCGGGCTACCTGGCAGAAGGGTATGAACCGCCGCCAATGTATCCAATGCGCCCAAAGGCGCGAGTCTGGCATCGATTCCCAATTGATCTCCGGCGGCACGTTCAAGAACAAAGCCGACCGGATTACCGATCAGGTTATTACCCTGCGAGACGATCCGTCCCGAACAATCCTGAGCATGTGACTGGCTGGTATTGCCTGCCACGATGGTGTTGGTGAGCACGGTGCTTGCACCGGCTTGTGCCTCGATCCCGCCAACGCTCATACCGGCATTGGCACTGATGGTACTGTTGTAGAACTTCCCTTCCCCGTTGACGCGCACCCCTCCGGCGCCGCTGGTGGCTTTATTACCGCTGACAGTGGTGTTGACCAATACCAGGTTTCCATCCACAGAGATACCACCGACCGTGCCGCTGTTATTTGCCACGGTCGTATTCTTAATCACGATCTTCCCCAGATTGCTGCCGATACCGCCTACATATTGAGAGTCGCTGTTCCCGGCAACCAGACAACCGCTGAGCAGAACTTGCGAGTCGCTTGCCCAAAGACCATAACCAGCATTGTTGGTTATGAGCGAATTGTAGAGGGAGAAGTCTTCGGCGTGTTGAACATTGATGCCGCCCAATCCATTTTGGATGGTAAGGTTAGTAAGCGTGACCCACAGGCGTTTATCACTGCTAATGATGTGCAGGACTCGATCGAGCCCGCCACCGTCAATGATAGTGGTCTTATAATTCTCGCCGCTGAGCATCACATGATCGTTGATATCCAGGTCTCCGCTGGCTGCGTGGTCTTCGCCCTGCCCGGAAAGAGCGAGGGTATAGGTTCCAGCCGGAAGAGTAATCTTGTCATAGCCAACGTTGGCGTTCGTCTCCTGAATGGCTGCCCGCAGGGTACATTCCTTCTTGCGCGTTTCGCACAGACCATCGCCCGGAACAGCGTCTTGCTCATCCAACGTACTGTTCACCTTCAGGGAGAGCGGCTTGGGCTGAATAAAGCGCAGCACCACCAACCCCGAAGCGCGGTTGGCGACATACACGCTATCCTCCCAGACAGCCACATCCGATGTGTAACCCGGCATTTTGTACGACCCGACCTCAAAGGGATGGGCAGGATCGCTTACATCGACTACACGCAAGCCACCATCCCCATCCGCCAGATATACGCGCGTATCCTGTACCGTCAGGTTTCCGGCATAACCCTGCACGTCATACGCACCCACCTCAACTGGTTTATAAGGATCATGCACATCGATCACGCGCAGACCGCCATTCTGGCCATCTGCCACATAAGCGTACTTACCTGAAAGGACGACATTCTCGGCAAAGACAGGTGTATCCAGCGCGCCTGCCAAAACAGGATAAGCAGGGTCGCTAACGTCAATCACTTGCAAACCGGAAGCGCCATCCGCCACATAAGCGAAGGTCTTTTCCTGTGAATCGGGTGAACTGGAAGAGATCAGTCGAAGCTCCCCTTGATCTGTGGAGCGAGCCGTTTTCAGGGACACGCTGGCAACCGCCACCCCGCGCGCTCCACCGGGAGTCTTATAAAAACCTGTTTCGACCGGCTGTTTGGGTTGGCTGAGATCCAGGATGCGCAGACCACCCTGCTCCCCATCGGCGACATAGGCATACACTCTGCCAGACGTCGCGTCTGTGGTGACGCTGTCCGGCAACACGGTCAGGGAAGCGGCATGCGCCCAACCTGGCGTGTCCACCGTCCCGGCATCCACCGGATAATACGGGCTGGTCACATCCACCACACTGACGCCATCCAGCGGGCTGGATATATAGGCATAGGTTTTGGCATCCGCAACCGCATTCAGCGTAGAAGCAGCAGCAGTTGAACCACTCTCAGGACGGCTGAAAAGGGTGATGCGATCGGCAAACCCGGGGGTATTATAGAAGCTGATCACCGTCGGGCGCAGTTTTTTGTCGCTGACATCCATCACGTACATGCCGTCATAATAATCGGCGACATAGGCAAAGGTGCGCAGCTTGCCCTCCAGGGTCTTCTGTGCCAGTGCCACGCCATACGCGGCCCCCAGCACATCATAAGAACCGGCTTTCTGTGGATTGACAGGGTCTTGAATATCCACCGTGATCAGAGCCGCCCCATCGGCAAGGTAAGCTATGTTGTCTTTAACTGCCACACCCATGGCATAGCCGGGGGAGTCGTATGCGCCCAGCAGAGATGGCTGACTTGGGTCGGTTACATTAATAACCGCCAATCCTTTCGCCCCATTCGCCAGATAGGCACGCGATTGCGCCACCGCCACTTCACGCATATCACCGCCCGTATCCAGAGAGCCCACTTCGACGGGTTTCTGTGGATCACTGACATCGATGATATGTAATCCGCCGATTTCACCGTTCGCCAGATAAACGAGATGTTTTCCATCGCGTTCCTCGTAGGTGATGCCGTAGGTAAAGCCGGGCAGTGCCATGGAAAACTGGATCAGCGGCTGGTTTGGATTGCTGATATCCACCACCTGCAAGCCGCTATCGCCATCCGCCAGGTAGAGCAGATTTCCAGCCACTGCCAGAGCGGTCGCTCGCCCGGGCGTCGCCAGGGCGGCTGCTTCGAGCGGATTCGCAGGATCGCTAACATCGATAACTTTGAGATCACCATCGGCGACATAGGCAAAGGTCTTGCCATCTTTCGCCGCGGATTGGGGTGCTGCCAGGGCGACGCTGCTCGCCCAGGTGTTATAAAAGCCAGTTTCGTAGATATTGCTGGGATCGGCAATGTTCAGGACGCGCAAGCCGCCCCCCCCATCGGCGATATAAGCATACTGGGCGTTGACTGCCAACCCCTGGACGATATCAGGCATTTCGCTTGAAGCACCCGCCACTTTGGGCTGGGCAGGATCAGCGATATCCAGTATCACAAGGCGGGCGCCTTTGCCAATATAGGCAAACGAATCCTGGACAATGGTATCCGTGACCGTCCCTCCCACCTGGGAAACCAGTTCTAATTTTCCATAGCGCTGCACTTCAACGGGTGGTTCCGGCTGGGCAGGGATTCCCTCGGATGCCCATACCTGGTGTGGAATGAACCAGGAGAGAAGTACCAGTCCTATGAGCCCGAAGCGAGCGATTTGATCGAATATACGCACAAAACCTCCAAGACGTCTCGTCCAACGAGACGAAGAATTTACAGGTCAGTACGTATGTTGCAAATACCATGCCAGACGGATTGTGCGGCACAAACGGGAGATTAAAAAATTATCCCCCCCAAATTTCAGGGGGGGAAAGACGAAGGAGTGAAATGCTATACCGGTAAATTACCGGGGGATTTAAATGGTCAATGATTAGACAAACATCTGGAACAAGGCGGGGTTGTTGGTGTTGGTTGAAGCCGCCTCATAGCGTTGGTAAGAGGTGATCCCCGTCCGCTGCTCCTGGCTGGCATAAGCAGTGCGGGCTTGTTCCATATTCAATGTCCGGCTGCCCCCCAGAGACTGGCTCATCAAGCTGGACTGCGCTTGATCGTCGCCTTGGTTAAGGGAGGTGATGAAATTGGTCTGGGACTTACCACTATCCTGAAACAGGCTGCTCTTTTCGGATTTCGTCTTTTCTGTTTTGGGTTGAGAAATTTGCTGGGTAACGATCTTGCGTGCCAGCGAGCTATAATCGGTTACTGTCCTGCCGAAAATTGAATTGGCAAATTGGGTGGCGAGGTCGTTCTTTTCCGGCTCTTTGAAAAGATTGCTCGTAACGACATTCTCGACCGGGTTACGCTGAACCAGGTCGCTCTGAGAAATAGCCTGCGGCGGGGTGCTGACAATCGAAACAGCCTTCGGCAGCGCCGGGTTAAGCGGCTTAATGCTGCTGCTGTTCGTGTTCAGAGAATTAACAAGCATATCCATAATCGCAGACTCCAATTAATAGAGGGTTTACCACCTCTATATAGTATTGTCGCGCATGATATGAAGTTTGTCAATATGCAATTTGTATCAATGTTCTATGAATTTTTAGATGAGTCATTTCCTTCATCATGTCAGTCTTCTCATACCTGATTCTCTAAATCCTTTTGCAGATCGTCTAGATCACCAAAAGAAACTCGTCTTTCACGAATCGCTCTCAAGGTATCCGCGGCGTTTTGCGCAATTTCACCCCGGCGTGCCTCAACAAGACGATGGTGAATAATATCAATGAGCATTTGCTGTTCATCGAGCGGTAACGCTTCGACCGTTTCGATTACCTGTTCAAAAGACGAAGATTTCAGCAGATCCAATCCATCCACCTGTTCTTATCTAGTTAGTAACAGCCACCCAGGGTCAAATCGCCATCGCAATTGCTGATTTCCCCGTTATAATTCCAGGGTACGTAGATGGAAGAATAATTCCATGCGCCATTTTCCTGGCGGCAGGTGCTGGTGATCAGGGTAGCGTTATCGTCATAATTGGGGTATTGCTGCGTATCCACACAACTGTTATAGAAGGAACCTTCGAAATATTGCTCACCCGCCTGAATTTTTGTCCTGGTTTTCATCGTTTGCTTCTCCTTTTGAGGTTGGTTTATTTCCGGTTAACAGAGCACTTAACCCAGTATATCAGATTTAGACATCCTTGCCTACCGTAAGGTTACGGGGTTTTTGGTGTGAATTATCCTAAATACGACTGCACCCAGAACAACTGCAAATAGCAAATGCATCACAAACGATCCAGCGTACCACTGCAACGTTACAGGTACAGTCATTTTCAACAGGATTGGGGTCGTCGCCAGGAGCGGCTGGCTGAGGATTTCAACGTAAAGGATGGCGAATAAAATGCTTTTCTTCCAAGAAATCACGTGCAGAGCTTTGATCCATACCACTCCCACGCCATAGATTAAACCAACCAGCGGACCGATCAGATAATGGGTTATTACACCTAGTTGAATGGCGCGTTCCACCTCCACACCTTGGATTGAGAAGAACCGGGCAACGGTGTTTCCAACGATCGAGAAGCATGTCAGCGCTGGCAATCCAAGTGCTGAGAGTGCTCCCATGAGAACCAGATCCATCACCAACGTGCCAGCCAGTCCTCCAATCAATCCCCCCACCAATCCCCTCGAATAACGGATAAGATATAAACGACCTGTCATTTCTGCTTTTCCTTGAAATATGCTTTCCATGTTTGTGTCTCCTTCATTTGACCCTATTCGTTCTGTAAAGAAACAGTGTTGGTTTGTGTCATTACCCTTGATTTCAGTCAAGCAAGGGATGGTTTCCGCTCCATCGTCCTGGGCAGAAACCATCCCTACGCTTGTTCGTCGATTCTTACTTCTTCAGACCACGTACCAGCACGATCACACCCAGTACGAGCAGCAGGATGGCAAAGATCGGCAGATCGAAGGTGAGGTGAAGGTACGGGCGCGCCAGTTCTAAACCGCCTAATAAGAGAGCAAGGATACCAAATGTGGTCGTAAAGCCGCTGATAACACGCCCGGTCAATGACCTGGCTACATTCAAGCCGATCAAGATCAAGCCGATGCCGATCGCGCCCAACCCTTCTGGTAAGGATTTGAACATCTGCGTGGTTCCCCACAGGATAAAGAAGGCGCCCCAGGCGATCGCTTCGAGATCTACATTAAAATTGCGTGTGTTTTCCATTTTTTCCTCCGTAAAATAATTAATTGAGTTTGAATATTGATTGGTTTGTTCTCTTAAGCACGAATGTCTGCCCTGGCAGCATAGACGCAGGTCCGCGCTTTATGAGCCTTCCAGCCCGGCCACCAGGTCTTGTGCCAAATGTGGAGTCGGGCGAATATCGACTGCGGCTTTTTGACCGCCAATTTCCGGATGGCGCAATCTTCACAATTGTGCACTTTATCGATCAAGAGCGCACTCCATGCCATGTTTCCCAGGTCGGGATTGAACTTTATTGTGTTTTCCATTACAGTTATCTCCTTATTCATTAGAACCTTGACATCTTTTCTTTTGACTGACTTCACCCACCGAGAGCAAGGTCAGGTTAAGCCGGTATAATTTATTGAGGATGCCCATCAGGGCGGCTTGATCTCCGATGTGCCCAAAAAGGATCATTTCTCCGTTGTCCAATAATTTCACCTCCAATCCTTCCAGCCAATCCGACCAGCTTTCATCGAGATGCCCTTTGACGTGGATCTCGAAGTTGTCTCTTTGAGCTCCGCTGGAAAGGATGCTTTGATCTTGATTGTTGTTATCATCTTTCTTGGTCGCCATTTTTCCTCTACTACTATAATTTAGCATTTCTCCAGTAACGGTTCATCGTCTAAAGGTTGTATCTGGGGTTGTATTTATTCCGCCTGAAAAAGCGGGATTATTAGCTCCCCGGTTGACTTTCTCAATTTCAAGAAATGAAAAGACCGGCAGGGATCAATGTCCTCTGCCGGTCTTATGAAAAGCACCCTGCTGCTCACTCGAAAAGTCTTAGCTCTTTCCCGATGGCAATCGCCTGAGTTCTGCTTTTTACGCCCAGCTTGGCATAAATATTACTGATATGGCGCTTCACGGTGGGCATGGATATGACCAATTGCCCGGCGATTTCCTGGTTTGGTTGACCGGCTTCGATCAATTTGAGCACTTCCAATTCTCGGCTGGTCAGCGGCTCAATCAAAAGCTGCATGGATGGGGGTGTCATGCCGGAAGTTTTATCGATTTTGGATAGCAGGCTGGCTGCAAAGCCGTTTCCAATCTGGCGAGACTGGAGCTGGCAAAGTAATCTCGTCATCGCTTCGCCCTCGTCCAGGAAGGATCGGACGTACCCTTCCGGCTGGGCAAGGGCAAGGGCTCTTTTCAATGGTTCCAGGGCTTGCTCGGTGTCTTTCTTCCCCTGGAATAGGAGCGACCGGAGGATCAGGATCTCAATGACCAATCCCATCCGACCGGCTGGTTCCGCTTGATTCAGCAGACGTTTGGATAGCGCAAGGGCCGCCTCGTAATCGTTCTGGGCAAGGAGCATGCGCAGCAGGATGACATAATCGGGCTCTCGACGATAGGGGATTTCATCTTTGATCTTTAGACCGATCTTTTGAATGAGTTGAGATGTCCTTTCCAAATTCCCCTGGGCAAGCCAAACACGCGCCAGATCAGACCTCACCTGGATGGACCAGTAGGCAGTAGGTAGGTGTTCAATGTTTTTTTGCTCCGCCTCCCACATGGCTTCTTGGGCTTGCTCTGGATTGTTGCGGGCTTGCTCCACCCGCGCGAGCAACGCACAGGAGGCGGCTTGAAGGTCTATATCCCCCCAAATTCGGCTGAGTTCCATACACTGGCGAATATCCTGCTCCGCATCGTTCAATCGATTGGTCTCATAAGCCAATCTTCCCAGACCGGCAAAGAGCTTTGCAGCCAATGGCGATCTCTGCCCATCCGGGCGAACTGCCATCTTTAAGGATTGGGCATACGTCTCCGCGGCGCGGTAAAGCCGTCCCTGTTCCATCAAAATATCGGCAAGATTTGAGTTGGCGATGATGACCATGGGCAGGTTATTAGCCTCCCTGCCGATCTTGATGGCTTCGGTATAAACCTGGAACGCCTCCTCCAAATTTCCGTTAATCCAACTGGTATCCCCAAGCAGTGAAGTAGCCACACTTCGTATACTTTGAGATATGGAACTGCAGTCGGGTAATAACTGCAGCGATTGTTGGGCATACGCCGCTGCTGAATGGGTATCCCCGCGCGAGTTAGCGCAATACGCCCTGGCTGCTGCAATGGTTCCAAGCATCGTCCTGACCTCGACAGTGTGTTCGAGTGCGGAGAGCAATTTTTCGGGAGCTTGCAACGTTGGTTCGATCCGTTCTAGATCCCCATTGATGGCGAGTGCCCAGGCTTTCTGAATTGCCAACCAGGGATGGGTTTCCGATTGAAAATCAATGGCGTCAGTCCAATTTAGCAGGGTCGCCACCTCGCCACTCATGAGTAGAAAACAACCATTCTGCTCGATCAACTGTGCGGCTCGGTCATGATCGCCGGTTACGATGGCATGCTGGATGGATTCAGGAATAAATCCATTTTGCTCATACCACTGGGAAGCGCGGCGATGCAGTCCGGCGAGCAAATGGGGAAACTGGTGTTCAAGGCGTTTCCTGAGGACGTCCGCGAAGAGATGGTGATAGCGGTACCAATGCCGCCCATCGTCCAGCGGGATGGTGAAGAGATTCATCTCTTCCAGGGCTTCCAACATTGCTTGTCCATTCACAGGCTCAGCCTTATCCTCATCGACAACAGCCTCGCATAGCGGTGCGCATAAACGATCGAGGATTGAAGTCTGCAGCAGGAAGGTGCTCACATTCTTGGGCTGAAGTCTTAACACTTCTTCAGCCAGGTAGTCCATCACATAGTGATGACTGCCGGTGAATGCCGAAACGAAACCGTGAATATCTTTGCAGCTCTGCATCGAAAGGGCTGCGAGTTGCAGTCCGGCGATCCATCCTTCTGTGCGTGTCTCCATGGCAGAAAGGTCGATGGCAGACAGTGTCAATCCCATGGCTTCGTTCAGAAAATAGGTGATCTCAGTTTGGGTAAAGCGTAACTGTTCGGCTCGGATATCCAGGAGCTGACCGCGGACCCGCAGGCGGGAAAGCGGAAATGGGGGATCGGTTCGGGTAAGGATCACCAGGTGCATCTGATTGGGTTGATGCTCCAGGAGATAAGAGAGTATTCTTAGTACCGCCTCAGATTGAATGACGTGGAAATCATCCAAAACCAGAACGAAAGGATCAGAAACTGAAGCCAGTTCATTGGCGAGCAGGTTGATTAAATTTTCAAATTGAGTGGGTTGGATTCCCTGGAGCATGCCAAGGAGGTCGTTCTCAATGCCTGGTGCGATCGGTTGCAGGGCTGCCAGCAAGTATTGCAGAAAACGGTTGGGGTCATTATCACTGCTGTCAAGTGAGATCCAGGCATAAGGGCTTTTCGATTCTTTGAGCCATCTGCTTACCAGGGTGGTTTTGCCATAGCCGGCTGGGGCGGAAACAAGGATGAGCGATCTGTCCAAACCGCCATTGATCAGTTGATTAAGACGAGGACGGGCTATCTGGCTGGAGCGAATGGGAGGGACGTAAAACTTTGTTCTGAGCAGTTGCTTGCTCTGTTCAAGAAATAGTTGATCCTTTTCCTCTTCCATATCTAGTTTCGTTTCCACCATTCATATTAATTATACAAGAGAAATTCGAATCTGACGTTTAATTCTTATCCTAAACCCAGTGCCCAGAATGTGGCACGCCAAGGGTTTGGTAGGGGCACAGGGAAAACATCCAACCAACCCCATCAACTGACGAAACCCTGTGCCCCATTCGTATCACGCAAAGCCGCCAAGCCGCCAAGAAGAAGGTGGTAAATCACCTGATTACGAAGCTCTTATATCTGTGTCATCTGTGAAATCTGTGGATAAAATTCTTTGGGCACGCAAAGCCGCCAAGCCGCAAAGAAGAAGGTGATAAATCACCTGACTACGAAGCTCTTATATCTGTGTCATCTGTGAAATCTGTGGATAAAATTCTTTGGGCACGCAAAGACGCCAAGCCGCAAAGAAGAAGGTGGTAAATCACCTGACTACGAAGCTCTTATATCTGTGTCATCTGTGAAATCTGTGGATAAAATTCTTTGGGCACGCCAAGCCGCAAAGAAGAAGGTGGTAAATCACCTGACTACGAAGCTCTTATATCTGTGTCATCTGTGAAATCTGTGGATAAAATTCTTTGGGCACGCAAAGCCGCCAAGCCGCAAAGAAGAAGGTGGTAAATCACCTGACTATGGGGGGTTGTCATCTGCGAAATCAGAATAATCTGTGCAAATCTGCGGTTCAGACTTCTTTGGGCTCGCAATGAAGAAGGTGTTAAATCACCTTACTACGAAGCTCTTATATCTGTGTCATCTGTGAAATCTGTGGATAAAATTCTTTGGGCACGCAAAGACGCAAAGAAGAAGGCGATCAATCTTCTTACTCCGCCAGCCAGCGCGCCAACATCTGGGCTAACACCTGACTCTGCACCGGCTTGGTGATGAAATCATTCATCCCGGCTTGCAAACAGCGCTGCCGGTCTTCCTGCATGGCGCTGGCAGTCATGGCGATGATCGGAATTTCGTGATCGAGAACTTTCGTTTGGGCATCGCGGATGTGCTGGGTTGCTTCCAACCCGTTGCCAGCCGCATCTGCCCGCAGCCCCAGTTTCTTAAGGATGCCCAGCGCTACCTTCTGGTTGACGAGGTTATCCTCCACCAGCAGAATGCGCATTTCAGAATCAAATGCCAATGCGGTGATTTCAAGTTCCGTTTTGCGCGGCGTTATGGCGCGCCTTTCGCTGAGAATCGTCAACCGGACGGTGAACCAAAATTCGGAGCCATTCCCTTCCTCACTCTCCACCCCGATTTCGCCACCCATCAATTCCGCCACCCATCAATTCCGCCAACTGCTTCGAGATCGCCAAGCCCAACCCCGTCCCGCCATAATTGCGAGTGGTTGAGGAATCCGCCTGCGTGAACTTATTCATGGACAGGAGTCATCCCAAACGCAAAAAACAGTGCGAAAAGCATAGGAATGATAGCCCCCAAAAGAAGACAAAGCGTTATGCGAAAATCTATCTTCCGGTCATGCAGAGCCGCTAACATAAAACCAATTGCGATTATGAGAATTGCAAAGGAATAGACCAGAATAAAGATAAAACGCCGGCGGGTAAGCCATCGGCTATGACCGGTGTACTCCAGCGCTATTGCCAGTATGAAAGGAGGATTAAATGCAACCGTTGCGATGCGAAGATGAAGCAAGAGAATTTTCAATTCGAGATTGGTGGTCGAGATTTCCAGGGCTTGGTTGAGTGTCCAGAGCGTTACCAACCCCATCAGCAAACTGAAATAACGGGCGATTGGCACTTCTTTGAAACGCAGGGTAAAAGCCGGGCAATACCATCCTTATCCATTGCCATATTTCGATTATCCATCCAAAGAGCCAGAAGAGAGATGCTTCGGGTTGTCTTTCTGTAATACTTTGTTTCTTGCTGCCTCAGGACGACAACCCTCAGCAAGACAGGCCGGGTAATGACCGCAAATTTGGCATGCTAAGGGAGCGGGGCTGACCCATTCCTTTATCCTTCCTGCCTGGCAGCGACCGAAGCATCTCTCTTGCATGATGTGAACTTGGGCGTTGAGCAAATCAACCCGTTATGTACATTTAAATCGGGTTGGAAAAATCAGATTTTTATCCCAAATTTACATACATGCCGGGCGCGTTCGTTTAAAGTGATTGAAAGGAATAATAAAGATGAACGTAAAAAAATCCTGGTTGTATTGATGGCACTTATGATGAGTATTCCACTGACTGCTTGCGGAAATGAAATAACCCCAACTGATTATTCGAAACCTGAACATTGGATGAATTTACCGACTGCAATTGATAAGCCGGTGGATATATTTTATCTTTACCCAACTTCCTGGCAAAGGGCTAGTAAAGACGATCCGTATTACAGCACGATCGACAATCCCATGATGTTGAAAAACGCAAAACTTAATTTTGATAAACAGGCGACTGCTTTCGCGCCCGTCGGAAATATCTATGCGCCTTACTACAGGCAAGATGATGCCGGATATACATTATCTTTATCGGTTGCCGACCAGGCAAAAGTTGTTGGAGGTATCCCCAAAACAGATTCCATTGCAGCATTTGATTACTATATCAACCATTACAATAATGGCCGTCCGTTTATATTAGCCGGCCATTCGCAGGGTTCTATTTTATTGGGATTATTATTGTCAGAGTATATGAAAGCCAATCCCAAAGTTTATGCCAGAATGATTGCTGCTTATGTGATCGGAGCTTCCATTACCGCACCATACCTTGCGGATAATCCTCACCTTAAATTTGCCGAAGGCCCGGATGATACCGGAGTCATTATTTCATATAATACAGAAGCGCCTACGATCAGCGCGCCCAATCCCATGATCCTGCCTGGCGCTTTGGTTATCAATCCGATAAGCTGGACCAGAACTGAAACGGTGGCAACCGCAGATCAAAACTTAGGATCGATTGCAGTAAATAGTGATGGTACCGTTGTATTTGACAAAGATGGAAACATCCCTCCCGTAAAAAATCTGGCAGATGCTCGCGTTGATTTGGCAAAAGGGGCGTTGATTACCAGCACTCCCGATATCGATAAATTTTCGGCGAGTAATGGGGCTGTTCCTAAAGGCATTTACCATACCTCTGATTACTCATTTTATTATTACAATATTAGAGAGAATGCCGCCAATCGAACCAAGATTTACTTGAGCCAACACTAAATCAGGAACGAATGATGAGTTACAAACGCCTTCCTGAGATGGAAGGCGTTTTTTATATGTGCGCCCAGCATGGGCGTTGACGAATGGGTGAAAGACCCAAAGTGTAACCTTGATATCTCAGACAATCTCTGAATGTCTACACTTACGATGCCAGTTTGCTTTCCCTATTCTTGTCCAGCAGCCAGCGCGCCAGCGTCTGGGCTAGCACATACGCATCGATGGGTTTGGAAACGTAGTCATTCATCCCCGCCTGTATGCAGCGCTGGCGGTCTTCCTGCATGGCGCTGGCGGTCATGGCGATGATCGGGATTTCATGGTTGAGCACTTTCGATTCCAGGTCGCGGATGCGTTGCGTAGCTTCCAGCCCGTCCATCTGCGGCATCTGCACATCCATCAGCACCAGGTCGTAGGGCTGCGTCTCCAGGGCATTTAGGGCTTTCAAACCGTTGCCAGCCACATCCGCCCGCAGTCCCAGTTTCTTGAGGATACCCAGGGCTACTTTCTGATTGACGATGTTGTCCTCCACCAGCAGGATGCGCTTTTTAGAATCAAACGAGAGCGATATGATTTCAGTATCCGTTCTGCGCGGCGTTATGGCGCGCCTTTCGCTGAGAATCTTCAGACGCAGCGTGAACCAAAATTCGGAGCCTTTACCCTCTTCGCTCTCCACCCCAATTTCGCCGCCCATCAATTCCGCCAACTGCTTCGAGATCGCCAAGCCCAAGCCCGTGCCGCCATATTGGCGGGTGGTCGAGGCATCCGCCTGGGTGAACTTCTTGAACAGCAAGCCAAGTTTATCAGGTGGGATGCCGATACCCGTGTCGCGCACCGCGAAGCGCAATACAACATCTTGCCCTGTTTTTGCTAATTTTGTAACCCATACGCTTACTTCCCCCTTCTCCGTGAATTTGATGGCGTTGCCCAGCAGGTTGGTCAGAATCTGGCGCAGTCTACCCGGGTCACCCTGCAAAAAGGTGGGCACGTCCACCTCAGCGGTGCAGCGCAGCCCCAGCCCTTTCTCGCGGGCGCGGAAAGTCATCGCTTCCCCCAAATCCTCCAACAGGCGGTGCAGGTCGAAATCCAGCATCTCGATTTCCAGCTTGCCAGCTTCAATCTTCGAAAAGTCAAGGATATCGTTGATCAAAGTCAAAAGCGACTCGCCGGAGGAGCGGATCATCTGGGCATAATGCTGTTGTTCTTCTTTCAATTCGGTATCCAGCAGCAAGCCGGTCATCCCGATCACGCCATTCATCGGCGTGCGGATTTCGTGGCTCATGTTCGCCAGAAACTCGCTCTTTGCCAGAGTCGCCTTTTCGGCTTTCTGCGCCATATGGCTGGCGATTTGGGTCTGCTCCTCCAATTGAGCGTTGATCTGACGCAAGCCTTCTTCCATCCGCTTGCGTTCGGTGATATCCCGTCCCACCGATTGAATTTCGACAATGTTATTTTCAGCATCCTCAATAGCATGATATACCCAAATGGTCCAGCGTATTTCACCCTCAGGACTGATGTTGTACATCTCGCGGGTGATGGTATCCACTTCCCGACGTAGAAGGATATCGATAACATCCCGGATGATTTCTTTTGTCTCCGGCAGCAGCCAGGACATAAGCCGCTTGCCGATAAACTCCTCGCGTGGCTTACCGAAATAATCACAATAAGCCTGGTTAACAAAGATCAGAGTCGTATCAAGCAGCCAGCGGCACACCGGATCCGTCTGATCTTCGACAATACCCAGATACAACTTCTGGCTCCTATGCAATTTGTCCTCTAACAGGATCCGCTTGCTGATGTCGCGCGAGATTCCAAACATGGCTGGTTTACCATCCCATTCACCGTTGGTTATAACCGTCTCCACCGGGATTAATTCTCCGCCTTTTGTCTGGAGCGGAATATCACAGGATTCACACCTGCCTGCCAGCATATCGGCTACGACCGCCGCCGCTTCTTCTCGCCGCTCGGGTGGGTGCAGCATGATAATATGCTGACCCAGTAATTCCTGGGCAGAGTATGCCAGGCGTTCACATGCAACTGGATTGACGTGTAGAATTCCGCCGCTGCTATCCAGAATAAACAAAAATTCGTTGATGCTATTGAACAAGATTTGCAAGTTTTGGCGACTCTTCTGCAGCGCGGCATCCGAGCGCAGACGAATCAGGATACTGCCGATCTGGACGGCAAGCGTCTCGATGGTCTTGCGTACAGGCTCAGGAATATCAGCATGGGTGTGCGAAGCAAGGTTCCAGATGGCAAGCAGCTCTCCCTGGTATACAACCGGGATAATGGCTATGGCGCGCAATCCTTCCTGCTGGCGTACCGCGCTGGTCTGTGGGCGAATAGCTTTATACGCCATGTACAGATTTTGCCCTTTACGCGCCAGCTCGATCTGTGGGGCAGCGGCTGGAAAGTGGGCGGTTTCCTCTACAAATTGCGCAGACAAGCCTTGGTGAACTACCAGATCGAACCCACCGCTAGGTGCATCGACCAGATAAATTCCGCCGCAATCGAAGATCTCGATTTGTAGAAGACTATTCAGGATCACCGCCAATGCCTGATCCAGGTTGTCGCACGCATTGAGCGTCAGGCTCAGATTATGCTGGATGCGCAGAGATTCTTCCGCCTGCTTGCGTTCGGTGGTGTCAGTCAAGATAATCTGGCATACAGAATCGCTGCGCTCCCCCTCCATTTCCAGTATCAGATTGGCTTGCATGTGCACCCAGATGAAGCTGCCGTCAATTTTATTCACCAAGCGGATTTCGCATGCCTGCAATGTGCCGCTGGTATAGAGCGTCTGGAGGAGCTGAGAATAAATTTCCAGGTCAACGGGCAGGATGAATTCCGCGAACCGCCGCTCAACCAGGAGGCTTTTTACCAACCCCAACATGGTTGCAGCTTTGAAATTGCCTTCCAGAATAATTCCCGCCGAGCTGACCGTCAGGTATCCAACTGGGGCAAAATTAAATAGGTTACTATAGCGGACGTACGATTCCTCCAGTTTTGCGTGTGCATGACGAAGTTCATCGTTCTGCATCTCCAGTTCGATCCGGTGTACCTCCAGTTCGTAAACCAATCCTTTCTTATCTTTCTCTGTTTTGGGAGAAGTCTCGTTGGAATTTTGCTGTTTAGCTAGCGCTTCAGCCTGCTGGCGCAGCTTGTCTGCCTGGCTTGCATCTGCTTTTTTTGAAGCGTCTTGCTCTGAAGACTCTCGCATAGGACTACTTCTATAAAATTGGAGTGGCTCGAGACCGTTGCCAGCCGCGTCCGCCCTATGTTCAATCGCAAGCATGGGCACCAGGCTTGGCACGCTATTGTCATCGTTTCCCAGCAGTAAAATAAGGAGCAAAATACAGGTTACGATATAGGCTGTGAAAATCATCCTCTCTCCTTTGACGTTCCATGACACCCCGCGATGACCAGTAATAAAAGAGAAATCGTGGGTCTTTCCTTTTCATTGGGCTGTCAAGGGTACGGAATTCTGTTACCCTTGTTTTGCAAGAGATTATACCAGAAGAAGGTTAAGGTCGGGGCACGGGGATTCTGGGTGAATGCCGATCCCCGGTTCAATCCCCTTGCCCAAGAAGTCTGAACCGCAGATTTTCACTGATTACATAGATTACGCAGATTACACAGATTACACAGATGAAGAGGGTCGGTACATCTGGTAGGGGCACGGGGGTTCTGTGCGGATGACGATGGTTGGTTCAATCCCCGTGCCCCGACAAGACCATGGCAATCCCGGTAATCGTTGGTACTGACGCATTCCGGGTAGGGGCACGGGGATTCTATGCACATGCCGATCATTGGTTCAATCCCCGTGCCCCTACAAAACCACGGCAATCCCGGTAATCGTTGGTACGCGTGCATTCCGGGTAGGGGCACGGGGATTCTATGCACATGCCGATCATTGGTTCAATCCCCGTGCCCCTACAAAACCGTGGCGTTACCTGTATCGTTGGTACGGGTGCATTCCAGGTAGGGGCACGGGGGTTTTACGTGGATGCCAATTCCTGGTTCAATCCCCGTGCCCAAGAAGTCTGAACCGCAGATTACACAGATTACACAGATGAAGAGGGTCGGTACATTTGGTAGGGGCACGGGGGTTCTGTACGGATGCCGATTTCTGGTTCAATCCCCGTGCCCCGACAAGACCATGGCAATCCCGGTAATCGTTGGTACTGACGCATTCTGGGTAGGGGCACGGGGGTTTGGTGCGGATGCCGATCATTGGTTAAATCCGCGTGCCCCGACGAAACCACGCGTTTCACATATTCGTTGGTACGGGTGCATTCCAGGTAGGGGCACGGGGGTTTTACGTGGATACCGATTTCTGGTTCAATCCCCGTGCCCCTACTACAAAACCGTGGCGTTACCTGTATCGTTGGTACGGGTGCATTCCAGGTAGGGGCACGGGGGTTGTGCGTGGATGCGGATTGTTGGTTCAATCCCCGTGCCCCTACGAAACCACGCGTTTCACATATTCGTTGGTACGGGTTTTATTGTGAATTATCTCTTGACGATAATATCGCTTAGTGATAATATTTTAAATGTGATCGAATCTTTCGCGTCCAAAGAGACAGAAAAGATATTTCTCGGAGA
>Ga0194063_10000655_pt1 | contig 24611 bp, 25 predicted proteins | sample SepL3720m_MetaG_FD_155459 | JGI IMG/M metagenome (GOLD analysis project Ga0194063, IMG submission 155459) | Anoxic zone freshwater microbial communities from boreal shield lake in IISD Experimental Lakes Area, Ontario, Canada - Sep2016-L373-20m | ecosystem: Environmental > Aquatic > Freshwater...
CAACGCCAGAATCAAAGAATTAATTCACTCGCATCGAGGATTGCCACTGTGGAAGAAACAAATATTCGTGGCTTACTTTTTGAGGACGAAACAGGGTCGAAAACCAACACGTTTTGTCACATAGCTCAAAAATTGCGAATACAAAAACTGAATTTAATAGTGTCCAAATGTAGGCAGTTATCGCAAGAATGGCTAATCCAACCATGACGCTATACTTCCTCCCATATTTGTCACCAATATATCCTGTGGGTATCTCAAATAAAAAACCAGTGAGTGAAAATACGGCAAACAAAATCCCAATATCACCAAAACTCAAACTTTTTGCAAGGAAAAACAATGACATGATAGGAATAATGGGATATAAGCCGAAAATAAATTGGTAGATCAGATACAGAATGATGTTTTTATCTCGCATTTCACTATTCTATATCTTTTTTATGAAAAGTTGTGAGAATTTTGATATTCTGTAAGTACACAAGCACCTTAACATTTTTACGTTTTTCTTCTTTTAGTCCGCCTAAGGCGGACTGGTCGAGCCGACAGTTTTGATACACGACTGCCCGGCGGGCAGGGGCGCCGAGCAGTCGAAACCGCGAGGTCGCCAGAGGCGACCGAGCTCAACAAAATGAGCTTCGACATTTTTCGTAAACCCTCAACAAGTTAGGAATGTTGGTCGAAAAATTGTCCGCGCGCCAGGCGCCCCGCCCCGCCTGGAGCGCTGAATATCCCTGGATTTTGTAATTTGCAGACAATTGACGATCACGCAAAATGAAAAAAGAAGAAAAACGTAAAAATGTTAAACACAAATAGTGAGTTCTTACTCTTATGATCAAATACATTGCATACTGTCGCAAATCAACTGATGAGCCAGACCGCCAAATATTGTCTATCGAGGCGCAGGTGGCGGAACTGAAGGAGTTTGCCGAGCGGGAACACTTGGAGATTGTCGAGTGGATCACCGAATCCAAAACAGCCAAGAAACCAGGGAGATATGAATTTGCCCGCATGTTACGAATGTTAGATAGTGGAGAAGCCCAAGGTATTGTGTCGTGGCACGCCGATAGATTGGCTCGCAACTCGATTGACGGCGGGCAAATAGTCTATATGCTGGACACAGGCAAACTGCTTGACCTCAAATTCCCCTCGTTTTGGTTCGAGAATACCCCGCAAGGCAAGTTTATGCTCTCGATCGCGTTTGGCCAGTCCAAGTATTATGTCGATAACCTAAGCGAGAACGTGAAGCGTGGCAACCGCCAAAAACTACGCATGGGTAACTGGCCAAACAAAGCACCCTTTGGTTATCTCAACGACCCAGGAACCAAAACGATCCATGTAGACAAAAAAAGATCACTTTATGTGACTAAAGCGTTCAAGCAGTTTGCAACTGGTAGCTACACTTATGTAGATATCGGGAGATATCTAACGGATCATGGTATCCGTAATCCTTCTGGTACGACACTTCATTTGGATAAAGTGAAGCGGATACTGACTGATCCCTTCTACTACGGCGTCATGCGGTTTAATGGCGAGTTGTACGAAGGCAAACATCAACCACTAATCTCCAAGAAACTTTTTGATGTTTGCCAACTCGCCGTGGCAAAGCATAGCCGCAAACAGAAGATAGTCAAACATAGCTTTGACTATCTAGGTCTCGCTAAGTGTGGAGAGTGTGGCGCCTCTATCACCGCCGAGAAACACAACAAGCACTACCGCCGTACCAACCGTGACGTGGAGTATGTCTACTATCGCTGTTCCAAGAAACGAGGCGTATGCTCCCAAAAATATGTTGAGCAAGCCTCCCTCGTGCCGCAACTGCACGACATTGTGGGTCGCGCCTCACTCTCTCCGTTTGCGGCTACCAAATTCAACGAGTGGGCACAGCATGACGCAGAACAAGAACGAAGTAAATCTGCCGAGGAGATTACAACCCTCAAGCAACAATTAACCAAAACTACAGAACAAATAGATCGACTGCTTGAGGGTTACTTGGACAAAGTAATCTCCTCGGCAGAATACATGGACAAGAAAAACAAACTGGTGGAATATCGAGCCACTCTCACCGACCAAATAAAGACCCTGGAAGCTAAAGGGGTCGAGTGGCTCGAACCTTTTAGTGACTTTGTGAATGGTGCGCTACAAGCGCACCAAATCGCGCGCGCGAAAACTCAAGGCCATGATTTGCTCATCATGGCCAAAACTGTCGGCTCGACCTTCATTCTGCGTGATCGTCAATTGTCTGCAAATTACAAAATCCAGGGATATTCAGCGCTCCAGGCGGGGCGGGGCGCCTGGCGCGCGGACAATTTTTCGACCAACATTCCTAACTTGTTGCGGGACTAGGATTCGAACCTAGGAGACGACATTCAGAGTGTCGCATGATACCACTTCATTATCCCGCATTATAGCTTCTGCAGGCGGGTTATCCCGTAGCGTAAGCGTGATGATATTTTACCATCCAATACTTGGAAGGGCTATGGACTGGAAGTATCAGTTGTAAAATATTACTTAATCATCTCTGGGATAGTACCTACCACCTTGAGCTTGCCATCTATAATAGTTGCCTCTTTTATATCTAAGCCAGAAAGTTGGCGCATACGGCGCATCGCCATATCCTCTACCGCGCGTGCTGCAGGAGTCATTATTCCCTCTGGGACAGCGACGCGACCCAATTGGAAGCTCGTTGGATTTAGGGTAACAATATTATTTTTTACGTTGCCTGTACCTTTGACGTAAAAGGGAAGGTTGCCATTGACAAAGCTTACATATTTCTTGGCTTGCCCTATCTGATCATTGGTGTATCCAAGTGTTTGGGCCATGCCTATTGCTGTCCCTAACTCCAAAATGCCACTTGCTTCAGCCGTGCCATCTGCATTAAAGCGGACTTGAACGTTACTCAATGGGGTGCGACTATCGACATGCTTCCAATACAAGAAGACTGATGATGCCTGGGCACTATTGACACTAAGATTTATTGATTTGCTACCGCTATAGATACCATCTCGGCCAGCTGGAATAACTCCTCCAGGTAGTTCACTCTTCATTCTAACTGAAGGATCAAACTGCTCTACCACTGCAAGGCTTGGTTGTATCCCAAGATCGATCGGTTTGGCAAGCAGAGGAGAAAGCCCGGGAACAACTCCAATGTAGGCCAGACCGCCTACGATTAATGCGAGCATAATAAACATGCCTATTAGTAAATTGCGCATAGTTGATCCTCCTAATTAATTATTACTTGCGTGACGGAAGTGGAATAAATACCGAAGTTTTGCGACAGTAGCTCTCCCAATCTTTCCTACCTTTATATTTTTTTTCTAGAAGTGGAACACCAGAAACAAATAATAATAAAAAGTTGATTACTGCGGGACCTAGGAAAACGAGAGGATTACTTGTACCAGAATAAGCAATTGTGGCAATGCCCCACCAAAGAGTTGCCTCGCCAAAGTAATTGGGATGGCGCGTATAACTCCAAAGACCAGTTGTCATAAGTTTGCCTTTGTTTTTTTTGTTTTTAATAAAGTTGGCGAGTTGCGCATCCCCGACTACCTCAAAATATAAACCAGTTAGCCAAATAACTATGCCAACTAGATCTAGCCACGAAAGACTACCAGCACTATGTCCCGCTAAAACAATTGGGGCTGATACAAGTTGCATCAAAAACCACTGAACGAGATATATCTGAAGAAAGCTGCGAACAACCCACGCCGAGCCCCAACTCACTCGCATTTGGCCATAGCGGAAATCCTCTCCCCGACCAAAATTTCGCGCAAAAATATGTAGCGCAAGGCGGAACCCCCAGATTGTGACGAGAAGTAGGATTATTGTTGACCTGTCGGCATGACCACTAAGTAGATAGCTAAAATATGCAATAACGACAAAGCCCAAACCCCAAACTATATCGACAATACCATTGTTTCTGAGAGCTACCGCAAAAAAATATGTGGTAATAAAGATGATGAATGTGACAAAACTAGTAATAAGCCAAAATTGATCCATAGCTTAATGGTATCATTACTACAGATGAAAACCAGCGATATCTATAAACAATACAAACTTATGCCACAACTGATCAAGCATCAGCTGCGTGTGGCTGGCGTGACCAAGCTAATCACAAAGTCCTGGGATGATAGCGTGCTTGCCAATAAAGCAGTTAGAGCATGTCTTTTGCATGATATGGGTAATATGGCAAAATTTACGGACTTATCAGATCCTTTTTGGATAGAAGAACAAAAGATATTTTGGGAGAAATATGGGCAAGAAGCTCACGAGGCAACATACTCTATTCTAAGAGAGCTTGGGTTTGAGGAGTATGTTGATATTCTAAAGATAGAGAGCTCTTGTTATGACATTAAGAATGAAAAATTGATTTTGGAAAACATCAATAAGCCAGCTTTGATGGTGCTTTATAGCGATTTGCGAGTTGACCTAAATGGAGTGGTAACTCTTTATGAGCGAATCAAAGACTTGATAACTCGTTATCCAGGAAGTAATAGGCCAGAAACTGTGTGGGGAGCGGAACTTGAAAGATATGTGCAGATTTTGACACCAATCAAAGTAACAGAAATAAACGAGGCAATGGTAAAGCCAATTTTTGATGATTTGCTCGCCTTGGAGTGGTAAAATCAACCAATATGAAATATTCACAACTTTTTACCAAGACGCTGCGAACTCCCCCTGCAAATGCAGAAACTATTAACCACAAACTGCTTGTGCAGGGTGGATTTGTACGCCAGCTAATGGCTGGTGTGTATACTTACTCACCACTGGGACTGAGAGTGCTCAATAATATTAGCAAGATTGTTCGTGAAGAAATGGATACCATTGGAAGCCAAGAAGTACTTATGCCCATGCTTCATCCTGCTGCAATCTGGAAACAAACTGGTGGATGGGACAATATCGACGTACTATTCAAACTGAAGAGTCGTACTGGAAAAGAGCATGCACTGTCGCAAAGCCATGAGGAGGTGGTAACTCCACTTGCCAAAGAATGGATCCACAACGTAAAAGACCTCCCCCTATCGATCTACCATATTCAATGGAAGTTTCGCGATGAGTTGCGTAGTAAGGCGGGGATACTACGAGGCCGCGAATTTCTCATGAAAGATATGTATAGCTGGCAAGCAAACCAAGAAGAATTTGATAAGTATTATGCTGTAGTCAAAGAAGCTTATCTAAAGGTTTTTAAACGACTTGGACTTACTGCCAAGGTAACCGAAGCCTCTGGTGGTGCGTTCACCGAAAAAATCAGTTATGAATTTGAAGTACTGACAGATGCTGGTGAAGCAAATATTTTGTACTGTAAATCTTGTGACTATTGTGTAAACGTAGATGATATTACTACTTACAAAATAGGTGATAAATGCCCCAAATGTGGTAATAGTGAACTGGCAGCAGCAACAGCAGCAGAGCTTGGAAATATTTTTGACTTAGGTCAAAAATATAGCAAAGCTTTTGATGTGACTTTTATTGATAATGACGGCACGAAAAAATATCCTATCATGGGTAGCTATGGTATTGGGATAAGCCGAACTATGGGAGTGTTGGTTGAGACTTTCCATGATGAAAGAGGTATTATTTGGCCCAAGAACGTAGCGCCATTTGCTGTACAACTAATCGCAATTGCTGGCAAATCAACTGAGGTTATACCACGCGCCGAGAAGATTTATGAACAGTTAACCAAGATCGGGGTAGAAGTATTGTTTGATGATAGGGTTGATGCGGGAGCTGGGCAGAAGTTTGCTGATGCAGATCTTATTGGCAATCCCATACGAATGGTAGTGTCGGAGAAGACTGGCGAGCAAGTTGAGATTAAATTGAGAAATGAAGCTGAAGCTACACTAATGAGTCTTGATGAGGCGCTTAAGAACTTTGTCACGACCTAACACAACCATTGTTTCAAAAAGTGGTGGCGTGGCGGTTTTGCTGGTTACTGCTACACGAAGCATCATAAAGTACTGAGAAGGTTTCCATTCTTTACTAATCGCAAGATCGCGCACAGAAGTTTCGAGCTGTTCTACATTCCAGTTATTTTCGTCGATTGAGTGAAATATGGCCATGGTTTGAGATAGTTGGGATTGTACCTCCTCGGCCGTGGATTTTTTGGTAAGGATGCCCTGGTCAACTGTGATGTCGCGATAGAAGAAGTCGGTAAGACTCTCAAAATCTTTGAGGGTTACAAGCCTCTCTTTGATAAGAGGGAGGATTTTCCCTACAAGCTCTTTGGGACAGTCGCTGGGAACAAAGGGCGCTAGCCTATTGATTAATTCGTCATTAGATAAAGCGCGAATGTACTGGCCATTAAGCCAATTAAGCTTTTCAATATCATAAACAGGAGCAGTGAGAGTGACGCGCTCTAGAGTAAATTTTTCCAAAAATTCGTCCAAACTAAAGATTTCTTTTTTGTCGGGGTGAGACCAACCCATAAGAGCCATAAAGTTGTTGAGAGCCTCTGGTAGATAACCACGATCGCGGTGCGAAAGAATGCTTACATCATTTTTTCTTTTGCTCATTTTGCTATGATCAACATTGCGAATGACTGGAAGATGAGCAAAGATGGGTAGCTCCCACCCAAAAGCTTGATAAATAATTACATGCTTGGGAGTCGAAGACAACCATTCTTCACCTCGAATAATATGGGTAATCTGCATAAGATAATCGTCGACAACTACTGCTAAATGATAGGTGGGGTAACCATCGGACTTGATTAGTACCTGATCATCAATACCGCTATTTTGAAACTCGACTGCTCCACGCACAGCATCCTGGCAAATAGTGACACCAGATTCGGGGACCTTGAGACGAATTACAAATGGGGTTTGGACATCGAACTTTTCCTGGACTTGCTCTTTGGTAAGATGTCTACAAAACTTGTCATACCGAGGCAGCTCTTTGGCGGCGCTTTGGGCGGCACGAACTTCGTCGAGCCTTTCTTTGGTGCAGAAACAGTAATAGGCTTTGTCTTTGGCAACTAACTCTTTGGCTTTTTCCTGATATATTGGCAAGCGCTCTGATTGAGTATATGGGGCATATGGGCCACCTACATTTGGACCTTCGTCATTGGGGATGCCTAGCCACTTCATTGCCTCAAAAATAACTTCTACTGCACCCTCGACATAACGGCCACGATCGGTATCTTCGATGCGAATAACGAACTGGCCACTACCTTGCTTGCTTATTGCGTAATTGCGCATGGCGATATAAGCAGTACCCAAGTGAGCAATGCCTGTAGGACTTGGTGCAATACGTGTTCGTATAGTCATGGTGTTTATTATATACTATATACTAGAGCTATGTCTAAATTGTCTGATGTTGCTAGTGTTGCACGCAAAGTAATCAAATTTGGCGGGATTGCCTTGGTTTTTTTGATGGTTGGGAGAGTAATATTGGTTGCTAGCCTCGCCTATTGGAAGGCACTACATCCTGACCCACCACCACCACCCGATGTTAAGTTTGGCAAATTACCCAAACTTCTTTTTCCACAAAAAGATGTTCCCAAATTTACCTACAAACTAGAGACACGCACGGGCAGCTTGCCTACCGCCCTCCCTGATCAATACAAAGTATTTTTTATGCCTATCAAAAAACCAAGTTTGTTGGCATATAGTGTTGCAAAAGATCTGGGGGCCAAACTAGATTTTATTACCGAACCAACTAAACTTTCAGAAACTGATTATCGATGGGATATGTCGAGCTCGATAGATTCGTCTCTAACTATGAATATTATTACCGGCGCATTTATATTGGATCGCAAATGGCAACAAGATCAATCATTTGAAACGGCAACGCTATACTTGGATGAGAATCAAGCAGTTGATCAAGTTTATAACTTTTTATCAAGAATCGAACTTTTGTCACAAGACTTGCAAAAGGGAACACACAACATACAACCCCTAAAAGCTGATAGCGGCGAGCTTACTAGCGCACCATCTTTGTCTAAGGCGCAATTTTTGAGAGTAAATCTTTTTCGCGCACCGGTTGCAGATACAAAGGTAGTAAGCCCATCGCCCGATAAGGGATTGATATCTGCAGTCCTCGCTTTTCAAAGAGAAGATGCGCGTCAATTTGTGCGCGTAGACTACAATTACTTCCCTGTGGACTTAGAACAATTTGCCAGCTACCCATTAATAACGCCTACCGAAGCATGGAATAGAATGCAAAACGGCGGAGGCTACGTGGCGGCCTACCGACAAGGTGCAGATAGTGTAACGGTGAGAGATGTAAATATGGCTTACTACGACTCAGATATTCCGCAACAATTTTTGCAGCCAGTATACCTTTTTGAGGGGGATGAAGGATTTGTAGGATATGTTCCTGCCGTCTCGGATAAATGGGTGGAATAAGATTATGGCCTTAGGCGCTTGACGTCTCTTGGCAAGAAAGTTGCTTCTTTGACGCTAGCTAGCCCCAAGATTTGTTGCACTATACGGCCTGGGCCGATACCAACCCCACCATGCGGAGGACAACCAAAACGGAAGAAGTTGAGATAATCGGCTAGTGACTTTTCATCCATCCCCTTTTCCTGAGCCTGCTTGGTGAGCACGTCTATCCGATGTTCGCGCTGCGCTCCCGTTGTGATCTCAAGCCCTTTATAAAGCAAATCAAAACTCTTGGTAAGCCCTGGATTGTCCTCGTGGCGCATGTGATAGAAAGGGCGAGCGGCTATTGGATAGTCGGTTACAAAAAGGAAGTTGCTCCCAGTCTCCTCTTTTATTAGGGCACTAATCTCGCGCTCCTCCACTGGAGAAAGATCATGGACCTTTTCGCTCGGGATACCCTTTGTGGCGAGCTTGGCTTTGACTTCTGCCAAAGTGAGACGAGTAAATGGTACCGTAATTTCTTCTTCTATTAAACCTTTTGCCTTGAGTCTGGCGAAGCCACTTTTGAGTGCGGCCTCTTCCATATCCATCACGTCATGATGGCTATCTACATAAGCAAACTCAAAATCCCAGCCAGTAAACTCGGTCATATGGCGAGTGGTAAAACTTAGCTCAGCTCGAAAAACTGGACCAACCATAAATACTTTTTCTATGCCACTTGCGATTGCCATTTGTTTGTAAAATTGAGGTGACTGTGCAAGATAAGCCTTGGTTTGGAAATACTTAACCTCAAAAACTTCGGCGCCGCTTTCGCTTGCGGTACTCATAAATGAGGGAGCGTAAATCTGGGTAAAGCCTTCTTTGAACAAGTACTCTCGCATACCGGCCTCTAGCTCTGTCCATACATAAAAAATCTTTTGATTCTCGGGTTTTCGTAGGTCGAGCCAGCGATAATCCAATCTATTGACGATATCAACCTCGTCAGCTCCCTTCTCGGCTGCGACGGGAATTGGGAGAATTGATGCTGCCTCACTAAGAACGACAAATTCTTGCGCCTCAATTTCGATGCCTTCTGGGACTTGCCCCGCTTCTTTGACTAACCCTGTAACCAATACCACTGACTCGATAGTAAGCTCTGCTTTAAAAGCAGATTCATAGTTTTTGAGGATGACAAGTTGAATGCTCCCCGAAGCATCGCGAATGCGGGCGAACTTGATCTTACCTTGATCCCTGAAGGCGTGCACAAAGCCGGCAATAGTTATTACCTCGCCAAGATGAGATTTTAGTTGATTGATAGCTGTGTGTTTGATCATATGCTTGTTATTATAACTTAAAGCTTAATTGTTTGTTTTTTAACGTTTGAAAAGTGTAATGGAACAATAATTACTGCCAATATAGATATAATGCATATGATTACGAAGGCACCCCGAATAGATTGATCCGCCACATAGCCAACAACAGGATTGAGCACAATAAGAATAAGTCGATTTAGCATTGAGATAGCGGATAGGGAGGTTGCTCTTTGGGCTGAAGGAACCAATTCATTCATGTATGAATTAAGAGCCATAAATCTTGCCTGGCCAATCCCCCCAAGAATGATTATTGCCAAGATAATTGTAATGATCGATGGATAAATGATAATAAAAGATAGAGATAAGATTGAAGTAATTGCTGTTAGATTAAAATAATTTTTTCGTGATCCAAATAATTTTTCAAATTTTGGTAAATTAGTCGCAAAGATTATTCCCGATACTGAAAATATTGATCTTATGAATCCAAAATATACGATATTGACGCCCAATTGTTGCAATAAAGGTTGGTAAAGCCATATTACAAAATATACGCCGGTATATATTAGTATTCCATTTAATGCCAATAACATTAATTGTTTATTTTTAATTAGAGAATTAATACCGTTTTTGGCAATTTCTGAATATCTAGTATTTGCCGATTTTATCTTAATGATAGATGGTTCTTTGACTGTTAATATCAACAATGTGGAAATAAGTGCTGGGATTGAAGTTACCAACATTGGAATATTTAATCCATATTTTGAAGCAATATATCCCCCAATCGGAGCCGAAATTATTGCTGAAATTTGACCGATGGAAAATGACTTGCCAAATATGTTTTTGAAATCTTTGGTTTTATTCTCTTCTTTTAAAGAGTCATAGAGCAAGGCTTCACTCGCACCAGACATCAATGCCATACCCAAAGCTGCAAAGAATTCTGCTACTAGAAATGCCATAAAGTATGGGAATGTTCCATAAACTAAAAATGAGATAAATATGAATAAACAACCTATTGCTACCGAGTATTTTCTACCAAACTTATCAGCAATCACCCCTGTAGGTATTTCAAGGACAAATGCCCAGATCATTAGCCATGCTTGCAAAAACTGTACTTGAGTTAATGAAATATGACCCCAGTTGGTATAAAAAGGAACGAGTGCGGCAGTGTAAAAAGATAAACCAGATAAAAATGAGAAAATGTAATATCGCCAGGTAATGCCTATAGTTTTCATTGGCTGGAATACTTGAGGAGTAATTTTTCTCTATCATCTAGTACTTTGTGTCTTTTGGCTTCGATATTTCGCAATGCTATTTGCAACTCTGGTTTGAGGCGAAAGTCTAGAACGTTGTTGACCACAGCCCACTGTTGCACTAAATGCCGCTCAGCATTATCTAATGCCTTTTCAATAAAACTCCATTGCATGGTTTTACTTAATGTATGCCACTCAGCAAATCTTGATAAGTATTCTGGATCATACTCCCCCATTTCAACTGCATCTTTTAAGGTGACATTTTTTGTTGAAGAATAACCACCCGAAGAGGGGACTGCTTCCATGTTTGTTTCGTATTCAGACATATGTGTATTATATCATCGCAATAATCAAAGCTCAGGAGGTACAAGCCAGGTATGATGAGCATACGCCCAGTCAATAAGCTTGGCTGTTTCGCCAAAGCGGTCGCCAGAGCGTAGCACAACCGTAACTATGGCGTGGCCATCACGCTCGACATAAGTAACTAAACACTCTCCTGCATTTTCTGTAAACCCAGTTTTGGCGGCCTTAATCCCTGGGATAACCCCAAGCAACTGATCTGTAGTCTCCAACGCGTGCACGTGAGCCCCGGTTACATCTTTGACTAAAAGGTGAGGTAATAGCATAAGCGAGGTTAACTCTTCGTGCTTGACTACCTCAGTGATAAGAATTGCCAGATCACGAGCGGTTGTGATGTGATCATATTGCTCGAGTCCAGAAGGATTTTTATACTTGGTGCCTGTTAACCCCAATTCTTTTGCCTTGGCATTCATTGCTATAACAAACCCTTCATACCCATGAGGAGAGTTGTTGGCTAGAGTAAGTGCCGCATCATTGCCGGAGCGAATAAGTAGCCCTGCTAGCAAACTCTTGGCTGTTAGTACCTCGCCTTTTTTGAGCTCCATGGTTTGGCCAAGAGTGCGATCTTCGACTTTGACTGTAAGCTCTGATCCCAAATCGGGATACATATCAAGAGCAACAAGAGCCGTCATGAGTTTGGTAGTACTGGCTGGCAGCATGGGGGTTTGTGCATTTCGCTCGTAAAGCATTGACCTGCCGATTGCGTCTTGTACCACAACCGCATTGGCGGTAAGGCTCGGGGCGGCTGTGCCGTCTTTTATTGGATAAGGTGAAAGATTGCTCAAGCTTGGTAACAATATTGGGTCATGTGGCGTTATTACAATATTTTGTAAGCCATTTTGACCAGGGTAAAAAATAATAATCAACAATACTACCCACAATAGATGATGAGTTGAATATGATAATAGTACCGAGCTAAATTTCGACATATGAGGCTACCAATTGCAATTCTTTCTTGTTTTTCCAGTTGTTAATATTGAGTGAATAAATAAGAGTTTTGATTGCTTTTGTAATTGGCTGGCCATTAAACCAAATGGCGGTGCGTGACTTCCCTTTGCATTCTATTGTTAGTTTGTGGTGCTTGCCACCGTCTCCCATAGCACGATCTTCGAGAACATTGAGATTAAACGATACAAAGCGTGGTTTGATATTACCTATGCCATATGGCTCGAGTCGTTCTACAGCGCTTGCCAATTCGAGTGATGTTGATGTAATAGGAATCTCCAAATCTACTATTGTTGTGTTTTGCAATAAGTCATCGCCAATATTTGTGTTTACATCTTCTGTTAAAGCAGAAATAAACTCATCAAGATTAGCTATTGGGAGCGAAAACCCAGCTGCCTGTTCGTGCCCACCTACACCACTTAACAACCCAGCGTGCTTTCGGAGAAGTTCGGTTACATTAACCCCTGTTACCGATCTAGCAGATCCCTTTACCAAATTGCCGTCTATACTCATAGCAATCGCAGGTTTGTGGGTTTTTTCGGCTAACTTGCCTGCAATAAGCCCGATGACACCATGATGATAATCTGCTGAAGCAACAATTGTGATTTTGTTATCGTCAATGTGTTTTAGTGCATCCTCAATTGCAGAATCTGTAAGTTGTTGGCGTTCTTTGTTGAGCAGCTCCATACTTTGACTAAGCTCATCTGCCACCTGCTTGTTACCAGTGCATAGTAGCCTAAGGGCGGCAAGAGCATCGTCGATCCTACCTACCGCATTAATTCTTGGGCCAATGACGTAATTAATGTCGTATGTAGTAAGAGCCTTGCCGGCGATACCGGCGTTTGAAAGAATCGTGCGCAATCCCAAAAGATTGGTTTGCTCAATTGCTTTGAGCCCATACTTTATTACCCCTCGATTGACGCCAATGACAGGCATTTGATCGGCGACTATGCCGATGGTAGCAAGATCTATTCTTTCTTTGGCGAAAGTGGCGTCTTTGGAAAAATAGCGCGCAGCAACCCAGGAAATTCCTGCCCCTGAGGTTTTGATCGTATGAATGAGCGCATCACAATTTGGGAGAGAATCTGTAGGTTGGTGATGATCGGTCAAAATTACTTTTTTACCAGCACCCACTAGTTTTTGAATTTGCTTGGAGGCAACGATGCCATTGTCAACAGTAATAATAATATCTGGAACAAAATCGCGATATTTGGAATTTGCAAATCCTTGCCCCGAAAGTAGCTCGGCGACTGATGCGTCGGACAATCCATATCCATGACGAGTACGACTGGGGATAAAGGGTAATACTTTTGCGCCGAGCTTACTTAGCGTAAGCCACATAATTGCGGTCGCGGTAATGCCATCTGCGTCATAATCACCATATACACAGATTTTTTGGCCTTGCGCAATCGCTTGGTCAACAATCGATTTGGCATGATCCAATTGAATAATATCTATGCCTAATTGGGCAATAAGATCTGATAAATCTGGCAAAACTGGATTCAAAAACTCTTTTTCTTCATCCTTCCCTACTCCTCGTATACGCAAAATTTGCTCGATGATATCTTGAGTGCTATCGGAAGCTCCAACTGTGGCATGGGTAGTAATCTGCATATTCGTCAATTGTACTTTATAATATCCATATGCAGTTAATGATTAATCATTTAGCGATACGAATTGTTGATACTCTAGAAGCCAATGGTTACGAGGCTTATGTGGTCGGAGGAGCTGTAAGAGATCTACTACTTGGTTTGTCTTCTACCGACTGGGATGTGACAACTAACGCAACACCTGAACAAATGCTCCCGCTTTTCTCTGAAAGTTTTTATGATAATGCTTTTGGAACCGTGATGATTGCCGCCAAACACCTAAAAACTCAGTTTGGGATGCTTGATGAAGCTACTGCTGATGAAATGATTTTTGATATTACTACCTATCGCAGTGAGAGTGAGTATAGCGACAGAAGAAGGCCAGATAACGTGGCGTGGGGCAAAACAGTTGAAGAAGACTTGCAGCGAAGAGACTTTACGGTAAATGCCATTGCTCTTCGGATTGTTGGTGAAGAGCGTGAAATTATTGATCCTTATCATGGACTAGACGATCTAGATAAGAAGATCATAAAAGCCGTCGGTGATCCCGCCATGCGCTTTGAAGAAGATGCGCTTAGGATACTGCGGGCTGTAAGGATCGCAGCGCAGCTTGGATTTGCGATAGAAGAAAATACACTTAACGCAATCAAAGAAAAGGCACTTAATCTTAAGGATATTTCGTGGGAACGAATCGGCGCCGAGACCATGAAACTGTTATCTACCGAACACAGCGCAGATGGAATATTACTTATGGCCAATACGGGAATCCTTCAAGTTGTGATGCCGGAAATCTTGTTGACCAAGGGTGTAAAACAGGCTGGTCATCATATCTACGACGTTTTTACCCATTCTATCGAGGCTTTGCGAGCTTGTGCATCGCCAGACCCCGTGGTACGACTAGCTACCCTACTTCACGATGTCGACAAGCCTATTGTTGCAGTTTCACAGGGAGTAAGGGGTGTAACTTTTTACAATCATGAGGTAACTGGTGCTAGAACTGCCAAAGCAATTGCCGCTAGGCTACGACTAAGTAAGCGAGATTGCGATCGCGTATTTACGCTCGTTCGCTGGCACATGTTTAGCTATACCGAAGAAATGACCGATGCAGGAGTGAGGAGATTTATCAGAAGAGTTGGTAAGGAAAATATCAATGACATGATCGCATTGCGTATCGGCGATAGAGTTGGTGGCGGAAGTAAGGCGACTAGCTGGAGGCTAACAGAACTTCAGAAGAGAATTGGCGAACAGTTTTATGAGCCATTGTCGCTAAAAGACCTTGCAGTAAATGGAGCGGATGTTATGCGAATCCTAGATATTACTCCAAGCAAGAAGATTGGCGAAACGCTCAACGCCCTCTTCGAAGAAATCCTCGATGAACCCAGCAAGAATAACAAGGAATACTTGGAAAAAAGAATTTTAGAATTGAAATGAAGAAAATCTTGATCATTAGTGATATGCATAGTGGTATAACCCGCGAGTCAAAGACTCGCCCCGGATATACTCGTCAACCGAGTTCACAAGCACTTAAGACCTTAGAGGCCTACAGAGATAAATGGCATACAGATAGTTTTGAACATCTGATTGAGTTGGGTGACATGACTAAGCCTATTCCTGAAAGCCATGACAATGTTCAATTGTATAGAGATGCTGTGAATACCATCAAATCACTGGGTTTACCAACAACGTTCGTATTTGGAAATCATGATATCGAATATTTGAGTAAAGCAGAGATCAAGGAAATAACTGATCAATCTTCGTTTAACAGCGTCACGCAGATTGGTGGTTTTCAGATCGTAACTTTCGAACATTCTCAATTGGACAAAGATACTGCGCAAATATTGAGGGAGACAATGGATTGGTTTGAGGAGAATGTAAAGAAAGACATACAAACGATCCTGTTTTCCCATTATTCATTGAAACCAGTAAAAATGGATGGAAGTTTTGGATTTGAAGGAAAAGACTCTACTGTGCAGATCCAAAACTCGGAGGAGTTCGTAAATTTCCTTGGAAAGTTTGATATCAGAGCTTCAATTAATGGGCATCTCCATTGGGCTGGCTATTCCAAGATGAGAATGTTTCCTTGCGTTACTGTTTTACCTTTCACTGATAACATATTATCTTCATGCGATATCGCGATTAACCCTGGTATTTATCATGTACTAGAACTTGATGGGAATGAATTAAGACTGAAAAGTTATAGTGGTGATTTCTGTTTTTTGAATATTGAAATTTAGAGCTACCGAAAACCCGAAATACAATGTTACCATGTTTTAAAACATGATAACATTGCGCCCTACTCAACTTTGCTTTCATGTTTGAATAGTGACCAGTGGATAAGATTGGCGGATATTCCCAAGATTGTCAGAATTAGTAGGCCTTTGGCTGGGCCAATGGTGTCGGCGAAGTATCCCAACGTTAGTGAGACAATGGCGAACATTAGACTTTCGCCAAGAGAATTTAGAGAGCTCATCGTCGCGCGTTGCTTGTCGGAAAATTCTTGTTGCATAAGATTGTTTTTGGCAACAGTTGTTACACCAAAACCGAGGGACGTAACCGACATTAATACTGGCGAAAATAAAGTGGGAAAGCCGAGTGACGCAATGTCGATTAATTTGCTAAAGACGCCATCAAAAATGAGAATGGGAAGCTCTTTGAAACGCTTGATCAGTTTGCCACTATACCAAAAACTTAATGTAGCGCCGAGACTAGATAATACTTTGGAAAATCCAATAGCCCAGAGTGGCCAGAGCGTGCCAATAAAGGCGCTGCGGAATTGGTAGCCAGACTCGCCCATGGCAAAGTCAATCATGGAAGCGAGGGAAAGCTTACGCAGCTTGGAGTTATGGATAAACAGGGTAATTGCCTCCTTGGTGTGTACGAAGATGTTGGAATCGCTTTTGGTGTATGACTTTGGTTCTTTAAAGAATAAACTAATTAGTAATTTAATGACCTGAGGAATAACGGATAGCCACAATAATAAAGAGAATGAAAGCGAAGCAATCACACCACTTAACAAGGCGCCAAGGGTGGCAGCAACTTGAAACATAGCGCTAGTCTTACCCAAGTACTCATGATACTTTTCTTCGCTGTGGGTATCTTTGAGTGTGTCGTGTAAGAAGGCATCGTCATTGCCGGAGTAGAGCGCTCGAGCTAGACCTTCAAAGAGAGCTCCCACAACCAGTGCCCAATAGCCAAGTTGGATAGCAAGAGCATAGCTTAATACTGAGATGACGTTGGCTGTGGCACCGAGGCGCATAACCCCACTACGCCCAAAGAAGTCGGATAGTACGCCAGTTGGTACTTCGAGAATAGCTTGGGTAAGCATCGCGATCGAAAATATACTCATCCCTAGGGCAAATGATCCAGAAATGTATGCATAAAACACAATAGCGATTGGCCCCACCAAACTAAAATCGGTAAGGAAGTTAAATGCTGCTAATAACTTGATGTTACGAGAGATAGTCATAAGGTTTAATTGTACTCTCTGCTATAATCGCCTTACCAATGAGGGTTGGTGGATGATCGGGCGGCTCGCAAGAGTCGTCAGGAAAGTCCAGACAGCAGAGTGACGAGGTGCTTCGGCGTAAAGCCGAGGGGCGAGTAATCGACAGTTAGAGCAACAGAGACTACGACTCACCTACCCACAAGGTGGGAAGAGAGTGAAAAGGGCAATCCTCCCTGCTGCAACCGGCGACAAAAACGATAAAGACGGTGTCACTCCCGAGTTTTGAAGCTTACGGGCGTAGATAAATGATCATACGAAAAACAGAATCTGGCTTATGCCAACCCTCAAAGGCACAAAATCTTATACGTCCCCAACTTGGGCTAATGAGGCTTCCATTAATATCGTCATCTCGAGCGAAGTCGAGAGATCTTAACTGATAGAGATTCCTCCACTACGGTCGGAATGACGTCTAATAACGTCATAATTCAGGAATATGGATAGTAATTAGGAATGAGATAGTTCTTTGTTAATTTCACCAATAAGTTGTGGTCCTTCAAAAATCATCCCAGTAATAAGCTGTACGAGATCGGCACCGGCGTCGAGCTTAATTTTGGCTTCTTTCGGACTAAATATTCCGCCTGTCCCAATGATTGCAATGTGACCGCCAAATTTTTTTCGGGCATGAGCTATTAGTTTGTTACTATTTGCGAATGTTGGTGCCCCACTAAAGTTACCCTTCATCCCCTCCCAAGCCTTAATCTCTTCTGGATCAAGTTTAGGATTGGTGCGATCTTTGACAAGGTTACTAAATACAAAACCTTTGATCCCGTGATCGAGTGCGATTTGTATCAGCTCGTCACACTGAGCGAAAGAAATTTCATTGGGCATCTTTACAAAGATGGGTTGTTTTAGATGTAGTTTTTGGACGGAGGCGGTTAATTTTTTGAAATTAGTTGGGTGACTAAAAGGAGTAGGCATCTTGGTGTTGGGACAGCTAATGTTGAGCTCAAAATATTTTACATAGGATTTGTTAGCAAAGAGTTTGAAGGTAAAGAGATAGTCGGCGATCGCTTTTTCTACCGTATCAACCTCGGGGATATTACTGCTGCCTACGCTAATACCGAGGGTAGAACGTGAGAAGTCTTTGGCGTCTAGTCTTGCCGCCACTTCCACTGCCCCACCCGATTTGAAGCCCTTGTTAACCATGAGGGATTTACTCTTGGGCAAACGACCAAGTCGGGGGTAGGAGTTGCCCTCGTAAGCATGCGCCGTCACTGTGCCCACAGTATTAAAGCCAAAGCCAACGGAGTGCATTACCTGGGCCATATGCCCGTTGTAGTCGAAGCCAGCGGCAAGCCCGACAGAATTGTCGAAGTGAACCCCGAGAACAGTTTTGTGAAGCTTTTTACTTTGAAAGCGGAAAAGGCCACCGACCAGCCAGTCATCCTTCTCCATCATTTCGCCGGTAAAGGTGAGCAGGTCGTGGACTTTTTCGGGATCAAACAAAAAAAGAATGGGTTTGAGCAGGTAATGGTAACTGGCACTAATTAGAGGGGTGAATAACATATTAAAGCTCGATGAGTTTCTCTTTTCCTTCTTCCCACAGTTCTTCATTGAAGTATTTGATTTTCTTGGGAGTTAGCTTGTACATATGACCACTGATAGCTTTTTTCACCATACCTTCGTAACTGTAATTGGGATTGGTTACACCAAGAGTTTTGGTCCAAAGAGTGATCGCATGGGTAATTTTTCTAGCACCCGTTACCTCAACGCAAACACCAGATATTTGGAGGCCTTTTTTGTTGGAATTGGGGGCTTGGGGAGCGTCGGAAATGGCCGCCGCAACATGGCTGTTCTTGGCAATATGTTCGGCATGAATTGTGTGTGGCCCTGTGAGAAAGTAAATGTTGAGATCGTCATCGACAGAATAATACAGTGTTGCGACCCATGGATACTCACCGTACGTCGCAAGAACAAATTGGAAATGCGATTGAAGATATTCCTTAATCTGCGAAATTGTTTTCTTATTATTACTCATATTTACTATCTATTTATGAATTGTCGCCAAGACTACTTAGATTATCTGGCATTTTGAAGTCATTATTATCTTGGATCATCTGTTCGATTTTGGGCCAAAATTGGTCGAAGGCGCCACGAGACTGGAGAAACTTGGTTCCAAAATAAAAGAGCGAGAAGAATGCTAGCCACCCAACAACCGCAGGGATAACAATCCACACTAGATTAACTTTGATATTCTTGGGAGTTTTGCCTAATACATGCTTGTAAAGCAAATATGAATAGGAAAGAAGAAACCACCCAGATAAAGTATTAATTATCCAAGATAAACTAGATATAACCTGGCCGTGATCACCATTTGATGAGAAGAGCACTCTAAGGATTCCAATAATGAGCAAAATAAGAACGTAGCGGCCAAGTAATGGCCAAAAGTTGTACCAAACAATAGCAACGCTACGCTTGAGTGCAGCAACCACTGAATCATTGGTAAATACGAGTTCGTAAATAGTGAATGAAGTAAGAAAGAAAATTAATAAACCAGGAATCCCAAATAGCCAAAATCCACCAAAACCAAGCAAGCCAATATATAATTGACTAGTAAAGATCCGAGATATTTTGGATTTGCCAAAAGTAAAAAGCTCAGAATAACTTTTGTCTGTAGAGAGGCAATATATTTTGGCAGCCGAAAAAATGGCAGAAACTACCCCAACTACTAACAAAGTCATTACAAAGAAGAAACTAAGCTGGGGAAGAGAGCTGGCAAGTGTTGGTAGTACTTTCGTTGCAGAAAAGTTGCTACTAAATAACTTGGACAAATTGTCCAAACTAAGAAGAGTCGTAAGCAATATTATGATAGCTGAGCCACCACTTATGAATGCAGTCTCGGCTAGTGAGAGAAGAAATAACGGTTTTAGCTTGGACCAAAATAATTTCCAGCTTGCTTTTAACGAATCAATAAAATCTGGCAGATATTTGGACATATTACCTCGCTTTCATTTTGCGTTCCCACTTGTCCCACAATACAATGAGTGGGGCAGCGGTAAACGTTGAACTATATGTACCAGAAATGGTACCAATAAGTAGGGCGAAAATAAACCATTTGGTCGTTTCTCCTCCTAGGAGATACATAGTAAGAAGCATAAAGATAATCGTCATGCTGTTATTGATCGAGCGCCCCATTGTCTCTACCACGGCGCGATTAACAACTTCTTCGAAATCAAGGTAGCTATGCTTTTTCTTGAGCTCACGTATACGATCGTAAACCACAATGGTGTCATGGACAGAAAAACTAAGAATTGTAAGCAATGCGGTTACAAATAAAGTGTCAATTTGTACTCCCCAAAATTTGCCGATAAGACTAAAGACTCCAAGCACTACAAGAAGATCATGCAACATTGCAAGAATGGCAGACACTCCGTATTTGAGGCTTTTGAAGCGATAGGCAACGTAACAAAGAATAAGCGAGGCGGCAAGAGCTAGCCCTGTAATTGTTTTTTTGAGAAGTTCGGCACCTAGCGAAGGCCCTACTGTCTCAAAACTTAACTCTTTGATGGCTGAGGGAGTAGAGAGAGAGGTTTTGAGAGATTGATAAATTTTGGAATCGAGCTGATCGGTTTGGATTGAGACTTGTTTGTCTTGTTGAGTATATTCATTAATACTGACTTTTTTTTCCTGAAACTGTCCTCGAATTTTAGTTTCATCGATATTATCCATTTGCCATATAATCGTGCTTCCACCTTTAAAATCTATCCCCAGCTTAAGTCCATTTTTAATAAGCGAAAGTGACCCTGGAATGATTACTGCTGCCGAAAGCGCAAGATAAAGTATTCGATAACGCATTGGTTGAAGAATAACAACTTTATTTTCTGCCATAGAGAGTCCTAAGAAGTGTACGAGTAACAACTATACCTGTGAACAAACTAATTACTATCCCTAGAAATAGAGTTAAAGCAAAGCCGCGAACCATGCCGGAGCTGTTAAGAAATGACCAATCGAGTGGATTAAACAGAATAAATGTCGTAATAAGCGAAGCTACGTTGGCATCTTTGATCGAGTCCCAAGCTTTGCCAAACCCAAGCTCCATAGCTTCTTGCCATGGATGACCTTTGCGAATCTCTTCCTTCATACGCTCAAACACCAAAATATTACTGTCGACCGCCATGCCAATTGAGAGAATAAAGCCCGCCAAACCAGGCAGAGTAATGGTGATTGGGACGAGCTTGTAGATTGAGAGAGTGAGTAAACCGTAAACGATTAACCCAAGATCAGCAATGAAACCTAGCCAACCATACATAAGGATCATAAACAACGCCACAACACCCAAGCCCACAAAACCAGCGCGAAGACTTTTGGTAATTGAGTCGGCACCAAGAGTGGGGGCAATGTTCTTTTGTTCTATGATCTGAATTGGTACTGGTAATGCACCAGCATTAAGAGTAACGACTAGTTTTTTGGCATCCTCAATTGTGAAATTGCCATTAATACTGGCTTTGCCACCCTCAATTTTTTGCTGAACAACTGGAGCAGAGATGGGCATTCCATCAAGCATAATAGCGAGAGGCTTGTTGACGTTTCTCTCAGTAATGGTTGCAAATTTATTGCCACCTTCTTCACTAAATTGCAGCCCAACTTCTGGCTTGCCTGTTTGGCTATTAAACTGAACAGTGGCTTTTTGCAGATCCTTGCCCGATAGCTCGGTGGGCACCAAGTTGGCATAAGTTGCAGAATCGGTACCAGCTGGCAGCTCGGAAAAGGTGAGTTGGGCGGTTTGGCCAATAAGGTCTAGAGCAGCTTGGGGATCGTCGATACCAGGGAGCGCAACGGCAATGCGATAATCGCTACCAATTTGCTTGGTGTTAATAACTGGCTCAGCAATACCAAAAAGGTCAACTCGTCGAGCTATTACCTCTTTGGCGCTTTCGAGGGCGTCTTTGCGGTTAGACTCTGCCACATCTTTCATATCGGCTGACAGAGTTACCTCTACCCCACCCTGAAGATCGAGGCCTTGTTTGATATTAAGGGTACGATCGAAAACAAAGGGGCGAGTCATGTGAATCTCTGGGCTAGAGAGCTCAAACTTGATCTCTTTGCCAATAATTGAAAAGTTGACCGGGTATTTTTTGGGCGCGGAGATAACTGCAGCAAGAATAATTAATGCGATGACAAAAATAATTGGTTGTCTTTTTTTCATAACCTATTTCGGAGCGCTAATTAATTTTAATTGCTTGGTACTAGGGAAACTACATTTTAGAATTTGAGCATCCTCGTCGTATTCTAACTCAACTTCGTCGCCCTCGTCGAGGGCCAAACTTTTGACAACTAGTGAAGGTACGATAATCCCTTTGGAATTGCCAATGCGAGTGATGTGCGTCGTTACCATATGTTATGCCACCAAATCTTCTTCGTCGCCAAGTACCATGACACGAGAGCCACAGAGAATGCGTTCGATAAAGGGGTCGTTGTGTGTTTTACGATAGATTAACTCTGTTTCGGTCATGACGGTGTAGTTGATTTCGCGAGAGAGCTTACCCTCTGCGGTTTTGATAAATTCGGCAAGCGTTGGCAAGATAACGTCGCCAATAATTAATAGGTCGACTGTGTCTTGGCGCCTTGGCATATGACGCACATAACGACCAGAGATCATGATAAATTTGACATGGCCGAGGCGAGTATGTTCCTTGAGTAGTAGCTTGCCAAGACCTGTAGTTTTGCCTACCATACCCATCAAATCTTTATAAAAAAGATAATTGCGATTGACTGAGTAATAGGTGCGATTGCCACGCTTCTCTTCTTTGATTAGCCCAGCTTGAGCCAAATGAATTAATTCTCTTCGAACGGCATTAATCTCTTCGTCTACTATTCGAGTAAGCTGGCGGATGTAGTACATTTCTTCGGGATTTTGGAAAAATACTTCAAGAAGTTCGACGCGAACCTTGGAAATCATGAGATCAGAGAGTTTTGCCATATATCTATATTAGAGCACAATTCTTGCTCAAGACAAGATAACAAAATGTATACAACAGAGATCGAAATAGATCTCTCGACTTCGCTCGAGATGACGAAAGACTAGGGTCAGACTAGGGTCGAGATGACGATTGGTTAGACTCGAGATGGCGGGAAAATGATTCGAGCTCACACGTAGTCATTCCGACCGAAGTGGAGGAATCTTACATCTTGCCAGAATACTCTATATAGAGATTTTCTTTGGCAACAGCTAGAGCTTTGATCTGACGCTCAACATTTTTGCAGGCTTTATTGACTTCTGGCTTTTTACTAAAATCTAGCGCGTTACTAAGCTCGGCATACTGAGTAATTAATTGCCTATTCCTAATATCGAGAGCCTTGCGTATTAGTTGCCACTGAATATGTACGCTGAGAGTATGCCACTCGGCAAAGTTCTCTAGGACCTTGGGATCATATTCTCCAAAATCGATCGCTTGATTTAGGGTGAGAGACGATTTAACTTGCGACCCACCCCCTCCCAGACTTTGTTCTTTTGGTTCATGTTCTTCCATAGCGTGTATTATATATTAGTTATGAAAAAGAATTTATTGTACGGATGGGAATCTCTTAGACTGTCGCTTAATGCTAATGGATTTGCTGCACTCCTACTTTTGTTTTGCACTATATATGAGAATACACTATTCCCCTTTGCGCAAGTTTTCTTACTAGCGAGACTGCTTGATAAAGTTGCAAGTGGCAACTTATTAACCCTCTCGGGCTTGATGTGGATTATTTCTGCATACTTGTTAGCGTCAATCGCAAAAATTTTGTTTGGTAGTTACAAAGATGCACAGCAGTCTTTCCAGCAAATCAAAACTGATAGTTATATGGACCTAATTATTCTAAAAAAATTGACTAGTCTAGATCCAGCAACATTCGAAAAACCAGAATTTCAGGCATTACTTGTACAAATAGATGGTGTTTCTGGGACATTACAAGCCCATTTGGATCGTTTTACTATGTTTATCGATGCAATCGTCAAATTCACTTTTGCCACAATCTTTCTTTCGACAATCTTCCCATACTTTGCTCCCATGCTACTTGCGGCTTCTATCCCATCTTTTATTGCCTGGAATCTTTTTAGGAAAAACACGTGGCCTTTTTATGTAGAAAAAAGAACACTCTTGATGCGCGTTACTTCATATATTAAAACTCTTCTATCATCTGATTCGACCTCCAAGGAGGCGGCAATCTTTGAAACTGGAGAAATACTACTTAATAAAGTTAGAGGATTACAAAAAACTTATTATCAAGATTTTCGTGCAGCTGTTAACTGTCAAGCCCCCCTTTTGTTAAGACAATATTCTGGGAATCTCAGGTTGGCGTAGGAAACCGGCGACATTTTGAGTGAGCGGTGTATCCGATCGTAGTTATAGTACCTGATTTGGGAGTAGATTTCC
>Ga0194063_10000656_pt1 | contig 24600 bp, 16 predicted proteins | sample SepL3720m_MetaG_FD_155459 | JGI IMG/M metagenome (GOLD analysis project Ga0194063, IMG submission 155459) | Anoxic zone freshwater microbial communities from boreal shield lake in IISD Experimental Lakes Area, Ontario, Canada - Sep2016-L373-20m | ecosystem: Environmental > Aquatic > Freshwater...
TAGCTATCCACTGCATCCATTAATTTATCAATTGCTTCTACCCATTTAGCTTCTCCTACCAATGCACCAGTAGCAGAACCTTGAATGATTGGTGTGTTATCACCATCAAAACCGTAAGAAGTCAATAATTCGCGGATTTCCATTTCTACCAATTCCAATAATTCTGGATCATCTACCAAATCCACTTTATTCATAAATACTACAATTTGAGGTACCCCTACCTGACGAGCCAACAAGATGTGCTCTTTGGTTTGTGGCATAGGACCATCAGTTGCAGCAACTACCAAGATAGCACCATCCATCTGTGCAGCACCGGTAATCATATTCTTCACATAGTCAGCGTGACCTGGACAATCTACGTGAGCGTAGTGACGGCTAACTGTTGCATACTCAACGTGAGCAGTATTAATCGTAATACCCCTTTCTTTTTCTTCAGGAGCACCATCGATATCGTCGTAATTTTTTTTCTCCGCCAAACCTTTTTTAGACAAAACATCGGTTATAGCGGCAGTTAATGTTGTTTTACCATGATCTACGTGACCAATAGTACCAACGTTTAAATGGGGTTTATCCCTTTTGAATGATTCTTTTGCCATTGTTATTTTTTTTAAGAATTAATTTAAAAATCAGTCTACTTTTTAAAGCCTGTAAACTATAAGGCTTTTATTTTATCCTTACCCTTTCGGGAAAAGAGAGAACATTCATTTGAGCCATAGGTGAGAATCGAACTCACGACCCCTTCCCTACCAAGGAAGTGCTCTACCCCTGAGCTACCACGGCTTGTGCATACCTCACAGAATGCGCTGTGAGGTATTGCAAAGCAATGAGCGGAAGACCGGGCTCGAACCGGCCACCTGAAGCTTGGAAGGCTACCGCTCTACCAAATGAGCTACTTCCGCTTGTTGGCTGTAAAGCTACCATTAAGCAGGTGAAATTATGTTTTACTCATTACGAATTCTGCAAGGAGCGCAACTACTTAATATACTTTCAATCCAAAGAACTGTGGGCAGTGGTGGATTCGAACCACCGAAGTCGAAAGACAGCGGATTTACAGTCCGCCCCATTTGGCCACTCTGGTAACTGCCCTTTTTGCCTCCTACCAAAGGAAAACAAAGCCAACTTTACGAATTAAATTAAATCCGCAAAGAACTGAGCCGAAGAAGGGAGTCGAACCCCCGACCTACTGATTACAAATCAGTTGCTCTACCAACTGAGCTACTTCGGCATTTTATACGCCAATGCATTTAAAATTGAGGTGAAATCTTAAAAGAATTCATTCAAAAAACACAGGCCTTAAAAAACAAAGAACTCCCAGCAATTGAAGGCATAAAAATGCACCTCCCTTTTTTTTGGGAAGGCAAAGGTAAGTGAAAATGATTAACAGAAAAACTTTGAAAAAGAAATTTTTATCAACTTTATGTTAGCAATTACAAAAAGCCCCGATTTGCTAGAAATTCATGACAGATTTTGCAAAATCCTATCTCCCCATCCAACTTATCTTTTCCCTCTGCATCTACCATTACACATTGCTGATTGCTACAATGAGGCAATCCAAAATTATGCCCTAATTCATGAATAACCACTTTTGTCAATCTTTGAGCCAAAACTTGTTGAGTTTGCTTCATTTTTTTAATACGATAAGTTGATACCACGGCTGCTTGTCCTGGATGAAATCCAAGCCCCATCACCCCCCAATGCGGATTTTCGCCCTTTCTGGACTCCATATCTTTTGCGGTAATGCCCATCACATAAGGAAATTGTTTAGTCGATAATGCTTGTAAATAGGACAATAATGTATCCGCCCTATACCTTGCCCTAGGCAAATAAAATGCTCGTGCTGGCAGTTTTTTCTCGGCGGCTATCTGTACGCTAATTTTAAATTGAGCAGGAATATTTAATTGAAGATATTTAATCAGGGCTGGGTCTAATTGACCCAAGGGCTGAATTATCAACCCTGGTTGTTCTGATTTTACTTGGCTAGTATTTGAAGGGGCTGATATGGGTAATTGCTTTGTCTTTTGATTTACACAAGCAGTACCGAGCACAAGGATAGCGCATAGAAATTGACGCATAAGTTTTACTATAATACCAATGCCATGAAATAGTAACCGCTCCTATTTGTTAATAAAAAAACAAACCCTCCTAATGGAGGGTTTGAATATTAAGCAGCAAGCTTTTCTTTTTGTTTTTTTAACTGTGTAATTAAAGCATCCATTGCTGCATCAAAACTTTCTTCAAATGATTTGGAAGAATGCTTCACAAATAATTCATGCTTTGGAATCTGCACCCTAATTTCTGCTACTTTGTCTTTGATATTATGTACGATATTGTCCAATTTTAAAAACACTTCTACCTTGGTAATTCGATCATGAAATTGAGGAAGTTTGTCTAGTTTTTTTTGGATATAGGATACTAATCTGCTGTCTGCGTCAAAATGCACAGTTTGAATGTTTACGTTCATGCTTCTGAATTTTTAAATCTGTGATTAATATAATAAAGAGTTGAGTAAATATGTTTACATAGATTTTTAGGATTGGATAAGTTGTAGTTTTCATTGACATTATAAAGTTAATTTATTATGGCTGTTTTACAAAAAATTATTTGCCTTTGTTCTGTTAAAATTGTGGAGGGAAAATGCTATTGGCGATTTCAACTAAACAGTGAAATTTCGCGTAAATAAACCATTTGCTGAATGCAGCCTATTGCTATGCTTTTGGGTGAGCTTTTTTGTGAATGTCTTTCAGTTTTTCGATGGTATTATGCGTATATATCTGTGTAGCAGCAAGGCTACTATGACCCAGTAATTCTTTCACTGCATTTAAATCTGCCCCATTGTTCATTAAATGGGTGGCAAAACTGTGGCGCAATACATGCGGACTTTTCTTTTCAATGGTAGTAACTAATGAAAGATATTTCTTTACTACATTGTATACATATTTAGGGTAGAGCTTTTTACCTTTAGCATTTACAAATAGAACGGAGGAATCAAATTGCTCCCATTGCGAACGCTTGGCATGTCGATATTCCACTAGGGCATTCATCAAGTTCTTTTCAGCGGGAATAACCCTTTCTTTATTTCCTTTTCCTAATACTTTTATAGCGGTATTGCCAGGATCCAATTGGGTTTCTTTTAAAGTAATTAACTCCGCTTGGCGCATTCCAGTTTGATAAAAAACCTGCATTAATAAGCGCTCCGTCTTACCCTCCCAATTAGCTGGAAATTCTACATGATCAAACAAGGTATTTATAGAAGATTCTGTAACATACTGAGGGAGTCTGCTACTATGCTTAGGCGACACAATAGTAGTCATTGGGCTGGCTTCAATATGCCCCTGCTTAAGCTGGAATTTAAAAAAAGATTTTAGTGAGGAGATTTTCCTGCTAATGGATTTACTGGAAATTCCATCTTCCTTTAAAGATGCTAACCAGGTTCGTATAAAACTGGCCTTCATATCCTTTATGGCAACCCCATCAAATTGTAATTGAATAAATTCGAAAAATGCCAACAAATCGGTTTGATAAGATGTAATGGTATGCTGCGAATACCTTTTTTGAAACTTTAGGTAATCCAGGAAATTTTGTATGGTATTGTTTTCAGTTATAGGCATAAAAAAAACTGATAACCAAAGTTACTGGTTATCAGTTTAGTATTTTACTAATATAAAAATGTTTAGTCTAATTTACCAGCAGCAAGTTGTTGCTTGTAGATTGCTTTCAATACCTGTCCTCTGCGTACAATCGATGGTTTAATAAAAGCTTGACGACCTCTTAACTGAAGCAGGGTACGGCTTTTTTCAAACTTCTTTTTATACTTTTTAAGGGCCTTGTCGATGTTCTCGCAATCTTTAGAATCAATAATTAACATTTTTATACCTCCTTTGATATTTTTATAAATGAGGCGCAAAGATAGTAGAAATATTGAAAGCAAAAAATTCTCAAGCAATTTTATAGCAATAATTGCCGAAATTTGAGGCATGTTTACTGGTATTATTGAAAAAACAGGACATATTAAGTCCATAATCAGCTCGGGAACCAATAAAAGTTTTTGGGTGCAAAGCCTTTTATCAGATGAATTAAAAGTGGATCAAAGCCTTAGCCACAATGGGGTTTGCCTTACAGTAGAGGAAATTATTGGCAATACACACCGAGTAACTGCTATTGAAGAAACCCTATTAAAATCAAATTTGGGAAACTGGAAAGAAGGCTCGATTATCAACCTAGAAAGATGTTTGCCCTTGAATGGCAGGTTGGATGGGCATATTGTGCAAGGTCATGTAGATTGTACCGCCCAATGCAAACAAATTGAGCAGAAGGAAGGCAGTTGGGAATTTCTTTTTACCTACCCCAGCGCTTTTGCAGCCTTACTCATTGAAAAAGGATCGGTTTCACTCAACGGCATCAGTTTAACCGTATTTAATGTTAGCAGTAATCATTTTAAGGTGGCCATCATTCCATATACTTACGAACATACCAATATGAAGGCTATTGCAATTGAAGAAACTGTCAACATTGAATTTGATATGATTGGCAAGTATGTTAACCGAATTCAAAACTTGAAATAATATTCAGTATTTTTAAAAAAAAATAAGTGGCGACTTCTTTAAGCATTATCATTCCTATTTACAACGAGGCAGAAAACATTGTTCCGCTGACAAATGCTATTGAAAAAAACTGCCCTGTTGACTACGAGCTGATATTTATTAATGATGGAAGTAAGGATGATAGTCTACCCAATATTATACAGTTGGCCAATACCAATAAAAATATCAAATGTATTTCGTTGAGCAGAAATTTCGGGCATCAACATGCCCTAATGGCTGGGCTAGAACATGCCACTGGTAATAATATAATCATAATGGATGGTGATGGACAACATCCGCCTGAACTAATTCCGTCCCTGCTTGATTTGCTGAACCAAGGATACGATTTGGTTCATACAGAAAGAAAAAAAACAGCGCATAGTGGTTTTTTAAAAAAAATAAGTTCTGCACTATTTTATCGATTCATCAACTTAATTTCTGATACCAAAATAGTAGCCAATCAGGCAGACTTCAAGGCATTCAATCAAAAAGTATTAAAAGCTGTATTATCCTTTAAGGAAAGAGAACTTTTTTTAAGAGGCCTATTTAGTTGGATAGGTTTCCGTACTACTAGTTACGCATTTGATGCTCCTGCAAGGTGGCATGGCAAGAGTAAATACAGTTATACTAAAATGTTGCAACTTGCATTAAAGGGCACTACTTCTTTTAGCTTTAAACCGCTTAGAATGGCATTGTTGATTGGCTCCCTGGTATCGCTTGCTGCATTTGCATTTGGGATATATGCCCTGATTGCCTATTTCAATGGCAATACGGTTCCTGGATGGGCTTCCATTATAATTGCTGTAATGTTTTTGGGAGGCACTCAATTATTAGCCATTGGCTTATTAGGAGAATATATCGCTAGTTTGTTTACAGAAAGTAAGCAGCGCCCCATTTATCTGATAGATCAAAAAATAAATATTGATTAAGGCTTTTCAGCTCGGATAAAATACTGCCCTCCAAAAGGAATATTGCTTAAATATTTTTCACATCCAATCAATCGTGCAAAGAATCCCTTCCGGGGGAAAAAGATGATAAAATCATTCGATTTTATTTGCAGTCCAGCTGCTTTTAATATTTTTTTCGTGTACCCATGCTTTAATAATCTTGCCTCCTTATCAAAAACACAGGTCTTTACTAAATAACGAGTAAGTGGGTTCAATGGATTGTGTTCAAACAAATACAATCGTCCTCCCTTTTTGAGTACCCTGTTTATTTCCTTTATCAACCCGGCATGCAATGAAAAATCTATATGGTGTAATACCCCTGCAATAAAAACAATATCAAATTCTTGATCCGACGCAGGAATAATTTTTCCGTCATAGGTTTCAAATTGGGTGTTGGGTATATTTTTTTGCTTTGCTTGTTCGATACTTTTAGCAGAAATATCGATGGCCTTCACTTGCCATGCAGGGAAATATTGTTGTATAAATTGCTCAGTTGCTCCATCCCCACAACCAATATCCAATACCTTTATCACAGCATTTTCTACTGTTTTACGAAGGAGCTTCACCTTCATTTCGGCAAAATAAAAACTATCTGCTCCCGACAATTGAATATTGCGATTGTGGATGGATCTGTAATCCGCCGCGAATTCATCAAATTCATCAAATGTTCTTTCCTGCATCGATAATGGTAAATAATGTAATTTTAATCTATGCAAGTTTACGCAAAATCAAACAGGGAATGGCTAAAAACAATATTGTTTTTCATATTGATTTTATTCCTGGCCTATTTACCAATTGCATCATTCCAGTTTTTTATTAAAAATGATGCTTTCAGTGGGTACTTCCCTCCCAAATTTTTCATGAGCGAAAGCCTGCATGCTGGGCAATTACCCCTTTGGAATCCTTATATCAATTTTGGTTTCCCACAATATGGTGATATGAGTAGTGGCTATTGGAGTCCTATTACCTGGCTAATGGCTTCTACCATTGGATACAATGCCTATAGTTTTACCATTGAATTATTATTTTATATTTTACTCGGGGGGCTAGGCATGTATCGCTTATTAGACCATTGGAAAATTAAGCCCTCTGTAAAATTGATTGCCGGCCTTGCATTTATGTGCAGTGGATATAATATTGGGCATTTGCAACATTTTAATTGGATCAGTGGTGCTGCATTTTTACCCTGGTGTTTATGGGCCTATTTGAAAATGTTGGAGGCTTTCAGTTTAAAAAAAGCGCTTGGCGCAGCATTATTTTTTTATTTTTTAATTTCATCCGCCCATCCCGGCATTAGTATTGCAGCAGCCTATTTCTTTCTAGCAATTTCCCTATTTCATTATAGTAATATTTCGAGCCCCAACGGTTGGTGGGTTACCTGTAAAGCTGCATTGAAACAGCATTCGATAGTAGTAATATGTTTACTACTTCTCTCTGCAGGCATGCTGGCTGGATATGTAGACATTCTACCTCATTTTGTAAGAGGAGAGAAAATTGGGCTCGAGCAGTCAGTTGGTAATCCCAGCAATCTTCCCTCCTGGATAAGTGTATTGCTTCCCTTCGCCACCGTAAAGAATAATTTATTTTTTCAAACAGATATTAGTCTTCGCAATAGCTATTTCAGCATAAGCTTGTTCTTGTTTTTCTTACTTGCAGTTTTTCGCAGTAAAAGCATTTGGCAACGATTCTTCCTTGCTATCGGATTGGCCTATGCGCTTTTAGCGGGAGGTGGCCTATTTAAAACTTTCGCCTACTACCTAATGCCAGGCATTGGATACGTTCGATTAAATGGAGAGTTTAGAATTTTCAGTATTCTATGCTTTATTATTGTAGCAGCAATAGAACTCAACAAATGGATGGAACAAAAAGAATCTTTCAATGCCACCCTCCGTAAAATCTATTACGCACTAGAGATAATTGTAATTGCCTGCATATCTTTTGGGCTTTACAAAGCCTTGTACTCAAAAGAAAGCATTTTGCATACGAGCCTTCCTATTGTTAAATCGGCGGGAATAGGAGAAAATATAAAGTCAATAATTGACGCGCTCAGTTTCTATGATTGCTTTTGGATACAAGGCACTATTCAATTATTTCTTTTATGGGGAATTAAATATGCTTTGAAGTTTCGTAAAAGTAAGCTCCTAACAAATCTGGTTATTGTAGATATTGTGCTGGCTAGCTTGTTGAATATCCCTTTTACTGGAGTTGGCAAGGCTTCTCTTCAGGATGTACAAACGGTGCTAAATAAATCACCAAAAGGAATTCCAATACCGGCATTACAACTCATCCGCAATCATCCATCCATCTCTTTGGAAGAAGAGGGATTAACGGGAGACTGGAGCATGTACAATAAGCAATTGGGCGTAAGCCATCAAGTAGCCTATCCTATTGCATTAAATAACACGGTGCAGTATTTCGAAAATGTAGAAAAAAATCCGCGGCTTTCCTTCGAGGCATATCCTTTCCTATTTTGCAGAAATAACTTCGATACCAATACCCCTGACACTATTCTAATACAAAATAGCCAACCAATTATCAATAATTTTTCGGTAAACAGCATTTCATTTAACATCAATGCTACAGATTCTGCTCAAGTGATTTATCTCGAAAGCCATTATCCACATTGGTATTATAATAATGGCATGGAGAAAAGAAAAATTGAAAAGGGAGCGGATGCTTTTATACATATTCCTATTCATGCTGGTGAACAGCAAATTAAATTAACTTTTGAACCGCATCTGATCAAATGGATGATGTTATTAAGTGTAGTTAGTTTTATATTGGCTTGTGCCTTCTTGCTTCTATTTAAACAATCTTCCCCTTCATCGCAAAAGCCACTGCAATATCCATAACACGTTCTGCATAGGGACGTGATACTTCGTTCAGTGATTCGATTTTTTGATGGATCAAATTTTTATCGTCCATGGTCAATGCCATTTGCAAGGCTTGCATGGCTTCAGCTGTGGATTTTATTTCTTCTGCACTTAGGTAAGAATTATTTTTTTGAATAAACCTTTCTGTTGTCTGCAATAGCTGCTCCCCTTCTGTTCTTGCTTCCACTAATGCTCTGATGGCAATATCATCTTTGGCATGGGTAATGGATTCCATCAGCATGGTTTCTACTTCGGTATCTGTTAACCCGTATTGAGGTTTCACTTCAATGGTTTGTTCAACTCCGCTTCTGAGTTCCTTTGCTTTTACCAAAAGGATGCCGTCGGCATTAATGAAAAAACTCAGTTCTACTTTAGGCAAACCAGCAGGCATACCTGGGATATTGGTTAAATTGAATTCAGCTAATTTGCGATTGTCTTTTATTAAATCTCTTTCGCCTTGATAAACGGCAATACGCATACCAGATTGACCATCAATTTGAGTGGTATATTGCCTTCCAGCCTTGGTTGGAATTTTAGAATTTCTTGGAATCAGCACATCCATCAAACCTCCTGCAGTTTCAATCCCCAGACTCAATGGTGTTATATCAAGTAATAAAAAATCTTTGTTATTCCCTGCTAATATATCTGCTTGAATGGCTGCACCGAGGGCCACCACTTCATCAGGATTAACGGAATCATTGACGGCCCTTCCAAAAAAAGCACTAACGGCCTCTTTGATCAAGGGTATTCTTGTGCTACCTCCAACCATCACAATCGTATCAATAGCTGTTACTGGCTTACCGGCATCCTTCAATGCCATTTTACAAGATGTTAAAGTGCGGTCTACCAATGGTTGAATCAAAGTATTAAATTCCGATTTAAGCAAAGCCAACACCTCTCCATTTAAATCTGTACTATAACTATCGTTAAAGGATAAATGCTTTTTGGCTTCCTCTGCTTTTAACCTGAGTGATTGCATAAGCGTTTTATTTGCTATCAAATCAGCCCTGGTCAATCCATTTTGAGTAGCCCAATATTCAAGAATGGCTTGGTCAATATCATCTCCACCCAAATAAGTATCGCCATTAGTGCTCAATACTTCCACAATACCATTGCTGATATGTAGAATGGAGATATCAAAAGTACCGCCTCCTAAATCGTACACTGCGATGGTTTTGGATTCGTCTTTACTAAGTCCTAAACCATAGGCTAAGCTAGCGGCTGTTGGTTCATTAACAATGCGCAATACATCTAATCCTGCCAGTTTACCTGCATCTCTTGTAGCCTGACGCTGAGCATCATTAAAATAAGCCGGCACGGTAATTACCGCTTTATTGACAGGTGTTTTCAAAATATGCTCAGCCCTTTGTTTCAATTCTTTTAAAATAAAAGAGGACAGTTCAATGGGTGAATAAAATTTATCAGCCACTTGTACTTTTACAAGGCTATCGGTATTGTCATCAATGATTTTGTAACTGAAAAAATCGGCGTTCTTTTTAATATCATCATAGGCTTTGCCCATGAGCCTTTTAGCAGAAAAAATGGTCTGTGCAGGTTGAGTAATTAAATAATGCTTTGCTAATTCGCCAACAGTAACTGCCCCCCTTTCATCGAAATGAATAATAGAGGGCACCAATGAACTGGTTGCCACCGAGTCGTCGGAACCAGCTGACTCCTTCAAGGCAATGGGTTGTTTTGTTTCAGGATGAATGATTGCTACCAAACTATTGGTAGTCCCAAGATCAATACCAACAATGATTTCGGGTTGTTGTAAACTTCCGGTTGCTATATTAATTGCAATTTTCGCCATACAGGTACTTGTGCTACAGGTAAAACAGAATTTCTACCAACTTGTTCAAAATTGGCACAAATCTAATACATGAAAAGCAAATGGGGGTTTTAAACAATAATCACGCTAAATTATAAGATCCAATGTCTTATATTCTTATATTTCACAAGAATTATTAATAATAGATTTTTAAGATTAAGCCAATGGCAATAAATAAGAGGAATGCTATTGCAGTATAGAATTGCTTCATTTAAGAGGCAGTTTCTTATTATCTTTAAACTCTACATTTATTACTACACTTTAATAACTGCAAGGATATGAAATGGCCACAATGGATATCATCTACTAAAATCTTGGTATTAGTCGTTTCCTTTTCTATTATTATTGGCAGTAGCTATAATACCTACCTATCATGTGATCGCTTTTACAATGCAGATTCTGAAACTTACTTACACATCGCTAAAGGAGATTTCAATGATCAAAGTCTAATTAGAAAATATAGAATTGTTGTGCCTGCGCTAGCAGCGCTAGTCTCCTATCCCATATCAATGGTGTACGATAAAATTGTTCAGGATAAGCGAACTGTTTATGACTGGCCATTACTCACCGGATTTTACTTGGTTAATTCTTTTTTAATGGCCCTTAGTGCCTTAATGATTTTTTTAATTATGCAGGAAATGGGAATTTCTGAAAGAGCCAGCTATATAGGCCTGGCTGCATTTTTAACAGGAGGAAGATGGGCAAGTTATACGGCGGGTCATCCTGTAACAGATAGTCTTACTATTTTATGCATTGCTGGGATGGTGTATGGAATCATTAGCCAAAAGAATAGAATATTATTTGCATCAATTGTTGTTGGCTTAATCAGCAAAGAATCATTTGCGTTATTTTTCCCGTTACTAATTTTATTCAGCAAAAAAAATAACCGATTAACCATCCTTACAGGAATTTCATTTTCGTTGCTCTGTTATTTCGGAATAAAATTTCAGATTGATGCCATTTCTTCTACATCGGGCACCGCAAGTTTGAAAGAAGCTTTTGACACTATTGAAACTATCAAGCTTTCAATTGGCAAGCTTTTTTCAATAAAGGGCATGGCCGATTTATTTTCCGTATACGGCTTTTTTAGCCTCTTTTTGATTACGGGATTATGGTATGGTAGTTTTAGAAAGAAAATAAAAAAACAATTCAATCTATTCTTTCTCGCCTTTACGAGTATAATATTAATTCACCTATTATTGTCTAGTGAACTGGCGCGAATGTTATTTCTTGGATCTGCCCTTTTCGTACCGCTATTAGCAAGTGCCGCTGAAGTGCATCCTTGGTTTGAAAAAATAATTAAAGGCGAAAAAGCCCATATTTAAGAATACAATACAAGGCACGTACTCCATCTTTCCAGCCTATTTTTTTTCCTTCAATATAGGTTCTGCCATAATAAGAAATGCCTGTTTCATAAATTCTTATTCCTTTAACCCTTGCCATTTTAGCAGTCACTTCTGGTTCAAAGCCAAATCTTTTTTCTTTCAATTTAAGTTGTTTCAAAATATCTGCTCTGAAAAGCTTGTAACAGGTTTCTATATCTGTTAAATTTAAATTGGTAACGATATTGCAGAGCCAAGTAATGAATTTATTACCTACCGTATGCCAGTAAAATAAAATACGATGCGGCTTGCCTCCCAAAAATCTTGATCCATAAACAACATCAGCAAATCCATCCAACATCGGCTGTAGCAATAAATTAAATTCCGCAGGATCGTATTCTAAATCGGCGTCTTGTATAATGATATAGTCGCCTGTTGCCTTTTGAATACCTGTATGAATAGAAGCGCCCTTTCCTTGGTTCTTGGAGTGATGAAATACTTGAATATTATCCGATGCATGTGAACTAATATATCTTTCAATGATATCCGCTGATGCATCTTCCGAAGAATCGTTTACAATTATTAATTCTTTGGACAATCCTCCTAGTAAGGATATAGAAAGTAATTTATCCAATACCTGATGAATAGTATCAGCCTCATTATACACAGGAATAATGATGGAGAGTGTGGTATTTGTATTTTTTGGCATATCCAATATATGATGCATTAGCTATTAAGATGCTCCAGTTGCATAAACTGGTTATATCCCAATTGAAATTTATAATATTTATTTACTGCAAATCCTGAGGCCTTGGCAAGAGCTATCAATTCTTCTTTAGTCCAATAATGTTGGTGTTCTGCAATATTCACTTTATCCAATAAACCTAGAGTTGCCAAACATTCTAACACCCATTTAGATTTAGGTGTTGGTGTTGTTAAAACAATGACCCCATTTGGCATTAGCAAGCTTTTGAATAATTTGAATACTGCTTGAACTTGGTCAACAGGCATATGTTCGATTACTGCTAGCGATACAATCGTATCAAAATACACTTTCCCTGTTTGTAAAGCACTATAATCATAATTCACTAAGGTATAATGCCCCTTCACAAATTGTTTTAATTCGCCTTCATTGCCGCCGAAATCAAGCACCTCTTTATTTAAAAAGGGCAGTACGCGTTTAAAGCGTTGTCGCTGCAAAAATTTTTCCAATATTTTTTTACTCTTCAACATTTTGATATCGTAAAGATAAGGCATGTACAAAAAAGGGCAGCCAAATAGCTGCCCTGAATAATTTATTGTGGCCCTTATCGCATCAGGTACATTTTACCATAGCCCTTATTGAAGTATTTATCGGTCTTATCGCCATCTGCCTTGTATTTATCCAACCTATTTCCATTTAGGTTTGTCAATACCCTATACAGATAAACACCGTTGGCTAATTTCTGTCCATACATATCAGTACCATCCCATTTAAATTCTGTGATATTTCTACCTACATGTATTGGCCCTAATTCATCCTTGGTAATTTCTCTTACCACTTTACCAGTGATAGTTAATATTTGAATACGCATATTTTGCGGAATCGTATTACCAGTTAATGTAAATACAAATGCAGTAGAGGTAGTAAATGGATTGGGGTAATTCAACAGATTTGAAATCATGGGTTTATTAATCACGGAGAAGATTACTCGATATTCTAGCTCCCCTGCTTTATTACCGACCATATCCTTACCAGTAACTATTAATTCATATTCTCCATCTTCTGTGAAGTAGGGGGTGAAATCAAGCGAAGCGGTATTTTCCCCTGCAGCCAAATTAGCTGGGGTGAAACGAAGTGTATCTGGACTAAAGCGATATGTTCTTAAACTATTATCAGGGAAGCGAACCTGCACTTTCAACAAGGCTGTATCACTAAGTGCCAGGTATTTGCTTTCATCTTTCAATTTTATCAATATATGTGGAAGAGAAGCTACAATATCCTTATTAAGGATGTGCACCCCATCGAAGGTTACATCCAAAAGTGGATTGTATTTATCTTCCCTAACAAAGAAATCTTTATACAATACATTATTGAAATGATATTGCTCAGTCTGATCATTATCTGGATTGAATTCTATGTACAATGTATTGTTACCAGGTAATAATTTAGTATCGATGGTATAATTAACCACCAGTGTATCTGGACTGGCTGCAATTATTTTACGCTTAGGTATACTGATTAATTGTTGGTTATTGTTTCTATCGGTAATTTTTAATTTTACTTTCATCATGCTGTCGAAAGCAACTGGACTGATGCTTTTGAAAGCAATGGAGAAATTGATTTTTTCACCTTGATCAACAGTATCCTTGAAGTTATATAACACACCAGGTGCAACAGCTCCTTCTGGAACATAATCAGCATTCAACAATAAGAAGCGCAATTGATTGGGTGTGGCATAAATATCATCCTTAGTATCCAGCCTTAATTGAATATAAGGATACGTAGTAGCATTGATAAAGGCGAGACTGGTATCACGAGATGGAGCAACGGTAGTAATTAAATCTGCAACCCCATTTGAGCGAATACCCCATACAGCTACTCGCACTGTATCGCTATTGATAGCCTCCAAACTATTTCCTCTCCAATGCAATGCATTCCATTTTCTAGCAGGACCAAATACTGGAGACTCAATTGTTCCAGCCTGAGCTCTTGTGGTTAATGGAATAGGTTCATTGATATAATTGGAATCTGCCGGACCGATGATTTGAGTTGGCGTATAGGTAGAAGAACCTTTTTTGAAGAAATACAATAAAGGCAAATTTTTATAAAAGCTATCAATCTTATTGAAGCCAATGCTTTTCAGTTTATGATACAAGGATTTGCCAGGTCCATAAGTTAAAGTATCAGCCTTCCATTGATCAACAAAAACTGAATTGTAAATCCAACCAAGATTGGTAATCCCCACAAACATTCCATTAGGAATACTATCAATAAAATCCATGGCAGCTTTACGATAACTCTGGATAGTATAAGGGAATTCAAAAAACTTACGATCTGGAACAGTTGGAGCGGCACAATCCGGAGGCCATGAGCCAAATCTACCATCAGCCCCTACACGCGTATTGACCCAAGGCGTTAGTGTTGTGCTATCAAAAACATAGAACTGTAAAGAAGCATATTTACAACCATACCCTTCTAATTCATAGAAGTCGAGGTTTACATTAATTTTATCATAATCAAAATAAGGATAGAGTCCAGTACGGAAACGCAAAGATCGTTGCAGTTCATTAAATCTGAATCGGCGATCGGAAGCCAAATTCACATTCGAGAAATTATCTTTTAAATGTTGATAATAATGCCCTTGATTAAATCCAGATGAACTTCCAGCCAAATAAGTAAAAGAGTAGATGTTCCAAATTATTTGTGCAGTACCCAGCGGCACCATCGCTGTTCTCCAGTAATAAACAGTACTATCGGTGAATGTAATATTGGTAGGGTTAAATTGCACCACCCCGCCTGGTCCTGTTTGGCTATATGATTTTTTAAAGGGCGAATTGAATAATTCCGTTGTATCTACCTCCATCATATATTGCCGAGTGCCACTTAAAGGGTTGGCAGTACTAGCCGAATAAGTAATGTTTTGTTGGCTTACAATGGAAAAAATATAAGGATACACAGGGCGCAATTCATCTTCGAAAATATAGAAGTCCTTCGTTACTGTATTATTCAATTCACTTAATTCATCTACCCTATTGCCCACATCCACTGTTACAATTAATTTATTCAACCCCTTATCAGTAATTGGATTAATGGGTACCACCAGGTTGATGGAATCCATGTATTTAATGGCGGGTATCATCTGATTATATAATATCTTGATGGTATCATTTGGTAATTTTCGATTGATGGTAACTCTGATAGAATCTTTAATTGCTTTACCAATGTTCATCATTTTTACATTCACATTAAAATTGGCATCGGCAACAGTAATGATGGATGGTGTAATCTTTATCAATTGGTCTTCTACCAGATAATCAGGCTTTGCAAAAGAATTTATTTTGATAGCAGGATCTCCGTGAAGGGTAATTTCTTGCAAATGGATACGTGTATAATAATCCAATGTTTGAGGACTTGAACCAAAATCAGTAATTACTTTTTTCAATTGATTACCAATTGAATTGCCATACATATTTTTACAAAATTGCGTGTACAGGTCGGTGTTATAAAAATTCAAGAATGGAGGGATCCCGAAATGGGTATCTGCCAAAAATGCAATACTACCTCTTTGTGGAGCCAATACATATTTTTCAGACAAGGTCATATCACCATTCAATCGAAGTGGATTAAAAAGGAAAAAATTGCCCGCACTACAACCACTTACGCTAAAGAAAGGATACTTTCCTGGATTTTGATATACATCGGGACTACTCAAATTAAATTCAAGAATATTAGCAGAGGAGTGACCGAAATATTGAATATAACTAAGTCCTTCTCTGAACAAATCTTCAATTCTTTGACTGTTGGCTTGTTGAATGGCACCAGTACCAGATTTTTTAAAGGTTTCAACATGAGCCCCATATAAAGTATCTTCTGCCATTGCTTTATATTGATTCAAATAATCAACAAAAGAGGCACTTTCCAAGCTATCTTTTCCACCTGAAACATGTAGAAAATTTTTCATCCAAGCCTTATCTCCTACCGTTTGACTATTTGATTGTTGGGCTTGTTCATATTGCTTTATTTTATCTAGATAAATACCTACTTCATTTCCGTTTATAGCAGCCAAGCGACCAACAGGAATAACTGGTATTAAAGTACCTGGAGCGGCCAACATCATATTGTCGGATGCAGGCCATCCAAAAGTTTGAATCAGGTCTAATTTTTCAGCAGCAGGATCTGTTTCAAAATCTCTGAAAGCATGGTAATCCAAGCCTCGTCCAATTAGGAAAACATATTTAGGATTGATTGAAAATTGTTGAGTAGCAAAACGAGCAAAATCTCTTACTGCAGTTGGATGTTTTCTGATACCGTATGCAAATTGATCGTTCAATTCATTGATGTCATTGATCTTTACATTAAAACTACCTCCAGCAATAGTACTGCGATATTGTTTGTATTGATCAACATAATTGGTTCCAGTGCCATTATTCAATAAACTAGGGTGAGTGACAATCAAGTAATCTCCTTGATTAGAAACCGTATTATAATTTAAGAAATTCTTATTGCTAAGCCCTGTAACAGGAACTATATTAGAAGCATCCTGACTAACCAGTATGAATTTGCGTACAGCCGTTACCGATGCAGGCAATACAAATTTTACTTTCCCGGGTGTAGATACGATATCCCCTGTATAGCGAAGTCCAGCAGTAATATCATACAATACGGGTGCAGTTGTACCGTAATTAAAATTATCAATTACTAAATAATTCCCGCTTGCAGTGCTAGGGAGTTCAAAATAAAAATTCTTCTGATTATTGAAAATAAATTTCGCAGGATAAGTAAGTGAAAAACCAGCTACTACAATTCTATCATCAGCTACATTGGAACCATAGCCATTCATGTATACAGGAACATAATCAGGGCTTTGTAATGCAGTTAAAGGAATACCTGTTTTTGTTATTTTCAAATAATTGAAATAAGGCATTGGCCTATCAATGATTGTATCGGTATATAATTTAACGCGGAAATTTCTGGTAAATTGGGCATTCCCTACAGCAGCAATACTAAAGGTTACACTATTGGGTGGGCCAGCGGTATAAACATTCAATCCATTCAAAACAGTAGATAAATCGCAACAAGGATTAACATCATTGCTAGACCAGCCTTCGCCTTGATCATAATCAGATGAATAAACATATTCGCCAACAACAGCTGCATAGCCCCTATTAATTTTATTGTGATAAGATTGTTCAATTCTTCTCATAAAATAAGGATCTGCCACCATGGCACCAGGAGGATTATTCACCGCATTTGAATAACGTAAATTAGATCCAGTTGAATTTACCGTAAGAAAATAGGAGGATGAATCTGTAAACAAACTGTATTTATCCCAAAGTTGAAAATCAGGATCTTTATAAAGCGTTTTATCAGGCTTGCCATCGTTGGCCTGCCCCCAAAATTCAATATAATCGCTGCTTCCCAATACCCCAGTAGGCAAAGAGGTATACAATCTAACTTCCTGGCCATTCCGCCAAAGCTGAAAATTTTGTGCGGGGGTACTACCTAAGCCCAAGGTGTTTAATACCGGTTGTGTAATTCTACACAAAGTATCGCTGCTTATTTTGAATTTATAATAAGTCTTGTTATAATCTATCCAACTGTTATTCAACTGGGCTTTACCCACAACAGTTATCATTATAAGCAATGAGACCAATATTTTTTTCATCGTAGGATGTTTAATTTTTTATTCAGAATCTTTTTTGGTCAGGTTAAGCCTTAAAGAAAATATATGCGTAAATAAAGGATTGGATTGATTGGCAAGGTTGGAGAAAGCATAATCAATCATAACATTTTTTATTTTGAATCCAGCCCCAATACTTGGTTGATAAATCCATACTTTTTTTTGATTCACCGTATCGCCATCAGCCAATGCCTGTTGAAAATTGGTGATTCCGCCTCGAATAAAAAATACATCTTTATAAGAAGCTTCTAAACCAAGGTTTGGATCAACACTTACAGGATTGCTGCTAATTACTGTATTCCTTTTGCCATCAAATGTTACACTCAAATTAGCTTCTGCTAATAATTTAAAATTGGAGCCAATTTTAAAATCATAGCCGCCACCCAATACCAATCGGGGTGCAGTAATTTCAGTTGATTTAACAGGGATATCATTTTTTGTTAAATAAAGTACTTCTTTTTCTTTATCGGTAAATTTGAAAGACCAGGCATTGAATGTGGTGGAAATATCTCTTGCCATCAGGCCAAGATGCCATTTTTCTCCATGCATTTGAACACCTGCATCTAATCCAAATCCCCAAGCAGTGGCAAATTTCCCTACCTTTCTATAAATCACTTTTGCATTTGCACCAAAACTTATTCGCTTTGTTTCGGTAGCCTTTAATTCTTGCGCAAAGGAGAACAAAAAAGCATAATCAGCAGAGGAAAAGGATTGGATATTATTGTAATTGATACTGCCATCGGGCTCTACTAAAAAAAGCGTATTGGGAATATCATCTACCGCAAATCGAAGGGCAGAAAAGCCAATCGTTCTTTTATTGTCCTGAATGGGAATGGCAATGGAAGCATAATCATACTTGGCAATACCCGCAAAATAATCGGCATGCATAATACCCACATTGGGGTTATCCTTCACTCCTGTTAAACCAGCAGGATTCCAATATCCAGCAGTTGCATCGTTGGCTGATGCCACTTGTGCACTACCCATTGCCAATCCACGAGCGCCAGCGCCAATATTTAAAAACTCATTGGAATACTTTCTAAACTGAGAAAAGCTAACCGCCGGAAAAAGCAGGGTTATGGCAACTAAGACTTTCAGGTTTCGTATCATATTTATTTTTTCCTATTATTGAATAGCAACTGTTATTAGGTTATGAATACTTAAAACGTATTAATAGATACCAAATTGTGCATAGTACAGGCATTAAAAATACAGCTAAATATGCAATTCTCACGCTACATATTTCCACAAATCCACATTCATATGTAATTGCAAGGCACCCAATTCAACAACGAGATGCGTTAAAATGGCGAAAGGCTGCACAAGAGTGCAGCCTTTCGCCATATAATTGGAAAATCTTATCGAATACCAGACAACACTAATTGAATACCAGGATTGACAGTAATCGATGCCCCGGTATTAGCCGTAATGCTCCGGCAATAACCATTTGTAAACAAGATAGGGTTATTGGGAGTCCCCCCATTTACAATCACATCGGTATTAGTATCCGGTAGTTTATTACAAGACCAGTTAGCTGGTAATTCCCATGCACCACTGATGGTGCCTGTCCAAGTCAACCCAAATTTCAATACAAATTCATTACTAAATTGATTCAGTCCATTGTTGGTTATCAAACAACGATAACGATAACCATACATATTCGTTGGAGCAGCGATTATGTTTAAAGTAGCAGTTGTAATCCCTGAATACAAAACCCCATTGGAAATATTGGTATAACCAGCTCCTGTATTCAACTGCCATTGATATGCATTTCCGGTGACAATACCAGAACTTGTAAAGCTGGTATTAGCATCGGGACAGACTGGCGCAGTAACATAAATATTTTTATACAAAATATTATTAAAATGAAACTGTTCCTTTTGTGCCGAATCAGGATTGACATCTAATTTAAATTGATTATGCCCCTCAAATCCTAGCATGGGCAATTCATACACAATTATTACACTATCTCCTGAAACAAGTGGTTTTAATCTTGATCCATCAGCTTTATTATTCAAGATTAGTTGTGTTCCATTGTTTTTAGTGATGGTAAGTCGCAGTTTAATGCTGTCAAAAGGAATTTTACTAATGTTCTTAAATGCTATTTTAAAATGCAGTGTATCTGTATTAATCAATGTATCCTTCCCTTCATAGAGTATATTGGGCGCCAATGCTCCCTCGGGGTATTCATCTGCAGCGAGCATCCAATATTTTAATTGAGCTGCTTTTGCATTAACAGGATCATTTGTATTCATTCTAATTTTCAGATAAGGGTAAACCGAAGCACTAATACCTGAAATACTGGTATCCTTCAAATTCCGCACTGTTGAAATCAGTACATCATTGTTTGATTGCCCCTTTCCAATAATATCAAAACTTTGAATGGTATTCGGATTATCATCTGGCTGTAAATTCCACTTGAATCGCTGCCATGCTTTTGCAGGACCAATCCATGGACTTTCCACTGAGCCGGTAATATTCTTACCCAAAATATTAAAAGTATCTACTATTTGATAATTACTAGAGGCGCCCACATGTTGGCGAGGCTGAAACGCAGTAGTATCGCCCTTTTTAAATACAAACACAAATGGAAGATTGCTGGTAAAGCTATCAATCTGATGCAAGCCCATTGAATGAAATTTATGCCACAAAGAAATTCCCGATCCCAAATTAACAGTATCGGCTTTCCACTGGTCAATAAAAACGGTATTGGTTGTCCATCCCAAATTAGTGATAGAAACAAAATGACCCGCAGGAATGCTATCAAAAAATTGCATCGCTCTTCTACGGTACACACTGTCGTAATAAGGGAATTCAAAAAACTTTCGAGTGGGTGCGCTAGGGGCTGCACAATCAGGAGGCCAGCTACCGAATCGCCCCCCTGATCCAGTATTATAATTCACCCAAGGCTTTAGTGTCAGGGGATCATATACTACAATTTGCAATGACTTGTATTTGCATCCGTATCCTTCTTCTTGGTCATTGTCGATATTTACATTAATCTGGTCCCAATCGTAATAAGGGTACAAACCAGTACGAATCAATAATTTTCTGGTCTTGTCATCAAAACCGAATTTACGGCTGGCACTGTCTAAAGTAATGGTACTATATTGATTGTCTTTATACTGAAAATAATGAGATTGATTAAATCCTTCGTAACTACCATTAATATAAACAAAAGAACTATTCAACCACCTACTACTATCAGTGGGTGTTCCAGTTGTCAAACGCCAGTAATATACCGTGCTATCAACCAGTGTTAGTGCAGGCAAAAATTGTATTACGCCGCCAGTACTATTCACTATCTTTTGAACCTTCAATGGCGAATTAAATAAACGAGCAGTATCCAATTCCATTACATAGTCTTTGAGCTCGGCAAATGGATTGGCGGTACTACCGTAAACTGCAAAATTATTGCTGTTATTGATGATTGAATAATTGAAAGGAAATACAGGTCTAATTTCATTCTCCAAAATAGTAAACGACTTGGTAATTGTATTATTCAACTCCGACATTTCAACTACTTCATGGTCTGGATCAATCGTCACTATTATACTATTTTGACCTTTATGCATTAAAGGATTCAACTGCAATACCAATTGAAGTGTATCTTCATTGAATGTCGCTTTGATTCTTCTAGTGGACAATAATATCATAGAACTATCCGGCAAACGTTGTTCAAAACGAATGTTAATGGAATCATTAATGGCTTTTCCAATATTTAAAATCGTAGCAGTAATTTTTACTTGGTCATCTGCGACACTAATAACAGCTGGTTGAATATCAATTAGAGAATCTGTAATGGTATAATCAGGCAATGAATTGCTATTAATTCGGGTAGCAGGGTCACCATGAAAAGTCATTTCCTCTGCATGACAACGAGCAATAAAATCATAATCAAATTCTGTTGTCAGCGTTTCCATTGTCGACTTCATGATTTTCCCAACTGTATTACCATACATGGGACCGGCTATGTTACGAGCGAAAATGGAATTGAAATAATTCAATTGCTGCGGCAATCCGAAATGGGTGTCTGCAATAAAACCAATGCTTCCTTTTTGGGGAGCAAAAATATATTTCTCAGAGAGGGTGCCTTTGCTAATTGGCCTTAAAGTATCAAATAGAAAAAGATTGCCACTATTACATCCATTTACAATAATCAAAGGATATTTCCCGGTGTTATTATAATTCTGAGGATTATCTAAATTAAATTCTAAGGTATTGGGAGATGAATGACCAAAATAAGTCAACATTGACATCCCTTCAGAAAATAAATTATCAATGGTTTTATTGGAGCCAATGGCCGTGTATTGACCTGAGTTTTTGCTAAAATTATACACTTTCGCTCCCATGGAAGTATCAATCAAAGTTTGCTGATAGCCATCCATAAAACTACTGATGAGATAGTAAAGAGATAAATCATCAATGGCCCCTGTAATTTGTGCAACATTTTTCATCCAGCATTTTCCACTAACTGTTTGGGGATTGCTGGACTGAGCCAATTCGTATTGTTTTATCTTATCTAAAAAATCTCCTACCTCTGCTCCATTGATGGCAGATAGCCTTCCAATTGGAATGCGTGTTGTATTTCCAGTACGCGTAGCCGTTAGTAAATTATCGGATGCTGGCCAACCAAAGGTGGGCACCAAGGCCAACTTATTTACATTTGGATCGGCCTCACTAATTCTATAGGATATATAATTCAAGCCTTTCCCTATCAGAAAAAAATATTCTGGGGCAGTTGTAAAATGAGTTAATGCATAACTCGCAAAATTTCTGATGGATAAAGGATGGTGCTTAATACCAAAGGCAAATTGATCGGTTAACTGATCGATATCAACAGTTTTGGCAGTAAAACCACCCCCTGCTACAGTTGAGCGATAGGTACGATATTGTTCTACATTGTCTTGTCCAGTTCCATCATTGAATAACAATGGATGACTTATAATAATATAATTACCCTGTTGAGCAAGCTGTCCGTAATTCACAAAATTTCTACTGGCAAACGCTGTCGGAGATTTAATATTGGCAGATTCAACATTTAGCAAAACGAGTTGCCTGTTAATGGCTGAAGCTGGCATTACATACTTTAGCGTATCAGCACTCACTACTGCGGTTAAACGCAAATTATTGGAGCGATCTAATAAGACAGGAGGTAGGCTTCCAAAATTAAAATTTACAATTTCTAGATACTTGGCTGGCCCTGCAGGAATTTCAAAATTGAAGGAAGTTTGCCCCCCGAAATTATATAGGCGGGGGTATTTTAATTCAAAATGAGATACAACTATATGATCCACCCCTGTACCATCCTGCCAAAATTCGAGATTAGCAATATCACCAGTAAAAGTAGAAAGGGATACTGGCACATTGGCAAACCGAGTGATATCATATCCACTATTATAATTAGATGCAATGGATGTACCATTGATTTTAACGCTAATATTTCTACTGGATGTATAATTGCCGGCAGCCACTGCTGAAAAACTGGCAGCAGGACCATTGCCGAATACATATAAATTGGAATTAAAATCCGGCATATAACCGGCCCCGTAAGGCGCTACATAAATATCTCCGCCAACCCATCCTTCTCCTCTATCAAAAGCCGATGAATGCACAATTTCTCCAAAATCAATTCCATAGCCTGGGTTTTGAATATACTTATAATATTTCGCCAAAGTATGCATGAAAAAACTATCAGCGGGCAAACTATTTCCGGCAACATCATTGGCTATATTGACGATGCGCTTATTCGTACCTGTTGCATTTACTGTTAAAAAGTAGGCCGCTGTATCTGTTAGAATACTCCAATGGTCGCTCATCTGCAAACTATCCTGTTTGTACAATTGCTTATCGGGTACCCCATCATTCATTTCACCATAAAATTCAAGAAAGTCGGAATTTCCTAGGATGCCACTGCTTACAGAAGTAAAAAGGGCCATTTCCTGTCCATTTTTCCAAAGTTGAAAATGCTCCGCAGGGGTAGCACTAAGTCCGATAGCAGCAAGACTGGATTGGCTGATACGGTATAACCCATTCGCCCCTACTTTGCATTTAAAATAGGCCTTTGTATAATCAATCCATTCATTGTTATATACCTGTGCAGTACAAATAATGCCAGTGAGTAATAGAGATAAGGTCAATAAGTATTTTTTCATAAAAACGTTAAGGAGTCATTTTTCAGGTAGCATTTGCTGTAATCCGTTTTTTTAAACAAAGGATACGTGGTTTAAGCCCTATAGACGGACTATAAGGAGGTAATTTAGAAAAGAGCTTACAAACTTAAGCTATTTATTCGTTTTTTATAAGCATTTTTGTAGCTTATAAACGTATAATGATGGATTTAATTGCAGAACTCAAATGGAGGGGTATGATACAGGATATCATGCCTGGCACAGAAGAACAACTTAAAAAAGAGATTACTACAGGCTATATTGGCTTCGACCCAACTGCAGAAAGTCTGCATATTGGAAGTTTGGTACCCATCATTTTGTTGGTGCATTTACAAAAAGCTGGGCACAAACCCATTGCTTTAGTGGGGGGAGCAACTGGTATGGTGGGTGATCCAAGTGGCAAAAGCGAGGAAAGGAATCTTTTAAGCGAGGAAGTATTGAATCGAAATTTACAAGGGATCAAAAAGCAATTAGAACAATTTCTGGATTTCAATCCC
>Ga0194063_10000657_pt1 | contig 24577 bp, 36 predicted proteins | sample SepL3720m_MetaG_FD_155459 | JGI IMG/M metagenome (GOLD analysis project Ga0194063, IMG submission 155459) | Anoxic zone freshwater microbial communities from boreal shield lake in IISD Experimental Lakes Area, Ontario, Canada - Sep2016-L373-20m | ecosystem: Environmental > Aquatic > Freshwater...
GCTTATTTGCAGAGGATGGGGAAGGAAGTGAAGAAAAGAATGCTTATTTATCCTGAGCATGGTTGGCAGAGCCAACGAAAGCGTAGTCCATGCAGTCTGTCAGTAATGGCAGGCTTATTCTTTATGGATGGGCTGACTGGTGTCAGTCCTGTACGAAGTATCAATAGTATGGAGGTTTGTCATGAGTAAGATCAAGTTCCTGAACGCCGGTTACATCACCCTGAATCCCGCCATGGTCGCACAGATCAAGGCTCTGCCGGACAATGCCGGTGGTGAAGTCAAGTTCGGTTATGCGTCCGGCCTGGGCGTTGTCGCCACCGTCGAAGTGGCCAGCTCCGAGTCCCTGAGCCATATCTCTGCCACTGACGACTACAAGGCGAAACCCTTGTCAGTTCGTGGCTGGGAGTATGAGCCCAAGGCCACCGGCCGAGACAAGTAACCCTTGTCCCAATCACATCCTAATGCCTACCCCGTGGCTACAACAACGGGGAACCTTTTTTTGATGTCATCTTACAGAAGATTTCTTTTTGGAGACATGATCGAATATTCTCCCCTATAATGATATATGTCTTAATACCCTTCATATTAAGAATACTAAGAGAAGAGAATTAAGTATATCTTAGTGGGTTCCTTAAGGAACCTATAGAACATATGAGTAAGCCCCTTAAGGGGGCTGATAAGATGTATGTTTAGCACCTTAAGGTGCATAAGATGTAGTAGCGCGTCCTTGAGACGCTTATTATACAGTCATGCTGGAAGCGTCAAGGCTTATTTTTTGGATGTGTGGGAATGTTAAGGATTTGAGTGAAGTGAACCAACAACAAGAGGAGAAGACGATGAACATATTTGGATGGTTGAACGGGATGTTCTTGAAGCCGGGCAAGAGTCTGAAGAAGGCGGAGGAGAAGGCTGGCAAGAGCATGTTGAATGTGGTGAGGCAGAGGGTGCAGAAGAAAGTGAATACGAGCAATCGCCGGAAAGGGTTCTATGATGCCCGGGGTCATAACCTGACTCCGATGGCGTTGCGGATGAAGCAGATTACGGGGATGCGGCTTGGAGCCGTGTATCCTGATATGGGATGAATGGATCGGTATAGTCAGGGAAGCCAGCTGGTTTGAACCTTGCCTGACTTGGAATGTGGGATACCACAACAATGACCGACTGACCTATGGGATTAACATGACCATGGGAGGGGCTGCAAGCCTCTGTAGGGCACGAGTGAGTGGGAGGGTAATACAATGCCTGCCCCGCAATAGATCGGGCTTTACAGAGGAATGCAGACGGATTTGGTAATCTTCCTGATGGGGGGATGCATGGCTCAGGGAGCCAGCCATGATATTTGACAGCTTGGATTGGTGAAGAACCATCTAAGCAGGGGAGTGATCCGTCCCGTCTTCCGGCATGTATCGCAAGCCAGTCCGGGCTCGTTGGCGATACTGACCTGAAGAAGAATGACCTTGAATCGAATGGCCTCGGCTATGCCAGGCAATCTGTGGTTCAGGGGATCATTCAGGATTACGTATTTTCCTGCGTTAAGTTCACGGTACTGTAGCCTCGTGAATGGCAGGATAAAGCGAGCATGGCTACGGCTCACGTCTTGCCGGGGACATTATTCAGCGAGCTTCCCTTTATTGGGACCAAGCTGGATACCGGCGCTATTTACTGGGGACAGGGATCTCATGCCGAGACTCATTCAGCATGGGCTGAACCCTGTCCAGCGTCTTCATGGATGGCTTCAGAAGCCTCTACACGACCCGAACGGGATCAAATAATACCAAGACATAGGTTAGCCTGTGATCGTGGCCTGTAGAGCCTTCTGGAGCCATTCCTCGTCTTCAAAGACTTCCGCGCAATGCGGCAAGCATGGCTGGCACGACAGCCTAGGTCGATCCTACGGGAGCAGACCATCGTGACATTTTCCTGAACGGTGTTTGAAGCATAGGGTTCACAGGTTGCCGGAAGGCGCCGTCCCTACCTGGAGCACATTGCAGGATTCTCGTAGTGATTGTGGGTATCGGCTTGTGGCCTCATCCATGACATACATAGGACATAGACAGGGGATCAGCCGAGCGTGTGCTGATCTGTCGTCAACTTGCGAGATGACACCGGAGAAAGATCCGGACTATTTTCTCTCTCCCTGAGCTGGCAATTATCTGGCGGGGTTGAGTCATGTGCGGATGTGAAGTCGGCATGACTCGGACTCTCCATTTTTAACAACAAGGAGGAAGTATGGCATATCGAGTTGATGGATATTCCGGGATTGCCTTCTACAGGGCAAAGCCGGCACGAGATGGACGAGCCTTCATGATCATGGTCGGAGATGATCGGGTTCATGAAGTTCCTGCTGATGATGTTCATCCGATTAAGCGGGAATCATATTGCGGAGAATGCGGGCAAATTGGATGTCATTGTGATCGAGGTGCATCATGACTTCAACTATGATGGCCATGCTGATCTATGCGGTCAGTCTGGTTGAGGGGAATCCTTCCGGTGGTTATGTGGACAACGGTCATTCAGTTGGCCCACTCTGTATCACCAAGGCTTGCATGGATGATGTCAACAGAATCCACAAGACGGCCTTCAGATGGCCCCAGGATGCCCGATCGTATGAGAAGGCATCCCAAGTATTCATCCTCTACACCCAAACCGGTGGCGAGGATCTGGGGGAACGTGTCAGAATCTGGAATAAGGGCAAGCGGGGAATGAGTAAGAAGTCTGCCTGGAGATACCAGCGCAAGGTTATGAATTATCTGCATTGAGGCTGGTTCCCTCGGGAAAACCATCGTGCAGCATCGGCAAAGTCTCTGCCGAGTCCTTCACTGGATCTCCTTGACTCTGAAAGGATCGAGGGAGCATTATTTTATCTTGAACACAGGGGGATCAACTTTGAAGAAAGGGGTGTCTTATGACACGCGGCTAATCACCGTATCCAACTGAAGATCAGGAAAAGTTGCCGAAAGGCTGACAGCCGGGAAAGTACCGGCGCTAATTCCAACAACGAAAGGAGATGAGGGATGAAATACGAGTTCACTGGCGAAGTTAAACTACATTTCGGCATAACGCTGAAACAAATCCGGCGTATTGCCGACAAGGTAATCGGCGGATGGATTGAAAAGGAATCGAACCTGTCGCATGAAGGCGATGCGTGGGTCTACGGTAATGCGCAGGTCTACGGTAATGCGCAGGTCTACGGCAATGCGTGGGTCTACGGCAATGCGCGGGTCTCCGGCAATGCGCGGGTCTCCGGCAATGCGCGGGTCTACGACGATGCGGAGGTCTACGGCGATGCGCGGGTCTCCGGCAATGCGTGGGTCTCCGGCAATGCGCGGGTCTACGACGATGCGGAGGTCTTGTGGGTTTCCAAAATCGGATCACGACTCGGCACCACAACATTTTGCGTCGATAGGAAACTCAAAATATCAGTCTCGTGCGGGTGTTACTTTGGCGGGATTGATGATTTTGAAAAGCGGGTGCAGGAAGTCCACAAGGGTACGAAACACGAAGCGGTGTATATGGCGGCTATCGCAATGGCGCGGGCGCAACTTGGAGATGCAAAATGAATGTGAAAAATATAGAAGAATCTGACTTGAAACGGCTAGCGAAGTGGAACGACAGGATCAAAGATGAATTGACAATGGAGATCGTAAACACACTCGCCCAAGCCGAACTATCCCGCCGAACCAACGACGGGGAGAGGGTGGAGGCTAATTGGTTGAAAATACGCGCCGCCGATGGGATGGCGAAAATCATAGACGAAATGGTGCGCTCCGGGAAACTCGATTCGCGTAGCGCATTGGCTGACGCCCGATTGGACTACGGCGAACCATTCCCCGCAAAGCCCGATGAACCCGACAAACAGCGTTGCAATCACTGCATGACAATCAGCGATGCAGAACTGACGGCTTGCCCGAAATGCGGAAGGGATGATGCGCTGATGTTCCCGTTTGAGGAGGGGGATGCGGAGCATGGGGAGCCGTGGTTTTCTGTCAATGAACATGGTATTGCTGATATGTTCCTGCAACTCCAGCGAAAGCACGATGCGCTTGAGGCAGTAGTGCGGGAGATTAGGAAGGAGATGATGGGATGAAACGAATCAATATAGTCCTAATGGTTCTGTTATTTGTTGGACTTACCTATCTTTTGGGATGGGAACTCGATACATGGAAACCATCCACGGCAACGTGGTGGCAGGGTGTTACACTGTTTTGGACGGTCATGGGGATTGCAGGAGTTGGAAGCGGTATGATTTTCTACACAGTTGATTAAAACCAAATAGCCGGAAGGCGGAAGGAGTGAGAGAATGACAACGAAAGAAATGGAATGGACAAAGGTAACGGGACTTGGACATAACGACTATGTGGAGATGCTTGAGAAGGAATTGGAGCGTCTATGCAAATCGTCAGAGCCAATCAACGATGCCCGAAACGACGATGAGAGTTTCCTTGAAAAGAAGGATACCTCGAAGCAGAAAGAACCCTACGTTCTAACCTGCATCAAGTGCGGCGTAGTCAAGGAACTGCACGACTTCGCCACAGACTCCACCTGTAACAAGTGTGCGGGGCTGGAAGAATCACAACCCACTTGCACAGAGGAGCGTCCCTGCGTGAACTGCTTTGCGGGGGTCAAGCCCTGTCTTGGGCCTGCACCAAAGACGCTCGCGCCCTTACCCGCAGGAGAGCATGAAAGCCAAGGTGAAAATATGAGAGAGCCTTTGAAATTGTTGCCGTGCCCCGTCGATAAAATAGAGTCGGGCTTGTCGGACGAAGAGTTTTACGATCAGGTGACTACTGCGTGTCAGGACTGCCCGAACCAGAAGCCATCGGAGACGGAGACGGAGTTGCGGGATATGTGCTATGAACTGGCCGCCCGGCTCTACCGCCATGTGGATATGCGGTGCACCTGCAAAGACCCGGACTGCCTGAACGACCGCCAGACATTGATGGACTATACCAGAATGAAGGAGGAGTTGAAAGGATGAGTGAGACCCCGCGAATGAACGCCGCACAATCGAGAGGGGTGAAGAACTTATGCCCACTCAGGAACCGGAACCTCGTCGATCACTTGACTATCAACCGAAGTTGAAGCTTGAAGAAGTGCTTGAGATCCTGTCGAAACCTTCAGATTGAACTGGACGAGCATAGGCTTGCTGACATCCTGTGAAGTGAGCCTGTGCAGTCCAACTATACGGCCCGCAACGTCGGCCGTATTCGCAAGCGTGCTGGAAATATCCTTGAGCTGACGAACACCCACTTTTCGCTTCTGAAGTGCAGAGTCAAGGTGTTCGTCTATTTTTTGCGAGAGATCAAGATGCCGGATGGCAACCTGATTCAGATTCTGTTCCTGGATCTTCCTGAAGGTGGCTACGGCACTCTCCTCACCCTGCTTGGCAAGAGCATCACGCTTGCCCTCCCAGTCATTGGCCCTCATGTAGGATCTGAGTTGAGCCTTAGTCATGGAGCAAGCCTTCGTGATGTAGGACATCGGCTTGTATTCCATGAAGAAGGTGAAGGCTCGGCTCCACATGAGAGCTGACGGCTGCGAGAGCTGGCCTGTAATCGAGCGAGTGTTCTTAAAAGGTTTAGCCATAAGCGCAAGGTAACAAAAAAAGAATAGGAGTCAAATGAGAACAAGAAAATGGAAGAAGATCAGCAAGAAGATGTTCTTCGATGCATGGGCCATGCCTGTGTTGTTGAAGAAGAAGAGGAGGAAGACATGAAGGTAGGATATATGGCTGTGGGAAACTACGGCACGACCCATCATCTGCATGATCCGGACAAGCCGCCAAGAGCGCAGTTGCTCCAGAAGTGTCACTGTCAGCATTGTGACAAGATGTACTGTGACACGAAGGATGGAAAGTCCGATCATATCGGCTACATCGTTGCAGGGGAATGGTTCACGATCTATGAAGTCCATGAATGGAGTGGAAACTCATGATACGTCGAGATGAGTTGATGAACGAACTGATGAAGTGGACGGGCGACTTCGTAGCCATCGATGACGATGGTCTTACGTTGATCGAACTATATGACGAAGGCGATGCAAACCCAGTCAATCACATTGAAGTAGGGGGAATCCCCGAGGAGGAAACATGCAAGAGTTGAAACTGACGGCCAAAGATGCCGTTGAGCAGAAGGTGTTGAATTATCTGGTCGCCAATGTCAGCGAGGTACTGGCCGCCAAGATCAATGCGGGAGAGAAGACTCTTTCCGGCGCCATGAAGTATGCCAAGGACGAGGCGCAGAAGATCGATCATGAGGATTCATGCGTCTGCGTGGATGATGATACCGTTTACGGCTGGATCATCCACTTCTTCGAGGAGGACTCCATTACGGAAACCAAGCCGAAGCCCAAGATCAGCCTTCCGAAGGGCGTACAGGTCAAGCCAGTGCCTGTTCCGGTCAAGCCTGTGGTCAAGGCTGAACCGCAGATGTCGTTGTTCGATACCATGACAGGAAGGAAACCCAATGAAGTTCCTGAATCTGAAGAAGAAGGACAGGCAGATCCTTTCTGAGTTCTATCTGAACCAGAAGAAGAACTGCTTGATGAGTCTGTTTCCGTACTGGCACAACCAGACCCGGATCTACAACTATCTGATGCCGAATGGTAACGATATGGAGATCCATGTCGTTGCCATCAAGTCCAAGAAGGACAGGCCGGTAATCAAGGAGATCGTCCGAATGTCGGTGGATAAAGACTATCTCAAACTCAAGGATGTTGCGTTCTCCCATCTGGGAGGATACAGCGTTGACTGGTCGCCTGAGAAGGTGGGTAGAGCGCAGTACTGGTCTTATGGCGGCAAGTGGAGCCATGAGAAGTACAATCCGCGTCGGGATCAGTGGAAAATGGTCTGGAAGGAAGTGGTAAATCCTGAAGTCCTCTTCGATCATCCACGGTTCAAGTATTGTGCCTGGACATACAAATGCGGTGGGATACTGGACTACCTCAAGGAGTATGTGAAGAAGCCGAAGATCGAACTGCTATCTAAGATGGACATGGGCCGATTCGCCTTGAAGCGTGGATTCGTGGATCAACTACTGAAGAGCAAGGAGATGCTCCGATTTTTCCTGAATAAGCGAGAAGACATCATTTCCGGCAACTATGGCTGTGATGTTATTCGACTGGCCTATAGGAAGCGGATTCTCCTGAAGGATGCTCAACAACGGATTATGAATCATCGTGAGCTGAAGACTTGCGGGTTGCCGGATGGCGTGGATTCCCGGAAGGCGAAGAGTTACGTTCAAGGCAAGTGTTCCGTATCGGAGTACTGCTTCTATCTGCAAAAGTGCATTGAAGTTGGATTGGATCTGGCAGATACGAAGATTGCCTTCCCGAAAGACTTTGAGGCCCGCTACAAGATCGTTACTGATCGGGCACAGGAACTTGTCAGACGCCGGAACAAAGAGATTGCCAAGGCTCAGGACATGCGGATTTGTGGACTGGCAAAGAAGTATCAGCATTTTGAGATTCGCAAGAATGGATTCATGCTGATGATTCCGAGAAAGACTTCCGAGTTTATCAGGGAAGGAAAGCGATTGGATAACTGCTTGGGTTATGGCAACTATGCAGCAGAGATGGCAAGGGGAGAAATCCTTGTGGCATTTGTCCGGCAGACCAGGAGCCCGGGCAAGGCGTTCGTTGCAGTTGAGTATGACTTCAGCCAGAAGCTGGTGACTCAATGCTATGCGGCGAAGAATCAGCCTCCTCCCGAGAAGGTGAAGAAGTTTGTCGAGTCCGTGTTCGGCAAGGCGGCATGAGGAATGAATGAAGTAAGTCTGCTCCATAAGGGGCAGGCTTATTTTTATTTTGGTTATCAAAGAAAGGAAACTATGAAACAGGACATTATCTTAACGCCGGCCATACAGATGCCGGTCATCGTGCTTCATGCCGATGTGGTACAGAAGGCAGATGAGTTGACCTTGCTGGCTGCGAACATGAAGATCGACGATGTGTTCACGCTGGCCGTTGCAGACGATACGAAGAAGGACTGTGCGAACTTGCTGAAGGCGATTGAAGTCGAGCGAGTCCGAGTCAAAGCTCCATTCCTCGATGTCGGCAAGCAGATCGATGCGGCCGCTGCCGGGATCGTGGACAAGCTGACGCTGGCGGCAAGGGCTCTGGCAACCAACATCATTGCCTTTACCCGTGAGCAGGAGCGTATCCGGCAGGAGGCCGAAACGAAGGCCAGGATCGAACGGGATCGGCTGGAAGCGATTCAGCGGGCTGAAACCATGCGGATCGAAGAGGAGAACCGCAAGCGTTCCGAAGAAGCGAAGAGCAAGGGTGTCCCTGCTCCGGCTCCGGTGATGGCTCCCATTGCGAAGTTGGTCATGTCGGCTCCGGTTATGCCTCCACCGATCAAGTCCACTTCAACGACCACCATGAAGCAGAAAGTGCTGGTGATCGATGATGCGACGCTGATCCCGTGGAGTATCGGGGGAGTAACCCTGCTGATACCGGACGAGAAGGCGATCAAGAAGCTGATTCTGGCCGGTGTGACCGTGCCGGGATGCAGGATCGAAGAGAAGGAAGTCCCGAGAGGGCTGTAAAGTGTGCCAGGAGCCTCTGCAAGGCCACAAGATCACGGAGGGCTATGAGTTTACTCACCCATGACGATCGGGCTTTGTGGAGGCTTCTAGACCTATTGGAGGACATATGAGGGATTATGAACGGGAGAACCTTGAGTTCCAGATAACTTTGTCTGAAGGTAATCTTGAATACCTTGCTGGTGAACCAGATTCAGAATGGAAGACTCGATGCATCAAGATCAACAAGGACGGAATTGCCAAATGCAAGAAACGGCTTGAAGAAATGGATCAGGCCAGAAAGGAAGCATGAAGATTATAGACGGAATTAAGGTATATGAATCGCTTCTTGATTTTGCGGCTGCTGCAATGGCGAAAGAGTTGCCGAAGTATCGAGAAGTCTATGTCTGCGGGAAAACAGCCAATGATCGTCGTGCTTACGGCATGACCAATATCGAATGGGATGTTGAATCAGATCAGGGAAGCATCTGTACCTGTTGGAAGCAGGAGTATGCTGTGAAGATTGCCATTCTGTTTTCCAAGACAAAAGAATGGCGACCATGAAAGTCACAGGATACCCCTATGCCTTGGAGTCGATCCAGGCTGAATTGAATGATGCGACCCGGATGTACCGGAAGATCGCTGAAGATCGGAAACGGAAACTGGATCAGCCGAATGAGAAGCTTCACTACTGGGATGGAAAGATTACCGGCTTGAAGCTCGCTCTGGCTTATTTGGGAAAGGTGAGGAAAGAATGATGAAACCAACACCAAAAGAACTGTTGAAGTCAGCTCTCGATCTCGTCGAAGAAGACGACAATCTTGGAGCCTGCTATCTCTGCGGCCATACTCAGGATGGAGTTGAGCCGGATGCGGAGAAGTATCAATGTGAAGTCTGCGGCCTCGATGGAGTGTATGGCGCAGAACAGATCATCCTGATGGGAGGAGTGATTGAATGAACATAATCAGAATGAAGGACTTATTGCATGACTTCAAGATTGAAGGAATCTGCAAGGATTACACGAAGAAGAAACCGTTCGAGAAGATGCTCGAATGGCAGGATTGTATCGGAAGATCTACTGTCAGGGAGATCGTTGATTTCTGGCAGTCTCTTCCACGACGAGCCGATGATGGAGTCGATCAGGACACATTCCTGTGGGCCAATCAGACCTGTCTTGCTCCCGACATGGTAAACAGTCTCTATAGGGACACCATAGGAAGTAAGATCAAGCAGCAGATCGCAGACGAGATGGACAAGGAATATCAAGGTCGCCTGAAGGATGTTGACGAGAAGATGCGGGAGATCATGCAAGGGATCAGCACCATGAATGCCGAGAAGCAGGCATGGAGTGATGAAAAGAAACGTCTTGAACTGGAGCTTAGGCTGGCTCGACTGGAAATTGAACGATACGAGAAGCGTCTTAAAGAACACAATGTTCAGATAGATACTCTTGAGCACAATCTGCATATTTCTGACGAGCAGGCTGGTAAGTGGCAAAGACTCATGGCGTTGACGAAGGAATTGATTCAACAGTGAGAACCCATACGGAATGTCTCTTCGATATCTGCAACTACTACGGCCATAATGCCGGAGCATGGGCAGATCTCTGGGGAACGGATGTCATCACCTTTGGCGGGGTATGGCATGGCGACGATGAATCGGCACCTACAACATGGATGCCGGGACACTGTAAGCCATTGAATCCCGTACTTTATCGGGACTATAATACATGGTTTGCGGTCAAGGGTGATGTGAGTGCGTTGATAAGTAGGTTCAAGAAGGATGAACTTCCTGAACCGGAAGACTTCAAGGGTTTGGAGATCTTCGCAAGTGATGATCCAATCTTGGATCTCGGGAAGGAGATGTCTTGAAAGGACTTCTTGAGCGTTTAAGGAAACGCGGATTCGATCTGTCAGAATACAGGCCGAAAACCCGCACATAGAAGGCCAGATGTTCGCAATGCGAAGTGCTGGTTATTAACGGGATAGCTTGCCATGAACGCAACTGTCCGAATGAAAGGAAAACAAGAGATGAGTGATGAAGTTGAAAGCATGTCGCCTATTTGCTTAAATATTTCGCGGCAGACTTCAACTTAACTGGATCATTTGAAAAATATCCAAGACCCATGTTGCATTTAGAACATAGTAACCCTCGTATTTTTCCTGAATCATGACAATGATCAACATGAAGAATACTGTGTCGCCTATCGTTCGCAAATGTAGGTGGAGGCTGATTACAAATGGCACACTTGCCGTTTTGTTTGGTAATCATTAACTGATATTGATCGAGAGAAATTCCGTAATTCTTGCGAAGATTTCTGTCTCGATCTTTATCAGAAACTTGGCAACCACTTTTAATCCAGCGTTCTCTCATGTAGGTAAGTTTGCATAATTTGCACCAACCGTATCTTCCATGTACTCCGTGAGGATCAAGTGGAAACATTCGGATGGTTTTGGTTTGATCGCATCGTGGACAATATTTTGTTTTCATGCGATAATATGGCACATAAATAAGAACATAGAAAGAGGAATAGTATGAGTCATGAATTAGAGTCCGGTTTTAGTACGAAACTTCAAGCCTGGCATGGTTTGATGAATGTGTTGGATAATTATCCAACCAGTGAAGAAGCAATTAAAGCGGCAGGTCTGGACTGGCCTGTTGAACGGCGCCCTATCTATTGGGGCAAGGACATCGGTACGGCCTATCAGCCGGAAGAGATCAAGAACCGGCGAGCAATCGTGCGAGTCAGGAAGGTTCCATTCACGGATCAGAACGGAGAAGGGACCCGTACAGAAGACGATCTCTTATCTGTGGTGTCTGATGGGTATCAGCCGCTTCAGAATACGGAAGCGTTTTCGTTCTTCGATGAACTGGTCAAGTCCGGTGACATCGTGTACGAGACTGCGGGAAGCCTGTTTGAAGGTCGCAAGATCTGGGTACTGGCACGCTATCTGAAGAAGCAGATCAAGATCATGGGTACGGATGAAGTCCGGCCGTATCTCCTGCTTCTCAATGGGCATGACGGAGTGACAGGAGTGAGCGTCCAGCCTACGGGTGTTCGTGTCGTGTGTAACAACACACTCATGGCATCGTTGGCCCAGGGACACACGATCAACTTCAAGCATGTCGGGGATGTGCGGGGAGAGATCGAGAAGGCCAAGGTCGTCTTGGAAGAGATGCGCCTGACCTTTGACGAGATGGCCGAAACCTACTCTCACATGGCTGAGATCCATCTGGATCAGGATGCCATTGACGAGATGATCCGAAAGGTCTGCTGTCCGGGCGACTGGAAGAGCGAGGTTACGGGTCAACCTGACGAGGAGATGATTCTTGTGCAGGGCGAGATCATGCCCACGAAGGCCAAGAGGTTGACCGCTATGGAGGCCAAGGTGCGAAGCCTGCTCCGTAATGGGCAGGGAGCCTCTGCTGACACCTACGGGACGCTGTGGGGTACTTACAATGCCCTTGTGGAGTTCGCTGACTACTTCCTCGGACGCAAGTCCAAGGATCGGGCAGGGTATCAGCTGATCGGTGAAGGTGGACGGTTCAAGCAGTTGGCTCTCGATGTCTCGAAGGAGATCATTGAGGAACGGCTGAAGACTCCCCCCGAAAAGCCGGCCTTTGAAGTTCCGCTGAATGGTTGCCAGGATCCGGACTTCGCCACGGTTGGCGAGAAGACGATGGATCTGTCACCCATTCCGAAAAGCTGAGTTGGAATTGACGAACAATGCGGGGGGAGTGTATAACTCCCCTCGCGTTTATCAGAAGGAGGAACATGACCGATAGAAAAATGCAGCGCAAGCTGGACCTGGCTGTGCTTATCGCAACAGCGATAGACGATCCCTTCAGGGAAATGATGCACACCCACACCGTTGTAATGAGTCACGCAGTTGACCGAATGCAATGGAGCGATCCAAAGAAGCAGATGACCGTATCCCCCCTCTATGTCGAAGAACATTCGATTCCCTCCCTGATCACGACGCTGATGCATGAGGCCCGTCACTGGAAATTGAATCATCATACCAAGTGGCAACGGACAAAGAACGATCTGACAACTATGTTCAGCATGAGACGTTGGGTTGGAAAGAACATGACCGTCCCGCCTGAGTTCATCCTGAATGACAATCTCTACTGGGAATTGTTGTTCAAGGTCTGGAACATAGCGGCCGACTGTGAAATCTATCCGATGCTTTCACACTTGCCGATCATACGGGAAGAGAAGTCTTTGCGGATAGGCGAATGGCCGTGTTCCCTGATTATGCTAGGAACAGCGGAATTCATGTTCGTGCAGATATTGATGGATGAAAAAGCAAGAAAGGAAGTATTGGAGTTTATCATATGAGAATCACAAATAACCCGGGCCTCAGCGATTGCTGGATCAAGGCCGTAAGTAAAAATGAACACGAACATCTCGGGGACCGCTCCATGACGGAAATCCTCAGCCCTGTTCGTATCTACCAGTTGAAGAAACGAAAGTTCGATGAACTGGTGGAAGATGTATCAGACTGCATCTGGAGTCTGTTTGGATCGGCAGTCCATTACGTCCTTGAACGGGCAAGTGGATCGGATGCGATAAGTGAACAGCGTTTTAATGTTGATGTGGGAGGATTCTCCCTGTCGGTCTGTCCAGATCGAGTGGAGAAGATCCCGCTGGAACAATGCCGAAACTGGTGGAGGGACATCAAGGAGCCAACCTTTGAGTTTGGTAACTTCTACTATCCGGTTGGGACACAGTTGTATGCCTTGAGGGACTTCAAGATCAGTCAAGTCTATGCTCGCAATATGCTCTTGAAAGAGAGCAAGAGCGAATGGATCTGGCAGATCAATGGGTATGCCTGGGCGCTGAGACAGATCGGATTCCCGGTTGTCACGGCATCCATTGAGATCCTCATGAAGGATTGGGATTGGATGGAAGCCAATGTAAAGAAGACGCATGACTATCCGCCCTATCAGGTGGAGAGTATTCCGATCCAACTTTACAATAACGAAACGATTCAGGAGTTCCTGTCCGAGCGGATTCAGAAGCACATGGCGCATGACAATACGCCTGACGATGAGTTGCCGTTCTGTACGGAGTCCGAGCGTTGGGCAACTCGGGATCGGTATGCTGTGAAGCGTGCCGGTGGTGACAAGGCCATGTCCGGTGCAGCAAACCTGGATTCGTCTGCCGAAGCGAAACAGTTCGTTGAACAGGCCATTGCCAAGGGACTCGCCAAGAAGGGCAAGAAGCAGGAGATCCTGAAGGAAACTGACTTCGAGATCGAGTTCCGCAAGGGCGAGAGCAAACGGTGTGAACGGTACTGTGTGTGCAAGAATTTCTGCAACCAGTATTTGACAAGCGTCAATCCGCCATTCTGAAGTAGTAGAACAACAACAAGAAAAGGAGAAAGAAGATGGGAGTAAGCAGACAGTATGTGGACGCGGTGAATGCCTTGAGCACGACCTATTTGGCGAAACTCAGTACAGGCCCGAACTTCAATGAACAGAAGTTCGTCACTGACATGGCTATAAAGATCGGGAAAGGATTTGACCTATCCCCGAAGATGAAGGCCGTGATCGACAAGCTGGTTCGCCGGTATGTCGAGGGCAGGGATGATCGTCCGCAAGAACGAAATGATCGGCATGATCGTGATCCGAGTCCGGTGGAACAGGAGCCGATTGAACGTGGACGATTCCAGGCTCACAAGGCATCCGGTGGATTCCAGATCTATATCGACAAGAATGCCGTTGGTGGTCCCGTCGATTACAAGTCGGCCGTGAACATCATCTACTGGCTGGAGGATTGCATTGACGATCTGATGGCTGGTAGTGGAGCGAATGAAGATCCGGACAACCTTCCGGTTGAAGGTGGCACGGCTCCATTCTGAGGAGAAGTGAAGTGAAAACAAAGGGAAAGAAGAATATGAGTACAGATGTTGTGAAGAAGAATACTTCCGCGATTGAAGTTCGAGGCGAATACTCCAAAGATCAGATTGATCTGATCAAGTCGCAAATCGCCGTGGGATGCACGGATGGAGAACTGGCGTTGTTCGTTCAGGTCTGTCAGCGTACCGGACTGGATCCGTTCGCGCGTCAGATCTATGCGATCAAGCGGGTGGACAATAACGGCGAAGGAACCGGCGAGAAGATGGTGATTGCCGTGTCGATTGACGGCCTCCGTCTGCAAGGCCAGCGTTCGGGGAACCTGAATGGTCAGGAAGGCCCGTTCTGGTGTGGCGAGGATGGCGTGTGGCAGGATGTATGGTTGAAGCCTACTCCTCCGGCTGCTGCCAAGGTGATTGTGCATCGTCGTGACTGCCAGTATGCCTTTACGGGAATTGCGTTGTGGTCGGCCTATGCTCAGAAGACCTACGGCATGGAGTGTCCCAAGTGCAAGAAGACGGGAACCGTTCTGAAGTCCAAGCAAGATGACGGATACTTCTGCTGGGCGAAGAAGGGTGGATGCGGGGCGACGTTCGCTCAGGCTCCCGGCAAGATGGTGGAGACGTACATGGCCCGTTGGGGGATCGATGGTGCCGGAATGCTGGGCAAGTGTGCCGAGGCTCTGGCAAATCGCAAGGCGTTCCCTGCGGAACTGTCCGGACTCTACACCACGGAAGAACTGGGTGCGGCCTTGGACATTCAACCCGACAAGGTTGAAGTGATTCCTCAAGGGAACAAGGCGTTGCCGGAGAAGTCTGAAGTGGCGACTGTCACCGAAGTCCTTCCTCCTGCGACTCCTACTCAGGTCAAGAAGGTGGCTACGGTGCCCAAGGAGGCTCCGAAAACCGTGACCCCTGTGCTGATAACCCCTGCCACGTCCTCGCCTGCTGTGGAGGCTGTGAAGACCGTTCTTGGGGGTAAGGTGATCGATGTGACTCCTGCTCCGACAACCACTCCGGTTGCTCAAGCTCCAGTTGCTTCTGCCCCGGCGCCGGAAGTGCAGACGCCTACCGAGCCGGACAACACTCCGTTGCTGGACGAGGCTACCAAGAGTGCCATCCTTCAGACGTTCGCCAAGTTGAATGTCAGTAAAGACGAACTCGAAGCGTTCGTCACCAAGCCGATTACGGCCTGGACAATGAAGGATAAGACCGGGATTCTCCAGATGTACTACAAGCTCACGAAGAAATAGTAGTACTCCGGCAAGAGTCGTAAGGGTGCCTCCGTAAGGGGGCATCCTTTTTCCTTGTAACAATTAACCATAAGGAGAAGAAAATGTTTGAAGGAAATGTTCCTGCTCAGGATATTGAATCAGAGAAGGCGTTGATCGGATGCCTGCTTCTCGATCCCAGCCGGACGATGAGTATTCTACAGGCCCGGGGTTGTACCGATGAATGGTTCTATCATCCTGAAACACGGACAATTTATGAAGCCTGCATCATGGCGCTCATGATGGGGAGCAAGATTGATCCGGTTCTGATAAGGCAATACCTTCCGGCTGATAAACGGAATAGTGATATTACCATTACGGCGGCTCATTGGTGTGACCTGGCGGTACTGGCTCACGCTTTGTTCTACGCCAATAATCTCAAGGCGAAACATGAACTCAGGAAGATCCATGAAACTTGTTCTGAAGCGATACACAAAATCAAGGACGTAAGGGGATCGACTTCGACGTTCGTCAGCGAGCTCAGGCATAAGTTGTCCATGATCCCGTCTGATTTGAAGCAGATATCCACGATGGATATGATCATCAACAATGCCAGAAAGATTGCCGAGGAAGCCAAAGCATCTGGAAGTCCGAATATCCAGAGTCGATGGTTTCGTCTGCAACGGGCCTATGGTGGTTATCCAAGGGGGAAGATCACGCTGGTCGGCGCAAGGCCAGCCCAGGGCAAGTCAACCTTCGTGAACAACGAAACGACTGGAGCCGCATTGAGAGGCATCCCCACGGCGGTAATCAGCATGGAGATGACTTCCGAGGAATGGATGATCAATGCCATCTGTGCGGAAGCCGGACTGGATGCAAACAAGTTCAAGGATGGTGGACTCGATTGGGAGGAAATGGAACGGTACAAGGTCCATGAGGATCGGTTACTGAAGGCTCCGTTATATGTGACGGATCAGAATCAGACGATTGGCTCGATGTGTTCCTTCATGCGGGACATGGCGACTGACAAGAAGTGTGAACTAATTGCCTTCGATTATCTGGGGATGATCAAGCCTGAGTCCGGGCATCGATCCAAGCAGGAAGAAGTCGCCAGCATATCGAACTCGCTGACCACACTGGCCAAGGAACTGACAAGGACTGCCATCATTGGAGTCTGCCAGTTGAATCGCGCTCCACAGGGAGAGAAGAATCAGGAACCGGAGATGCATCATCTACGGGATTCCGGATGCCTTGAACAGGATGCCTATCTGGGAATATTGTTGTACCAGGATCCCCATGCTGGGAACGGTGAAGTACTGGACGATGATGCTCCAACGATCATCAAGGTGGCGAAGCGGCGAGGCGGCAAGACGGGCAAGTATGGAATGATTTTTAAGAAAACCCAACAGCGCTTCCAGGAATAAAGGAGTAATATGTCGAAACCTAGAAAACATATGAATGATGGAAATGATGAAGCTCTTTGTGGCCGAATCATTTTGGACAAGACTACGCTTATAGATGATGTTGATGACATCACTTGTCCTCAGTGTGTAGCGAAACTTCTGGCAATAGCTGAAGGACAAGATCATGCCGACGATCAAGTTTGAAGTGATGGGCGTACCACAGGGGAAAGGCCGTCCGAAGTTTGCCAAGCCGGGGAACTTCGTGATGGCCTATACTCCCAAGAAGACGAAGGATTACGAGCTGATGATTCGGGGAGTCTATCTTCAATGGCTGATGGAGAATCATGGCCGTCAGGCAAATGAGATTAAGGACAGGCCGTTCAATCTTGATGTCATAGCGAACTTCAATGTTCCGGTTTCATTGTCGAAGAAGAAACAACATGAGTTGCTCTGTCATGAGTATCATACGAAGAAGCCGGATATCGACAACATCGTAAAGGTGATCCTCGATGCCTTGAATGAGGTCGCCTTCAATGATGACAGTCAGCTGGTGTTCCTGACAGCCTCGAAGCGTTACACAAACAAACCCACTTCCGTTGAAGTGGTATTCACATGGGAGGAAGACGATGAACCTGTCTGAAGCAAGACCGCTGGCAGAGTGTCTGGTTGCCAAGCTACGGCCATACTGTGACCGGATCGAGATAGCAGGAAGCATCCGGAGAGGACGGCCTGACGTAGGAGACGTGGAGCTGGTCTGTATTCCGAAGCGGCATACGGCTGGCTTATTCGGGGATGATTACGAAGTCAATCCCGGGTTCGTTGCCGAAGTAAACAAGATGCCTGGCGGCAAGGGTTCCCCAGAAGGCAAGTACACCAGACGGTCAATGAAGTGGGGAGCCAGTGAGATCGGGATCGACATCTTCATGACGGTGGCGCCGATCTGGGGCTCGATCTTTGCGATCCGGACCGGAAGCGCAGACTTCAGCCATTACGTTCTGGCAAAACGCTGGACGAAATTGAAATGGAGAAGCGTGGATGGAGTTCTGATTCATGACGATGATGGGGAGCGGAAGACGTTTGCCGAAGAAGATGAACTGTTCGACTTCCTTGGCATCGAATGGGTCGCTCCCGAATGGCGTGATGTTGCCGGAGAGAAGGCGAAGAAGGAGTATTATGAGTCACACAATCAGCAAATATAGATATGGTGGATTCGAGTTCACTTGGGATGGATTGACTCCCAGGTGCTCGACAGGTAACACGAAGGAGTTCTGGAGCGTGTTTCACTGTTTCAACACTCTGGGACATAGGGAACAGCAGAAGCACAAGGTAAAGGAGTAAGATGAGTAAAGAGAAAGAAACGAAGAATGGGTTCCGTGAGTTGTCATGCGTTCTGACGGATGCGGAGAAGATCACGGCTGGCGAGAAACTGGTTGATCTGTTACGGGAGATCACAGCCAAGGAACTTGAGGTTAAGCGGATCGCCAAACGGTATGCCGTTGAGATCAGCGATCTTCAGGTGAAGGCTGACTATCAGGCCGATCTTGTTGAGACAGGCACCGAGATGCGTGAGACTGCAATCCAGACGATCAAGGACTACAAGGCCGGTGATGTCACGGTTGTCCGGATGGATACCAAGCAGGAGATCGAGAAGCGGAAGATGACTCCCGAGGAGAGCCAGAAGGAGATCCCTCTGGGAGATCCGGTCAAGCCGAAGGAGAAGAAGGCGAAGAATGTTCCAAAGGATGCACCGAAGGAACCTGAGAAGGCTCCGGAAGGGGTCCAGACGGCTCCACCGGCTGATCCTGTAACTCCCCCTGCTCCTATTACGGTTGAGACGATGGAAACCGCTATGGAGCATATCAGGGCAACTCACAGGGCTTCCACGAGTTCGATCCAGCGCCGGATGCGGGTATCGTTCAATGAAGCGTGCCGGATCATGGATGCTTTGGAAGCGAACGGGTATGTCGGACCGGCAACGGAAGAAGGAAGTGTACGGGAGATCCTCAAGAAGGAACCGTTCTAAGTTTCGTGTAGGCTAGGATCAGGCCTAGGAAGACCAGGCTGTAAAGCCGTGTGCACGACGGAGCTGGCAGACCCGATGATCCATCTGCCCCAATTTGATAAAATAAATGTTGCATCGAGTGATGCGACAGGAGTATAAGGCGAATCGTTCGTCGAGCTGATCCCTTGATGAGTGAGCGGAATGCCATGTCTGGGGCCTCTGGAGCAATTCAGGGGGGATCAAACCAGGGATGGCATTCGGCATTTCTAGGGGTCCCCATCTACGAACCGTGTACCTGAGCCGGAGATCGAGATTGTGTCGGGCCACTTCAGGGAGTTAGACCAAACCTTCGCGTCATGGCGGGGTGGCCTTGACCAGTCTCACGATAGCAGACAGGGCGGTATGGGTTAGGCGCCTACGGTCATGAGAACGATTCCCATGGATACTTCTGACGGGGAGTGTGATTTCATTACGGCCATCTCTTACTTCCCATGGAGGGGAGTAAGGGGTGGCGTAAGCCTCAAGCCTCTGTTGCTTTTCGGAAGAGTATCATTTCACAAGAAGAAATTAAGAGGAGGAATTCTATGACAACTAATTTCAGATTACTGATTAAGCCTGGATATTCCTTCGATCTTTGTTGTGATCCTTTTCATGAAGGAGATGATGAATCGAAACGATTATCAGGAAAAGAAGTGTTCCTGAATAATTCAAAAAGGCCGAGAATCAAAACGATATGCAGAACATGTTTCGATAGAAGAGTAAGCAAGAGTTTTGCATGGATGGATGATGATTGAACCTCAATGAAAGGAAATATGACCAAGCAAGAAAAGTTGATATACGAGAAAGCATACAAGCAGTTCCGAAGAGAGATCCGAAATACATTGTTCGATGCCATTGCCAATGACTTCTCGAATGAGAAGGTGAGTGCATTCCTTGGACAGGTGATGACTTCACTGAATGCCATGGCCTTGACGTTCAAGCCGTACAGGAAAGTCAAATCCTGAAAGGAATACATGAAGATCATTCCCTGCAAGAACTGCAAGAGGAGATTCAAGAAGAGAACAAGAAGGCAGATCTACTGCTGTAAATGTAACAGGACTGGAGGAACACTTGTCCAAGACAAATGAGAAATGCCGGCATAACGGTACCTGGCTGGTTGCCGGAGGGTACATCGAATGGTGCTACGAGTGTGGTGCCATCCGACAGATGAGAAGGGTTGGCGAGAACGCCTTTACCAATCAGGGCCAGTGGATCAGGCCGGTAGGAGTCGGCGGGAAGAATCCCTATGACTGGAGATTCGACAACAAGAAGAAAGTGAAGGAATAACATGAGTAAACATACACCCGGGCCTTGGACGGCACATGAGTTGGGATATGAAGACGGAACATGGATTCACTGGTCTATTGAGGCGCATGGCCCGATTGCCTATGGCTCGATTGCCCATGGAGGCGACAACACGAATGGATCAGAGAACAGCGAGGCCAATGCTCGTCTGATAGCGGCGGCTCCGGATCTGCTGGATGCCTGTCAGAAGATGTCTGATCTTCTCGGGATCGGGAAAGATTACGGACGCGATCTTGCAAAGGAACATGAAGCATGGCTGGCCTGTAAGCGAGCCATTGAGAAAGCGGAAGGAGAATCATGAACAATGGGAATATGCCAGCAATGCCAACGCCGCCCAGTGCTCGTTATGGAGCAGATCCGCATGACGGAATGACAAAGCGGGAATTGATTGCCATGCATTGCTTGGCCGCAATGATCAGTACTAAAGCTGTTCCTTCAAATGAAATTGAAGTGACCTATCATGCCATTAATTATGCCGACGCTTTACTCAAGGAATTGGATCGAAGTCGCTAGATATAGTGGCAACTCCTGACGAAAACACTACCTATTGACAGAATTCATGGTTTTGTGGAAGATAGATGTCAGGAAGTCGGATGGCCATGTAGGAATCGCTTGCGATCCCTGAAACCGATTTCGCCCTGCGGGACCCTTCAGAGAGCAATCTCTGAGGGGTCTGTCTTTTAAGGCCCAAGACATAGGCCAGAAGGCTCTAGGACAGCACATACCAAGGAACCCATGTCCAGTATGCCCTGCGAGGCGATCAGGCCGCCTAGAGCCTCCCAGACCCTATGGAAAGGAAAACAAAATGAAAACAGTAATGAAGTGGATGGTTGGAATCATGGTTCACACGATATGCTGTATTGGATCAGGAATGTTGGCAGTATTCCCTATTGGCCTGTTCGGTACGAATTATTGTTCAGTAGGTTTATCGCTGATTGGCGTTGCTCTTCTGATAAAGGCAGTCTTGTGGCTGCATAGTTCTGACTCGCTCCTCCAATAAACCCAAACAGTGAATCAAGAAGGGGGGATTGTCTCATGCCAGGAATGGCATCTGCAAATCTCCCCGCGATTCCCAAAGCCGCTTCTACCGAATTTCCGGCAATGTTGCGAGTGAGATTCTTGACTCCAAACGGATTCTCTCCGATCATCTTTTGGACTGAGGCAGTCTTCACCATTCCGGACAATGCACCTGATATGTCGGCAAGTGTTCCGATCTTTCCAGACACCCGGGATTGATCCGCTGTTCCAAATTCATGCCATGCTCCAGAAGCGGAAGATATGATAGAGTTTATCTCAAGATATCCAAGTAATCTTTTTCTGTCTGCATCGCTAACTATCGGGTCATTCGTGACACCAAAACTTCTTTTTGACATCACGAGTGCATCTTCCCACGAATTAACCTGAGACAAGATTGACCCAACAGCCGATACAGTTTTAAGAGCAACTCCTCCGGCCGGAGCAACAAGAGTAGATACTCCGCCGATAAATTGATCTCTGGCTCCCTGACCACCTGATTCTCCAAGACCAATATACGAACTTCCTTCTTCGTGACCTGGATTGGAAATCCAGTTCTCTTTGAAATTAACAAAAGGCTCAATGAGTCTTGAAACCAATGGCGATGTAGTAGGATTTTGGTAAACAAGATCGTTCATGGTTACTCCTTCAAATTGAAAGCCTCTATCGCCCTGGCAGTCCGTTCCCTTGGCGTAATGGTCTGCCTTGCCAGCCGGTAGTACTGTGCCACCAGAGTCCTCTTTTCACCGGAATACGGCATACCCTCGATGCTGGAGTACTTCTTCTTCATGGACTCGTTGAACTGGTCCAGTCCGACATGAAGCCGGATCAGACTTTCGGAAGCCTCGATCATGTCGCCTTCCTTGCCGGAATTCATGGCCCTCCAGAACTTGTCGTAGTACTTAGCCCGTACTGAAGCACTTGCCGCACGCATGAGTTCTTTGGCGTTGACGCCATTACGCTTTGCCGCCTCAAGGATCTCGGGGATCAGCGTATCCAGCTTCTTCTCGTATCCGTCCTGGCCGGTGATCCGTTTCCACATGGAGGGATCGGCATACGCTTCCAGCACATCCCTCGCCGCATAGATCGCCTTCGTCTTGACCATGCCCTTCGAGGTAGGAGCAATCCATGAGGGAGGCTTGCCACCCAGCCATGCCAGTATGGACATGGGAATGAACTTGCCGACAATCGTTCCCGCCCGGGATCCAACTACGCCATCCTCGCTGGAGAATAGGCCAGTCCAGAAGTTCTCACCCTTGAACGGTAGCGGCCGACCAATGCCATCGACTCCCGTCACCTGTTCAATCGCCATCTTCACGATCGGATTGCCCTTGCTGACGATCTTATCCAGCGGCTCCTCGGCCATGTCCACGACTTCCCATGCCTGTTTCGCAAACTTCATGTAGATCCGTTCATTCAGATTGTCCTTGGAGATCCATCCAAGTTTCCGGTACATCGGCGTCATGTCGATATGGAACCGCTTGCCTTCCTCATTCCATGCCGCGAAGATCTCATCGTGATCGTCGGGATTCCCCTTGAACGCCAGATAGACCATGGCCTGAAGAACATTCGGCCACATCATCATGATCGTGATCATGCCCGGCCAGTGTTTCATCAGTGACCATCTACGGGCCTCCACGGAGAGCCCCTTGTTGATCAGGCCACCCGTAATCAGGTTCATGCCGGGAATACTCCCCAGCAAGCCCCGCATGCTGTTCAAGTTCGTGATCGTCCAGTCGGGAGCCAGCAGGGACATCTGAAGCATCTGCCTGACTTTAGGCGTGGCGAACATCCAGCGTTCCCATGAGAGTCCACCGAATCCGGTATTGATCGCCTGAGCGATATCCCGCTTCAGTTGATCGGGATCGAAGTCCTTTCCTTCCTTCGATAACTGATTCAGCCGTTCATTGTAGGAGAACCAGAAAGCATACAGCTTCGCACTCGCATGGAACCGAGTCCACAGATGCAGATCCATGAAGCCCTTGTACCGCTTCAAGGCCGTCAGCGTACCCAGAGCAACCTTGTTGTTCCGATCCTTCGCCCAGGCAATAGCCGTATCCAGATCCTTCGTGATGATCCCGTTATCGATGTTCGGATAGGGAGAAACCCTGAGTCCTGCTCTGATCGCATTTCCCACGAAAGTTGGATCTTCCATCTGCTTCTTGAATTCACTATCCACATTCCATGCCCAGCGAGGTCTCCATCCATTTTGAAGTTTGAACGCATTGCCATGTAGTCCGGCCACAGTCGCCTCAGCCATGGCTACATGATGGAAGAGGGACAAACCCAGTGTCATAAACTTCGACCATGCCCCAACATGGAGCAGGACATTCACCGGCTTGTTGTCCCACCGTTCGCCAAGGATGGACGCCATCGGCGCCAGTGAGTCCGGATGCACCCAGAAGCCAGCATACTCCGCAAAGGGAGATTCCTTCTTGATGTAGCCCTGCTTTTCGGGATCGAACCGGCCAGTCAACTTATCGAGAGCTGTCTTGATTGCGCTCCAGGTTCCCATGTTGGAATGAACCGCATTCTCGACATCGGCCATGTTGCCGGCAGACTGATTGCCACCCGCTATCGCCAGCCGCTTCATGCTCGGCCTGATGTTCGGTTCACCATGAAAGATCGGAATGACCTGACTGAATCCAGCCTGATCACGAGCCGCAAACGCATTGACAAGCATGAGCCGTGTCTGAGCCATGTGAGTTGTCTCATGGACATAGAACAGAGTCAGCTCGGCTGCATCCGTGATCTTCAGTTTGTAGTCAGCATTCTCAGCCTCATCGATGTTCTTGAACATCCGGCGTTCGGAATGCTTCGTATTCAGATCACGATCCTTGAAGCCTCCCTGCGGAGCGAGATAGATGCGGCTGATATAGTTCGCCCGCCGCTTGATCCACTCGTCACCGGACAAAGCTCTGAGCGATTCATTGAAGTAGAATAACTGATCGTCATAGAACTTCTTTATTTCCTCGACGATCTTCTTCTGGGCAGGAGTCCATGAGTCATAGACCTTCTTGTACTTCTCGGGATTGTCGATGTAGCGGGTGATCGCCTCCCACATGGCGCTATTCTTTTGAGGAATGACCTTGCGCCACTTCTCGATCTGTCCAGCCGTTTCAGTGACCCGGGCAGTAAGCTCCTCATGGCCGGTATAGTAGGCACGATGCACGCCATACTTGCCTGTCTCCATGATCCTGATCGTGTCCATGTTCTCGAC
>Ga0194063_10000658_pt1 | contig 24543 bp, 20 predicted proteins | sample SepL3720m_MetaG_FD_155459 | JGI IMG/M metagenome (GOLD analysis project Ga0194063, IMG submission 155459) | Anoxic zone freshwater microbial communities from boreal shield lake in IISD Experimental Lakes Area, Ontario, Canada - Sep2016-L373-20m | ecosystem: Environmental > Aquatic > Freshwater...
AAGCGGGCCGAGATGCTCGAGCAGACTCGCCGTGACATCGACGCTGAGACGCGCCGCGCGATCGAAGAGATCCGCTCCGAAGTTGCCAACCTGACGGTGCTTGCTACGGAGAAGGTGACCGGTCGCGTACTGACCGACGCCGATCAGCAGCGACTCGTTGATGAGGCGCTCGGTGAGCTCGACTTCTCGGCGATCAGCGGCGAGCGACGGGACTAGTTCAGATGGAAGCGATCGCCCAGGTTTATTCGCGTTCTCTCTTCGAGGTCGCAAATGACCAGAATCATCTTGAGCTCGTGCGTGAGCAGCTAGGTCAGCTCGCAGACGCGCTGAATGAGAACGAAGAGCTAAAGCTGTTCTGCTTTTCGCCGTACTTCTCTACAGAAGAGAAGAAGGCTGGTCTGATGAAGGCGATTGATGGCGCCGACCCGGCCGTCGAGAACTTCCTGATGCTGCTCACCGAGAACCAGCGCCTGCCGGTGATCTTCCGGGTCCGCGAGGAGTTTGACCGGCTCTGCGATGAGGCAGAGGACCTGCTTGCCGTCACCGTCACCAGCGCAGTCACACTCGACCCGGCCGTTGTCAGCCGGATCGGTGATCAGATCGGCCGTCAGACAGGTCGCAAGATCGAACTTGAAGAAGAGGTAGACCCAGCAATCGTTGGCGGCTTCATTGTCCGCGCCGGCGACTCAATACTTGACGCATCAATCCGTAACCGACTCGAGCAGCTTCGAACAGAGGTCGCACGCGCTTAACGCGCGGCGAATCCAAGGAGAAGATAAGAAGACCATGCAGATCAAGCCTGATGAGATCACAAGCATCCTCAAGTCACGCATCGAAGGCCTAGAGGCCGGCGGGGCTGAGCTAACCGAGGTCGGCACAGTGCTGTCGATCGGTGACGGAATCGCCCGCATTCACGGGCTCGAGAACTGCCAGTCATTGGAGATGCTCGAGCTTCCACACGGCGTTACCGGACTAGCGCTAAACCTCGAATCCGACAACGTAGGTGCCGTTCTATTCGGCAACTGGACGGAGATCGTCGAAGGCGACATCGTTAAGCGAACCGGCCGTCTGCTTGAGGTTCCGGTCGGCGACGCGCTGCTCGGCCGGATCGTCGATCCGCTCGGACGGCCGCTCGACGGCAAGGGTGCTCTAAACACGACCGAGACGCGACTCGCTGAGTTCAAGGCTCCAGGCGTCGTGCAGCGCCAGCCGGTGACCGAGCCAATGCAGACAGGCCTCAAGGCGATCGACTCGATGATCCCGGTGGGTCGTGGTCAGCGCGAGCTGATCATCGGCGACCGTCAGACAGGTAAGACCTCGATCGCGATCGACACAATCATCAACAACAAGGACAGCGAGCTGGTCTTCGTTTACGTCGCGATCGGGCAGCGGATGGCAACGGTCGTCCAGCTAGCTGAGACGCTGGCAGAGGCTGGTGCTCTGGAGCGCACGATCATCGTTGCCGCTGCGGCCGATGAGTCGGCGCCGATGAAGTACCTCGCTCCGTACGCAGGATGCGCAATGGGTGAGTACTTCCTCTACAAGGGCGGCCACGTTGTCGCCGTTTATGACGACCTCACAAAGCACGCCTTCGCCTATCGCCAGATGTCACTCTTGCTTCGCCGCCCGCCGGGCCGCGAGGCGTACCCAGGCGACGTCTTCTACCTCCACAGCCGCTTGCTCGAGCGTTCGGTCAAGCTGAGCGATGAGCTCGGCGGCGGTTCGCTGACGGCGCTGCCGATCATTGAGACGCAGGCCGGTGACGTCTCGGCCTACATCCCAACCAACGTGATTTCGATCACCGATGGACAGATTTTCCTTGAGCCTAAGCTCTTCAACTCTGGTGTTCGCCCCGCGATCAACGTCGGTATCTCCGTCTCGCGAGTCGGCGGTAACGCTCAGCTTGCACCGATGAAGAAGATCGCTGGACGACTGAAGATCGAGCTCTCACAGTTCCGTGACCTTGAGGCCTTTGCCCAGTTCGGCTCCGACCTCGACGCCGACACGCAGCGCACGCTGGCTCGTGGCGAGCGGCTCGTCGCAACGCTCAACCAAGCTGAGCGCGACCCGCTGCCGATCGAGATTCAGGTTGCACAGATCTTCGCCGCTACCTCCGGCGCGCTTGACCGAATCACGGTTGAGCGGATCCCCGATTTCCTCGACGGTCTGACGCAGCGCGTTCGCGCCGAGGACACGGCGACGCTCGACAAGATCAAGGGCGGCGACTGGTCGGACGAGACGCAGGCCGCGCTGACAAAGATTGTCACTGGGTTTGCTGACGACTTTGGCTATGACCTCGACGAAGAGGGCCAGCCAATCATCGAGACAGGCGTTGGCGACACGACGCGCGGCGAAGAGGGCCTGCGCGCAATCGAGAAGGCCGAAGCGGAGGAAGCGGCGACCGCGATCTAACGCGCGCCGCTATCCCAGCAAATGTCCCAGCGGGACGTAAAACAGCGGATTGAATCCGTCAAGAACATCCGCAAGATTACGAGCGCGATGCAGATGGTCGCGGCCGCAAGGCTGCGCCGCGCCGAGCAGCGGATCTCAGCGCTGCGTCCGTACGCCGGCGCGATCCGCAGGATGACGCGCCAAGCGGCCGCCGCGGCAGGAGGTGAGGTTGCCGGTAACCCAATCCTCCAACAGCACGACAAGCTCGAGACGGCAGCAATCCTGCTCGTCACCGGTGACCGCGGCCTTGCCGGAGCCTTCAACTCGCAGATCATTCGCGCTGGACTGCTCGCTGCCGCTGATTATGAGGCCGAAGGCGTCAAAGTTAGCTTCTACGCGGTCGGTCGCCGCGGCGTTTCTTCTCTCGTCTTTCGCAAGCTTGATCCGGCCGGTCGCTACGTCGGCTTCACCGATCGCCCGGCCTACTCGGATGCCCGTCACATCGCAGGCGAGCTGATGGCTGCTTACATCGACGATGAGGTCGATCGCGTTGAGGTGTTCTACAACGGCTTCGTCTCCGCGTTGACGCAGGAAGTCCGCCGCGAGGTCCTGCTGCCTCTGCAGCAGGCAACGGTCGATGAGGAGATCGCTAAGGCCGAGGAGGAGAGCGACGGCAGCGAAGTGCACCACGCGCTGGTCGAGTACGAACCCGACCCAGCCGAGATTCTTAAGCGCTTGATCCCCGATTACGTCGAGATTTCCCTATTCCGCGCGCTGCTCGAGTCGACTGCATCCGAGCACGGCGCCCGCATGACGGCGATGCGCAGCGCCTCCGAGAACGCCGCCGAGGTCATCGACGACCTAACGCTGGAGATGAACCGTGCCCGTCAAGCAGAAATCACGCAGGAAATTATGGAAGTCGTTGCCGGCGCTGAGTCGCTGACCTGATCACAATCAAATCAGAGGAACAAATGGAAACCGAAAGCACTAATACAGGACGCATCGAAGAGGTCAAGGGAGTCGTTATTGAGGCTTCCTTCCCTGGCTCGCTGCCTGAGATTAACCACGCGATCACGGTCGAGCTCGGCGGTGAAACCCTGGTCTGCGAAGTTCAGCAGCAGCTCGGTGATGACCGCGTTCGCGCAGTCGCGATGGACACTACCGACGGCCTTGCACGCGGCACTGCTGTGACCGACACGCACGGCCCGATCACGGTTCCAGTAGGGGAACAGACGCTGGGCCGCATCTTCAACCTGCTCGGCGAGACGATCGACGGCGGGCCGGAGATTAAGGTCGATGAACGTCGCCCGATCCACCAGCCAGCTCCAGACGTCGAGGACCTGACGCCAACGACCGAAATGTTCGAAACCGGCATCAAGGTGATCGACCTGCTCGCACCGTACGCCAAGGGCGGCAAGGTTGGACTATTCGGCGGAGCCGGCGTAGGCAAGACGGTTCTTATTCAGGAGCTGATCCACAACCTCGCCAAGGAGCACGGTGGCCTTTCCGCATTCTGCGGCGTCGGTGAGCGCTCGCGTGAAGGAAACGACCTTTGGCTTGAGATGAAGGAATCGGGAGTCATCGACAAGACGATGCTCGTCTTCGGTCAGATGAACGAGCCTCCAGGAGCGCGTATGCGCGTCGCCCTTTCAGGCCTGACGATGGCTGAGTACTTCCGCGATCAGGGCCAAGACGTTCTGCTCTTCATCGACAACATCTTCCGCTTCGTCCAGGCTGGCTCCGAGGTGTCGGCGCTGATGGGCCGGATGCCTTCGCAGGTCGGTTACCAGCCGACGCTGGAATCGGAGATGGGACAGCTGCAGGAGCGGATTACCTCGACGCGCCAAGGCTCGGTCACCTCAGTGCAGGCCATTTATGTTCCTGCCGACGACCTCACCGACCCTGCGCCGGCATCGGTATTCGCCCACCTCAACGCGACGACCGTGCTTTCACGTTCGATCTCGGAGAAGGGCATCTACCCAGCCGTCGATCCGCTCGATTCAACGTCGACGATTCTCAAGGCCGACGTCCTCGGTCAAGAGCACTACGACGTCGCGACGCGCGTCAAGGAGATCCTGCAGCGCTACAAGGAGCTTCAGGACATCATCGCGATTCTCGGAATCGACGAGCTCTCGGAGGAAGACAAGATCACCGTGCAGCGCGCACGCAAGGTCGAGCGCTTCCTTTCGCAGCCATTCAACGTTGCTGAGCAGTTCACCGGTACGCCCGGTGAATATGTGCCTGTCGCTGAGACCGTGCGCTCGTTCCGTGAGCTGATCGAAGGCGTCCACGATGACGTGCCTGAATCGGCCTTCCTGCTGAAGGGGACAATCGAGCAGGTCGTCGAAGCAGCAGCCAAGGACCGCTAGCAGCGCGCATGGCCCGCACTCCGTTCCAAGTCGAGGTATTGACGCCCGAAGGGCCGATCTTCAGCGGTGAGGTTGAGATGGTTTCAACCCGCACTGAGGTCGGTTCGATCGGCATCCTCGCAAACCACACGCCGCTGCTGGGGATGCTCGCCCCGGCCGAGCTGAAGCTCTACATCTCGGAGAGCGAGATCGTAAGCTTCGCCCAGGGGGAGGGCTACATCCAAGTCGCGGACAACCACGCTCTGGTGCTGGTTGAAGAGGCAATTAAGCCCGACGAGTTGGTGCGCGAGGAGATCCAAGCCCAGATCGACGCGGCTGAGGCTGCGCTCGCTGCGAGCGAGCCTCACACGGAAGCACAGAAGAAGGCACTGCGCGATCAGCGCCGCGCGAAGATCTTCTTCGGCATTCTCGAAGCTTAGAACTCTGGCTCAGTCGGCTTTTAGGCCGTAACTAGCAGCGGCTGCAGTTAGCTCGTCTAGCCCAAAGGCCTGAACCGGGCCGAGCGCCCCGGAGGCGCTCACTTTGCCGGCAGCTACCTGCTCGGCGCCCCAGGCGAGGAAGTCGGCCGTCAAGTCATAGCCATTCGGGCCGTTGAGGCGGACCGAGCTCAGCTCATTGCCGCCGCGGTCATAGGTGACGGCGCAGACAATCGATCGCGAGCCGGCGCGGGCCGCTGCGTCTGGGCCACCGCTTGAGCCGGTGACGAACTTTGAGCTCAGCGCGCTGAGGCCAGCGCGGACGCCAGGGAGCTTCGTGACAGCGGCGCCGCCAGCAGAGAAAATCTGCATCGGCTTTGTCATCGGGCCGAACCAAGCGAGGTAGACGCCGACGTCCTGCAGCTGCGGGTCGATGTGGGGGAGAGCGAAGTGTTCGCTGCCGCCGATCGAAACACCGTCGGCGCTGTGGCCAGCGCCGGTGTCAAATGTGCGGATCTCTTTCGCGCCGCGCTCGCTCACGAGCCTGCCGCCGCGCCAAGCGAACGAAGGTTCAAATGCGACTCCTGCGGCGCTGGCGCGGGTGCCGCCGCTCATCCCTGAGGTCGAGCCGCCGCTAGCGTTCTGCCAGCAGTAGCCGATCTCAACGCGGTGCGCCGCGCCGTCGGCCTCACGTAGAGCAAGCGCGCCGGCGAGGTTGCCAGGCACATAGTCGTAGCCCATCGCCGTCAGCAGCACCGTTCCCTCGGCGTGGGAGCGTGGCCCGGCCTGCTCGAAGACGCGGCGGATAAAAGGCCCTTCGCCGGTCGAGTCAAGGTAATGGGCACCGGAGCTGAGCGCCGCATCGAGCGCCGGCTGACCGAAGCGCATGAATGGCCCAACGGTGCTCACCAGCACGTCGCCCTTCTCTACTAGGGCGCGCACGCTGGCCGGGTTCTCGACGTCGGCGATCTGCACTTCGAGCCCACCTAGCTCGGCCGCAAGCCGCTCCAGTGGTTCGCGTCGACGGCCTGCGAGCACAGGGGTCATGCCACGCGCGACCATCTCCCTTGCAGTTAGGTCGCCGGTATATCCGGAGGCGCCAAAGAGAACGATTCGGGGTGTCATGGCGCTAACTCTATCCTTGATCGGATGGATGAGCTTGCTCTCGCTGAGCGACTAATTGCCTATGACACATCGAAAGACGATGGGCTGCGGGCTGCGGCTGAGTTTGTTAAGGGCTGGCTCGAAGCGCGCGAACTACGCGTAGAGAGTCGCGAGCATGAAGGGCTGCCATTAATCATCGCGGAGGCAGGGCCTCCAACTGGGCCGCTGGTCGTCCTCCATGGCCATCTCGATGTCGTCCCCGCATTCGCTGAGCAGTTTGTGCCACGGGTTGAAGGAGACCGGTTGATTGGCCGCGGCGCTTACGACATGAAGGGTGCGCTGGCAGCGATGATCTGCGCGGTTAACGACGCAAGTCAGCAGGATCAGGTTCGAGTCAAACTGATCTGCGTCCCTGACGAAGAGTCCGAGAATGTTGAGAGTCGCTCGACCGATGTCCTCGTAAAGCAAGGGATTGAAGCTGACTTTGCGATTACCGGCGAGCCGACCGATCTGCACATCGGCGTCCAAGCTAAAGGCGTACTCGCGCTCCGTCTCGAGGTCATCGGTACGGCCGCGCACGGTTCTACTCCCTGGCTTGGTGATAACTCGATCCTCAAGGCCCACGACGTCTACCGGCGGATTGAGACACTGCCATTCAGCCGACAATCGTCGGACCTGTTCGACCGCCCATCGATCAACTTGGCGCGGATCAGCGGCGGCGACGCCTTCAACAAGGTTCCGGACCGTTGCCTGATCGATGTTGATATCCGCTATCTGCCAGGGCAGGATCCGGAATTGATCCTTGAACAGATTGAGCGGATTGCCGATCTGCGCGTCGTTAGAAAGTTCCATCGCGTCCCGGCGATTGTCTCGCGTCAGAATCGCTACGTGCTGGCGTTGCGCGCGGCCGTCAGCTCAATCCGTGATGGCGAGGCACTCTCGATCGGTCGCGACGGTGCGTCCGACGCGATCTCCTTCCTCGAGGCTGGAATCCCGGCGGTTGAGTTTGGTCCGGTCGGCGGCGGCCACCACGGCCCGCGGGAGTGGGTTTCAATCTCATCGCTTAGCAGCTACCGCAGCGCGCTAAGCAGCTTCATCACCGGATTGCCGTCTTACCTTGACGAGCAGGCGCCGCCGCCTCAGCTACGCGCCGTAGAGGGCTGAGTCTGCGAGCAAGTGGCGGCTCCGGCGGCCGCGGTCGCTAGGCTTCAGCAAGAGATTTAGCCCGTGACTATCGATCCCAATAAGCCGCCACGGCCTGGCCGAGGCGTGCTCAAGAAGAGCGCCTTGGCGGGCGTTCTAATCGTCTTGCTGACGGCCACGACGGTCGCTTCGGCAACCTTGTTGGAGGTTGATCAGCTGGTCAACATCGTGCGCAACGAAGGGCAATCGATCCCGGGCGTCACGAACGTCCTTGACAACGTTGACGCTGGCGGCGCGCAGACGATCCTCGTGATCGGCTCTGATCGCCGGTACGTCGATGGCGATGCCAAAGGCGCTGCGCGTTCCGACACGCTGATGTTGGTGCGGCTCGATCCAAATAAGGCAGCCACAGCAGTCGTATCAATCCCTCGCGACCTCAAGGTCGACATCCCCGGCTACGGCAGCGACAAGATCAACGCGGCATTCTCTCTCGGAGGCCCAAAGCTGACGCTGAAGACGGTCCGTGACCTGCTTGGGATTCAGATTAACCACATTGTCGAGGTCAACTTCGGCGGTTTCCAGCGCGCCGTCAACCGCCTGAACTGTGTCTTCGTTGATGTAGACCACCGCTACTACCACTCCAACGCCGGCCTCGCACCGGCAGCTCAGTACGCCGAGATCAACATCAAGCCCGGGTATCAGAAGCTCTGTGGTTTGCAGTCGCTCGATTACGTTCGCTTCCGCCACGCCGATTCTGACTTCGTCCGCTCGGCCCGCCAGCAGGACTTCCTGCGCCAGGCTAAAGGACAGTTCTCGCTCTCCTCACTGCTCGGGGATCGCAAGGAGCTCGTGCGGATCTTTGCTCGCTACACGCGCACCGATGTGCGCTCCAACGATGCGATTCTCCAGCTCCTCAAGTTGGCATTCCTCTCTTCCAAAAATCCAATTCGTGAAATCCACTTCCCGGCGACTGAGTTGCCTGGCGGCACCTACCTAACCGCCTCACCAACTGCGCTCCAGACGGTCGCCGACGAATTTGAGAACGCTCAGGCGACTCCGGGCGCAAAGCAGACCGGCGACACCAGCAAGAAGGCGCGCAAGGCGCGCAAGAAGCAGAAGACGAAGAGTTCAGGTGCCCTGCCGGCAGGGATCACTGCCGACAAGTCAGAGGGTGAGATGCAGGCGATAGCAGCCGCAACGAAGACGGCAATGTCGGTCTATTACCCGGCGGTGCGTCTCTCCAGCGGTGGCTACAGCTCCGGTGAAGCGGATTTTCCTGCTACCCGTGCATATCGAATTAAGGACCGCTCGAAGCAGAGCTTCTCGGCCTACCGGATGGTGCTCTCGACCGGCGAGGCTGGCCAGTACTACGGAATCCAAGGAACCACGTGGAAGGCTCCTCCGCTGCTCGACAGCCCTAGTGAAACGATGCGCATGCGCGGTCGCAGTTATGAGCTCTTCTACGACGGAACGCGTCTGCGGCTGGTCGCGCTGCGCACCCCGAAGGGCGTCTACTGGGTCTCAAACACGCTCTCGCAGACCCTTACAAACCCTCAGATGCTCGCAATTGCGCGCTCTCTAACGTCACTCGGCAGCTAATCTCCCGCGCTTCACCGCACTCCGCCGCTACCCTTCGCCGCCCCCGCTTATGAGTTCATCGCCCCGTGAAGCAATTGGAGTAATCGGCACCGGCTACGTCGGTCTTTGCACCGCTGTCGGCTTCGCCGAGCTGGGCAGCGAAGCTTGGTGTGTCGACATTGACGCCGACAAGATCGCTGGCCTCAACCGAGGCGAAGTGCCGATTCACGAGCCCGGCCTTGCCGAGGCGATCGAACGCAACCGTGAACGACTCCACTTCTCGACCGATCTCGCTGAAGCCCTCGATCAGACCCGGCTGCTGTTTGTTGCTGTTGGGACGCCGCCAACATATTCGGGAGACGCCGACCTCAGCGCGGTGCACGCCGTCGTCGAAGCGATGCCAGCTTCGGATCACCATGCCCTAGTGATGAAGTCAACCGTCCCGGTCGGTACGGGAGCCGCAATCGAGCGAATCTTCGCTGAGCAAGGCAAGCAAGGCTTCAGCTATGTCTCCTGCCCTGAGTTCCTTAAAGAGGGCACGGCGCTTGCCGACTTCCTCGACCCCGACCGCGTCGTCATCGGTGACGACGGTGGCTGGGCCGGTGATGCGGTAGCCGATCTCTATCGCCCCCTACTGACAGCCGAGCACGGAGGCAATGGCAACAGCGAGTTGGTTCGCACCGACGTCGCCAGCGCCGAAATGGTGAAGCTCGCCGCTAACGCCTTCCTCGCGACGAAGATCTCGTTTATCAACGAGATCGCAAACGTCTGTGAGGAGACCGGCGCCGATGTCGTTGAGGTTGCCCGCGGGATGGGTCTCGACCAGCGGATCGGCCCGAAGTTCCTCCAGCCGGGGATCGGGTTCGGGGGCAGCTGCTTCCCCAAGGATGTCAGCGCGCTCAAGCAGCTGGCTGGAAATAGCGGCTACCACTTTCAGTTGCTTGGGGCCGTCATCGAGGTCAATGAACTTCAGAAGCGCCGCGTCATCGGCAAGCTTGAGAAGCACCTCGGTTCACTTGTAGGCAAGCGCGTCGCGCTGCTCGGAGTGGCCTTTAAGCCGAACACAGATGACATGCGTGAGGCATCGTCGCTGGTGCTTGCGGCTCGGCTGCAGGCGGCCGGCTCTAGTGTCACGGCCTACGACCCGATCGCCGAAGCCGCGGCTCAGCCGATGATGCCGGGCGTTGAGTTCGCTAGTGACGCGCTTAGCGCTGTCAGCGGCGCTGACGCTGTCGTCCTTGTCACCGAATGGGATGAGTTCCTACAGCTCGATCTGTTGGCCGTCGCAGCTGCGATGTCTGGCGACGTTCTGATCGATGGGCGCAACCTCTTCGACCCCGCAGCTGCGACCGCTGCCGGGCTCCGCTACGAGGGCGTCGGCCGGGCCTGATCCGATGCGCGCCGTAATCCTCGTCGGCGGTGAGGGAACACGCCTGCGGCCGCTGACCTCTGAGCTTCCAAAACCGGCGGTCAAGCTGGTTGATCGCCCGCTAATGGCGTTCATGCTGGAATGGCTGGCAGCCAACGGAATCGTTGAGGTCGTTATGGCCTGCGGCTTTAAGCCCGACGCGATGCGTGACGCGCTCGGCGACGGAGGAAGGTTTGGGGTGCAGATCAGCTATGTGGCTGAGAGCGAGCCGCTAGGCACCGGCGGCGCGCTGCTCTTCGCCGATCAGCAGAGCCCCAGCGGCTTAGGCGAGCGTTTCGTGATGTGCAACGGCGACGTCTTGACCGACCTGGATCTGGCGGCGCAGATAGCTAGTCACCGCGAGTTTGGAGCGCAAGCGACTCTGTCGTTGGTTCCGGTCGAAGATCCATCGAGCTTTGGCCTCGTGCGGGTGGGGGACGATGGCGAGGTCCTCGGCTTCCTTGAGAAGCCCGAGCCTGCGCAGATCGATACCGACCTGATTAGCGCCGGGGCCTACGTCTTGGAGCGCAGCGTGCTTGACCTGATTGAGCCTGGTCGAGCTGTCTCGATTGAGCACGAGGTATGGCCACGCCTAGTTGGCAACGGACTAAACGCGGTCGCCGACCGCGATGCTTACTGGCTCGACATCGGAACGCCTAGCCGCTATCTAGAAGCGACCGCCGACATTCTCAGCGGCGCAGTCAAAACCAAAGCCGGGGCGCGACTTGACGACCGAGGGCTGGCGATCGGAGAGGGGTGCCGAATCGAAGGCGAACTGATCGGACCATCGGTGCTCGGCGACAACTGCACCGTTGCCGCCGGCGCGACCGTTGGGCCAGGTGCGGCGCTGGGCGACGGCGTTGAGGTCGCCGCCGGGGCCAGCATCGAAGCCGCAGCTGTGCTCGACCGTTGCGGCATCGGCGCGGGAGCAATCGTGCGCAACGCGATCCTCTCGCCTGACGTCAAGGTCGGCGATGAGGCACGGATCAGCGAGCTTGCCGTTGTTGGATCCGGAGTGAGCGTCGCTGCTGGATCGACGCTCGATGACGGCGCCAAAGTATTCGCTCCAGGGCACGGCCCTTAGCCTGACTTCATTAACTGCGCCGCTGCGCAACACTTCGGCCTAGGAATCGCAATGCCCGCTGATAGCCCATCCACGCAGCCACTCGATCGCGCCGCAGTCGCGGAGGTCGACCCCAGCGATCAGATCGCCGATGTACTTTCGCTTCCAGAGCAGCTTCGCGACGCCGTCTTCAAGGTTGAGTCGGCTGAGCTGCCCCAAGTTGACTCGCCGGGCGGTCTGCTCGTAGCCGGAATGGGCGGGTCAGGGATCGGCGGGCGCTTGGCGCGGGGGATCCTCGGTGACCAGGCCTCACGGCCGATTCTCAGCGCCGCAGGCTACTCGCTGCCGGGCTGGACGACGGCAGACACCACGGTCCTCTGCGCCAGCTACTCGGGTGAGACGGAAGAGACGCTGGCCTGCTTTGAAGCGGCCGGGATTATCGGAGCGAACCGCGTTGTCGTCACTACCGGCGGCACACTCGCGCAGGCTGCGCGCGCCGAAGGCGTGCCGGTGATACCGGTTGCCGGCGGCCTGCAGCCACGAGCCGCTGTCGCCTACATGACGGTCGCCGCACTCGAGGTCGCCGCCGCCTGCGGCGCAGGTCCGCGGCTGACAACAGAGGTTGATGTTGCCGCAGACCATCTGGAGCAGCTGGCAATCGAGTGGGGGCCAGATTCGGATGAAGACTCCGCCGCGAAGCACCTCGCGCGGGCAATCTTCGGCACGATCCCGGTGATCGCTGGTTATGGACTGACGGAGGCCGTTGCCAGCCGCTGGAAGACTCAGGTCAATGAGAACGCCAACCAGTTGGCCTTTGCCTCGGTGCTGCCGGAGCTGGATCACAACGAGATCGTCGGCTGGGGATCAGCAGCCAACTTTGGCCGCTTCAGTGCCGTCTTCCTTGAGGACAGCGACGACCCGCAGAGGATTGCTCGCAGGATTCAGTTGACGGGCTCTTTGATTGAGGCCGATGGTGGCAGCGTCCACGTCGTCAGTTCAAGCGGGCAGACGGCCGTCGAACGGGCCTTTTCGTTGATCCTGATGGGTGACCTCGTATCGACTTACCTAGCTATCTGTAATCGTCAGGACCCAGCCGATATCGCCGTAATTACTGCTCTGAAGGCTGGATTGGCAGAGCCGCAGTAGCGCTAGTGGGCCAAATACGGCCTAACCTTGACACAGCTTTGATAAGGTTGCTGTCGAATGCAAGCCTTGACCATCCATCAAGCAGCCGAAACCACCGGTTGGACGCCGCGGATGCTGCGTTACATCGAGCGAATCGGACTGATCGAACCGGCTCGAACCGAGTCCGGCTATCGCCAGTTCGGGCCCGGCGAGCTGCAGCGCCTGCGCACCCTGCGCGAACTGCTAGCTGAGCACGAGATCGGTCTCGGCGATGTTGCCTTCGCGCTGCGCATGAGCCACGACGAGAGTCTTAGCGGCGCCGTCGACGACTGGCTGGAAGCCACGCCGCAGCGCCCCGAAACCGTATCTGCTGATGAATGGCTTGAATGGGAGCAGCAGAAGCACGCTCGCATCATTGCCGCCTTGACAACAACTAAACCAATGGAGACCGCTGCCTGATGACCACCACCGCTGTTCTTACCGACACCGACTACAAAGTTGCCGATCTCGGCCTAGCCGAATTTGGCCGCAAAGAGATCCGCCTTGCCGAAAACGAGATGCCTGGCTTGATGAAGACTCGCGAAGAGTTCGCCGACGCTCAGCCGCTAAAGGGTGCTCGTATCACCGGTTCACTTCACATGACAATCCAGACCGCTGTGCTGATCGAGACTTTGGTCGCGCTTGGCGCCGAGGTCCGCTGGTGCTCATGCAACATCTTCTCAACTCAAGACCACGCCGCCGCTGCGGTCGTCGTTGGTCCTGACGGAACCGTCGATAAGCCGACCGGAGTTCCCGTCTTCGCTTGGAAGGGTGAAACGCTCGAGGACTACTGGTGGTGCACGGAGCAGGCAATCAACTGGCCTGACGGTGGACCCAACATGATCCTCGACGACGGTGGCGACGCGACGATGCTTGTCCACAAGGGCCGCGAGTACGAAGCAGCCGGCGCCGTGCCGAACCCGGCCGATGCTGAGTCGGAAGAGTTCCAAGTCTTCCTCGGTCTCCTGCAGCGTTCGCTGACCGAAGATGGCCAGCGCTACACAAAGCTCGCCGCTGGCATCAAGGGCGTTACAGAGGAGACAACGACCGGCGTACTGCGCCTCTCACAGATGGCCGAGAACGGCGATCTGCTGTTCCCCGCGATCAACGTCAACGACTCGGTGACGAAGTCGAAGTTCGACAACCTTTACGGTTGCCGCCACTCGCTCGTCGACGGAATCTTCCGCGCCACCGATGTGATGCTCGCCGGCAAGACAGCCGTCGTTTGTGGCTTCGGCGACGTCGGCAAGGGTTCGGCTGAGTCACTGCGCGCACAGGGTGCCCGAGTAATCGTCACCGAGATCGATCCGATCTGCGCGCTTCAGGCCTCAATGCAGGGCTACCAAGTCGACACGCTCGAGAACAACCTTGAGAATGCCGACATTTTCATCACAACCACAGGCAACCGCGACATCATCACGGTCGAGCAAATGGGGCGGATGAAGCATCAGGCGATCGTAGGCAACATCGGCCACTTCGACAACGAGATCGACATTGCAGGGTTGATGGAGCTGAATGGAATTACGCGCAACAACATCAAGCCGCAGGTTGACGAGTGGATCTTCGCTGATGGCCACTCAATCATCATGCTCTCGGAAGGGCGCCTGCTGAATCTCGGCAATGCGACCGGTCATCCATCGTTCGTGATGTCGGCTTCGTTCACGAATCAGACGATCGCTCAGATCGAGCTGTTCACGAAGAACGACGACTACGACAACCAGGTCTACGTGCTGCCGAAGCATCTTGATGAGAAGGTTGCGAGGCTCCACCTCGACGCTCTGAACATCAACCTGACAGAGCTGCGCGACGATCAGGCCGCCTACATCGGCGTTCCGGTTGAGGGCCCTTACAAGCCTGACAGCTACCGCTACTAAGGAGCAGACGCTGCCCAAATACGACGTCTCTGACTTGACTCTCGCTGCCTCCGGGCTTGCGAGGGTTGAGTGGGCGGCTGGGCAGATGCCGGTCCTCAGCCGCGTCGCTGAGCGTTTCGCAGCCGAGCGCCCGCTCGAGGGCGTGAAGATTGCGATCTGCCTGCACGTGACGGCTGAGACAGCGAATCTGGTCCGCGCTCTCTCCAGCGGCGGCGCGGAGGTCGCGCTCTGTTCGGCCAATCCGCTCTCAACGCAGGACGATGTCGCCGCAGCGCTGGTCGACAACGACGGCATTGAAGTCCATGCAATTCACGGCGAGACACTTGCGCAGTACCACGAGCACGTCGCCGCGCTCGTCGTCGGTTCTCCGCAGATTGCGATCGACGATGGCGCTGAGCTGATCGAGGCACTCCACAGCGGCGACAATCCTCCGGCCGCAAAGATGATCGGCGCAACCGAGGAGACGACTACCGGCCTTGTGCAACTGCGCGCGCTGGAACGAGCAGGTGCGCTCGCCTGCCCAGTGATAGCCGTCAACGAATCGCGCACCGAGCGAGCCTTCAACGATCGCTACGGAACCGGCCAGTCAACGATTGACGGAATCCTGCGGGCAACCAATGTGCTGCTCGCCGGCGCCGTTGTCGTCGTGATCGGCTACGGCTGGACCGGAAAGGGGATCGCGCTCCGCGCCAAAGGTTTAGGTGCAACGGTGATCGTCTGCGAGGTTGATCCGCTGCGGGCGCTGGAGGCGCGAATGGAGGGCTTCGAGGTGATGCCGGCGCTGGAGGCGGCATCTCGCGGCGACGTCTTCATCACCGTCACCGGAGGGCGCGAAGTATTGAGCGCGGAGCACTTCGTTGAGATGCGCGACGGGGCAATCCTCGCCAACGCTGGCCACTTCGATGTTGAGATCGACCTTCCGGCCTTGGAGCGCGTCTGCGGCTCCCGCCGCGAGGTTCGCCCGCTGGTCGAGGAGTTCGAGATTAACGGCCGCCGGATCAATCTTCTAGCGCACGGCCGCGTAGTCAACCTCGCCGCTGCCGATGGCCATCCCTCGGCAGTGATGGATCTCTCGTTCGCTTCGCAGGCGTTGGTCGTCGAAGGGCTCGTCAAGGCCGCCGATCGCCTCAGCGCAGCGGTCCATCCGGTGCCGGAAGAGGTAGACCGCGAGGTCGCCAGGCTCAAGCTCGCGGCGCTAGGCGTATCGATCGACTCGCTCAGCGATCAGCAGCTCGCCTATCTACACGTCTTCTCACCGGCCCCGCACGACGGCTGAACCTGCCGCCTGTGCGACGATGGCGGCCGTGAGCGATGAAGCAACAGCAGCGGCGATAGCCAAGCTTGAAGCCGACGGGGCGGCGCCGGCAACGGTTGCGAGCTTCGCCGGTCAACTGGCGCGCCTCGCCTCGGGCGACCTTGGGATGCTGGCCGAAGCGGACCTTCAGCCGGTCACCGAGCTGCCTGACGCTGAGCGGTTCGAAGTTGACGGCGAGGCGATCGCCGCACTTCTCAACCAGACGGTCGTGATCAAGCTCAACGGTGGACTCGGTACGAGCATGGGTCTGGCAGGGCCGAAGTCGCTGTTGGAGGTCAAGGACGGCCTTAACTTTCTCGACATCACGGCTCGACAGATAGAGGCGCTGCGCGTCAAGTACGGCGGCGCGCGGCTACCGCTGGTGCTGCTCAACAGCTTCCGCACGCGCGAGCCATCCTTGTCGGCGCTCGGCTCTTTTGAGGCTCTGTCGGTCGACCTGCCGCCAGACTTCCTCCAAGGCCGCGTGCCAAAGCTGCTCGACGATGGAACTCTTGCCCCAGCCTCGTGGCCGGCTGAGCCGGAGTTGGAGTGGAGCCCACCCGGCCACGGCGACATCTACCCATCGCTGGTTGGGTCAGGAATGCTCAGCGCGATGCTGGCGGCGGGTTACCGCTATGCCTTCGTCGCCAACGCTGACAACCTTGGCGCCGTCCTCGACCCGGCGATCCTCTGCTGGATCGCGGCTGAGCAGGCGCCGTTTGCGATGGAGGTTGCCGACCGCACCGCCGCCGACCGCAAGGGTGGCCACTTGGCGCGGCGAGCCGACGGCACGTTGGTACTGCGCGAGATCGCCCAGACGCCGGACGAGGATCAAGAGGCCTTCGCCGATACTCAGCGCCACCGCTTCTTCAACACCAACAGCATCTGGCTAGACCTCCAAGCCCTCAGCGCAGCGCTGGGCGATGATGGCGTGATCGACCTACCGATGATTGTGAATCGCAAGACGGTCGATCCTTCTGATCCAGACTCACCGGGGGTCGTTCAGCTGGAATCGGCGATCGGCGCAGCAATAGCGGCGATCCCTGGCGCCCGTGCGATCCGTGTGCCGCGTTCGCGCTTCCTGCCGGTGAAGACAACCGACGACCTGCTCGTTTTGCGCTCCGATGCCTATCAGCTAGACGGAGGTGGCCAGCTTGCACTCGCGCCGGCCTGCGCTGGTCGCGCGCCGCTGGCCGAGCTGGATGGCGATTACTTCCGCTTGATCGACGATTTTGAGGCACGCTTTGCGGTCGGTGTGCCTTCGCTAGTAGATGCTGAGCACTTGACCGTTAAGGGCGATGTCAGCTTCGGCGGCGATGTCACGGTCAGCGGTGTCGTCACGGTTGAAGCGGCTGCGGGTGAATCGCTGCGGATAGAAGATGGCGCGGCGCTAAGCGGTTAGCTGCGCTGCTCTTCGGCGCGATCTTCAAGCGCTTCACGCCGTTCCTGCTCGCGCTCGCTCTGGTCGATCGCGCGGAATAGTAAGTAGACCAGCGCGACCCCCATCACGATCGTCTGCTCCAGTGCCATCAGCTCACCACCGACCTGCTGATCAACTCCAGCGCTCAGGCCAAAGATTCCGCCGCGAGCCTCGTAGTACGAATAAAGAGGGTCGGGCGCGAAAGTCAGGATGATTCCGAGCAGCCCAACGCCGACCTTGGTCGAGACCATGTAGAGCAACGGCCCCATCGCGCCGCCACGGAATCTCGAGCGGATTGGTGACAGTAGTTGCCACCAGTAAAGAAAACCGACGCTGAGGAAGCAGACGTGCTCAAAGACGTGGACGGTCACGTTCCCGAGCGCCGCATCGTAGGCGGCTGGGACGTGCCAAGCCCACATCGCGACGATGTAGAGCACGACAGCCACCCAAGGATGCATCAGCGGGCCAAGCGCTCGCTCCAGCGCTTGCAGGCGTCGTGTTGCCGGGCGGAGAAGGATCTTGTTCAGACCGAGGATGCAGAAGATCGGTACTAGGTCCAGCAGCAGCATGTGCTGCGCCATGTGAAAACTGAACGATTGCTGGGCCAGGGCGTCGATCGGCGATAGCAGTGCAAGCGCCAGCGAGATCAGCCCGATCAAGAAGCTCAGCAGCCGCCAGAGCGGCGCCGCGCGGCCGCCGTTGGCTTTGCGCACGCGCCACCAGCGTGGCAGATAGAGCCCGCCGAGGATCAGGATCATCAGGATCGGCCCGGGGTCGATCGTCCACGATGTATCGGCCGCCGCGGCGATCGGCAGGGTCAGAGTTGGAACCAGCATGAGTCTGGATCGTCGCAGACGACTGCTGGCCGCGATGCGACTAGCCGGTCAAGCTTGTCCCGATCCTCCGTGCGGCGCTAAATCTGCTGGTTCCGCCACTCTGCTGGGTCTGCCGCGAATCGGCCGCTGATCGCCTCTGCGAGAGCTGCCGCATGCAACTCCCCTGGATTGAGCCGCTCGCGCCGCCGCGTCGCGGCAGTCTGCTCCGCCAGCACTGGTCACCGCTTGAGTTCGAAGGACCCGCCCGGGCCTTGGTCCACGCTCTGAAGTTCCACTCTGCGACCGCGCTCGCGGCATTGATGGCGCAGCATCTCGTTGATGCCCTGCCGCCTAGAGCCTTTCCGCCCGGCGCCGTGATCGTTCCCGTTCCGGCTAGTCGTGCGCGTCTACGTCAACGCGGCTTCGATCACGCCGATCTGCTGGCGTGCGAGCTTTCGCGGCGCACGATGCTCCCGATTCAGCGGCCGCTGAGGCGCGAATCATCGCTCGCTCTAGGGCAGCGCGGCTTGGGTCGCCGTGACCGCCTCAGCGGCCGCGGACTGCAGGTCAGCCTGTCAGGCACAACGCCGCTGCAGGTAGTTCTGATCGACGATGTATGCACGACCGGGGCGACGCTCGAGCTTTGCGCAGAAGCGCTTCTTAGCGGCCGAACCGAACAGGTCAGCGCTGTTACTTATTCCGTTGTCGGTTAGCGCAAGCGGTGGTACATTTGGTGTACCTCCATCACGACAAAGGACTCCCTATGCGAATCGACCTGACCGGGACCAATATCGAGATCAATGGAGAGCTGCGCGCGCTGGTGGCTAAGCGCTTCGCCAAGATCAGACGACGCGTCCCCGAGGACGTTCACTGCGAGGTGATCCTCGCCGAGGAGCACAACCCGAAGATCGCCGACGGGCAGAAGGCTGAAGCGAACCTCCACATCAAGGGCGGAACAATTAATGCCAAGGCGCACGAGCGCGACATGGCCGCCGCGATCGGTCGCATAGCGGACGAAGTTGTGCGCCAATTGAACCGACGCGGCGACCGGGCCCGTGCCCACAGCCGGGCCGGCGCTGACACGATCCGTCACGGCCACCCGGAGGGCGCCGTTTAGAGAGGCTCGCTGGGCGCCGCGCGCGGCTACACTTCGGGCAATGGGTTTGCTCGAAAAAGCACTGAATGTCGGCGAAGGAAAACAGTTTCGTCAGTACGAGAAGCGCGTTTCAGAGATCGCCTCGTTTGAGGATCAGCTCATTGCGCTCAGCGACGACGAGCTACGCGGCCGGATGGACGGGCTGCGTCAGCGCGTGCGCGAACAGGGCGAACCGCTCGATAGCGTCTTGCCGGAGTGCTTTGCAATCGTCCGCGAGGCCGGTCGCCGCTTCCTCAACATGCGCCACTTCGATGTTCAGTTGATCGGCGGCATGGTGCTGCACGGCGGCAACATCGCTGAGATGAAGACCGGTGAAGGAAAGACGCTGACCGCAACGCTGGCGGTATGCCTCAACGCGCTCTCCGACAAGGGCGTTCACCTCGTGACCGTCAACGACTATCTGGCGCGCCGCGACGCCGAGTGGATGAGCCCGATCTACGACGGTCTCGGCTTCAGCTGGGGTGTACTGCAGAACATGCAGGATCCGGACGAGAAACTGGCCGCCTACGCCGCCGACATAACATATGGAACCAACTCTGAGTTCGGCTTCGATTATCTGCGCGACAACATGGCGCAGACGCTCGAGGAGAAGGTCCAGCACGGAGGCCGGATTGGCGAGGATGGTCGTCCAGTAGCGATGCACAACTTCGCGATCGTCGACGAGGTTGACAACATTCTGATCGATGAAGCACGTACGCCGCTGATCATCTCCGGCGCCCCCGAGGCCGCTGCCGACTCCTACGGGAAGTTCGCAAAGCTCGCACCGCAGATGGTTGCCGGCAAGACGCCGGAGGGGATGGACCCGCGCGCCAAGAAGGACTTCGTCGCCGACTTCGATTATGAGTTTGATGAGAAGCACAAGACCGTCGCGATAACCGAGCGCGGCGTAGGCAAGGCCGAGAAGTTCATGAACATCGACCACCTTTACCGGGCAGAGAACGGCCCGCTCGTCAACCACTTGATCCAGTCGCTGAAGGCCCAGAGCCTTTACAAGCGTGACGTGGACTACGCCGTCATCGACGGCGAGGTGCGGATCATCGACGAGTTCACCGGCCGAATCCTCGAAGGCCGTCGCTGGTCAGAGGGGCTCCACCAAGCGGTCGAGGCAAAAGAGGGCGTTCGCGTCCAAGAGGAGAACCAAACGCTTGCCACGGTCACGCTGCAGAACTTCTTCCGCCTCTACGACAAGCTCTCAGGGATGACCGGAACGGCCTTGACCGAGGCAACCGAGTTCATGAAGATCTACAAGCTCGGCGTCGTCCAGGTGCCAACCAATCGTGGCATGGTCAGAGCCGATCAGAACGATCAGATTTACAAGACGAAGGACGGCAAGTGGAGTGCGGTCGCGCGCGAGATCGCTGAGCGCCACGAGTCCGGTCAGCCGGTTCTGGTCGGAACGATCTCGGTCGAGATTTCTGAGCTGCTTGGCGCGATGCTGGCGGAGCGCGGTATCCCGCACACGGTCCTCAACGCGAAGCCAGAGTATGCCGAGCGTGAGGGTGAGATCATCGCCGAGGCTGGCCGCCCCGGTGCCGTCACGATCGCCACTAACATGGCCGGTCGCGGCGTCGACATCAAGCTCGGCGGTAGTCCAGAACACCTCGCCCGTGAGGAACTGATTGCCAGCGGCGTCAAGCCGCACGAGCCAGAATTTGCTGAGCAGATGCCAGCTCTGATTGTTGAGCAGGAGGCCAAGGTCGCCGACGCGCGCGAGCAGGTGATCGAATCGGGTGGCCTATTTATTGTCGGCACGGAGCGCCACGAGTCACGCCGGATCGATAACCAGTTGCGAGGCCGCGCTGGCCGTCAGGGCGACCCAGGTGAATCCCGCTTCTTCCTCAGCGCTGAGGACGATCTGGTTCGCCTTTTCGCGGGTGATCGCATCTACAAGATCCTCGATCGTCTCGGCGGCACTGACGATGAAGGCAACGAGGAGCCGATCGAGGCAGGGATGCTTTCGAAGCAGATCGAGAAGGCGCAGCGCAAGGTTGAGGAACAGAACTTCCTGATCCGCAAGCGCGTCCTCGAATACGACGATGTAATGAACGAGCAGCGCCGCGTTGTCTATGCCTACCGCGACGAGGTGCTCGAAGGGGTTGACCTAGGCGAGCAAGCCCGCAGCGAGATTGCCGACGTTGCACGACGCCTAGTCGACGAATACACGCCAAGCGATTACGTCGAAGATTGGGATCTAGCCGGCCTATTCGTCGCGCTGAGCGACATCATGCCGGTAGGAACACTCGACTCTGAGCTGACTGCCGCAGGCGTGCTGGCAAGTAACCTCGATCGTCAGTCGCTGAGCGACCGCATCGTCGACGAAGCGATGGCCCTCTACGACGGCCGCGAAGAGGAGCTCGGCGATGAATTGATGCGAGCGCTGGAGCGTTATCTGCTTCTCCAGACGATCGACCAGCGCTGGAAAGAGCACCTCTACGACATGGACTACCTGCGCGAAGGAATCCACCTTCGCGGCTTCGCGCAGATCGATCCCCTCGTGGCCTACAAGAACGAGGCCTTCACGCTATTCGGTGACCTGATGAATTCGATCTGGGCCGACTTCGCGCGGATGGTTTACCACGTCGAGGTTGAGGTCGAGCTTGACGAATCCGAGCAGCCATTCGCTCCGGCGCCAGCCGCCACTGCGGGCGATATCAGTTATTCATCGGGCGGCGCTGTTGGGGCGCTCGAGGCCGCCGCATCGGGTGGCGCTGTGGCCGAGGCTGCTTATCCCCAGATGAGCGAACCGCAGCCAGCTGAGCCGGTCGAGCAGCGGATCCTTGACGCCGACGAGCAGACAGGGCGTAACGACCCTTGCTGGTGCGGCTCTGGTCAGAAGTACAAGAAGTGCCACGGCGCCTGAGCGGCGCTCTGCGAGCCAGCCGATTCGCTGCTAGCGTCGCACGTTGTGGCTACAGGACCAAATCTTGAGTCGGCACCGCAGCGCCTCAGCGCGGTAACCGAGCAGCTGAGTGAGCTCTCGAGCTTCCTCGGACCCGACGACTTGGCTCTTCAGGTCGCTGAGCTCGAAACCCGCATGGGCGCCGAGGGGTTCTGGGATAACCAAGATGAAGCGGCGCGCGTCAGCGCCGAGCACGCCCGTGTCTCACGCCGCCTTGAACGCTGGCAGGAGCTCTCAGGCGATGGCGATGACCTCGCGACGATGCTGGAGTTGGTTGACGAGGACCCATCGCTGGCAAGCGAATTCGAAGGTCAACTGATCGACGTCGAGCGCCGTCTCGCAGCCTTCGAAGAGGAGCGCCTCTTTGCCGGCGACTACGATGCCGGCGATGCGCTGGTGACGGTCAATGCTGGCGCCGGCGGGACCGACGCCCAGGATTGGGCCGAGATGGTCTTGCGGATGATGATGCGCTGGGCCGAGAGCCGCGGCTTCGATGTCGAACTGCTGGAGGCCAGCGCGGGGGAGGAGGCCGGCATTAAGTCTGCGACCTTCAAGGCCTCCGGTGAGAACGCTTACGGCCTCTTCTGCGCTGAGCGCGGTGTTCATCGCCTCGTTCGTCTTTCGCCATTTGATTCAGCAAGCCGCCGTCAAACCTCGTTCGCAGGAGTCGAAGTTGCGCCGGTGGTTGACGAGATTGAGGGCGTCACGATTGAGGACGATGACCTGCAGATCGACACCTACCGCGCCTCCGGCGCTGGCGGTCAGCACGTCAACAAGACCGACTCGGCGGTGAGAATCACGCACCGGCCAAGTGGCATCGTCGTTCAGTGCCAGAACGAGCGTTCACAGTCCTCGAACAAGGAGACGGCGATGAAGATGCTCAGGGCAAAGCTGCTGGAGCTTGAGGAGCGGCTTCGCTCCGACGAAATCGCCGCGGAGAAGGGCGAGAGTCAAGACGTAAACTTCGGCTCACAGATTCGCTCCTACGTCCTCCATCCATACACGATGGTCAAGGATCACCGCACCGACGTTGAGATCGGTGATGCCCAGCGCGTGCTCGATGGCGATCTCGATGAGTTTGTTAGAGCTGAGCTTCTGCGAGCGAGCGGTAGCTAATGGGCGGCGCCGAGCATGATCAGTCGAGTGCCCCATTTCTGGAGGCGATAGGCGCCTACAACGCCCGCAATCCAGCTCGCTTCCACGTTCCCGGTCACAAGGGCGGCGTCGGAGCCGACCCGGCGCTAGTCGAAGCACTAGGCGCCGACGCCCTTGCACACGACCTCGCACAGGGAATTGATGGGATCGACGACGGGCCAGAGCCAAACCCGTACTCGCTCGCTGAGAGCCTGGCGGCCGAGGCGTACGGCGCCGAGAAGACTTGGTTCCTTACGAATGGTGCATCGCAGGGCAACCACGCTCTCTGCCTAGCGCTTGCACCGCTTGGCAAGCACATTGTTGCTCAGCGCAACTCGCATGCTTCGATTGTCGATGGCCTAGTTCTTAGCGGCGGTAACCCAATCTTTATCGAACCCGAGTACGACAGCGAGCTTGGGATGGCGCTCGGCGTCGACCCGCAGAAGCTAGCCGCGCTACTCGCCGAGCATCCGGACGCTCACACCGCATTCATCGTTTCGCCGACCTACTTTGGTTTGACTGCCGACCTGGCAGGCTGTATTGAGGCTGCCCACGCCGCCGATGTAGCGCTGGTCGTCGACCAGTCGTGGGGCGCGCATCTTGGTTTCCACCCAGACCTTCCGGCTAGCGCTCTGTCACTTGGCGCCGACGCTGTACTAACGAGCACGCACAAGCTGGCCGGGTCGATGACGCAGAGTGCAATGCTGCACCTTGGCAGTAGTGAGCGAATCGACGCGGCGGCGATCAACCGCGCTGTGAGGATTCTCCGGTCGACTAGCCAGAGCACGCTGCTGATCGCCTCGCTCGATGCGGCCCGGCGCCAACTGGCTACCCGCGGTGAGGCTCTGCTGGGCGAAACTATCGAGAAGCTCGTCGTTATTCGCGAAAGGCTTGCCGCGATCAATGGGATCGAGCTAGTCGACGCGAGCTTCGTGGGGCGCCCAGGGGTGAGCGGTTACGACCCGATGCGAATCGTGCTCGATGTCCGCGAAGTTGGCTGCAGCGGGTTTGAGTTTCTCGAGCACCTCGCTAGCGAGCACGATGTTCACCCTGAGATGGCATCGCACGCGACGGTCGTCTTCGTCGTCAGCGTTGCCGAGACCGACGCCCAGCTCGATCGGTTGGTTGAAGCTGTAGCGGCCACGGCAGAGCAGCTGCACCGCGAGGGCGGCCCGCTCCAGCCGGTTGCGCTGCTCGCTCCGTCGCCCGGTTGCGTCGTCCCACCGCGCGAGGCCTTCCTAGGCGAAGCAGAGGTGATTCCGCTTGATCACGCAGTCGGCCGGATCTCATGTGAATCAATCGCCGGTTACCCGCC
>Ga0194063_10000659_pt1 | contig 24539 bp, 18 predicted proteins | sample SepL3720m_MetaG_FD_155459 | JGI IMG/M metagenome (GOLD analysis project Ga0194063, IMG submission 155459) | Anoxic zone freshwater microbial communities from boreal shield lake in IISD Experimental Lakes Area, Ontario, Canada - Sep2016-L373-20m | ecosystem: Environmental > Aquatic > Freshwater...
CCTGTAACACAATAAAACATATTGAACAATCAGTAGTTGATATCAAGTCTATAAGTTTGCTTGGCACTTATGAAATTCCACATAATTTAAAATTTGACAGCACAACGGTGGGCGGATTATCAGGTATCGATTACGATGCCAGGAAAAACATTTATTATTTTATCTGTGATGACCGTAGCGATAAAAACCCTGCCCGATTTTACACCGCCCGCATCGACTGCAATCAACAAGGTATTAACAATGTAGAATTGCTGAAGGTGCATTTTATGTTGCAAGCTAACGGGCAAGTTTATCCGAATAACAAACAAGATGCATTGCATACACCTGATCCGGAATCGATTCGCTACAACCCAATAACCAATCAATTGGTTTGGAGCAGCGAAGGGGAGAGAATTGTAAAAGCAAAAGATACCATATTAGAAGACCCATCAATTCACTTTATAAGTGTAGCGGGGAGCTTTGCAAAAAGTATTCCCTTGCCTGCTAATCTTCGCATGCAATCAATTGAATCGGGTCCCCGCCAAAATGGAGTGCTAGAAGGCATGAGTTTTGCCGATAATTATAAAACGCTTTATGTAAATGTTGAAGAGCCACTGTATGAGGATGGCCCTCGGGCCGACCTTACTGAAAATGGCGCCTATATTCGAATCAATCAATTTGATGTAAAAACCGGTTCCTGTAAGGCACAGTATGCTTATAAACTGGAAACCATTGCGCATCCTCCAACTCCTCCAACAGCATTTAAAGTAAATGGTGTTCCAGAGATTTTAAGTATTGGGAACAATAAATTATTGGTGATGGAAAGGTCTTTTTCCACTGGCATATTGCCCTGTACGATTCGCCTCTTTATTGCAGATCTTTCTGCTGCTACCGATATCAGCCAATCTAATTTAAAAGAGAATACCAATTTTATTCCTGCAACCAAACGGCTTTTGTTAAATATGGATGATTTGGGAATTTATACTGACAATGTTGAAGGTGTATGCTTTGGACCCGTTTTGCCGAATGGTCATAAGACCTTAGTTTTTGTAGCGGACAACAATTTTAATCCCCTCGAAAAATCACAGTTATTTTTATTTGAAATAAAGGAATAAAATAAGCAAATCAAATAACTTCTGATAGAATTTTCATGGTTTTCATTTGCCCAAAATCCTGCACGTGCAGCGAATAATATTCCTGATAATATTGTAGCAATTGTCTTCTAGTGGCATGGTGTAATGCGAATGATTCCAATTCAACAGGATGCATCACTTTTAATAATTCTGAAGTTAAAATAGCTAATTCTCCTTCAATATATTGTGCATGTGCCGGTGGTTGATTGCTGAAATAGCCTTCTTTCAAATCAAACCAACATCCAGTATTAACTTCATTGGCTGTTCCTTCCTGTGATAATTGCTGGGGACGAAAGCCAAAAAAATAACTAAGTTGTAAAGAAAAAAACAAAGGAAAATTTGCTGCCACTGTATTGGAAGCGGTATCCAGCATTTTAAAGGCGTCTTCACAAAAAGCAAAAAGAGCTTCATTGGTCTCTGGTTGTTTGAGACATTTATACAAGAGTTCAACTTGGTAGAGTGCAATACTGTTTTTGATTACATCAGATAGAATGTGCTGATACAAATGGGCAAATTGAAATTCTTTTATTCTCTGAATAGATTTCTGTTCATGGTGGTATACTACCAAATCTAATATTACTGTAGGTTGAAAATGGTTTGCTTTGGCGGCTGATTGTTTGCTCGTTCTAACACCATTGACCATGTAGGTTTGCACACCAAATAATTCAGTAAAGATGGTTACCACTAAACTGGTTTCGCCATACTTAATCGATTTTAAAACAATACCCTTTGTTTTATGTGTCATGGATGCACTCTCCTACTATTTTATAAAAAACAATTTGCCAATCATTTTATCTTTTCCCTGTTCATCGGTTATTAATATTAGGTATACACCACTACTAACCCTACTGCCTTTGTAGTTCCTTCCATCCCAAATAGCCTGCCCACCTAATGAACGGGTTTGATATACCAATCTTCCATCCAATTCGGTGAATTTTACAATTGCATTATTAACCAATCCTTTCACTGCAATCAGGCCATTGTAGTCTGGCGGAACAGGATTGGGAAATACCAATACCGATTCATTTTTTTCAGTTCCTTCTGTAGCGGTACTTCTAAACGAACAAAGTCCCTTACTAGTAGCAATGAATACTTCCCCAGTTTGCGGGTCGATGGCAATACTTTTGATATCATTACTAAGCAAAGGGCTATTGTCCTCCGTGAATCGATAAATCGTTTTTTCACCATCAGCGCTGAGGAGCCAAATTCCATTTTTAGTGCCCACCCATTTCCGATTAGCGCCATCTACTGCAATAGATTTCACCGATTCGTTGCTTAATAAATATCCATTGAAATTTCCATTTTGTACGATGGGTAAACTGGCTTCACAGCCGGTTGAAAAAACTTCACCGGCACAAGAAATGAGTGCTATTCCCTTACCCGTCCCTACCCATATAAACCCATCTTTATCTTTGGCAATGCAATACACTTCATTATCGGGTAAATTACCATTCCCAGCACCAGTTCGAAAAAACTTCCAGCGATCATCACCAAGATTGTCAATGTTGTTTCCATGATTAAAGCAAATGAGTCCGTTACCCTTCGGCGCCACTACCCATACTTGATTGAACGCATCCACAATAATTTGAGCAACTGCGTTTTCAGTTACATAAAAGGGAAGTGAAAAAGATTTCCAAGTATGATCAGTTTTCTTAACAACTAATGGTGAAGGAGATCCGTAATTGCTTATCCAAAGTTGTTGATCTTGGTCAAAGGCTAAGCCACTTACTCGATAATTGCCAGGATCACCCACCACTTCCTTCAGCCCTGTATTTTGCTTGTATATTTTGAGTTGGTTGTTGTCGGTTAATTGAATAAGACCGCCTCCAAAACTGCCATAGTATAATTCGTTCCTTGTTGCGTTAGCAGCTACGGTTATAATATCCATACAGCTGTCTAGCATGGGGTAATTATATTGATTGTAAAAAATCCAATCATCTTTTTCCATTTGAAACAATCCATTCCGGTTATAGGTGTAATTCCATGCATCATTGACAGCGCCAGCGCAAACAACTAATTTGTTATTGTGGAATATCATGGCCCCTGTATTTTTTTCAAAGGGCGCATTCGGAATGACGGTTTCAATATTGCTGCCACTTAATTTTCTCAATCCCCCAAATAGGTCGGCGATATAATAATCACCATTCATTTGTACAGCATCGGAGGGCATTTTTATTTTTCCAACTGATTGAAGGGTAGTGGAAACAATACCGTTATTATCTATTGCTAATACTCTTCCGTCGGTATTTGGCAAAGTTTCGCAAAGCAGCAGTTGATTGCCGCTGATATGCATTCGTTCGATATGCCAATTGTCATCATACCAATTTATCCAATTGCCATTTTGGTTAATTAACAAAGAATCGTTTTTTAGCAAAATTAATTTGCTGCCAAATAATAGTATAGTGTTGCAGCCACTTGTACTAAGACCCGGCACCGCTTGCCAATTGTGATAATCAATTAGGCTACTATTTGATACGGCTCTTTTAAGCCCTTCCGCGGTACAAGCATATAGGAACCCAGCTTCCTGGCAAATGCTGTTTACTTTAATATTGCTTCCATTGCTACTTGGGTAATAGGTTTCTTTGATTTCTTTTTTATCGAGGTCGACCTTCACTATTCCAAATCCAGTACCAAGGAATGCATTGTTATTAATAAAATCTATGGAATAAATATTTTTATCACCGTTGATGTTTTTTCTTTTGATACCATCAATAGAATAAATCTGTTTATTGGTCATTATATCAATATTGCTATTGGTATAGGCAATGACCATTTGGTCGCTATTTTTATCGTAATTAAAATGACTGATACCGGTTTCTGAAAGTCCGGTCATTCGATTATACTGTTGTAGCTCTTTGGTGATTGTGTGGTAGCTAAATAAACTGTAAAGGGTACTACAAAAGATGCTTGATCCCACAATTTTAGTCTCAACTCCAATGCCATAGGGTAAATGAGTACGCCATTGACCAATAGGAGGTATTTGCGCCTTTGTATAGGGCACCAATAAACAGCCAATAAAAAAAACAAACAGTGATCTCCTCATCTTAATAGTATGAATCAGTCAATCTCATTTCTGATTACCCAGTAGCTCAAAAGTAAATAAACTTCATCAGCAATGGAGATGGGATGGGGCTGCGAGCGCGTTTCACCTATTTAGTCTTAGAATATTTCAAACCTAGTTTATGGTGAAGCCGCATAAAATGAGTTTCTTTGCAAATTATTTCCAATTATTCATTTCAATTTATTGATCATGTGGCAACGTTTGGGTCAGTTTGTAATTAAATTCCGCTTTCCCCTCTTATTGGTCTTGTTTGCAAGCTCTGCGTTGATGGCTTATTATGCGAGCAAGGTTAAATTAAGTTATGAATTTACAAGGGCTATTCCAACAGATAATCCTAAATACAAAGCCTATCTATCTTTTAAAGAAAAATTTGGGGATGATGGTAATCTACTCGTTATAGGAATACAAACAGAACAGTTTTTTAAGTTGGATATTTTTAATGAGTATAAAAAACTCCACCAACAATTAAAGGCAATACCTCATGTAGAAGATGTCTTAAGCATCCCTACCACCATACATTTAAGAAAAGATTCGCTCACAGAGAAATTGGTGCCATTAAAAATATTTCCTGATACCATTACCAATCAATTGGCCTTGGATTCCTCTACCGCAGTGTTCAAGAATCTTCCTTTTTATCGGTCCTTATTATACAATCCAGCCACGAATGCCTATTTGATTGGAGTTAAAATCAATAAAGAAATAATAGGTTCGCCCAAGCGTACACAAGTAGTAGAAGTTATTGCAGCAGCGGTTAAAAACTTTGAAAACAAAACCGGCATTGAAGCCCATTTAAGTGGGTTGCCCTTAATTAGAACAGTGGTAGGCGATAGGATACAAAAAGAAATGCGTTTCTTTTTAATCGGTTCAATATTATTAAGTGCTTTGATATTATTGTTATTCTTTAGAAGCATCAGTACCACTTTACTTTCATTGACGGTAGTGATATTGGGTGTGGTTTGGAGTTTGGGCGTCTTGCAGTTGTTGGGGTATAAAATCACCTTACTCACGGCCTTGGTGGCACCACTTGTAGTAGTAATCGGCATTCCTAATTGTATATATTTTATCAATAAGTATCATACTAATTACCTGGATGGACATTCTAAAAATGATTCCTTGGTTAAGATGGTGAGTAAGATGGGGGTGGTTACTTTGTTTTGTAATATCACCGCTGCAATTGGTTTTGCCGTTTTTGCATTTACCAGTAGTGCTATTTTAAAAGAATTTGGAATGGTAGCAGGGATTAGCATCATGCTGATTTTTGTTATTTCATTTATTCTATTGCCTGGCGTACTTAGTTATTTGCCTGCACCCAATAAGTCGCAGACCAAATACTTGAACAATAAATTAGTGACCACATTCTTGCTAAAAATTGAATATTGGGTTTTACACCATAAAAAGACGGTATACATTACTACGGCCTTTCTATTGATTATGGCCGTTGCTGGAATTTTGCAACTGCGCACAGTGGGATTTATCGTGGATGATTTGCCAAAAACAGATAAAATCTATACCGACTTGAAGTTTTTTGAGAAAAATTTCAAAGGGGTGATGCCATTGGAAATAGTAGTGGATACCAAAAAACGCAATGGATTATCGGGGATGCGCGCCCTAGCAGTATTTGAAAAAGTGGATTCACTGGCTCAGTATATTGCCGCTCAGGATGAAATGAATCGCCCCATGTCGGTGGCAGAGGGTTTGAAATTTGCCAAACAATCATTTTATGACGAAGACAGTTTGAATTATGCATTGCCCAATGCTTTTGATGGTGCATTTGTAGGCGAATACCTGCGTCCCAATAAGTCGGATAGTAATAAGAATAATAATTTCAGCAAGATGCTGACGTCTTTTATCGATACGGCCAGGCAACGAACCCGAATCAGCGTAAACATGGCTGATGTGGGTACCGAGAAGCTGCCAGCCATATTAAAAGGAATTGAAAACAGGGCTGGTCAATTATTTGACACGGCTCAATATAAAGTAGTACTAACGGGTACGAGTATTACTTTTTTAGAAGGGAGTAAATTTATCATTAGCGGACTGAAAGAAAGTATTTTTTGGGCCTTTTTATTGATTGCTGCTTGTATGTTATACCTGTTCAAATCCGTAAGAATTTTGGTTTGTTCTCTTATTCCAAACCTCATTCCATTGGTTATAACAGCAGGCGTTATGGGCTGGGTGGGCGTACCGCTCAAGCCCAGTACTGTATTGGTTTTTAGCATTGCCTTGGGCATCGCCATTGATATTACCATACGTTTTCTGGTGAATTATAAACAGGAATTAGGTACCTATAAGCAACAGGTTTTGCCCACCGTGAATGCTACCATTCGGCATACCGGATTGAGTATTGTTTATACCTCCTTGGTATTGGTCGCTGGCTTCATTATTTTTTGCTTCAGCGATTTTGGCGGTACCAAGGCGCTTGGTTGGCTTACTTCTATCACTTTGTTGACAGCCACCCTAACCAATCTAATTTTATTGCCTGTTTTGTTATTATTGATGGCTCCAAAAACAAAGAATAGTAAATAGAAATATGCTAACGCCTTGACTTGCCCCCCTTTAATTGCCCTAGAAGCAGCTAAAATGGGCAAAAACTTGTCTCAATATTTGATTTTTACAGGGTTTGTGGACTATATTTGTCACTTATAAACTATTATGCAAATGAGAAAATTGATTGTATCCCTTACGGCGATGTTTTTCCTAGTGTTAAACGCAGCCGCACAAGACCGTACCATCAGTGGCGTGGTAACCAACGAAAAGAATCTGCCTTTGGCAGGTGTTTCAGTAGGCACTCCTGATGGAAAGAACGGCACCCAAACTGATAATGACGGTAAGTATAGCCTCAAAATTTCTGCTACGGCAAGAGTGCTCATTTTTTCGTACGTAAACTATCAGTCAGCCACACTCGCAGTTGGAAAATTGCTGAATTTGTCTGTATCCCTTCAGCCTGCCGACACCAAAATGGAGGAAGTAGTTGTAGTTGGGTATGGTACGCAGCAAAAAAAGGCCTTTACTGGCTCCTCTTCTAAAGTAGATGCCAAGCAATTTGCAAACTTAGTTAGTCCTTCAATTGATAGACAATTGGCTGGACGTGCTGCCGGGGTTCAGGTAACCAATGCAGGTGGTTTAATTAATGCTCCTGCCCGTATCAGAATAAGAGGTACCAATTCTATTAGTCAGAATAACGATCCATTGATTGTTGTAGATGGTACTCCCATTATCTCTGGTAATCTTGCCGCAACAACCAATTCAAATACGTTGGGCGATATCAACCCTTCAGATATTGAAAATATCGAAGTATTGAAAGATGGTTCTGCAACGGCTATTTATGGTTCCCGTGCTGCTGGGGGTGTTATTTTGATTACTACAAAGAAAGGAACTAAGGGAAAATCTAAAATAACATATGATGCTTTTGTTGGTTATTCAGGTGCTTTGAAAAGATTTGATTTATTGAATGCAGCTGATTTTATTACTATTGCTAATGAAAAATTGCGCAATGCAGGTTTAGCAGCAAGAGCTAACACCAACCCTTCTGCAGGTTCATTTGATACCGATTGGCAAGGAATGGTAATGAATAAAAATGCCACTGTAATGAATCACACCATCAGTTTACAAGGTGGTGGAGATAAGACTACCTATTATTTCTCTTTAAACTACTCCGATCAAAAAGGTATTATAATTAGTAATTATAATAAAGCCTATCGTGTAAGAATGAATATCGAACACGAAGCCAATAAATTCTTTAAAATTGGAAACAATACTAGTATCAGTCGTCAAGAAGATGGGGATCAAAATAATGGATCCAATGCTTTGGGCGGTTCTATTGCATCTGCCTTGCGTTTGCTTCCCAATGTTTCTCCCTACGCAGCTACTGCAAGCGGATGGAATATTAATTATCCCGCTAACGGCAATATGCAACCTGGTGCCAATTCTCAATCAGTGGATGATAACTTTAGTAACGTAGCTTTTACTTTACGTTATAATAAGAACTATTCTGATAAATATAGATTAATCAATAATACCTTCATGGAATTAACACCTGTGAAAGGATTAAAATTCAGAACACAGTTGGGCGTGGATATGTTGAATGATTATAGCTACCAAGGTTTAACTCCTCTACATGGTGATGGATTTGGTACAGCTGCTGGTGGAACAAATGGTTCTTTATTCAACTCGGATCAAACCTGGTTGCGTTTTGTTGTTTCAAATTATATCAATTATAATTTAACCTTAGCTAGGAAACATAATTTCTTCTTAACTGCAGGTCATGAATTACAAAAAGAAACCTATAAATTCTTATCAGCTAGTGCAACTAATATCTCCGATTTGTTTTACATCAAAGAGAACTTAATCTCTGGCGCTGGTTCTATTCAAACTGTAGGGGGTAACTACGACAAAAATTCATTGGAATCATTGTTTGGAAGATTCAACTATGATTTCAAGAATAAATATTTCTTACAAGCTACCGTGCGTCGGGATGGTCAGAGCGCTTTGGCTCCAGGAAAAAAATATGGTGTGTTCCCTGGTATCTCAGTAGGTTGGAGACCTTCACAGGAGAAATTCTGGAAAAATTCACCTGTCCTGAGCAAAGGAATCAACGAATTCAAAATCAAAGCTTCCTATGCTAAAGTAGGTAATACCTTGGGTGGTTATCCATACTTGAGCACTTTTGGTTCAGCCAATTACGGAAATATTGGTGGTATTGCTCCCAATTTAGTAGGCAATCCATTATTACAATGGGAAACCAATGCTAAATATGATGTGGGTGTTGATATGCAGTTGTTCAATGGTCGTATGACATTGACAGCCGATTGGTTTAAAAACGACATTAATAATATCGTATTAAGAGTACCTACACCTCCTAGTGCAGGTGTTCCAGGAAATGCGATTTCTCAAAACATCGGAAGCATGGAAAACAAGGGTATTGAATTGTCTCTTGGTTTCAATGTGATGAATAAAAAAGACTTCAGTTGGGATGTGAATTTTAATTATTCTAATGTACAGAACAAGGTTACTAAATTATACAATGTAGGTGGTGTGCCTGTTCCGTTTATTGATGGTTCTTATAATATTATTAAAGTAGGCGAGCCTATCAATATTATTTATGGGTATGAATATGCTGGCGTAAATAGCGCTAATGGCAACCCGATGTATTATAAAGCAGATGGTTCTTTAATTCAAATGAACCTGAACGCTGGCGGTGTAATCGGTGGTTATTATTATGCATTGAGCAAAAGCGATCCCATCCTAGGGGTTAGAACAACATTGAGTACTGATGATCGTAAAAAATTAGGATCTGGTATTCCAGTATGGTTTGGTGCTTTAACCAATACATTCCGTTATAAAGGATTTGAATTTGAATTCATGTTAAGGTATTCTGGTGGAAACAAAATCATGAATATTACCAGTCAAGAAGCTTTATTCAACCAAAGTTTCCAAAACAACGGAAAAGAAATTCTTACTCGTTGGACCAAGCCAGGTGATATCACTTCTGTACCTAAATTATTTTTTGGTGCAGGTAATGCCATCAGCCTTAACCAAAATGCCAACTCAAGATTTGTAGAAAAAGGTGATTATTTGAGATTGCAGAACGTGGTATTCAGTTATACTTTGGATAGCAAAAGGATTGAAGAAAAAACTCGTGGAATCGTGAAAACTGTACGTTTCTTCACACAAGGTCAAAACTTGTATGTATGGACTAAATACAAAGGTGCTGATCCTGATAATATTAGTGCTGCTGGTTTGGATGCTGCGGTATCTCCACAGTTACGTACAATTTCAATGGGAATTTCACTTGGTTTCTAATTAAACAACACAAAAAATAATTTTATCATGAATAAAGTCATTATCATTTTTTTATGCTTCTTCGGACTGTTTACAGCCAGTAGTTGCAAAAAACAATTAGATACAACGCCTTTCAATTCTGTTACAGATGCTAGTGCATTTGAAACAGCTGATCGTTGTCTTTTATCATTGAACGGAGTGTATGACGCAGCTCAAAGTGGCGCATATACCGATGGTAGTTTCAGGGGCTATCCTTTTGGTGCAGCCAATATTGAACAAGGTGATTGCCGAGGAGAAGATATGCTGAACGTTCAGGCTTTCTTTCAGGTAACTTATCAGGCTACCTACAATGCTACAACAGCTAATAACGTAGCAATGTGGAACACATTATATGCTTTAATTAATAAGGCAAATGTGGCCATTGATGGCTTTAGAAAAGCTGGGGGTAAGAATGTTTTAACTTCTGCAGTTGCTTTGCAATATGAAGCAGAATGTCGTTTCTTGAGAGCTATGGCTCACCACGAACTCTTATTACATTATGCACGTCCTTATATGGATGGGAATGGTACTCAATTAGGTGTTCCCTGGAGAGATTTTCCAATTAACTCTAGCGATGCTGTGAATTTGATTCGTGCTACGCCACGCGCAACAGTAGCTACTATTTATAATAATATTTTAACTGATCTTGATTTTGTTGAAACTAATTTAACAGCTGTTCCAGCAAGTTTTGTTTCACCAGCTACAAAGAATGTGCGCGTTACTCGTGGAGCAGCCGTTGCTTTAAAAATGCGTATTAAATTACATAAGGGTGATTGGGCAGGTGTAATTACAGAAGGTAATAAATTGATTCCTGCTACCATCACGCCTTTGCCATGGACGGCTCCTGTTTGCCCCATTGGTTCTTGGTCATTAACTGCAAATCCTGATGGACCTTTTGCAGATAATGCAAGTGTGGAAAGTATGTTCTCCATTCGTAATGATCCTTTGGATGCTCCAAATGTAAATGGTGTTCTTCCTAAAATGTATGGTGGCGCCGGCTTTGGTGCAAGGGGATTGGTGTCTGTTTCTCCTGTTATTTGGAATAATGCAGGTTGGTTATGTACCGATAAACGTCGCACATCATTGGTTGCAGCTACTACTAACGCATCTGGAAACCAAAGTCAGTTTTCTACCAAATACAGAAAATATACAACATCAGATGATTTTGCTCCTCAAATTCGCTATGCCGAAGTTTTGTTAACACAAGCAGAAGCAGAAGCAAGGAATGCTGCAGCAGTTTCTACCAGAGCAGTTGATTTATTAAACATTGTAAGAAATAGATCTTTGGCAAACCCTGCAGTTGAACAATATACCGCAGGTGGATTTGCTACTAAAAATGCTTTGATCGCTGCCATTTTATTGGAAAGAAGAATTGAATTCTTAGCAGAAGGTAAACGTTGGGGTGATATTTCTCGTAACGCAGTTGATCCCAATTTCACTACAGGTGGTATTCCTGCTAAAGCAGTAAATGGTACTGATGGTTTAGCGAATTTTGTTTGCGGTGCTGGTTATACTCCCGGACAAGCTGCTATTCCTTATAGCGATTTCAGATTCTTATGGCCAATTCCAGCTACTGAAGTGGTGCAAAACCCAATCGTAGTTCAAAATCCTGGATATTAATTTCCTCGAATAATATTGAATAAAAAACCCGGAGCATGCTCCGGGTTTTTTATTTATCGGCATCTTTTATTACTGCCCTCTTTTTGATTTAAGCGTTTCTAAAATCTGTCTTTGTTTTTCCAATTCTGTTTGCTGTGTCTTTTGTGTTTCAATATTTTTTTCTATATCATCCTGCAGATTTTTCAATTTTTTCTGATAATTGTCAGCCTCCTCTAGTAAATCAGCTTTCTTCTTCTCCGCCTTTCTTACCGACTCTTCTTGATCCAATATTTGTTGCTCTAAATCGTAAGCGCCAATCATTAATTTGATATTATTCATATATTTTTTAGCATTATTGATTACCGTTGCATCGGTAGAGTCGCTGACAAAATTATCAAAGCCCTTGGTCAGTAATAAGGTAATTATTGAAGCATCCTTGTCTTTACGGCTTTTCTTGTCTACCATAAAATACATATCATAGGAGTCGGCCCCAATTTCGGATAATTTAACCCCCCGGTATACATTATACCCCTTCATCTCTTTGGATTTATAACCTGATTTACCCATTTTGTCCTCTATCGCATTGCGAACGGTTTTCTCAGAAAAGGGTATTTCATTGATAATAGCCTGCCGATTAACCTTGGCATATTCAACTGTACTGGTACGGCTTTGTGCCTTTGAAGCTATTGCTATCGATAGCATAATGGACCATAAACATATTTTTTTCATGTTGGTTTTGTTTTAATTAATGTAAAGATAGATTTTGTTAAGATATACAATCATCTGATAATTCAATGTCCAAATTAAAAATTATAAAGGTAAATTTGACAGCAAATTAAAATCAGCTTGAGCGGAATAAAGAAACTGGCCGGACAAACATTGTGGTATGGTATACCAACCATCGCTAGTCGTTTTTTGGGCTACCTGATGAATATGGCGCTGCCATTCTTCATAGATATGCCTGCCAAAACCGCCGACCTAGTACAGGTATATACCCTCATTCCCTTTTTAAATGTACTCTATGCCTATGGACTAGAAACCGCTTATTTTAGATTTTCGCTTACCCATGATAAACAAAAACTCTATAGTACATTATCACTTTCCTTGTTTTTCAGTAGCATACTTTTTACATTGCTACTTTTTGTATGCAAAGGATTTTTAGCCGATGCGGCCGACCTTACAGCACATCCCGAATACCTGCTTTGGATGACGGCCATCATTGCAGTTGACAACCTAAATACTTTACCCTTTGCAAAACTGCGGCAGGAAAACAGGCCCAAATATTATGCCTTTGCGCGTATATCCGGAATCGTTATTAACCTCGCTGTTGTTATTTTGTTTTTAGGCGTTATTCCAAAAATACTTGCTAATAATCCAGCACATTTTATTGGAAAATTTTATAATCCTCAAGTAGGCCTGGGCTATTATTTGCTAGGGAATTTATGTGGCAGTTTGTTTACATTGCTATTGCTTAGTAAGGAAATCAAACAGGTTAAATTGAAATTCAGTGTCAAGCTCTGGAAAGAAGTGATGCAGTATAGTATGCCATTAATTGTCGTTGGACTAGGAGGCATGATTAATGATGTGCTGAGCAGGTTGATATACCGGCATGTTGTAGACCTGCCCATCGAACAAGCCAATCATGAACTAGGTATTTTCGCCAATATATTTAGATTGGCATTGTTGATTACGATAATGATTCAGGCATTTCGCATGGCAGCTGAACCATTCTTTTTTAACAGGAGCCAAGAAGAAAATGCGCCTCGCACTTATGCTAGGGTTATGAAATTTTTTGTGATTGCCTGTTGCTTTATGTTTTTATTAATTGGCTTATACCTCGATGTTTTTAAATGGATCTTTATTCACCTGGCAAACCCACGTTGGGCGGAAGGTTTACAGGTTGTGCCCTTACTTGCATTGGGAAATATATTTTTGGGTATTTATTACAACCTAAGCGTTTGGTATAAACTCACCAATAAAAATATGTATGGAGCAATCATTACAATAATTGGAGCGGCTATAACAATTGTATTGAATGTGCTCTTAATTCCACGTCTTCATTATACTGGTGCTGCCATTGCTACATTTAGTTGTTATTTGTTTATGATGGTGAGCAGTTATATGCTGGGGCAAAAATATTACCCTGTTCCTTATGCCAAGAAAAAACTGATTGCCTATATTGTATTAGTAGTGTTGATTTATTTAGTACACTTGGCCTTGATAAATTATCTTTCTACTGAACTATGGTTCTCTTTATTGACAGCCACTTTATTGTTTGTCTTCTTTGCCTGGTTTGTTAGTAGGGTAGAAGCAAAGGAGTTGGCAAAATTGCCAGTCGTGGGTAAATATTTCAAAAAATAAAAGGCGAGATCCTGCAGTTGTAATTCTATTAGCCTGTTGAATCTCGCTTCGAATTTATAAATAGCGTCTATAGTGTTGCCATATCAATGACAAATCGATATCGTACATCACCTTTTAGCATGCGCTCATAGGCTTCATTAATATCTCTCATAGCTATCACCTCTACATCACTGACAATATGGTGTTTTGCACAATAATCTAGCATCTCTTGTGTTTCAGGCAAACCTCCAATCAGTGATCCTGCGAGACTTCTTCTCTGGAAAATTAAGTTGAAGGCTGCAATAGGAGGAGCAGGTGGCGGTACCCCTACACAAACCATGGTGCCACTGGTACGCAGCATTCCTAGATAAAAATTGTAGTCATGGGCTGCTGAAACAGTGTCTAGTATAAAATCAAAATAATTACTAACAGATTTCGCTTGTGCTTCATCGGTAGTTAATACAAATTTATGCGCGCCCAATCTTTTGGCATCTGCCGCCTTAGAAGCAGTATGGCTCAACATAGTTACCTCTGCTCCCATTGATACAGCCAGTTTTACAGCCATATGCCCAAGTCCACCTAGTCCTAAAATACCAACTTTCTGCCCAGGTCCAACTTTCCAGTGACGAAGGGGCGAATAAGTAGTGATACCAGCGCAAAGTAAAGGTGCAACAGCTTCTAGTGGTTGCGAAGCATCAATGTGTAATACAAAATCTTCATGGCATACAATATTTTTACTATAGCCTCCATAGGTTACACCCGATCCATCTCTTTCCATTCCATTATACGAAAACACGGCACCTTCTGCACAATATTGTTCCAAGCCTTCCTTGCAATTGTCACATTCCCGACAACTGTCAACCAAACAGCCAATGCCTGCAATATCTCCGACTTTGAATTTTTTAACATGCGCACCAACAGCCGTTACCTTGCCAACTATTTCATGACCTGGCACAACTGGATACATACTCATACCCCAGTCGTTACGTGCGAAATGAAGATCGCTATGGCAAACACCACAATACAAAATATCTATTTGTACATCATGTGGCTTTGGGCTCCTTCTTTCAATGGTCCAAGCAGCAAGGGGACTGGTAGCAGACTGCGCTGCATAAGATTTGGTAGATGGCATCGGTTTAATTATTTAATGTATATGATAAGAATACAAACTACACTTTATTTTTTAATCTGAATGGGTTATTTTAGTAGAATATTTAATAAAATGGAAAACGCTTTCCTGTTTGCTGTAGATGTATTGATTCGAAATGCAGCTTTATACAAAGGTCAAAGGATTGGGTTGGTTACAAACAATGCAGCTACAACTGCAGAAGGAATACAAAGTCGTGTTGCAATGCAATTGGCAGGCCTTCAGCTTGTAAAATTATTTTCTCCAGAACATGGTATTGCTCGTATTGGAGCAGATGGGGTAGGACAATCAGATGCTATTGACCTTCTCACAGGTTTGCCTATCATCAGTTTATATGGTGAAAAATTGGCGCCAACTGCTGCTGACTTGAATGACCTCGACTTACTACTATTTGATGTACCAGATATTGGGTGTCGTTTTTATACTTACTTGTGGACCATGACGCATACAATGGAGGCAGCAGCAAAATGCAATATCAAATTGTTGATATTGGATCGGCCCAATCCCATCGGTGCAATTCTATCACAAACGGAGGGTCCATGGCTAGACGAATTGCGATGTTCCTCTTTTATCGGCCGTTGGAATATCCCCATCCGCCATTGCACAACATTGGGAGAATTAGCACTTTATTTTGCAGCAGAAAAAATCTCTAGTTGCCCAGTAGAGGTAATTAAAATGGAAGGCTACCATCGCCACTTCAATGCAGTAAAGCATTTTAAATTTGTACCTACTTCACCAGCAATGCCTTCTATTCAAACTGCTTTTCTATATCCTGGTATGGGATTATTAGAGGGGGTGAATGTAAGTGAAGGCCGGGGAACAGACTTTCCCTTTATGCGCATAGGAGCACCCTGGATTAATAAGGAAGTATTTATTAATGCCATTAGTGCAAAAGGAGAAATAGCAATTGATTGTAAAGCCTGCCAATTTATTCCAACAGAGGGTTTGTATAAAGGAGTGAATTGCTTTGGAATGGATATTGAAATAAAAGATATTGATTTATTGAGACCTGTCGAATTGGGGATTTTAATAATAACCACCTTATTTCAACTATATCCACAGCAGCTGAAAGAAAGACTTTATCCCACGGCTGCTAATCCTTCAGGAAGCGGACACCTAGATAAATTACTGGGCATTAATCAATCCTTAAAATCCATTTGTGAACAAAAAAACATCGAAGTATCTATCAGTGCGGATTGGATTCAAAGAATACAACCGTATCTATTATATCCTTACTAGCGGCACAAAAATTGTCGAACTAGAAATTTCATACTGTTTTATTATTGGGTGGAACAAGCTTTCATTATATAGGGTAACTAAATATTGGATTTAATTTGAAAAGGTGGGCTGTGCTGGGCTCGAACCAGCGACCCCCACGTTGTCGACGTGGTGCTCTAAACCAACTGAGCTAACAGCCCTAACTGAGAGAGCGCAAAAATAAATATATTCTACTGAGTTGGCAGTATTAAATAAGCTGCTTTTCCATTGTACTTGCATTTCTGGTTTTTTCTGCCTACTTTACCATACCTATTTCAGACTCCCACCTGCTACATCCCTTGCGAGACGATTATTTCATTTTTTTACCATTAAACTATTTTCAAATGAAAAGAATTTTTTTCCCTTTAGTCGCATGTGCCATTGTTATTGCAGCTTGTAATGAAAAAGCAATTAGCCCAACTGCTAGCAATACTATTAAGTTACCCTATGAAGCAGGCTATACTTCTGATTTCACCAACAATGTATCAGATTCCAATTTGTTGCTTGTTTTAAATACCTATAAATATTGGGAAGCGGCAGATTTGGTCTCCATGCGTACTACGATGGGGGATAGCATGAGTGTTGAAGGCGCAACGGGTTTTATTTTCAACGGGCGTACTGATTCATTGATTGGTATTTGGAAAAAATCGAGAGATAGTTTGAGTAGTGTAAAGGTGATGATGGAAGTATGGACCAAAAATCATTCTGTGAAAGACAGCATGGATTATATCATTACTTGGTATAAAGAAATAGACACTTATTCAACTGGTCGTATTGATTCGGCTAAGTATTCGGATGTGAATGGCATCAGAAATGGCAAAATGGTTTATTATTCTCAGTACAAACAAGCATTAAAATAAAAGTATTCTTTATGACAAACTGCCCCCTGCTTGCAAAGAGGGGGCAGTTTGTTTTTAATGATAGTTACCGAATGACATAAAGTTTATCTCCAGCCCTATTTGAATGTAATTATTATTACCGAACTTTCGGGTATGAAAAAATACTTCCTCTTTGCTGTTGCGCTATTTTTTTTGGCCAATGGCTTCGCCCAATCAAAACCTGCATATATTATTTATAATGCAAAAGGTAAAAAACAATCTTATGCCAAAATGATCAGGCAGCTTTCCAAACAAGACATTGTGTTGATTGGTGAATTTCATAATAATGCCATCAGTCATTGGATGGAATTAGAAATCACCAAGGATTGTAAAGAAAATAGAAGTCTTGTATTAGGCGCAGAAATGTTTGAGCAGGATAATCAAACTGCATTGGACCAATATTTGGCAGGCAAATTGTCTGCCAAGGGGTTGGATAGTAATGCACGACTATGGAAAAATTATCCTACCGATTATGCACCATTGGTCAATTTTGCAAAAGAACAGGGGATTGCTTTTGCAGCTACCAATATTCCAAGGCGATACGCGGCCATTGTGTCGAAGGGTGGATTTGAAGCATTGGATACCATTCCAACCTTGGCTAAAAGCTGGATTGCGCCATTGCCTATTGCCTATGATTCTACTTTGCCTGGATATCAAAATATGATGACGATGATGGCAGGCCATGGCTCAGCCAATATGCCCAAAGCCCAGGCTTCTAAAGATGCTACGATGGCGTATTTTATATTAAAATATTTCGTTCCGGGGAGTCTTTTTATACATTATAACGGAAGTTACCATTCAGACAATCACGATGGCATAGTTTGGTATTTACAAAAAACAAACCCAGCTTTAAAATTAGCCACAGTTACCACCGTTTCTCAAAAGGACATTCAACACCTATCGGAAGAAAATAAAAACAAAGCTGATTTTATTATTTGTGTGGATGAAGACATGACCAATACATACTAATAAAGTGCATTGCATTAATTTTAAAGGCATGAGTACTATAAGAAATAAAATAGCCTTGATTACCGGCGCTGCTTCGGGTATTGGTAAATTAATGGGTGATTTATTATTGCAAAAGGGTCTTCAAACCTTGGTGATTTGGGATATCAATGAGGGCATGATGGAATCTACAACGAAGGGTTTAAAAGAAAGGGGTTTTAATGTATTTGCCTACTGTGTTGATATAGCCAATCCAACTGCCATGCATGCAGCAGCAGTCCTGATTAAAAAAGATGTGGGCAAAATTGATATACTCATTAATAATGCTGGCATTATAGTAGGCAAATCGTTTTTGAATCATAGTGAACAAGAGATTGAAAGCACCATGCGCATCAACGTAACTGCCATGATGTACCTCACAAAAATATTTTTGGCGGAAATGATTGCAACGAATGAAGGACATGTTATTAATATTGCTTCTGCTGCTGGCATGACCAGCAATCCCAATATGAGTGTATATGTTGCTAGCAAATGGGCCGTAATTGGCTGGAGCGATTCTTTGTATTTGGAAATGAAGAAAATCAAATCAGCAGTCTGTGTTACCACTGTTACACCTTATTATATCAATACCGGCATGTTTGATGGGGTGAAAAGTAAGGTGATACCTATCTTACAGCCAGCTGTAGCTGCTAAAAAAATAATACGGGGAATAGAGAACAACAAACGCTTTGTTCGCATGCCTGGTATTGTATATATCTTGTTTTTTGTGAGGGGAATATTACCAGCATCTTGGTTTGATAGGGTAGTTGGGCAATGGATGGGGGTATATCATTCAATGGATGAATTCAAAGGAAGAAGTATATAAAAAAACAAACCCCTGGAAAGGGGTCTGTTTGTACTGATAATACTTTACAGGTTAGATCAGTGTTAGGGTTTTTCTTAGGACTCTTGGATTCTTAAATCGTATTCCAATAATGCATTGTAAAAATACAGGCAATGATTTTTTTCAGTTGTAGTGTTTAATGGAAAAGATTGTAGTAATTGGCCTACTTACTATTAAGCTACTATTGGATGAGGTATCTATAAAAATGAAAAAACCCCAGCCCGGAGTTTTTTCACATAATTGATAGTAATTAGAAATAGGTGTGATCAGGTGTTTTCATAGAAAAATCGAGTTCCAATAATGCGATATAAAAGTAGACACATATAAAAATCTGCCATGTAGAATTTCAAGGAAATGCTTGTAGTATTTGTGCTACACATCAATCTAGCGTTTAACTAATGAGTATACTGTACTTCTATATGGTCTAAATGAAAAAACCCCGTAAGGGGTTTTTTCAAGACTGACTAATTTTTTAATTCATCAGAGAGTAGGTGTTTTTCACAGGATTTATGGTTGTTTGAGCTTATCTCAGGTTATAAAGTAAAGGTAATCTTGAATAAATAATAATTTTATAGTATTTGATTCCTTTATAATGTAATAGTTATACTACAAGCAAGATTAAAAACGCACTTACATTTGAACTAGCCTAGGGTAAAAAAAATAGTTGAAATCGTTGTTTACAATATTTCCATTGAAATGACTTTTTACAGTTTGCAACTCATTGATATTTAGAGCATAGCTAGTCAAAACTTATACAAAGGCTTGCTGCCATACAGTGCTGGGTTTAGGGCTAATGAGAAATATGACTTAGTATGAGAGAATTATTTTTTATATTTGGTATGTAATTAGTACACATTAAAATAATGCGTTATGAAAAAAAATTTACTTAATTTTTGTATGCTTGTATTAATACAAGTTGCAGGATTTCCTTCCATTGCTCAAAATATTTTTTCTGGAGAACCTGTTCAGGTGGTAGGCTCCTTTAATGGATACACGACTACTCCATATGGTTCAGATTATCGCACTACCAGCTATAGAAGAGTATCAGTGAATACAGGGATTCCAACAGATGGCCGAGGTCAATGGGCTACCACTATCAACGTGCAAGCAACTGGTGGGGATGTTACACCTATCAATATGGCCGGTGGCGGCGGTAATGGTTTCCTCTTTATCAGTGGACCTATAGCAAATCGATTTCAAAATAAATGGGTATTTACCGGAGTCGGTCAGGCTACTATCGATGCAATCAATGGCATTTCTGCTTTTAATGCAGGAAATGATATGGGGTTGAATATGAGTACAGCAGGATATTATAGTTTCATTTTTAACGATTGCGGCTACACGCAAACCAATGGTAGTTACTATATAGCTTATACAACCGCCAATCCTGTTAATTTAAGTGTGTTTAGCCAAGTCATTAATCCCGATCGCAGCACCAATATTGTTGTAAATACCAATGTAGCACCAAGTGCATCAGAAAAAATATATATCCGCTATACATTGGGACTTGATTTTGCGGGTACTGGTACAAGTAGTATAATTGAAGCTACAGGAACTGGTACATCTTATACTGCAACCATTCCTTCCCAATCCTTGGGCGTTGTAGTACGATACTATGCATTCAGTTCTACCCGCACATTGGCACAAATAAGTGCGGGAACAGAATCTGATAGATCACTTGTTGCGCTTCGCTACGAAGATAATGGAGGTGCCAATTATGTGTATAATACTTCTGTCTTGCCTGTAAAAATCACTTCCTTCTCCGCAAAGCAAACGGGTAAATCTGTAGCATTACAGTGGAATACAGAATCAGAATATAATTTACATAGATATGAACTATTGCGCTCTTTCAATGGCAATGATTTCGATTTAATTGCTACCGTTTCTGCCAAAAATAGTGCTGGCAGCAATAATTATTCTGCCATTGATCTGCCCCCAACAAATTCCACTGTTTATTATAAAATAGCAGGAATTGAATTGGATGGTCGTAAAACCATTAGCAATACGATTCGCTTAAATATTGCTCCATTGAAGCAAATACTCAGCATCCATCCTAATCCTGTAAAAGATTTCATTCATATAAATCTGCCGAATATGAATACAGGTAAATATAATTTGACGATATTGACTGCTGACGGTGTTAAAGTAACTGAACAAAGTTTTGACTTTACTGGCATCAATAAATTAGACTTGCCTGTGCCAGTTAATGCCAAGCCAGGTCTTTATATTATACAAATTAAGTCATCTACTCAACCAGTTTTGAAAACGAGTTTTATATTGCAATAAAAGGCGATAATTGATAAAAAGGGCTGGACATTTCCAGCCCTTTTTATTTGTAACTAACTATATAGAGTAATCGAAGTTTTCCACGTGAAATTAACAATTGAATCACGTAACCATAAGGTAACAGGAAATTTACAATTTCTTCATATAAACAGCGGAGCTTGTTGGGCTAAAATAAATATTTATGCCTGTTTCAACTCCAATAATTTCACTCACTTCCAATTTATTGGCAGGAGGTGCTTTCAGCCATTTAAAAGACGAGGAAGTAGCCGGTTTACACCACCTAGTTCTTCGATTGCAAGAACCACTATCCATTGCTCAAGTTAAATTAATGTTTGGATTTTGGCAGCATGCAGATGTGGCCACCATTTCTTCTGCATTATTGCATCGATGCAATGAATTGCTTTGTAAGTTTGGTCAATCCCCTATGGAAACCATCGGAGATGACTTAAGCGATTAGTGTTTTTTTGGAGACTATCGATTTATGTACTTACCGATAGGTTAGGTTCCAATAAAACTCAACTATAGCAGTGATTAAGCAAAACGCCTTCTTTGTAACATGGTTTTACTTCGGCGCTGAATATTCCAAAAGTCTACGGTTGTAAATGCTTTTTCAGAATGAGATCCCAGCAAAAGGGTTTCCACTACAGCGGTATTGCTTTTTTTGTTGGTGCCTTTACTTGGTACTTTAAAGTATTGGTTGTTGTTTGTGTTCATTTTTTTTGTTTTTAATGGTTTACTTTCTTGTTATCTAACCTTGATAGCACAAAGATAAATTAAAATTTAGTACTATGCAAAACAAAGTAGCATAGTATTCAATAGTAGTGGTCATTAAATTATACCGAATATGCTTTCAAATAACTGGTAATTAGCTATTTATAATAACGATTTTATCAGAATAATATTATTTGAAATATTTAAGGATGGCAAATAGCATGGATAAATGGTTTTTTATCTACTCTAATAAGCTGGCAATAGGAATCCTGGGTGGCTAATATATAGACCTCATTACTGGGCATAAAAAAACCCCGATTGGGGTTTTTTTATTTTTCTTTGTGTTCTTTGTTAAGAGTAGGATAGGACTTGGATTTTGTTCTTTTGTAGGATTGGATTTAAACGGTGTTTTTCATTTATAACATAAAGGTATAGCTTAGAATAAGGGAATAAAATAGTATGTCATTGAAAAAATGGTAGTACTGTCACTACATGCTATCAGCCTAAGCTAAAGTAAAAAGCAGCACCCTCTTATTACAGCATACGCGAACGGATATTTGTGTATTACTTGATTAGCGAACGGATTACAACAGAAGCTGCAACAGCTCCAAAAACAGCAGGCAGATAAGAGATGGTTCCATAAGCCGATTTTTTATAATTCCTACCATCTGTTAGCATAATACTTTCCTTGTCTGATTCTTCAGGAGAAAATACAACTTGGATGCCTCTTCTTATATTATGTTCCATTTTTAACTGCTTTCTTATTTGTTGTGCAAAGGGACAGTTGTATGTTTTTGAAATGTCGGTCACTTTTAATGCAGTGGGGTCCAATTTCCCACCTGCACCCATACTACTTATAATGGGTATTTTCTGTTCCAATGCCTGCACCAAAAAATTCATTTTCGGAGTTATAGAATCAATGGCATCAATGATATAATCGGGATTTAATTTTAAATGGCTAGCTACCATTGCTGGTTCAATAAATTCCTGGATAGCTGTAATTTCTAATTCGGGGTTGATGGCCAATAGCCTTTCACGCATAATAGCAACCTTGAATTCGCCGTGATTAGTAGCTAAAGCAGGTAATTGCCGATTTCTATTGCTTGGATCAACAATGTCCCCATCTATGATGGTCATTTTGCCAACCCCGGTTCTTGCAATAAATTCAGCAGCAAATGAACCAACTCCGCCCAAACCAACAACCATAACATGACTGCCGGCAAGTTGTTGCAATGCTTTGTCTCCAATTAATAATGTTGTTCTTGAGAGCCAGGAAAAATCTGTCGTCATTGTTTCGCTTTTGTTAAGTCACCCACTTCTTTTTACAAACTAAAGGAATTTGTACTAATATTTTATAAGATATTATTGTTTTTATAGTATTTACTGAATGATATTCGTAAAATATTCAACTCTTTTAAAATATAATCTACGTCTATTCGTCTCCATACATTATGGAAGCCGGAATGAACATAGCAATGCCAATGGCTATTGAACGAAATAGAAATATTACCGATACTATTAAGATGATGAGCAAAAAACTATTTGCTTTTATCAAACAACGCGTGGCTAGTACGGAAGATGCAGAAGACATATTGCAGGATGTTTTTTATCAATTTGCCGGTAATACAGAAACTATTGAACAGGCCAGCGCATGGTTATATAAAGTAGCACGAAATAAAATTACCGATAGCTATCGAAAACATAAGCTTCCATTGGTGGATGATTTATTGCAAGCTTCACCGCTAGATGGAGAATCTATTGATTGGAAGGAAGTACTGCTTTCCAATGATGACAATCCAGAATCAGAATACTTGCGCTCCATTTTTTGGGAAGAATTGAAGGCTGCGTTGGATGAATTGCCCGCAGCTCAAAGATGGGTGTTTATTCAAAATGAAATTGAAGATATCCCCTTTAAGGAATTGGCCGAAAAAACGGGCGAATCTGTGGCCACCCTTATCAGTAGAAAACGCTATGCCGTTTTACATTTAAGAGAAAGACTCCAGGTTTTAAAAAATGAGCTGTTAGAAAAATAATCCCTGGATAAAAAAACTAAATATAACAGCTGTCTATTTTTAATAATAAATAAATTATAAAATGAAAAAGTTTTGGATCAAAAAAGCAATGATGTTCTTACTAATATTGATTGCTGCAATGGTAGTATTTGGTTTTGTTGTAATGGGCTTATGGAATGCGATCTTACCTGCCGTTATAGGAGTAAAAACGATCAACTTTGTACAGGCCTTGGGTATATTATTACTAAGCAAAATTCTATTTGGCGGTTTTGGTGGCGGTCGCTGGAGAGGCAGTTCAGCCTGGAAACAAAAAATGAAACAACGTTGGGATGGAATGTCGCCAGCAGAAAAAGAGCAATTTAAGTCAGAGTGGAAAAATAGATGTGGACATCGATGGGGAAGTTATAGTGAAGAAAAAGAAACCAATCAAAATACAGTTCAATAATGTCAGCACCTGACATCATTAATCATGGAGTAAGTATTGCGAT
>Ga0194063_10000660_pt1 | contig 24502 bp, 23 predicted proteins | sample SepL3720m_MetaG_FD_155459 | JGI IMG/M metagenome (GOLD analysis project Ga0194063, IMG submission 155459) | Anoxic zone freshwater microbial communities from boreal shield lake in IISD Experimental Lakes Area, Ontario, Canada - Sep2016-L373-20m | ecosystem: Environmental > Aquatic > Freshwater...
GTTTCGTGAAAGACTCCGACATCAAGGTTTCCGCCTTGCTTGAAGCCAAAGGCAAGGAGCTCGGTGATACGCTCACCGTCACTCGCTTCGTCCGCTTCGGCCTTGGCGAATAAGCAATAGCGACGTTTACCACTTCAAGCGCCCGTCTCTTCAATAGAGACGGGCGTTTTTGCGTTCCTGCCGCGCGCTCATCTGGCCGAGTTCGTGGCTAGGTTCTATAAGTCTTATAGGTCCTATAGGACTTATACAGCATCAAGCCGCGCGGTCGGCGTAGCGGTCAAAGCGATTCGACAGAATCAGAAACGTCGGAGCCCAAAGCCCGACGAAAATGCCAAAGCGTTCGGCGTGCGCCACCGATTCGGGAGTTGTTCCGCCTGTGGTATACCAGATGGCGATAGACCCAATGATGGATGCGAAGCCGAGAACGAAGCAAAGATTGCTGAGGAGTTTAAGATTTTTCTGATTCATCCAAGCAGATTGAACTCATCCTGAGCTCAAGTAAAGCTTAAAAGTGAATCAGCGCTTTGCCGCGTCGGCTTCGATCCAGCTCCACAGGGAGTCCAGTCCCGCTTTGACGCTAGCCTTGGCCGCGGAAAGATCACTGCTGGGCGCGTGTTTACCAAAGAGGTAGAACTTGATCTTCGGCTCGGTGCCCGATGGGCGAACGGCAAAAGAACGGCCATCGGCCAGATCGACAAACAGCATCTTCTCCTTCGGCAACAGATCACCTTCTTGGTCGAAGAGATCCTGCTTGGCAAAATCACGAACGCGAACAACTGCCGAACTATCGACGATCTCCGGCGGGTTTTCGGCGTAGGAGTTGGCGAGCGCTTGGATCTTTGCCGCGCCATCTGCACCTTCGAGAACGAGCGATTTGCCGATCTCCAGATAGTAACCGTACTCGGTGTAAATATCATCCATCAGCTCGGGCAGCGTTTTGCCAACCGATTTGGCGTAGGCCGCGACTTCCGCGAACATCAGCGCAGCGCCGTTCGCGTCCTTATCGCGAACCGCGTCGGAGCCGAGGTAGCCGTAACTTTCCTCGCCACCGAAAACGAAGAAACGCGAGTATTCGAGACGAAGCGCACGGGTCTGCGCTTCAGTCAGCAAGCGGTAGTCGCCCTTTTTGTCGGCCGGGATCGCCTCCTCGTATTTGCGCAGTTTCGCGGCGATGTATTTGAAGCCCGTCAGCGTATCAACGATACCGACACCGAAGCCGTCGGCGATCGCGTGCTGGAGTTCGGTGGTGACGTAGGTTTTCACCAGTAGCGCGCGGTTGCGGTTGGCGTTGGTCAGCCAGCCGAGCTCAAAGCAGGTCTTCAAACGATACCACGCCATCAGCGAGCCGATCTGGTTGCCCGTGAGAAGAACCATCTTCCCTGCCGCATCGCGAACGGCGACGCCCATGCGGTCGGCATCGGGATCGGTGCCGATCACAATCTCTGCGCCCGATTCTTCGGCGAGATCGATCGCCATTTTCAGCGCGGGACCATTTTCCGGATTCGGCGATTCCACCGTCGGAAAGCGACCGTCCTGCACGTCTTGTTCGGGAACTGTGAGAACCTCAAAACCGAACTCGCGCAGCATCGGCACGTTGATGTGGCCGCCCGTGCCGTGGAGATTGGTGAAAACGATCTTGGTCGACGCGCCTTCCAGCAGCGAAGGTTTCAGCAGCAAAGTCTTGAGGCGCGTGACATACAGCGCGTCCATTTCCGCGCCGAGGATGATGACCTTGCCGCGCTCTGCTTCCGGCAGAACCTCGTAAAACTCGCTGTTAATGGCATTCACCTCCTTGATGATGCCCTCTGCATCCGCGTCCACGATCTGGGCGCCGTCGTTGAAATACGCCTTGAAGCCGTTGTCGTGCGCCGGATTGTGGCTGGCGGTCAGAACGACGCCTGCGTCGGCGCGGAGTTCGCGCACAGCGAAGGAAAGCTGCGGCGTCGAGCGCGCACCTTCAAAAAGATACGCATCGCAGCCCAGATCGGCGCAGACCTTGGCACAGAATTCCGCAAAATCGCGCGAGAAGTGGCGGGTGTCGTGCGCAAACACCAAGACCGGCTTGCGGCTCGGTCCCGCGCATTGTTTGGAATAAGCAATCAACCCACGCACCGCACGGCTGAGGTTGTAGAAATTCATCGTCGCCGTGCCGACGCAGGGATGTTCGGGACGACCGTTCGGCCCGCCGATTCCTTGTTCCACCTGCGTCACCACGCGACCGATCGTGCGGCCGCGCAAACCACCCGTGCCAAACGCGAGCGTCTTGAAAAAGCGATCGTTGAGTTCTTCCCAGGCCTCGGCATGGACCAGTTCCTCAATCGCCCGCAGCGCAACATCACTCGTCGTTCCGCCAAGCAGGGCCGTGATGTTGGTTTTTGCGGATTCGAGGAGGCTGCCATTGGCAACTGCGGCGTCGAGGATTTCGGGGAGTGCGCTCATTTCGAACCGCACCATAATGAAAATCGACTTTCTGGCAATCCTGACTGTCATCGATTTTTCAGAACCCAAGGGTTTAGCTTGTTTGCCTTTCGTATTGCGCTTCGCCCTCTTCTGTATTACAAATAGAGCCATGCAAACGCTGGTTTTACGAATCCCAGACAATCTGGCCAAGGAACTGGAAGCAGAGGCCAAAAAATCCAATCTCACCAAATCCGAAATCGCGCGCAGAAGGCTGATTGCGGGCGGAGAAGCGAGTGCGGAAACGGCTCCCACAGGATTTGACCTGATTGCGGATCTCGTTGGAACCGTCGAGGGCGGGCCGGCGGACATAAGCACACGCAAAAAACACTATCTAAAAACCACGGCGTATGGAGAGCCCAGGAGTCGTCGTTGACGCCTCGTTTCTCGTCGCCCTGTGGCGGAGAAACGACCAGAATCACCCATGGGCGGTTCGTCAGGCGCAGCTCCACCCGCCGCCATGGATCACCTGCGAATCCGTACTCTCCGAGGCCGATCACCTCCTTGCCCCCGACGGTTGCGCGACTCTCCGTCTCGCCTGTCGCCGAGGCGCTTTGATAATCAAAGCCATCGAAGGTGACGAATTCCTTCCCGTGTTGGACCTCCTCGACAAATATGCCGACGTGCCGATGAGCATCGCCGATGCTTGTCTCGTCCGCCTCACGGAAGTTCTGCCAAATCCTTTGCTACTCACGACTGACTCGGACTTCAAAATCTATCGTCGTCTCGGCCGCCGTGCGATCCGCACGTGTGCACCTTGAGCGTTGTCATCGCTTTCAAAACATCGGCCTCGTCGGATGACGAATCCGTGCTTACCATCGCGTGCCTTCATGCATCATCTTCTTCAATACGCGGTCGCCAAGCGCACGCCTCTCCTCGGCCCACAGACCAATGCTGTCCGCCTCATCGATGGCAGCGGCGACGGACTGCCCGGCCTGATCTTGGAAACCTACGCTGGCCGCTGGCTGGTTTCGACCAGCGACCGCCATCTCGCCCCACAAGTCCGCGAGTGGATCCGCGACCAAGGCGTTTCCTGTTATTGGAAGCAGCTCGACCAGCACCAGAAAGAATCGCCGACGCACCTCGCGGGGCCTGAAGTGACCGAGCCATTCCTGATCCTCGAAAACGGCCAAGCTTCCGAAATCTCCTTCCAGTCGGGCTACTCGCAAGGCATTTTCCTCGACCAACGCGACAACCGCGCCGAAGTCCGCCGCTTGATGGCGCCGGGCCTGCGCTTGCTCAATACCTTCGCCTACACGGGCGCGTTCTCGGTCGCTGCGGCACTCGCGGGGGCTGAAACCACGACGCTCGATCTTTCCCAGCCGTACCTCGACTGGGCGAAACGCAATCTCGCTCACAACAGCCTCGACCCTGCCGCCCACCATTTTTGCAAGGGCGACACCTTCCACTGGCTACGCCGCTTCGCCAAACAAGGCCGCAGCTTCGACGGCATCGTGCTCGACCCGCCGACCTTTTCACGCGACGAAAAAGGCAAAGTCTTCCGCGTCGGGGAAAACTTCGGCGAACTCGCCCAACTCGCGATCGACATCCTCGCCCCCGGCGGCTGGCTGCTGTGTTCGACGAATTGCCGCAACCTCGGCCTCAACGATTTCCAAAAGCAACTGCGCTGCAGCTCGCAGCGCCCGATGAGCGCGCACCATTCCAACATGCCCGCCGACTTCACCGACGAGCCGTACCTCAAGTCCGTCTGGCTCAAATGATGACCGCGATAGAATTGCGCCTTGTCCCGCAGGAGCAGCGCAAGCCACGAAAAAGTGAACTTTATACTTGATAGCGCCAAGCTCACTGGATAACTAAACGACGACTCATGAGCCCAACTCCCTCATGAGAACTCCATCCAAATACAGCACTGTCGGGCTGGCACTTTTTGCCAGCGTCGCCCTCTCGTTTTCCGCTTCGGCCGCCACCGTTGTACCGAATATCCAATACTCCTTCACGGGCATCTTCGCCGGGACTCTCAATGGCGTGTCTTTCAATGCCCCAGTGAGAATCTCCATGCTCTCTAACACCGCGAGTAATACCAGTTCCTCCTCCACGTCAGGCCTCACCACCACCACAATTTATCGACTGTTTGGAGAGACCTCCATTGATATTGGTGATGACGGCATAGGTGTCGTGACGATGACCCGTCTGAGTGCGCTTTGGACCACTCCAGTCATTACAGCTTCTAGGTCTACCACCATTGGCATTAATTCAACAACGGTCGCTCTAGGTTATTTTAACCCCGCTCCCCCTTCCACTCAAGGAAGAACAACGTTCGGAACCAATAGCGGCAGCTCTTACGATTTTTCTGGACCTCAGAGCTACACGTTCGTAAGCAATCCCACTAGTTTTCAATCCATCGAGACAAGTGGGGGCACCCTATCGTTTTCCAGTGGCGGACGCGTCACCCTGAATGCGACTGCAGTGCCAGAGCCTTCGGCCGCCGCCTTGCTCGGTCTCGGTGCATTGGCCTTGGTCAAACGCCGCAAGCGCTAATCCGTTTCAGCCTTCGTTTCTACCAGCCGGTCGGGGTCAAGTTGCCTCGCCCGGCTTTTTCGTGGATGAATGACTCTCGTCGCCCGCCGACTTCACCGACGAGCCGTACCTCAAGTCCGTCTGGCTGAAATGACGGCCGAAAAGACGCTCGGTGCCTGGAAATCCGATTTGCTCAGTAAGCTGAGATAATTTACTCACTGTCCTGAGTAAATCCGATGAGCCTTACATCAAGTCCGTCTGGCTGAAATGATGACCGCGATAGAATCGCGCCTCGTCCCGCAGGAACAGCGCAAGCCACGAAAAAAGCGGAATTCATACTTGATATCGCAGCACTCACTGCATACAAAAGACGGAGATTCATGAGTCAAAACCTCTCATGAGTCAAAACCTCTCATGAGTCAAAACCTCTCATGAGAATTCCATCAAAAGCCATTTCGTTGCTGCTGTTAGCTTTGGCATCAAGCTCGCAAGCCGCACTCCTCATCACATTCAGCGAGTTTTCGGGGAATGTGAACTATCTAGCCAGCGGCGGCATTGACCTGGCTGGCATGACGGCCGTCTCCGGCACCCCATTCAGCACTTCAACCTCGGGAATTTATCCTGTGGCCGGTGGTTTTTCCAACCAAACGGCGACGGAGCTACCTGAATTACTCTACACGGGCATTTCAGGCCCAACTTCGTTTGGAAGTGGTGGGCAGATGTTGGCATCTTCTTCCAGCGGCAGCGCGGTTTATTTCTCTCCGAACGAAAACCATTTGTATGTCCCATCTACATACGTTTCTGGCAACACGCTGCCAATGAGTGGAAGCTACACGGGGAAAACCTTCGCGACGCTGGGTCTCACTCCTGGGACCTACACTTGGAATCTCGGCACGGGGGCTCATGCCGACACCCTTAGCATCGCCGTGGTTCCGGAGCCGTCCGCTCCTTTGCTGGGCGCTCTCGGTGCAGCTGCCCTGCTGCGCCGCCGCAGACGCTGATCGCGGGCAATTGCGATTCGCATTTCTAAAGCCGGGTTGGGGTCAAGGTACCTCGCCCGGCTTTTTCGTGGGGACTTTATTCGCCCTTCAATGTTGAGAATCCGATTGCGACTGGCTGCGACACGGACTACCTACGGACATGGTCAGCCGCATTGAACCTGACAGATATGCTGATACGGGTTTTGCCGTGAAGGATACCGCGCCGGAGATCAACGCCATGATCTTCGCCGCGATGATGCGCAAAACTCCCGAGGAACGGCTAATGATGAGCTTCGACATGATGGCCACCGCCCGCAAGCTAGTCTGGAGCAGCCTTGACCCCCAAGGAACGGAGGCTGAAAGGAGAGCCGAGTTTTGCCGACGCTTCTACGGCATCCATTGCCCTTGGTAGATTCATATAGCTTTTGAAGAAACCACCCCTATCGGAGAGAAATCTCCTTCTCTTGCTCGCTGCGGTCCAGTTCACCCAGATCATGGACTTCATGGTCATGATGCCGCTGGGGCCGCAGTTGATGCGCCAGCTCAACATCTCGGCCCAACAATTCGGCGGGCTCATTTCCTCGTTTGCGCTGACAGCGGGGATCGTCGGTTTGGTGGCGGCGCCGTTCATCGACCGCTTCGATCGGCGGCATCTACTGCTGTTTTGTTATGCGGGCTTTACGGTGGGCACCTTGGCTTGCGGACTTTCTAGCAGCGGCACGAGTTTGCTGTGGGCCCGCGCGATTTGTGGGGCTTTCGGCGGTGTCAGCGGGGCGACGATCATGACCATTGTCGCCGATGTGGTGCCCGCCGAACGCCGCGCCCGCGGCATGGGGATCATCATGACCGCCTTCTCTGTCGCTTCGGCGCTGGGGGTTCCCTGCGGACTCAAGCTCGCTCAAGTCTGGAAATGGGAGGCGCCGTTTCTGGTCGTCGCGGCGATTGCCGCCGTCGTCTGGGTCGGCCTGTTCCGCATTCTTCCGCCCGTGCGCGGCCACCTGACGGGCGAAAAATTCAACTCCGCCAAAAACTTCATCGCCCTCCTGAGCAAGCGCAACGCGTGGATCGGTCTCGGCCTGATGATGGCGATGGTCTTCGGCCACTTCACCATCATCCCGTATCTATCGACCTATCTGGTCGGCAACATCGGCCTGCCCGAAAAAAGCCTGTTCCTCATCTACCTCACGGGCGGCATCGTCACCATTTTCACGGGACCCTTCATCGGCAAACTGGCCGATCGCCACGGCCGCTTCCGCGTTTACGTCGTTCTCATCGGCGGCGCGTGCATCGTGATTCGCTTGCTGACGTCTTGTGGTCCCCTGCCCCTCTGGCAAACCTTGCTGCTCGCAGGTTGTTTCTTCGCCTTTGCCAGCGGACGCTTTGTCCCAGGCCAAGCGACCATTTCGATGGCCGTCCCGCGTGCCCAACGCGGTGCCTACATGAGTCTGGTCTCCTGTTCGCGGGATCTCGCATCGGGACTGACCGCTGCTTTGGGCGGCCACATCGTTGCCCAAGGCCCCAACGGCCATCTCCTCCACTACGAGCGCCTCGGTTGGATCGCCATCGGCGTTAGTATTTTGAGTCTGTGGATCTTCCGACAGGTAAAGTCCGTCGAGTAAAGCCGCGGGAGCGTTGGAAAACTCGAAAAGTACACTGTACGGGCGCAATTTAAAAAGGGACAAACGCGTTTATCCCTTTCTAAACTGCAAAAGTAAAAGGGATTATTGCGTTTGTCCCTTTTTAAGTTGCCAAGGTAAAAGGGACAATCGCGCATGTCCCTTTTAAAGTTCGTTAAGTAAAAGGGACAATTGCGCATGTCCCTTTTTAAGTTCCATAAGTAAAAGGGACAATCGCGTTTGTCCCGTTCTAAGCTCCTCAAGTAAAAGGGACATTTGCGTTTATCCCTTTCTAAGTTCCGCGAGTAAAAGGGACAATTGCGTTTGTCCCTTTTAAAATCGATCAGGCGCAGTGTAACTAGCTTCGCCAGCGACGATCGTCTTCCAAACGGAGAAGTCTTCGTTGAGCAGAACGATGTCGGCGTGATAACCCGCTTCGAGTTTGCCGAAACCTTCGATGCCGAGCGAATGGGCTTGGTTCCACGAGGTGGCTTTGACGAGCTGGTGCAAGGGCAGACCGCTGATCTGCGCGGCGTTTTTAAGGCCCTCGTTATATAATAGGGCGGAACCTGCGAGCGCGCCGCCTTCTTTCAAACGGGCGACACCATCTTTGACCGTCACGGCGAGGCCGCCGAGCTGGACTTCGCCCCCGCCAATCCATGAGGCGGCCATGGAATCCGTGATCAACATCAAGCGCTCGATCGGGATGAGCTTGAAGACGAGCCGCAGCATGTCAGGGCAAAGGTGGACGGTGTCGCAAATGAGTTCGAGTTTGAGCGAATCGTCTAACAAGCCCATGCCGACCGTGCCGATTTCGCGGTGGTGGAGCGGCGTCATTGCATTGCCAAAATGGGTGAGATGGCGCAGGCCCATGTCTCTGGCGGCAGAGATTTGCGCAGCCGTGGCGGAGGTGTGCGCGGCGGAACTGATGATGCCGAGAGCTGCTGCCGCACGGATCAGGTCCAGCGCACCCGGCATTTCAGGCGCGAGCGAAACGATGAGGGCCTTGGCGATGTGATGGAGATGGCGGAGTTCTTCGACATCAGGCGGGCGGACGAACTGTGGGTTTTGCGCGCCGGCGTTTTGCGGGTTGATGAAGGGACCTTCGATGTGGATTCCGGGAACGCGGCAGAATGCGGGATCTGCCTGATAGAGCGCGACCTTTTCGGCGATCTCGGCGAGCAATTCGGCCGGCTGGGTGAGCGTGGTGGGCAGCCAGGTGGTGACGCCTTCCTGGAGTTTGCGCCGTGCGATGTGGCGGACGGCGGCGAGCGAATTATCGCAGACATCCTGACCATCGGCACCGTGCGAGTGGATGTCGAAAAAGCCAGGCATCGCGATGCGGCCTTCGCCCGCGATGACGAGATCGGCGGCGGGAAGCGCCTCACCCGGGCCGATGAGCGCCTGAATCCTGCCGTTTTCCAACAACAGCGCCGCATCCGCGATCTCTAGATCGGGGGAAATGGCGCGGACGGGATGGATCAGGGTTCGCATGGTTCGGAGTGCTTCGGCTAGGATGTTAATATCGTCACACGATCGTGCCTGACAAGTGACTTGATCGGTGATTTAATCTATGTCGATGAATTCTCTGAGCAAACAGGACGCCGAATTTGCCAGGGAACAGCTGGCAACAGGCTGCAAAACCATGGAGCGAATGCTGCACGGCTTACTCGATTCCAAAGGACGCATCGCGGAGGAAGTTCACGCGATCCGCAAGCTCGGCAAATCGCTGCGCGGCGGCTTTGCGCTGTTTCGGTTGCAGAAAAGCGCGGCCCGGGAGGTTCAGGCAATCGGGCGGCTGTTGTCGGAACCGCGCGACGCGGTCTCGCGCCTGAATACGTGGCACAAACTCGCATGGGAGGGCGATGCGTCGGCCGCGATTTTGGGTCTGCTCGAACAGCAAACCCACTCGGCAGCTCGGCGACCACCCGAGGCAACGGTCGAATGGTGCGCCGCACGCATGACCGAGGCCGCCAAGAAGCTGCTAGAGCAGCCGACGACCGATTTGGCGGAGCAAGCGACGCTAGGACTTAAAAATCTCCACAAACAACTGGCAAAGCGCTGCCGCCGTCTCGATCACCGCGGCGAGGAGGACTTTCACGACGCCCGCAAGGCACTCAAGGCATATCTGGGCGCGATCAGTTATCTGCCGGAGGGATTAATAACGCTCGATCCAAAAATGACGGAACTGGCCGAATTGCTGGGCGACGAAAACGACCTTGCCACGCTTTCCGCATGGATCGAGGGGCACGGCTTTACCCAAGACTTCGAGCCATACCTGTGGGTCAAAGTAACGGAAAGGCGCCTCAAACTACAGAAAAAGGCGATCCGCGATGCGGCGCAGATGGTCATTGGTAATGTCGGGGCCGGAACAAAACTGGATTTTTGAGAGTTTGCGCTAAAGCGACTGGTATTGAGTGAGTTCAAGTTGAGTATTGCCTCTCGTCCATAGGATACGGCTCTGCCGAAGCGTAAGCGGAGCGGTGCAGTGGCTCCAGCACCGCAGGCCGAAGGAAAGATCGAACGCCGTTTTCATATTAAAGAAACGCCTCGTGACCCTGCTGGATCTTCACTGCTATTTGTGACCCGCGCAGTTAGCATGCCCCCGGTTCTCGGCCATTTCACGCTGAAATCTGTCTAGTTTTGAACCGTTGCCGACATTGTGCCAAATTAAAATTGCCAAGCCCCATTCCCGTGATAAAAAACCTTTGTGTTGAGGTGTCGTCTTCTGAAGACGGATGCTTTCAATGCCACAGTCCCCGAGGAAACTCCTCAAACGCCGCTGTAGCTCAGGGGTAGAGCAATTCATTCGTAATGAATAGGTCGTCGGTTCAATTCCGACCAGCGGCTCCATTCCATCAACGACTTCCGTGGTCCCGCTCAAAGATTCCATGAAGATCCCTGTGACTAAATCGTCACATTCTAATGCTCTGTCAGAACGCGGTAAGCCTTCTACATCTTGGAAGCAATGCACCGAATCTTAATTGTCGAGGACGAGCGAGATATCGCCGACCTGATCGCCTTCAACCTCCAGCGTGCAGGCTATGAAGCGATCAAGGCCTACGACGGCATTGAAGGCACGGAGGTGGCACTGCGGGAGCGGCCGGATTTGATTCTCTTGGATTTGATGTTGCCGGGGCGCGATGGCTACAGCGTCTTCCGCGAGCTTCGCCGCGATTCGCGCACGGTCAACACCCCGGTGATCATGCTCACCGCGCGGGCGCAGACCGAAGACCGCATCCAAGGTCTGGAGGCTGGGGCCGACGATTACCTGACCAAGCCTTTCAGCCCAAAGGAGCTGATGTTGCGCGTCCAAGCGGTGCTGAAGCGCTTCGACTCGACACCCGGCGCGGTTGATTACAGTTATGGCCCGTTCCGTTTCGATAAGAACGCCATGAAGTTTTATCTGGATAGCGTACCCACTGACCTCACCACGACTGAGTTCAAGCTACTGCTCTTCCTTTGCGAACGCCCCGGCAAGGCGCTGGACCGCAACGAACTGCTGCGCTCCGTATGGGGTTACAGCGACGCCGCCCATAGCCGTACGCTCGATACCCACATGAAGCGGTTGCGAAATAAACTCGGCGAACATGGAACTTGGGTTGAAACGATCCGCGGTATCGGCTATTGCGTGGCGAAATCCGACACATGACGACCCCCTTTGCTATCCTTGCCACCATTTCGACCTTCGTCGTTCTCGTAATCCTTATTTTCCGCGACAGGGACTCTCGCAAACAATCCGCAGCTAAAGTTAATGACTGGAAACTCAGACTCGAACGCGACCTCAAGCAGGCGCGTGATGAGCGCAATAGCCTGCTGGATGCCCTCGGCGATGCCTTCCTGCTCGTCGATTCAGATGCCAATGTCCGCTTTGCCAATGATGCGGCGCGCGCGCTTTTCGGCGCGCGGGAACTGCTCAACCGGCCGGTGCGCGAGGCCTTTCTCGATCCCCGCTTGGCCGACGCGCTGCTGCGTTGCATCGCCACGGGAGAACCCGTCCAATCGCGTGTCGTCTTTCCCCAGCAATCGTCGCCGCTTGGCGACCTCGAAAACCGCGGCTTCAACGCCTGGATTATCGATGCCGCCCTTCTTTCCAACCCACCCGGCGGTGCTCCCACGGCCCGTGTCATCATTCGCGACGTGACTGCCGAACACCAACTCGAACAAGTGCGTAAAGACTTCGTCGCCAACGCGTCGCACGAACTTCGCACGCCGCTAGCGATCATCAACGGTTACTTGGAAAACCTCATCGATGACGACATGATCGACGAACCAGCGATGGCGCGTCGATTCCTCTCGATCATGCGCAAGCACACCGACCGCATCTCGCGCATCGTGGAAGACATGCTGGTGATTTCCCGTCTCGAATCCGGCGAGGTCAATACGCTCAAGATCGAACCCTTCCGTTTCCGTTCGTGCATCCAAGACATTCTCGAGCGCTTGGAATCAGTGATCCGCAACCAATCGGTTGAAATGATCGTCGTCATGCCAGATCCGGGAATGGTCATCCATGGCGATCGCTTCTATTGGACCCAAGTGCTTTTCAATCTGGTCGAAAACGCCATCAAGCAAAACCCTCGCGGTGGTCTGCGCGTTGAGATTGGCTGCAAGCCCGTCGGCGAAAATGCGGAGATCTGGGTGACCGACAACGGCGTCGGTATTCCGAGTGCCGACTTGCCGCACATTTTCCGCCGCTTCTTCCGGGTCGAGAAACACCACTCGCAACAGGAAATCAAGGGTACGGGCTTAGGACTATCGATCGTCAAGCGCGCCATCGAGGCGCACGGCGGCAACATCGGGGTAAGCTCGGTCCCGGGAAGTGAGACGAAATTCCTCATCACGGTGCCGCGGGAGCGGGCGTGATACCCTGCGGGACCAAGTGAGGCAGCGGCAAATCCTGCGCTTTTTCGGAAAATATCCGTGCGGCCGTGGAAAAAATCCGCGTTACTAACGGCGGACACTGGCGTTGAGCCATTTCACCCCACCTGTTTTTTCCATGTCTGCCTCTTCCATTCGAATCCTTGATCAGGAGCACCTCCCCGCCGCAGGGTGCATGGTCGTGCCGGGACGGATCAATTTGATCTTGGCACAAGCTCTGGAAAAACTCTTCGTCGGGCGCAAAGTCACTTGGTTGATCGAAGATTCGGCGCACTACGATGCCAACCTCCGCAGCTATCTGGAGAAGTCGGAATCGGGCGCGATGTTCGCCGCCAGTGATGCCGCGCCTGCCGCAGCCGGCAAACAGCTCAAGCCGTACTTGGACAACAACGGCGTTTTGATTTTTGTCCCCGGCCGGGCCAATCCGTCCAACGCCACCGCCTGCCACATCCCCGCCGTCCATCTCAAAGCGCTTTGCGCCTTCGGGCTGCCGATTCTGCCCGTCGCCATCGATTGCCCGCGTGAATCCTGTCTGACCATCGAGCACAAATCATCGCTGCCTCTAGCGATCATCGCCATCGGCCAAGTGATCGCAGCCGAAATGAGCAGCCTCCCCGCCTACCAGCAGGCCTTGTTGGTCGCCAACGAAGCGGCCTACCGCAGCCGCCCGCTGTTTCATGGTTCGCTGGCGATGGCGCTGCTCGAAGGGCTGAAAAAACACGGTTCCAAAAAGCGCGTCCTCGACGGTTCGGACGACACGGAACTTTCCTTTCACAAAGTCCTCGCCGCGGCGATCACCTTTGCCAATTACCTCAAAAAGGAAACCGACCAACCGCGCGTGGCGATTGTTTTGCCGCCGGGCAAGGCTGGACTCATCGCCAACCTGGCCGTGCTCTTTGCTGGTAAAACCCCGGTGAACCTCAATTTCACCGCGGGCCATGAAGCGATCCAATCCTGCATCCGCCAGGCCGATGTCGATCGCTTCATCACCGCCGACCCCTTTGTCCGCAGAATCCCCGGCTTTCCTTGGCCGCCGAACCGCGACCTCATCCTCATTGAGCGCGTCCTGCCGACCCTGAAAAAGAAGATCATCCCGTGGGTGATCATTGCCAAGATTCTGCCCGCCAACATCCTCGGTCGCTGGCTGGGTCTCAATCGCCGCCGCGGCGATGATGAAGCGATCCTGCTCTTCACCTCCGGCTCCTCCGGCGAGCCAAAAGGCGTCGTCCTCAGCCACCGCAATGTGCTGGCCAACGTCTGCCAATTCGGCACCCGGTTGGAGTTGCCCAAGGACTCATCCATCCTCGGCTGTCTGCCGCTTTTCCACTCATTCGGCAGCACCGCGACACTCTGGTTCCCAGTCATCGAAGGCATCAACCTGGTGACTTATCCAAGTCCGTTAGAAACCAAGCGCCTCGCGGAATTGATCGCCCTGCACCAGGTCAACATCTTTCTCTCGACGCCCACTTTCCTGCGCGGCTTCATGAAGCGCACCGACCCGGCTCAGTTTTCATCGCTCAAGTTGGTCGTCACCGGCGCGGAGAAACTGCCGCAATCGCTCGCCGATGCCTTCGAGCAAAAATTCAGTATCCGTCCCCAAGAAGGCTACGGCCTAACCGAGACGTCGCCCGCGACTAACGTCAATCTGCCAGCACCCGAGCCCAAGCCCCAAGCCATCACCCTGCCCTCCTCGCGCAATGGCTCAGTCGGCCAAATGCTGCCCGGGATGGCCATCAAGATCACCGACCCGGTCACGGATCTGGAGATCCCCCTCGACCGCCAAGGCATCATCTGGCTCAAAGGCCCCAACATCTTCGGTGGCTACCTGGGCGACCGCGAGAAAACCGCCAAGGTTCTCACCTCCGATGGCTGGTTCTGCACCGGCGACGTCGGCCGAGTGGATCAAGACGGTTTCCTCTTTATCGAAGGGCGGATCACACGCTTCTCCAAAATCGCCGGTGAAATGGTCCCTCACGAAACCGTCGAGGCGGCGATCAACAAGGTCCTTGGTCTCGACAATGAAACCGAGCGCCGCATCGCCGTCGTCGGGGTACCCGACGACCATAAAGGCGAATCGATCCTCATGCTTTCCACCCTCACCGGCCCCGGCCTGGAACAGGAATGCATCGGCCTGCGCTACAAATTACTCGACGAGGGACTGCCCCCGCTGTGGTGTCCCAAGCGCATCATTTCGGTCAAGGAGATCCCCGTGCTCGCGTCCGGCAAGCTCGACATCAAAGCCTGTGAAGCCATCGCCCAAAAAAGCCTTTGAAACTTACCGAGTGAACCGCCAAGCAAGCCAACGACTTTCACATAATCTTCCTTTGCGCCCCTTAGCGACCGCCGCGCCATTGCGTTAAACCTCTTCATCCCATCCACCTTTGATTCCCATGCCCAACCGCATCGACTCCACCTTCGCCCGCCTGCGCGAAACCCAGCAAAAAGCCTTTGTCGCCTACGTCGCTGCAGGAGATCCCAACTTTGAGACCTCCCTCGAAATCATCCGCTCCCTCGCCGACGCCGGGGCCGACATCATCGAACTCGGCCTGCCCTTCTCCGATCCTTTGGCCGACGGCATCGTCAATCAAATGGCGGCTGAACGTGCGCTCAAATCAGGCATGACCACCAGCCGCGCGATCGAGCTGATCCGCCGCTTCCGCGAAACGCACCAGACGCCGATCGTGCTCTTCACCTACCTCAATCCCGTCTTCACCTACGGCTTTGAACAGTTCCACCACGACGCCGCCGCTGCTGGGGCCGATGGCATTCTCTTACTCGACCTGCCGCCCGATGAAGCCGCACTGAACAAGGACCTCGCCATCGGTGCCGGCCTCAAGCACATCCGCCTGATCGCTCCGACCACTCCAGCAGAGCGCGTCAAAATCCTCGCGGAATCCTCGGAAGGATTCATCTACCTACTTTCCCGCTCCGGCGTCACCGGCTCCCACGGCGGACCCTCCGCCAACATCCCAGCCCAAGTCGCCTCCATCCGCCAGCACACCGACACCCCGATCTGCGTGGGCTTCGGCATCTCCACCCCCGAGCAAGCCGCCGAAATCGCCAAGTCCGCCGACGGAGTCATCGTTGGCTCCGCCATCGTCAAACAAGTCGAGCTCCACCCCGATTCAGCCGCCCAAGCCGTCCACACCTTCGCCACCCCACTCATCGCCGCCACTAAGGCTTAGATTTTTAATTTTTAATTTTAGATTTTGAATGTCAGATAGGCCACAAGCTACCGTCTCATTCAAAAATCCAACATCCAACATCCAAAATCAATCTCCACCATGCTCCTCCACTTCTTCAAAATGAACGGCGCTGGCAATGACTTCATCATCATTGATAACCGCGACCTCTCCATCGACCTCGACGCCGACACCATCGCCGCGCTTTGCGACCGCAACCGCGGCATCGGTGCCGACGGACTGCTGGCCGTCGAACCCGCCCGCAAGGGTGCCGACTTCCGCTTCCGCTACTACAACGCCGACGGCGGTGAAGCTGAAATGTGCGGCAATGGCGCGCGCTGCTTCGGACGCTTCACCGCTCATCTGGGCGAAATCGTTCTCAAGAAAGTCACCTTCGAAACCATCGCCGGCACCCTCGCTGCCGAGATGGTCGGCGACGATGTGCGCATCGCCATGTCCGTGCCCAAGGATCTGAAACTCGGCATGGATACTAAAGTGCCCGGTCTCGATGCTACGCTCCACTTCGTCAACACCGGCGTCCCGCACGTCGTGGCCTTTGTCGATAGCCCGGAAGCGCTCGACGAATTCGACGTCTTCAACCACGGCGGTGCCATCCGCCACCACGCGGCATTTGCCCCGGCCGGCACCAACGCCAACTTCGCCGCCATCCTCGCGCCCGACCACATTTCCATCCGCACCTTCGAGCGCGGCGTGGAAGATGAGACGCTCGCCTGTGGCACCGGCATGGTCGCTTCCGCCCTCATTCACCACCTCCTCACCGGTGCCGCCAGCCCGATCAAAGTCGACGTCGAAGGCGGTGATACCCTTTCGATCGGCTTCGAAAAAGACGGTGATCAGGGCTTTAAAAACGTCACCCTCACCGGCCCCGCCGATTTCGTCTTCGAAGGCGAAATCGATATCTGATAGGACTTTCCCAAGCCCCGAGTAATCAGGGCGAGTTTTATGACAAACGGCTCATCACTTCGACGCTTCTGGACTTTCACGACCTTGGTCGTGCTGGCCCAGCTATTCGTCGTTCAAGTGATGGCGGCGAGTCCCAAAGTCCACGAGTGCCTCCACCACCACCACGATCACAGCGATCATGGACAAGACAGCGAGTGCGTCGTCACCCTGATGCTTCACGGCGGCTATGCCAGTGTGGCGCCGGACGTCGTGCCGGTGGAGAAAACTGCGGAGTCGCCCCAGTTTTGGGTGACGGTCCCGCAGGCCACCGACACCGTGGCTTCCCACTTGCGCGGTGGGGTTCTCGCGCATGCACCTCCCAGAGGACCGTAAGGTACGGTTCGGATCTTCTGGAATGTGTTTTGATGTGGTTACACGACGCCTTGGCGGCGCTTGTCGCTTAGCCGCTTTGTTTTTTTGCGCCGCCTTTTTTTACCGTGCCTATGAAACCAATTTTCCGTCCCCTCTTCAGGGGACTCTGCCTGATTGTGGCCACCGCGCCGACCGCCCTTGCTGAAGAATCCACCGACGAGGCCAAGCCCGAGATCGCTGAGATGCGACAGCAAATCCAAGACCTCACCCGTCTCGTCAAAGACCTCCAGCAGCAAGTCGCGGCCCGCCCCGCCGCTGCCGAGCCACCTGCCCCCAGCGTCCCAACGACGACCGCGCCCCCCGCGGCCGAACTAACAACCGATCATCAAGCGGCCACCCTACCTACCCCGAAGCGATCGAGTGCGAGCCTTTTCAATCCTGAAATCTCGGCTGCGATCGATGCCATCGGCTCCTATTCCGCCAGCGCCAATAACGCCAACTTCACGGTCCGCGACATCGAGCTAATGGTCCAGAGCAACGTCGACCAACTCGCCCGCGCCTACGTGGTGTTCAATGCCGAAAGTGAATTGGATCCATGGACGAAAACCGACCCGTTCGGCGACGTCTCGCTGGGAGTCGAGGAAGCTGCCATCGAGACTACCGCGCTGCCCTACGGCCTCGCATTGAAAGCCGGACAATTCTTTGCCGATTTTTCGCGCTTGGGGAAAGTCCACAGCCACGAGCTGCCCTTCACCGACCGGCCCGCGTCGCTCGAAGGCATCATCGGCGGAGAAAGCAAAGCGCGCGGAGTCGAGCTGAGCTGGGTGCCACCGCTCGATCACTACGTTCGCCTGACCTTCGGTGCCGTCGATCAAATCGGTGCTGAAACTTCGGCCACGGGCGTTTTCAACACCCTCGACGGGGAAGAAAAGTCCCTGTTTGCGAGAAGCGAGAACCGAGCGCTGAGCGACCTGACTTACTACAGCCGAGCCGCGACGATTTTCGAACTGAGTGACCAAACATCGCTCAATCTCGGCATCGACTACGCCCACGGCCAAGACCAAGGAACACGCCAACTTGCCAGCGCCGACTTCAAACTCACCTGGCTGCCTGACGCGGCAAGCTTTGATCGCTTCGAGGCAGGCGGTGAAGTTCTCCGCGGTAAATCTGACGGCAGCTTCGGGCCGGATGCGTTCTTCGCCGGCCAGCCCGCGGATGGTGAATCAGTTGCTAACGGGGCCTATGTTTATGCGCAATATCGCATCGGCAAAAACTGGGAACCGTGCATCCGCTACGATTGGTTCCGCCCGGAAAGTTGGTCCCAAGCTGACAGCGAGAGCGATGGCGTCGCTGACGGTCTGACCCACACCCGGCAGGCCCAGAGCTCCTTGTCAGCCTACGTGAACTACAACCTCAGCGAGTATAGCCGCCTGCGTTTCGGTGCCAGCCATATCAACGGCGCATCCGGTGCCTTCGACGGTAAGGACGACGATTGGTTAGGCTTCCTGCAATGGAGCATCATCATCGGCGCTCACCAACACTCCTTCCAACCTTGAATCCTATTTCCATGAAAACATTCATCACTGCATTACTTCTGCTAGGCGGCTGGCTCCATGCCGCACCGCTCAACATCGTCGTCACCCTGCCCGACCTCGCCGACATCACCCGTCAAGTCGGCGGCGATCAGGTGGAAATCTTCACCATCGCCAGTGGTCGCGAAGATCCTCACAACGTTCCGCTCAAACCGAGCGCGATCACCAAACTCGCCAAAGCCGTTCTCTTTATCCAGCTCGGCCTCGGCTTGGAATATGCCTACGCCCCGGCGCTGGTGAAGGAATCTCGAAACCTGAAGATCCAGCCGGATGCACCAGGATTCCTCGACCTGAGCGGCGGCGTTAGACCGTTAGACGTGCCGACCAACCTCGATCGCAAGGGTGGCGACGTGCATCCTAACGGCAATTCGCACTACAACATCGACCCGGTCTATGGCCAGATGATCGCACGCGGCATCGCTGTGAAACTCGGCCAAATGCGTCCCGAATCCGCCGCCCTATTCAAGGCGAACGGCGAACGATACGCGGCGATGTTGCAAGGGCGGATCGTCGCATGGAAAGCCAAGCTGGCGGGCAGAAGCATCAAGTTCGTCAGCTATCACCCGGACTTGTCGTACTTCGCGGCGCGCTTCGGCCTGACCCAAGTCGGAACGATCCAGCCGAAACCCGGCATCGAACCCGGCCCGCGCGACATCCAGGCACTCGCTCAAACCATGAAACAACAGGGGGTGAAACTCATCGTCAAAGAGAGTTTCTACAGCGACCGCATCCCCAACCAACTCGCCCAGATGACCGGCGCGAAGGTGGTCAACATCCCGATCCTAGTCAACGGCACGCCCGCCGCGAAGGATTACGTTGCCCTCATTGACACCCTCGTCGACGCCTTTGCGAAATGATCTCGTTAGAAAACGTAGCGCTCGGTTACGGCGGCGTGGCCGTGATCGAGGGCGTCAACCTCGAACTTGCTGCCGATGACTTCCTACTCATCGGCGGCCCTAACGGCGGCGGCAAATCCACGCTGCTGCGCGGTATCGCCGGCCTGCTGGAACCGTTAGCTGGGACGACCAACCGCGGCCGCACGCGCTTCGGTTACGTCCCGCAGCAGGCCAGCATCGAACCCGCCTTGCCGCTCACCGCCATCGAAATGGTCGAGCTCGGCGCCTCCGCCTCCGAGCCTTGGTGGAGAACCCTCATCACTCCGCGCGCCTCGTTCCACCAGCAGGCGCTGCGCGATTGCCAAGCCGAGGATTTTGCCGACAAGCCATTCCACGCCCTATCAGGAGGCCAGCGCCAACGCGTGCTGCTCGCCCGTGCGCTGGCCCCTTCGCCAGACTGCCTCTTGCTCGACGAGCCGACGGCAGGCGTGGACCGCCCGACGCAACACTCCCTCGCCGCTGTGCTCGGTGACTTGCACCGCTTGTCCGCGCGCTCGGTGGTGTTAGTCACCCACGATTTCGCGCCGTTCCGCGACATCGCCCGGCGATTCGTCTGGGTGCAGGACGGCAGACTCCGGGAACTTAGCGCCGGAGATTTCCACGGCCGCCAAGACTCACCCGAACCCACATGCTGATGCCCGACGAATTCCTTTTTACCAAAGCGCTCTGGGCGGCGGTGTTGATCGGTGCTCTGTTACCCATCGTCGGCCGCCACCTCGTTCTGGGGCGGGCCGTATTGTTAGGCCTCGCGATCCCCCAAATCGCCATGGCAGGCATTGCCTTCGTCTTCCTTGCGGCCTCGCTGCACTGGCGCTGGGCGGTAGCACTCGGCGATGAATCGGCCAAGGCACTGGTCGGATCGTTGTTGTTCGGCTTACCCGGACTGTTGCTGATCGCCGCGCCTTGGAAACGCCATTCCCGCATCAGCGAGGCGTGGCTGGCGGTGGTTTACCTCGCCTCCGTCTCCGCGACCAACCTAATGCTAGCCACGGATGCAGTCGGCGAAACCTATCTCGGCGATCTGTTCCATGGACGGCTGCTGTTCATCGGCGAATCCGAATTGAAATTGCTGGGTATCACTCTGGCTGTGGGCTTCGTTTTCCTATTCGCCTTTCGCCGCCGCCTCCTGCTCACCCTCACCGATCCGGACTACGCCACGGTCGCGGGCCTCGCGGTCGGCGGCTGGACCCTAGCAGCGACGGTAGTCAACGGCACGGTCATCGGTATCACCGTGGCGACCGCCGGCCCCCTCGTAGCCTTCGGCTTTTTGGTGCTGCCAGTCCTAACAGCCGCGACATTTGCCAAAAGCCTGCGCAGCAACCTGTGGCTATCGATGGTGGCAGGTATCATTATCTCGCTCGCCGGATTCTGGCTGTCCTACCATTTCGACTTCCCCTTGGGAGATGCCGTGGTCGCTGCGGGTTGCACCGTCCTGTTATTCGCCCGTGCGCTTAAGATCCGGGAGGTTGTGACAAAACATCCTTGAACGAATCGTCGGCTTATCGTGGCACGGCAGACGCCATCAATCTGCTGCTCTACACGTTGGGGTGACGCCGCAGGCGGCGATTGCGTCAAACCGATTGTAAACCGTGCATTTTGCAATGAACCATTGCAAATCGCCACGCCGACCCACGGGCAGGCGATTCAAGAAAGTCCATTCCACAGGGATGATGCCTTGGCCGCAAAATGGCACAACACCTGCAAAGGCATGCTCAACCTTCTAGCACCTCCCCCCACAAATGATTCTCTGCAGCACTTGGAAAAATTGGTCGATCAAAATTCTTCGTTCACTCTGCATCACACCCTTGGCGTGGACTTGCACTCAAATGGACGCGGCGCAGGTGCCTCCCGTAAGGATCATGCCCTTGGGCGACTCGATCACGGCCGGCTGTTGCAGCAGTGCCCCCACCCAAGGCGGATACCGCAACAAACTCTACACTTTGCTCACAGAGGCAGGCTATAACGTGGACTTTGTCGGTACGGAAGCGGACAGTAATAACCTCTCCCTACCGGATCAGGACCACCAAGGCATGAACAGCTACCGGATTGACCAAATTCAATCCGCGCTACCGAACTGGCTGCGGATGACCGAGGACCCCGACGTGGTCCTGCTCAACATAGGCAGCAATGATTTCTGGCAGGGTTACGACCTCGCATCCGTCCAGACGCGTTTGAACAATCTCATCACCGACATTGCCATCCAGCGTCCGTTTGCAAAAATCCTAGTTTCAAATCTCTTCATGCGGACCGACGATGTGAACACGGAAACTCTTCAAGAGTCTTTCAATGCCGCCATTCCGGGTATCGTCAACAATCAGGTCGCACAGGGGCGGCAGGTGTCTTTCGTCGACATGCATGCAGTCTCGCTACCCGGCGATTTAAGCAGCGACGGGGTTCACCCCAATGCGACTGGCTATAATAAAATGGCGGAGGTTTGGTCTCCGGCCATCCAAAAAGTCATCGCGCCCTTGGGCTCGACCGAGCCTCCCGCAATAGTTCGCACCGAACCGCTGGTCGACCGCCAGCACGTCACTGTCAGGTTCAGCAAACCCCTTGCTGATAGCGCCGCCAATCTGGCAAATTTCAGCCTCAACCGGGGATTGATTATCACACAGTCGCTGCTCGATCCTGTCACCAAGCGCAGCATTGTACTGACCACTGGCACCCAAAGCGCCGGGGTCGTCTACACCCTGAGTGTTCAGGGAATATTGGATAATACCACACAGCAGCGACCGATCACCCCCGGGGCTTCGGTGGATTTTTCTCCGGACGTCTTGATCAACCCTAGTTTTGAAGCAGATTTTGCGGGATGGACGATGACGGGTAATCAGACAAGCACCCACGACGCCCCTTATTTCACAACCAACGGTAATGGCTTGGTCGTCTTCAACGGCGGCGATGAACTGCCGAATGGCATACTGTCCCAGACCTTCTCTACCGTGCCAGGAAACCTATACACCCTGAGCTTTGATACGGGGGTACTCGCCTACAATAAGAATCTCCAAGTCATGCAAGTGAGTGTCACGGGCAGCGGCACCCTGCTATCACAGATGATCACGGTTAAGGGCTTGGACGGAGGCATCGTCAATTGGAGCAAACAGAACTACACCTTCATAGCCGATAGCGGTTCGACCACCCTTACCTTTCGAGATCAATCAGCCACGACCCAAGCAATCGATTTGATGCTCGACAACGTGCGCCTCAGCGCCAGCAGCACGCCGCCGATCGCTGCCGCAGAGACCTACGCGACCGATCAGGATCAAACCCTGGCAGTTTCGGCATCCGGTGTTCTTGCCAATGACACAGACCCGGACGGAAACGTGCTGACCGCACGACTCGATGCATCGCCGAGTTATGGCAGCCTCATTTTGAATTCCAACGGTAGCTTCATCTACACGCCATTGGCCGGCTTTATAGGAGCGGACTTGTTCACTTATCACGCCAGCGATGGCACACTGAATTCCAATATTGTAACAGTACACCTCACCGTGAAAGCGAAGCCCTCCTCCCTCTTGGCCAACAGCAGCTTCGAGTCGAGCTACACGGACTGGGCTGCCACGGGCAGTCAAAAAGTGGTAACGTATGCGCCATACCTGGCCTCGGATGGTAGTTCACTCGTTGTCTTCAACGGTGACGATCAGCTGCCAGACGCAGTGCTTGCCCAAACCTTTGACACGGTCGTGGGACAAACTTACTCCCTTAGCTGTGATGTCGGGGTGATCGCCTACAATAAGAATCAACAAAAGTTGGGAATCACCGTGACTGGCACGGGCGGCCTGCTATCGGAAACCGTCGCCCTCAACGGATTGGGTGGTGGAGCCATCCGCTGGCAGACAAAGATTTTCACCTTCGTGGCGGATAACACCACGACCACTTTGACTTTTCGCGATCAATCCACGACGACGCTGGGCTTAGACCTACTGCTCGACAACGTACGGATGATAAAAATTCCTCCCTATGTGCTTCCCCCCGACCCTCTCCTCGCACAACCCCTAAAAATACCATCTTGGGTCATGACTCCTGATGCGGTAAAACTCCAATTAATTACGACCCAGGTAGGAACTTACGTGCTAGAGCGCTCGGAAGACCTGATCAGCTGGCAATACGTCAGCGAAATCAAAGTAACAGCAATCGGACCGATCGAGTTGCTCGACAACCAAAACTCACAGAGCGCGAGAATATCCAAGCGCAAGATGTTTTACCGGGTTGCTCTCAATACGGGCGACTGAGCCACGAGCCAAAGCCAGAACTTCCCAGGGGGCATGGGTAAAATTCACCTAAACCAACGGTAGACGCACGGGAAAGATTCCGCTTCAATCCCACTCAGTAACAGTTATGGAAATGCTCAATCACCTTTTGGAAAACAATCGCGCTTGGGCAAACTCAATGAGCGCGAGCAATCCGGATTTCTTCCGGAAGTTGGCCAGCCAGCAAAATCCCGAGTATTTGTGGATCGGCTGCTCCGACAGCCGCGTGCCCGCCAACCAAATCACCGGACTGGCACCGGGAGAGGTTTTCGTCCACCGGAATGTCGCCAACATCGTGGCCGAGACGGACTTCAATGTGCTCGCGGTTCTGCAATATGCGGTGGATGTCCTCAAGATTCGCCACATCATCATCTGCGGCCACTACGGCTGTGGCGGGGTGAAAGCCGCGCTGGATAACTTCCGCCATGGAATGATCGACAACTGGCTGGCGGGCATCCGCTCACTCAGCCGGATGCACCGCAAGGAACTCGACGCGCTGGAGCCCGCAGCCGCGGTGGATCGCCTGTGCGAACTTAACGTGCTCGCGCAAGCACGCCACGTCGCCCACACCACCATCCTTGCGGACGCGTGGGAACGTGGCCAAAAAATCTCAATCCACAGCTGGATCTACCGCTTGGACAACGGCATCATCACTCCGCTGCGATCACCGATCGATGCACCTCTCGATTTCTTCGCTCCGATGGGTGACGACGGGGCGGTGGACGAATTGTTGGATTCCAATTGAATTCTTCAAATTTTGGTGCATGTTGATTGCGTCACAAGTGACGGGGGCGTTCTGGTTTCGACGGGATGTTTGACGCGCTGGTTGCACGTAGAGGTTGATCGGTTGGCCTCTTAAAAAAGCCGCTCAAAAAAAATAAATGCAGACTCTAACGAGCTC
>Ga0194063_10000661_pt1 | contig 24434 bp, 15 predicted proteins | sample SepL3720m_MetaG_FD_155459 | JGI IMG/M metagenome (GOLD analysis project Ga0194063, IMG submission 155459) | Anoxic zone freshwater microbial communities from boreal shield lake in IISD Experimental Lakes Area, Ontario, Canada - Sep2016-L373-20m | ecosystem: Environmental > Aquatic > Freshwater...
TCTGCGCAGTTCTTTGTGGGTCTTGGGGGTGAGGTGGACAACGAAAGCCATAGGAAGGATTGGAGGATACTTCCATTGTATAGATTCGGAATTATTAAGTCAAACTAGTATAAGTGCCAAACTCATCAGAATTAATCTCCGGGTTCGAATATGTTTCTTGCATTATTACATCCAAGTAAGGATCAAATACGTCATACAATAAACCTGGATATTGAAGCATATCTTGATCATCAACAATGCCATCGTAGTTACTATCAACCTTAGCGTACGGATCAAGAGAATCAGCATCGGCAACATATTCCCAATAACCCGTTTTTTCGTGTGATTGTCGAAGAATGTACGCATAACTCACCCCCTCATTCATCGACCGTATCTCATCCAATTTCTTCACCACCTTCGCATACTCCGGCTTCTTGATATCTTCGATAGTATGAAGCTGATCCAAATCTTTGGTATCAAACTGCATGGCCCCTGTAGCCACGATGGACATGGCGCGTTCGCGAGTCCGCTGGAGATTGAGATTGTACGTACTCCAGTAGATTCCATAGGTCACAGCCAGTGCAACCACGGCACTAATCCCGAGGAAAACGAAAATCCCTCTCGAGTGGAGCAGATTGAAAATCTCTAGGATAAGCGACCGATTGAGTGCAGCAAAGCGAATGAAAGCAAGAAGAAGGAATATTCCGAAGAAACACAGGAGATAGTTGAATGACTGTCTCGTGAGATTAGAGGTTTCCTGTACATCAATATCAACATAGAAAACTGCCACAAGCTTCGCCTCAGAATCATAGATTGGGGCTGATGCATCAAAATACTTCCCCCATTCATCTTCCACATAAAAAACGGACGGTTGTTTGAGGACTTCTTCGATATTTGGATCTTCATGCGGATATTTCTGGCCGGGAATAATCAATTGTTCGGATTCTTCAATTTTGCCATCTCCATTGAGATCCTTGCTATCCAATTCCGCGCTGGCAACCACTTCCCAGGAAGGACTCACCAACCCAGTTGGTCGATGAATATAAACGTATTTAATATTCTCATTCTTCGATTTTATAAGAAGTAGTTGATCGAGAATTTTACGATATTCAGGCTTCTTCATGTCTTCTGCCGTACGTAGTTGATCAAGATCTCTGGCATCGAATTGCATCGCTCCGGTAATAGCGATCGACATCGCCCGCTCCCTTGTCCTCTGCAAATTCAAATTGTAATTCTGCCGATAGAGCGCGTAGGTCACCACCACGCTCGCCACTGCGAAGAGCCCAAACGCGGCGAGACTCTTGCGGCTCACGAAGAACTCCCGCAGAGAAGAGAGAATGCGCGTGTGGAGCGGGACCGGAATCTTGGGGATCACCGGATGCTCGGGATCGATCTCATCGGCGATGGGGGGAGCGTTATCGGCGCGCAAGGCACTCTTCCAGAGCGTCTCGAAGATATCGTGCTCCGTCGTGGCCAGCTCCGGGTAGCGGATGATGCAGGCGCGGTCGGAGGTGTGGTGGAAGCAGGCGATCGCCGAGGGCGTGATGAGCTTCTCGAACGCGAACGGGAGATCGCCCTCGGGGAGCAGGATGGTCTTGCGGTACTCGAAGGCGTCGCGCGAGCGGAAGCGGCGACCTTCCGACGTATTCTCGGCGAGGATCCGTGAGAAGATGCCGCGCCTGCGGCGGTCGCGGAAGTACTGCACACGGAAATCACGCAGGGGATCATCCTCTTCGCGGCAGGTCACCGGCAGGTAGTGGAGGAATTCGCGGGCATCGGCGGTGAGGAGCTTCTCGTATGCCTTCATGAGGCCTTCCTTGCCCTCGAAGAACTCGATCTCGGGGCGGTTGCTCTCCCTGCGGACCGTCGCCACGAAGGATTCGAAATCCCGCGTGCGGCTCTGCATGGCATCGATCGTCCGCTTCATGTCCTCCTGCATCCACCGCAGTACCGCATCCAGCGAGGCGAGGGTGACCTTGGGGGCAGCGTTCACGATTTCTTTGGTGATGATCCTCCGGCTCATCAGCTTCTTCACCGCCTGATCCAGCACACCCGTGGATTTGCCGGTCTTGGACCCCAGTTCCCGGAGCGTCATCGCCTCGCCCTCGAGGAGGTTTTTGATAATCAAGAGCTCGGTAGCCGAGAATCCGGCGTCGACGAGATACGTCTCGATGCTGATCGGGAGGACGGCCATAGCCGTGTACTCTACTACAATTTTCTCTGTTGCAAAGCACGTTGTCGTACACCCGGCGTACACCCTGGGAGCGTTCAGCGGACAGCGATCAGCGGACAGCTTTCGGAAAAGAGGCTGATGGACTGAAGAGACCAAGGAAGCTCTGAAAAAATGTCATGGTTCGACGCGGCTCACCATGACATGCTCGAGAATTTTCAGAAGTTCCTGAAGAAAACGAGAAACGAACAACTAGCGAACTAATAACCAAAAACTCATCGTTCATTCCCCCCGCCCCCCCTTTCGCCCGAACATCTCCACCGTCTCCTTCGCGATCAGCCCTTCTGCAAAGAGCCTCTTCGCGTCCTTCTCGAATGTCTGCATCCCCTGCTCCATACCGGTCTGCAGGAACGTCTGCAGCTCCTGGGAGCGGTCCTCGCGGATGATATTGGCGACGGCAGGCGTATTCATCATAATCTCGCGCACCGCGATGCGGCCAGACGGCATGCGCGGCACCAGGACCTGAGCGATGATCGCCGTGAGCGTGAGAGAGAGCTGGGTGCGAATCTGGCCCTGCTGGTGCGGCGGGAAGACATCCACGATGCGATCGATGGTCTGGACAGTATTGGGCGTGTGCAGGGTGGCGAGGATGAGGTGGCCGGTCTCTGCGAGCGTGAGGGCTGCGGCGATGGTCTCCAGATCGCGCATCTCGCCGACCATCACGATATTGGGGTCCTGACGGAGCACGCGCTTGAGGGCTTCCGGGAAGGAGAGGAAATCCTCGCCAAACTGGCGTTGACGGATGACGGAGCGACCGAAAGGAAAGAGAAATTCGATGGGATCTTCCAAGGTAACGATACTCTGCGCCTGTGTCTCGTTGATATGACGGAGCATCGCAGCGAGAGTCGTAGATTTGCCATGACCAGTGGGACCCGTGACGAGGATGAGCCCGCTCTGACGGTTGAAGAGGTGCTCAGCGATGTCTGTGATCCCCAGCTCCTCTAGGGACGGAATCTGCTCGGGGATCAGACGGGCTACCATTCCCACATTGCCCCGCTCGTAGTGCCCGTTCACACGGAAACGCACGCCATCTTTGGCAGCGTAGGAAATATCGATCTCCCGTTCTTTTTCAAACCGCTCCCACGCCTCCTTCCGGAGAATCTGTTGCATGAAGGACTGCGCGGTCGCCGCGGTGATGATGTCCTTCCCGAGAGGGCTCAGAACGCCATCGATGCGCACGAGAACCGGCTGACCGACGACGATATGCACATCAGAAGCCTTACGCTTCACAGCTTCGCCGAAGATAGATTCGGGGGTGAGGGGCATGTGTTTCCTGATATTGTAGCACAGAACTGATGTTTTTTACAGCCGGCAATTTTGCTGCATTCATTGAATGCACATTACTCACCAAAGGATACATTCAATTCTGTGATAAAGCGGCCTCGAAAGGCTGTCGCAGTAACGAGTGCTGACTGTTTTGCATTATGGATTTCAGCTTCCGTTAGGCTTCCTTTCGGAATGCGTACGAGGATCGTTTGCAAGTAATCCTTGGAGGGATGCATGTCGTTGTAATGCTGCGCCGTGAGGAAAATGTCATTCAGTTGCCAAGGAAGTTTCTTGCTATCTGTAGCGATGATCGTCACATTCATTGTGAAATTATTGACGGGTGCGATATTGATGCCACGTTCTTCAAGTTCACGTATTCTGGCAGCATATATTTGCTTTTCCGATGGCGGATTGGGGATAATTGGTTGTGCGCAGCCAAATAATGACGACAGGAGGAAGAGGTGCCACGTTCTTCTTGTCATAGTAACAGCAGAAAAAATATTCTTCCGAGAGAAATCAGTCGGTGCACAATGAGTACTTAGCCGATCTATGCTCATTCTACTACTGTAGTCTCATATTTACATCTGTCAATCATCGTTTTCCGGTAAGCGATCACTGCCCATGAACAATGTTTCATTGGTGATCCTCAAGAAAAACCGTCCCCAGCTGAGAACGGTTCTTCGATCATTAAAACCCTAAAATAGTGTTGGCTTTGCACTCTTCGTGATCGTTTCGGTGATGATGAATTCTTGGGGGTTGAGCTCAAACTCCGTCTCTGCTGTGACAGAGTACGAGACCCACGATGATAGACCTTTGAATGTGTAATATGTGCCGAGGGCAGCCGTGTTGGGAAGGTAAGCCTTCGTAGAATATCCAAAAAAATTGGTGATAGTCAGACTCACAAGACCACGCTTGGCTCCGGTCGCGTATTTGCATTCGATTGCGCCTGCTTTGGGAGTGAGGAACAGTGTCATTGCCGTGCGTGGCGTAATGGTTATCGACACATTCTTGGAGCCGAGTTCGGTACCTAATACATCATCCTTGATAACGATTTTTCCTTGTAGCGTGAAAGCCGTTGATGGTGTCGCTGAAAGACTGGCAATGTTTTGCGCAATCCATTTTTTGTTGTTGGGAAGGCTCATACTGCCGTTAACTGTGGAAATAATGAGTTCCGCATGCTGACCTTTGCAGAGAGACGGTACGTTGCCACGGAATCTGGCCACCTTGGATGAGAGTGACTCGCCTTCGATAGTGGCATTGCTCATATCTACTGAACATGATGAGCTGCTGGACGATGTGCTGCTGGATTCGCTCGAGGAACTGTCGCTCGAGGAACTTGAAACAGCACTGGATGTGCTCCAAGACGAACTATCGGAACTGCTGGACACGCTCGTACTGGATGCATTACTCGAGTATGAGTATGAGGAACTGCTCGAATTGTTGGACGATAAGTTTGCATACTGTGCGTAACTGGGATTGATGCTGACGAGAGCAGGCGCCAAGGCCAAGGTAATGATGAGAGCAGTAATAAATACTAATGGTTTACGCATAACGGAACTAGAAGAATGAATTAAAGAAGTAATTTCAGCGACAATATGATTAGTAAACGTAACTTTGGCGGCATTTTAAGTACTTGATTCACTCTGTCAATAACAAAAAGGAGGTAAAAACTTTCTGTTATTGCTCATCATTTCTAAGTCCTGCCCCACGACTTGTCCGCCATAGCTCTGAAAACAAAGGTGGAAGCCCCGAGGTCATCGTGGAGCCTTCCAAATCTCTCATACCTCCGTCACTCCCCGCGCTTCCGACACATCTGGCTCACGATCTTCCCCATCTTCTCCATCGAGGCTTCGTCGAGCTCGCGCTCCACCGCTTCGTCAATCCACAGGCTCATAATCTCGAGTTCCTGATCTACAGAAAGTCCGCCCGGAATCTGGGCCACGAGCTCACGGCGATCCGCGATCAGACGCACCATCTGCCGGTCGAGCTTCTCCAATGCCGCCAAAATGTCATCAACCATCATCACGACTCGGCATCTTTACTGTTCCCACAGATATTGCAATTGACAGATAGTGAGGATTGAGAGGAAACAGAGGTTAGAGATGCTTGAAAGGAAAGGTATGAGACGATGGAAAGAGGATCGAGACGCCAGATAGGATTTTTTTAGCTAAACCTATCAGGCTTCTATAACCTATTCCAAGCTTCTCCAGCCTCATCAATCCCCCTACAATCCCCGCCATGGACAAGCCTCAGGCTGCGGAACGCATCGGCAAGCTCAAGGAAGAAATCTTCCGCCTCAATCGTGTGTACTTCATCGAGAATAATACTGAGGTTTCGGAAGATGTCCGTGATGCTCTCAAGCAAGAACTGAAAATCCTCGAACAGGAATATCCCGATCTCATCACGCCCGATTCGCCCACGCAGCGCGTCGGATCGCCACTGGATGGAAGACTGCCCAAAGTCCGGCACCTTTCCATCAAGCAATCGCTCACCGATGCCTTCTCGCGAGCGGAAATCGATGACTGGATCGACCAGATGCGACGGGCTCTCGGGGAAGAGAAGAAGCTCTTCAGCTGCATCGTGGAGCTCAAGATCGACGGGCTCAATATCTCCCTCGTCTACGAACGGAAGGAAGGATCCCAAACCTATGCACTCCTGCGCGCCCTCACCCGTGGAGACGGCACCGAAGGGGAAGATGTGACGCATACTGTCCGGACGATTGAAGCGCTACCACTGCAATTCACTATAACGGAAACGAAGCATCTTCCACGCTTCCTGGAAATAGGCGGAGAGGTGTACATGACCAAGGCTGCGCTCGCAAAGATCAACAAGGATCTCCCGGACAGCGAGCGCTTCGCCAATCCCCGCAATGCCGCCGCAGGATCAGTCCGGCAATTGGACCCCGCCGTCGCCGCCTCGCGAGAGCTGCGCCTCTTCTGCTACGCGCTGGACGGAGCGGATGTGCTGGGGATAGAAACACAGAAAGAGCTCATGGAATTTCTGCAGCGTGCGGACTTCCCAGTACATCCGGATTTCCGATTGTGCGAAACGCCTGAAGATATCGAAATGATCTTCGGCCAGTGGGGCAAGGAACGCGAAGCACTTCCCTTCGACATCGATGGCGTCGTCATCAAGGTGAATGATCGCCGTCTCCAGCGCGACCTCGGCTCCACGGCCAAGGCTCCGCGCTGGGCTCGCGCTTGGAAGTTCCCTGCAGAGGAGAAGCCCGCTCAGGTATTGGAAATCCAGCTGCAGGTGGGACGGACCGGAGCCATCACCCCCGTCGCACACCTCACGCCAACTTTGCTCGCGGGATCAACGGTCTCGCGGGCAACTCTTCACAATGCCGATGAAATCGCGCGCCTCGATGTGCGCATCGGCGACACCGTGATTGTCCGCAAAGCCGGTGACGTTATTCCCGAGGTCATCGATGTATTGAAGAATCTGCGCCCAAAGGCCTCCAAGCCCTTCCTCTTCCCCACCCACTGCCCCAGCTGCGGATTCGCTTTGGAACGGCCAGAAGGGGAAGTGGTCCACCGCTGTGCAAACCCGAACTGCGCCGCAATGCGCCAGGAGCGGATCGAGCACTTCGCCTCGCGCCATGCGATGAATATCGAGGGACTGGGAAAGGAAACGGTGGAGCTCCTGCTCGAAGAAAAATTGATTACCGATCCGGGGGATCTCTTCTTCCTCACCTTCGAGGATCTCACGGGTCTGCCGTCGTTTAAAGAGAAGAAAATCGGGAACCTCCTGGAGGCGATCGCGGATGCCAAAGTCATCCCGCTCGAACGCTTCCTCTTCGCCCTCGGCATCCGCCACATCGGACGGGAGACTGCAGAAATCCTCGCGCGCCGACTCCCGTGGAAAACACAGGAACGGACGATCGAACGCAGTGATCCCATCGGACCCCAGACATCGCTCTTCGATGCCGGTGCGAAGCAGAAGATCACGGTCCACGCCGTAGCGATGGACGATCTGGAGACGACACTGCGCACTGCGACGCTGGAGGAGCTCTCTGCAATCGATGGCGTCGGCCCGGTGGTGGCATCGGCTGTGGTGGAGTGGATCGCCGAAGAAGGAAGCCGCGCACTGCTCGAAAAATTCGGCGAGGCCGGCATGGTGGCACTGCGGCCGGAGGGAAGTACGGCTCCGCAGATCTTCGCCGGCAAGACCTTCGTCCTCACGGGAACGCTCCCCACCATGAGTCGGGAGGAAGCCAAATCCTTCATCAAAGAGCGCGGCGGAACGGTGAGCGGGTCGGTGAGCAAGAAGACGGACTACCTCGTGGCGGGGGCTGAGGCGGGGAGTAAACTGAAGGAGGCCGAGAAGCTGGGGGTGAAGGTGATCAGAGAGGAGGAATTGCAGAAGATGGGAACGTAATGCGTATTGATACCAATTTGCAATGGAGACATTCTCCATTCCTCGGAGCAAACAAGGGTGCTATGAATACCGCGAAGCGTTTACTCAAGCCAAGAAATACCTTTGATGACACCGGACGTATTTAGAATGTTTAAAACGCGAAGTGGTATGAGTGTTTTTTACGTCGTGTGTGCAATCCGGAAAAGTTCTGTTGCACTTGCCGCAAGGCATTGTGCGATATCTTGACTTGCAATAAAATAATGTTAGTATTCTTACATATCATTCATAAGTTTTCTTACATTCTCCTTCTCTGGAATATGTCAGAAAGAACTGAAAATGAGGGGCTCGACACAGAAGTTCATGGAACTGCACCCCGAGCTGCACGACCATTGGATCGACGGTCATTTCTTGCTACAAGTACCGCAGCTCTTGCATTGATAATGGGAGATGAAATTCGGGGAGGAGAGCCCCGACAAGTGGCGATGAAATCAGGTGTCCATAGTCCTATACAACCACAGCCGCAGCGGGATAACTTGGATTCATTATTAGGAACAACGAGCGATCCACAGCAGACTCTCGATGCGACATCGGCGAAGCTTATCGAAAGCATCAACAGTGAAAAATTAGGAGCGCTGCTTTCGCACCATCCCATCCTTGCCGACGTGATGGTCGATCGCATTATGGACAAAAAGAATGGCCTTACTCCCCGCCAGAGACAGGCAGGACTTGCCGCTGTCCACACTTGGGCCTGCAGCCAGAAAGTTCCTCCACAAGGTCTCCTCAGTGGTGAGTTGCTCCAAAAAATCCATACAGCATTTGCATCTGTACATGGCCTTCCTCCCGGCAATGCGACCTCAGCATTGTCAGCCGTAGGTTTACTGCAGAACTCCCGATCAGTGTTCGCGAACTCTACACAGCCTACAGGACAGAAATTCATCAAAGGATACGCAGGCGCTCTCGGCTCCGCATCTCCAGAAACGCGTAAGAACACGGCAGCCAGTATCACACCTGCAGCCCAGAGATTACTCAAGGACCATGCTTCTTCGCTTAATCCTGAACTGGAAAAAAAGACAAGCGTCAATACGATGGATTTACTTAGGCAGGGTCGTTTGTATCCGGTTTTAGACAGAATGAGTAAGACCAACGGCCAGGGGAATGCCGTACTTCAGCAAACCCAAAACCTCGCAACCCAAACGTTGGGCCATCTCACATCCTTCAGTGCCAGCGGACTTCAGAAGGATAGAGAGCAGTGGTCAGCAGTATCGAAAATGCCTGGTTGCACTGAATTCATCAGCAATCTTGTCGCAGACCTGATCCCCCAACTGGAGCAGATTGCAGCAAGCACAGATACGGAGCAGAAATTCCTCACAACACATGCGAAATCCGAAGAAGTTGCGGCATCTGCACAGCAGATTACACAGGTGATGATGCAAAACTGGGAACTTCTCGAAAACGGGGACCTCAAAGTCGATCTTCTTCCCGCCTTCCAGACAGGCAAACCCGTCCTGGGAGGCCCGGATAATGTGAAGCCTCTAGAAGGAAAAATTATCGCCCCGGGAGGCCCATGGATTATCGGGGTGGAATTCCCCGCTCCGACGGAATTGATAGGTCATGTCCAAAAGGGAGGAGGGTACACACAGACAACGTCTTTTTCGAAATCTCCTGAAGGCTTAAAGTTCGGAGACGCCTATGCCAGGCTTGGAGGAGGCATCATCCAAGGTTTCCAAGGGCCAAAAGGTGTGATAAATTTGGGAATCGATGGAGCATGGGACAAGGCTTACCGCCAAAAAGGTATCGGCGACGGAAATGCTGCTATCACAGCCTATCAGCACGGCTTCCCTCTCAACGGGAGCAGTATCCATCAGGGGTTAGGGGCTCCGGATACTGGAATGGTAGGCCGCAACGGGAGGAGTGTTCGAACGACTCCTGTCAGCTCCGTCAATGCCTCTCCTCAAAAAGATGCCATCCCCTCCGGCGAACCATGGCTGCCTCACGAGGGAACATTCTCCATTACCGGGACACTTACTCCCACGCCAGCGATGACGACGCTGCGATGCGAAATCACGGATATCACGCCCAGACCGGCCACTCTGCCTCCTCCGCTCACTCTCCGGTTCCTCACAGGTATTCCGCCGAACAGTACCGGGCTCTTCATCCCCGGACAGGGGCCCAATCAACCCGCCCCTCAGCACAACGGTCCGAACCAACCAGTCGTTGCTGTTGCAATGGCCGGTCCCAACAAACCTGCCGCCCCAGCGAACAACCTGGTCGTACTCTGCGATGCAACAGGTACCGTGACCGTCAATGGAATGTCCGTCGTCCTGCACTCCACGCAAAAAAAGGACAAATTCGCCCGGAAAACCACGACATTTGCGAGTACGAAGTAAACACCACATGATCCCCAGAAATCGCGGGTCTCGGTACGACAAATGATGCGCTACACTGTTCCACGATGCAGTGGCTTCGAAAATCAACGATTATACTTATCGCAGTCAGCGGCCTCATCGGAGGAGCTGGATTAGTCTTCGTATTCCTCACCAGCCCCGGCAACCCCACACTCTCCACCGACATCCTCATCTACGGCTCCAGCCTCGGAGGAACGAGTGCTGCCATCACCGCTGCGGAAAATGGTTCCTCAATCATCCTGGCAACGGATTCCTCCATGATCGGCGGACAGGCCGTGGAAGCCGGAATGAGCGCTTTCGATGACAGTAATACCGATTGGCAGAACTTTGGTCTCTACGGCGATTTGCAGGCATTCCTCCAGAAGAAATATGGCACCGTAAGCGGTTCTCACTTCGGACTCGGGTCATCAAAAAATGGAACGGTATCCACGCTTCCTTCTGACATCGAAGAATTCTTCCTCGCCCGTATCCACAGCAATCCTCTCATCACGCTCCTCACCGAAAACGAACTGGTGGCCGTGCACAAAAATTGGCTCGGAAAGTTTGTGAGTGCAACACTCCGCGAAAAGAAAAGTGGCATGACGAAAACCATTGCCTTCCGCTACATGGTGGATGGGACGGAGACAGGAAAAGTGCTCAAGAAAGCCGGAGTAGAGACCGCCGTAGGCTTCGATACACAGGAAGACACGAAGGAACCGAGTGCTCTCCCGAGGCAGGTGCGCGACTGCCTCGTGGACGGATGCACCATCGATGGCAAAGTCATCACGGGTCTGAGTAACCGTGTGCAGGCCGTCTCAGCGCCCTTCGCAATGCTCGATAAAGGATACCCGGGCACGTTCTATCCAGTAAGCAAAGCTCTTGCAGATTGTTGGCTCCCCTCTGCCAAAAAGTCTTTTATACGGGGTGCAGAAACCTTCGAGGCAAATCGGGCAGGATGCACCGCAACAATACTCATTGCTCCGGACTTCGACGATATCTACGACGTATTCTTCATCAACCAAGGAAAGAACTCCTTCCAGACTTCTCTCTCCACCGAACTCTGGGGTTCATCCCCCATCAATACCGATATCCTCACATCAGCAACAGAGAACTTTGTGAAAATGGGAACCTTCGCATTCACTCGTTCCTCGCCTACAAGGATCACTCTCACATCCCTCACACCCTCTTCAGCCATAGAAGGCGTAATCCTTGTGGCGAAGAATATTCATGAACCTCCCGTCATCATTTCCAACCCTCAGGAGAAGACCCTCTCGTATGCGCGGAGCGGACTGAAGTATGTGCAAGCGACGATCACCATCACCACGCGTGCCCCGCTCACGACGGACACCGTGCGATTCTCTGTGGATGGATCGCAAGTGGAAGCGAAGATGACAGGGCTCTCCACGTATAGCGCTGAATCGATTCCCTTAGACCTAAACGGCAGCATGATCTTCCAGAACATTCTCCCGTCGCTCCTATCCTCCGTCCTCCTCACGCCCTCTGCTGCAGCCTCTCCGAGCGCACTCTCCTTCGAGGGAGATTCTCCCGAGACGATGATCCCCGTCGAAGAAGCGAAGGCTGCCAGTATCTTCTCCTCCGTCTCTCGTCCGGTGAAGGAATGGACCTTCACCTCCACAGAAAGCGGTACTCATCTATTCGCGATGGATGGCCTAGAAAATCTCTGGTTCGGATTCGAGCTTTTCGATGTCACCAACAACGCACCGATCAAGACAACCATGCAAATCCTCCACAATGTTTCCCGTAATCCCCTTCCACTCTTCGTCGCTCCGCTCCAATCAGACACAATCTACCGCGTGCGCATGGGGCTCACTGCGCAGGACCCATGGATTCCCTTCCGATGGACGACCACACCCCTCCAGAAGAGCAATCTTCTTTGGAGAGGTCGCTCTGAGCCACGCACGCTCAGCGCTCCCGACTTCGCCGGCATCTACGATCTCTGGCTGCGAGCACCCAAAGAATCGACGGTATCGCTCACGAGTGAACGAGGAACACTGAAAGAAGATCTCGCGGCATTCTCTATGCCCACAAGTGCGAATGAACAGAATTTTCAATACGCCGGAAAAGTGTATCTGGATGCCCTCACCAAGCTCACGGCCTCAGCGCCGGCAGTGGAGATGCTCGCGATCCCCAATCTGTCGGTGCCGACCTGGACATTCCCCGTGAGATCAGACGAAGCGAAAGCAGATATGCGGATAAAAGAGCTCCCCCCGGGCCTGTTTAGGGCAGTGGTATCCGGAGGAGAATTCGCTGCGCTCTCCGCTCTCACCCTGACCCCGGATGGCGCTGATAGCGCAGAATCGCTGCCGCTTTCTGTCGCTTGGAATTCCGCTGTCACGAGCCACTCCTTTGCGCAGAAAGGTGGCACCCTCACCGTACGGCTTCCCACAACGAAGCTCACCGCGTCTGGTACGATCACCTTCTACGAGGATATTCCCCCGCTCACCTCGTCCTGGTCCTTCTCGATGAATGCGCATCCCCTCATGGGAACGGGAACATCTCTGCACGTCCCCCTGTTTCAATTTCGCAATATCGTGTCGGGGGAACATCTCTTGGAGTCTTCGGTCCTGCGGCTGCTCCCGAGACTGCCGGTCGCGAATGATTCCCAGGGAATCGCTCTCATCGTGAACCCCAGCAATGATCTGGCTCCCGTCATGCCCGATGATCTGGACACGGATGCTCTGCAGAAACGCGCGGAAGATCTCTCCCTCTCCTACGCCTACTGGATGCAGAACGATTACCGCGGAGATGCGAGGGGGCTGGGGTGTGACCCGTCTGCCTTCACCTGCACCACAGCACGGGCGCAGAAGGTCATCGGCCTCTTCTCCGATCCGCTCTCACTCTTCCCTCCCGCTCTGTATATCCGCGAAGGCCGACGATTGCCGTCTGTATCTCCGATGACGGAGAATGATCTGCGCATACCACTCCTCGCCTGTACGGATCCCGCCTGCGCAAAAGATGCATGCTCTCCGGTCCCTGGAAGAGCAGATGTCTGCTCCTCACACGCAACACCCGTGTTTCCCGAAGACGGGCTCCTGCCGGTGCAGTACCTCATGGATATCCATACATTCTTCGACCCACTGGAGTACTTCCTCGACTGGAAGCCCTTTCTCAAATCCATGACCGACCTGAGCCTCCTCGACGGCACGACTCTTCTTTCCACTGATCGCATCCTCACTTCGCGACCATCACAGATTCGCCTGGGAGCCCTTCTGCCGAAAAACGGAAATACGCTGTACGCCGCCTCTCTGAATATCGGCGCGACGCAGATCGCGAATAGCGCACTGCGCATCCACTCCAATGAGCTCGCTATCGGACAATCCGTCGGCGCGCTCCTGAGCTATTGCCTGCAACAGCAATCGGATCCACAGCATCTCTCACCATCCGCTGTGCAGGCTTTTCGCGCATTCCTGATCCATAAGGAATTCCCCATCTTCCCGATCACCGGCACTGCCAGTGATCCCCTCCTCGCGAAAGGAGTGCAATACCTGCTCCTGCATCGTGATCTTTCCCCCAGTATGCAGATCCCCTACCGTTCGGCAAAATCGATCGTCTCTCGCTATTCTGTTGCTCCCGACAAATCCCTCGATGCCCATGATCTGCTGATGGTGAAAAAATATTTCGGCTATTCGGCATCGCAGGGAGAGAAAATCACCTTCCGCCAAGTGGTGCTATGGCTCACAGGATCCGTTGCTCAGCGAGAACAGGATGAATCTGCAGCGCAGCGTACGACTCGTGTGAACCTCCTCAAGCGCCTCAGTACCCTTCCACCATCATTCGCAATACTCGATCGAGAAATCACCAAAGGGGATTTGTATCGGGCGATTTCCGTTAAGATTGGTCAATCAGGGTCATGATAAGAAATCTTACAACATCATGAACATTCGGCCATTCCTTCAATCAGAGTAAACCGGAGCTTTTCCTTGTGTCCTCTCCTCCCGCAGGGGGAGAGAGCCTGCCCTGAGCTTGCCGAAGGGGTAGGGTGAGGGGTGCAACGGCGAAGCTTCTATAACTATTTGAATTTCATATGACACCCTTCAACTGGAAAGAATGACTCTTGTGAAAATATCTACATTCTGATGGTTGCTGCAGATCCGTAATCGCCTCCTACTACCTCACCCCTAGCCCCTCTCCTGCTGCGGTAGGCGAGGGGAACTGTTTTGTTGGTTTTTTTCTTTTGTACAAACAGACAATACCGCTCTGTAAATGATTGCGAAAAAGGCTTGTATAAGGTAAAATAAGAGGATTTCTCACACTCACATCTCTCCCCGATGCGCTTTGCCCTCGTCGCACCGTATTACGAGAAAGACCGGACAGCATCCGAGGCCCATGCGCTGGGCGCGTATGCCCATCATCTCCTCTCCCATTTTCCGGAGCATTTCACGAAGAATGCTTCCGTCACTGTTCTGACCAATGTCCGGAAACATGAACGACATGCAGTCATTTCCCATACCACGCACTCCGATCCCATACATCCCATAACCATCGAAATTCGACGATGTTTTCGAACCGGACTCCTGAGTCTCCCTTCTCTGTTTCGATCCATCCTCCATGGAAAATTCGCGGTTGTGCATATCCAGCACGAAACATTCCTCTACGGAAACGGGGAAACGCTCGTGCTCTTCCCGCTCTTCGTCGGGCTGCTGCGCTTCTTCACGATTCCCATCACGACCCTCCACCACATCGTGCGACCGGAGCAGATCGACAGGGCCTTCGCCAGGATGAATCATTCTGCACTCCCTCCGATGTTCATCCGTTTCGGATACCGCGTATTCTACAGACTGATGGGGATCCTCGCGGGAACTCTGGTGGTCCACGAAGAGGGGTTCCGAACGATCCTCGCAGCATCCTATGGGATCCCGCCCGAAAAGATCCGTGTCATCCCGCACGGGGTCGCCGATCCCACGCTCTTCTCGACGAAGAATCCTGCAGCCCTGCATGCGCAATTCGGCATCCCTGCGCATGCCGACACGATCTTCGGATTCTTCGGCTATGTGAGCGGATACAAAGGCATCGATCTCCTGCTCTCCGCGTTCGAGGAACATCGGCAGACCCATCCCCATGATCACCTCCTCATCAACGGATCTGCATCTCCGAGCCATCAGGGAAACTCTCGCTATCGACGATTCTTCCGGAAAACAGAACATCGGGCGAGAGGCATCCGGAATGTTCATTGGATCGGAGGGGTCGCCGATGGTGACGTCGGGGCGTTCTTTGCCGCCATCGACTGCCTCGTCCTCCCGTACAGAACCTGCTTCGGACAGAGCGGCCCACTCTCGTATGCCATCGGCGCTGGCAAGCCCTTCCTGGCATCGGAGAAGCTGCGCCCCATTGTCGCCTTTCCCGAGCTCCTCTTTTCCCTCACGACGGTGTCGCTCTGTGAAAAACTCGCAGCATTTTCTCGATCCACTGCACAGGAGAGATCGCAGCTCACCCTCGCAACAGCCCATCTCCGCCATGAACGCACATGGAAACGCGTCGGTGAAGAAACGACCCTGCTCTACGACACCGCCATCCGCAGAGCCCGCACTCGTCCGCGCATCCTCCTCCTCGGTGCCTACGGACAGTGCAATCTCGGAGATGATCTCCTGCTATCGGAATGCCTGCGACTGCTGCCCCGCGATTCTTGCGTCGTCGCATCCACGGATCCTGTCCGCACAGAACAAGAGCATGACGTGCAAACCATCGGGAGCCACCGAGGTTTCCTTCGACAAATCCTCACGATAATGCGCGCAAGAACCATCGTCATCGGAGGAGGCGACCAATTCAAGCTCCTCACCAAGTACCGCGATCGCTTTCCCGCCGCCCTGCTCCTGCAATGCGCCGCGGTCACTCTGCTCGCAAGGCTCCTGAGGAAAGACGTGGTGTTCCTGGGTGTGGGCATTGGAAATATCGACGCACCCCTCGCACGTCTCCTGACGGCCTGGACCATCAAGCATGCGACACTCGTCACCTTCCGGGACCGCGAGAGTGCACTGCTCGGATCTTCTCTCGCTCCACAAGGTCGTTCCATCCTCTCCACAGATCTGGCGTTCCTCTCGGAACCTTCACAGCCAATAGTTCAACGAAAAATGCTGCACCTCGGCATAGCTCCAGCCATCGCCATCGATCATCCACAGCAGTATCACGCAGTGGTGCGTACCATCGGACATGCTGCTGACGAATTTCTGGGGGAATATCCGGATCACACCGTATCTCTCCTTCCCTTTCAGAAAAGTTCCGCACAGCAAAACGATCTGCACATGAGCAGCGACATCTTCTCCGGAATTTCCCAAAAACATCGTTGCCGCATGGTCGATGAAGTCTCGGCAGACAACATCCTGGAAATTCTTCCCTCTCTCGACGTCCTCTGGGGCATGCGCCTGCATTCCCTCATCCTCGCGACCCTCTACGCCGTGCCGTTCATTGCCCTCGTCTACGACGTGAAGGTGCGCAATTTCCTGCGGGAAATCGACTACGAAGAGTTCGGCATCGCGCTCGATGCGTCGTTCACACCGGAAAAACTCCTCGCGCTGCAGCGAAATCTGGAGGAGCACGCAGCGGACATCCGCACACACCTTCGTGCCCAGGCCCTCAAACTCCATGCGCGATCTGCGATCAATGCACGCATCCTCACAGCCATCGCACGGGGCGAACACCTCTCGATGGCAACAGCCCTCACCGAAAAAGACGAAGCATCGATCATCCATCCAACGATGTCGTCCCCTGCTGCTCTGCTCCAGCACCATTCCCATCACTCACAAAATGGAATCCGCTGATCTCCCCATCGGCACCGGAGAAGCAATGCTGGATGCTCCTCAGCCTGCAGAGCTCCTCACATGTCCGTCTGCTGCGGCGGAATTACTCTCCGCTGAACAACCTGCGGCAGAACTTTCCCTGCCCTCGGCTCAAACTGTTTTGGAGCTCGCCGCTGAACCTCCGGTCCTTCTCCTGCCAGCGGAACCTGTAACGTTAGCCCTCCCACCGGCACCGACATTTGCACTTCCGGAGGGAAAGAAGCCGGAATCCATTCGTACGCATTTCCGGACCCATCGCCGACTCTACGTCATCGCCTTTCTCGGCTACCTCGCGGTGCATCTCTTCCTCTTTCGGGGTGTGCTCTCCTCGCTCCCGGACCTCCTCACCGGAAGAACCATTCTCTCGACCAGTGAGCTGGTCCCGTTCTTCGACACGCAGTCACAGCTGATCGACCAGGTCTTCGGAGGATTCAGCGAGCTCACGCACGGCGTGGAATTCCGTGTCCGCTACTCGTTCCTCACGACCTGGATGCGGCACTATCAGGTGCTCCCCTTCGCGATCGTGCTCGCTCCACTCCTCGGGGCATTCCTGCTCTTCGTCGTCATCAGCCTCTTCCTCTGCCGGCTCTCTCCTGCAACCGCTCCCCCCGTTCTCATCCGCGGTGCAGCTCTGGGAGTCCTCCTCCTCCACCTCATCATCCTCCAGGCGAAGATCACGCACTTCTACACCCTGCTCCTGGGCTTCCACCTCTTCGCCATTGCCATCGTCCTCCTCCTCCATGGTCTTTTCCTCAGCCGCCGCCCCGTGCGATGGCTGGCTGCTGCCAGTATCCTCACCCTCCTCAATCCTGCGGTGCACTTCCTGCTGCTCTACGGCATCGTCACGGGATTGTTCTGTATCGGGAGTGTGATCCTCCTGCGCTTCCTGCGGCCCGCCACGAAAATGGACCATGACGCAATGGCCCCTGTGTCACTCTCCCTCTTCCCCCGCCTCTGCATCGCCGCAGTATTTTTAATCTTCCTGACGCTCATTCCCTACGCTCTCTTCGTGAAATTCTTCGTGCTCCGTGGCATCACGAACCTCGCCGATACCGTTCCGGATACCTATCTCTCCATCAAGGCTGCTTCCCTGCCGCTCCTCCATCAGCTCTCGCTCGACATGAGCTCAGCCACGGACAACTTCGTGCGCGGCGGCTACATCGGTGTCACTCCGCATCTGGGAAAAATCTTCTACATGTTACTCGCCCTCCTTCCCGTACTGGCGATCAAGGGAATGATGACGGTGGAACGCCGCATACGCGTCCTGCTCTTCCTGCTCTTCTCCCTGCTGCTCTTCTCCCCCTGGAGCAGTCTCGGCTATCCGGCATCCGGGAACGTTCCGACATTCCACGTCGTCCTCGCGGCACTCTACAACGTCCTCTACGCTTCCCCCGGTCGCTTCGCGGATCTCTTCGGCAATGCTCTGGCAGCAGTGATCAATGTATTGCGCTCCCCGGACCGCTTCCAATTCATCGGGTTTGCGGTCCTGACCATTCTCCTGCCTCTGGGAATCGCAATGACGGAACTGCGCATCTGCATAGTCGCTGATCGCTGGCCGACGCTCTTTCGCCGTTCGTTCACACAATCGATCTTCACTCTGCTCTTCATCGTGCTCTTCTTCATTCCTGTCCTGTCTCCCTGGGAGTCGCGAGCGAGCCTCCTCTCCGGCGATTTCGGCGGCCTCCTCGCTCCCTATCCGGTGGCTCCATTACGAATGATCAAACAAAAACTTCTTGAAAACGGACCTGGGCGCACTGTGGTTCTCCCCCCAAGCGAAACACCACGCTTCGTCGAGGATAGCAACGGCATCGACCACAAATTCATCGATAAGTTCTTCCTCTACTTCCTCGATCAGCCGAGCTACTACTACGGCCTCACCGGCGATATGGGCAACAAGAAGGAATTCTTCCTCATGATGGCAGCCATGCAACGTGGTGAGCACTGGTGGGTCAATGCCTTCCGCAATCTCCAGATCCGCTACCTCATCGTGAACAAGGAGCTCATGCCCGGCCGCAGCGGAGACCCTGCGTATTTCGGCCCGATCGAGCGAACCATCGAGCACCAGCCGAAGAACATGCCGACATTCTTCAAGCTCCTCACCGAGAACGACCGCTATACCCTCTACGAATTCATCGATCCGCAGGATAGCAATGCGAAACAAAGCATTCTCAATCTCTCCTGGTCCTCCTACATCTGCCTGCAGGAAACGGACTTGTCCCTCACCAAGACCCGTCACTTCCTCGCCCCCGGGGAGCCCATCGATCCCACCGTGCAGACCGAGCTCATCGCAGAGGATATCGACAAATCTCTCCTCGATCTCTACGCCCGGACACATCCTCAGAATTTCGTACGGCCCGATCAGACGAGCTTCGCATTCAACCCCGATCACATTCCCTCGACATCCTTCTTCGGCACGATCTTCCCGATGCTCAACCTCTTCACCCCCAGCCGCTACAACACGACGAATATCGTGATGCCGGGGCCCTACGACACCCTCACCTCCACCTTCGTCGCTCTCCCCAAACCGACGACCATTCGCTTCCCGGTGACCATCGCAGAAGAGGACACCGTCGATGTCTATCTGCGCGCTGCCGCCACCCGTCATGCACTCACCTGGCAGCTGGGCACGAGTGCACCACAGTCGCGCACCATCGCCCAGGCCGAGACCTCCACGAGCTACGCCACTCCCGAGAGTGTGGTCTTCGGTCCGCAGAAAACCGTGTCCATCGCAAACACATCCATCGCCGAGCTCTCGCCGCTCATTCCCAAGAGCATCGCGGCCATCAGCGATCACTTCGATTACATCCACCTCGGAACGGCGAAAGCCACTCGCGGCGATCACTGGTTGACCATCGAGAAACTGGACGGAAATCCTCTGGCCATCGAGGGAGTGCTGATCCTCGGGACGCGCAACCGCGCGACCGTCCGCACGCCACCGGACAACGTCCGCATCACGAACTTCCAGACGACCATCCCGCACCCGCAGTGATCACCTTCTCTCCCGCATCGGCTTTTCGCCAGATCCTGAGGACGCTTCGCAGCCCTTCCACTCTCCTGGAAATCGCGCTCGTCGTATCCATGGTCTACGCTCTGGCGCTATTTGCCCTGCAGAGCGACCCCCGCACCGCCGTGGAGCGCACACCATCACACACCACCGTGCTCACCTCTCTCCTTCTGGGAAGCACCGACACTGCCGATACCTACCTCGTCGCGCCTTCCAAGCGCTACATTTCGCGCAGAACGGTCTCACAGAAATCATGGAGAGAGAGCGAATCCCCGCAGCTCGTCGGCGATGATCAGTTCACCCTGCGGACTGCGGAAGGGACGAGCGTTCTGCGGACATCGAGTACCGCGAATTTTGTCATCCCCTCCAGCAAGGATGCACTCCTGACGAGCATCACCCGCAGTGATCACTACGAACTCTCGACGAACGTCCAGAAGGGCGAACTGGTCCTGCGCATCCGCCATGTTCCCTGTGACCTCACGACCACCGTCCCCCTCGGAGTGTCCATCACGCATGCACGACCACCGGCACCGAACGATCCGCTTCCCCTGCAGCAGCGCATCCTCCGGATCTCCCCCTTCGAAACCTCCGCCGTGATCCTGGATTCCGCTCTCTCCCCGCACATCACTATCGTCAACCTCTTCACTCACACGACGGTGACGATCGCGGTACCCGCATTCAGCCCTCAGCAGCGACACTTCTCGCCGACCTTCCTGGACGAAGACACCCTCCTCTTCAGCGTCCTGGATGGTGACCGCACGGGAACCGTGATCTATCGCATCCCCGAGAACCGCGCATCCGTACTCAGCGATACCTTCACCGACCGCGCATTCGTCTCCATGACCGGCGACATCGTCCTCCTCCAGAGCTTCTATGACACGGGGACCATGAACGTTCCCTTCGGCTCGCTCGCGTTCTATACCACGAAGCACACCGATGGCGTGGATTCCTCCCGCCTGGAACCGGTGATCGGCCAGGGAGCCCGTGCACAAGACCTTCGCTCCCAATTCTTCATCGACCCCAATGCCGCACAATTGTACTTCAAGGACACGCTCTCGGAGACAGATTTCCAAAGCATCAGGAACGAAGATATGCGCACCTTCCTGTTCGCCCTCTGGCGTGATCAGCACTTCATGAACGGTGTCCCCCAGGGACAGCAACGCATCCTGAAGGGTCCTCTCGACAATCTCCAAATCGTCGGATCGATCCCGTTCGTGGTGGACGCGGGCAAGGCGACCTTCCAGTGGAAGACGGGGATCTCTCCGCTTCTCCAGGCACTCGACGTACCCCAGAAGCTCATCACCGAGTATGAGCGACGCAGCCTCAAGTTCGCAGAGAAGGGACAGACGTATGAGCTCATCGATGCGTTGTGGTAGACAAGAAATTTGTCATCCTGAGCGGAGTCGAAGGAGGACAAATTTCGGATCACCTGATTTCCTGCTGGAGTGACGAATGATCGTTCATGAGACGAATTACGAACATGTATGAGGCAAAAACAGAACAGAACAGTTCCCTTCTCCGGAAAAGGAGAACGGGTGGGAACGGAGAGTGAATGTTTGCTGTGTGCTGTTTCTGCTTCTCCCTCCCCCTCACCCCCTCCTCTCTCACATCACGTGAGGCATCGTTTCGTCTGCTCAGCGCGAAGGAATCCTGAGGAGGGGGAATTTGTTTGTGTTTTTGTTTTTGGTGCACTGAGCTTTATTTTCAGAAAAACAAAACATACACAGACCCCTTCTCCCTGCTCCAAATGCCCTACGAATGGCAAGTTCCCAACACGCCCATGATGAGGAGGGAGAAGGCGGGGATGAGGGCAGAAAAGAGCATCGCCTTCCATCGAACACACTCTTTCTGGTTCGGCATGAAACACTGACGCAGAAGATCCGCCGACAACCTCTCCCTGGTCATGATGAGTCCAAGAAATTTGTCACAGTGAGCGAGCCTGTCCTGAGCTGGGACGAAGGATCGAACTGCGACAAATTTCCCCTCCGCCTCCTTGACACTCCCCGAAACTGTCCTACTATTTGCCCGATGCACCAGAGGAGTCTCTTCCTCGGCTTGGCCATCCTCCTCCTTACGGCGGAAGGCAGGTTGTGTGCGTAAGAAAAGGACCTAACGCACCGATCTTCCTTCCCAGCGGAGGTACGTTTTTTCGTGACGTGCTGAAAATTATTCCCTATAAGCCAATATTTCTCTCTTCCCCTCCTCTCCCATGAGTACCCACGAAAAATTCGTAATGGATCGCGACGCTGAAGCTCCCTATATCGCTAAGAATGCCTCTGCATGGCAACAAGCCAATATGGATGCGCAAGGTTTGGCCTCTACTATTGTCATGGCTGCAAAAAGACTCCCCTCCGAAGATTCGAAAATTTGTGATCGCTTCAGAAGCAACTGCTCAACTGCTCGCGAAAGCATCATGTCTACTCTTTCTATGGCTGCATAACGGCTCCTCATATGCCGCAGAAATCGAAAAGGACTCTTCCAATACAATGACGTGCTCATTCTTCAGCCTCCGGCCCCTCCTCACTCTCCTCCTTATAACGGAAGGGCCGCTGCGTTGATGTTCTGATTGATACTCCGAACACACGTGCCTCCCTTCCCAGCGAGGCACGTCATTTGAAAGTGACGTGCCGTGGCGGAGTTTTATTTATCTTTCCACTTTCCATCATGTCACCTCTGATTCTACCCAATGGGTTTACCATCGACGACCGACAGGTGCGATCGTGCTTCTTGCAGAAGCCCTATGCACCACCGCCGAAACAGCTGGAGCTCCTCATGAATGCGGTCTGCCTGCGCGATGGAGCGCAGGCGGCAAAGCATCCACCGGATGAGAAAGAAGCTGTCGCATACGCTCAGGAATTGGTGCGATTCGGCATCCAGGGAATCGAAGCCGGCAATGTTCCCGCGCAGAATAACCACATCCGCGCCATTGCGGAGCGCATCGGGTCGATGAGCTTACCCAAGACATCGGTATACGGAATCCACCCGCGCATTTCTGCGTTCGCACGGCTGGTCCATGAGGACATCGTTCAGGCCATGCAGAGTGTGAGGAGCGCACCCAATCGCGGAGTGCATACCTACATGTCCCATTCGCAAGTCCAATATCCCTATAAATTCGATGGACTGAAGGCACAGCATGGATTGTCCGGGCAGGATTTCGCATTGTTCATCGAAAAAGTCGTTCTCCCGACGATCGATCGTGAATTCAAATTCATCAAAGACGCTGATCCTGAGTGCCATCTGCGCTATTCGCCGGAAGACGTGACCCGCTCCGATCCATGGATCATCCAGAAGGTGATCCTGAAAGCGGCGGAGAGCGGAGTAGATTGCATCAATCTCCCGGATACGGCGGGAATCAGCAACCCCTGGCTCATTACGGAGTTCGTCCACTGGATCCGCACAATCCTGGATGAAGCGGGATACCCTCATGTCACCATCGCCTTCCATGGACACAACGACATCACGATGGCGGTGGCCAATAGTATGGGAGCAGTCCTAGGAGGAGCCACCGAAATCGATGTGACGACATCAGGAAGAGGCGAACGACTGGGCAATACCTCTGTGGAAGGATTCCTGCTGATGATCGATACACAGAGGGCGTTCCTCGAGCAGTGCCTCGGCGCTGAGCTCATCGATCCCTGGCAACGCAAGAACCTTGTGGCACTCGCAGAGGCTGCGGCCGAAGCATTCCATGGAGAAATCCCGGATGAAGCGCCGGTTGTATCGCAGAGGTCCAATCAACAATGCGCAGGCGTCCATGTGGATACTATCCGCAAGGCGCGTCTCGCCGGTGATCCGAGACCGATGTATGCGGCCTACAATCCAGAAACCTACGGCGCCCGCACCAGCTTCTTTCTCAATGCATTGGCAGGGCGCAGTACGCTGATGCAGGTCCTGGAGGAAATGGGGTTGCCCTTCCGAAACCAAGATACCCAGGAATTCGCCAAACGGATGAGACAGGCATTCGACCAGCGCACAGCTTCCCTGGATGAAGGAGAAATCGTGGAGCGCATTTACGATCCGACGATCATTGCGCTCACGGGAGGTCCGTACATTGCCGATGACGTGATCATCCACCCCGATAAGAGTGTGGAGATCCATACCAGTGATGGGCAAACCCTGAAGGGAATTCCCGCAGGAGGTGCCGCCATCGATGCGACCATCCACGCTCTCCGGCAATTGACTCCGAATCTCGCCATCGAAGACTTCGGCGGAGCGATAAAGCCAGCCAACAAAGACCAGGGATCAGCAGCGCCAGACGTGTCCTGCGCCCAGCTCCACAACGGCATCAGCGTTACCGCACACGCGGAACATACCGACACCGAACGGGCCGGAGTGCTCGCCGTCATTAAGGCCTTCAACGCGCTCTGGGCGCGGAAGAAGTATGCGCAGTTACTCAAAAACACAGATTGATATTCAAT
>Ga0194063_10000662_pt1 | contig 24422 bp, 24 predicted proteins | sample SepL3720m_MetaG_FD_155459 | JGI IMG/M metagenome (GOLD analysis project Ga0194063, IMG submission 155459) | Anoxic zone freshwater microbial communities from boreal shield lake in IISD Experimental Lakes Area, Ontario, Canada - Sep2016-L373-20m | ecosystem: Environmental > Aquatic > Freshwater...
ACAGCGTCGGGAACGGTGTCCCGTCGTGCAGACCAGCCCCAGGCTGCCCGACGGGACACCGTTCCCGACGCTGTACTACCTCACCTGCCGACGCGCGGCATCCGCGATCGGAGCTCTCGAGAGCAGCGGGCTGATGCGCGACATGGAGGCCCGCCTTGCCGAGGATGCGGACTTGGCAGCGCACTATCGACGCGCGCACGAGTCCTACGTCGCCGAGCGCGAGACGCTGCAGTCCGTGACGGAGGTCGGTGGCGTGAGCGCCGGCGGGATGCCATCTCGAGTCAAATGCCTGCACGTGCTGGCGGCGCACTCCCTCGCCTGTGGCCCTGGCGTCAATCCACTCGGCGACGAAGTGGTTGCGGCGCTCGGTGAATGGTGGGCAGCCGGACCCTGCGCGGAGGGCCAGGAGTGACGACGGTCGCGGCCGTCGACTGCGGCACCAACGCTGTTCGGCTGCTCGTCGCCGACGTCGATCCGGACGGCACGATGCGTGAGCGCATCCGGCTGATGAGGATCGTCCGGCTGGGGGAGGGAGTCGATCGGACGGGGCAGTTCTCCGCCGAGGCTCTCGATCGAACCTTCGCGGCACTAGACGAGTACCGCGAGGTGATCAGCGGGCTGGGGGTCGAGCGACGGCGATTCGTGGCGACCTCCGCGAGCCGGGACGTCTCCAACCGGCAGGCGTTCGTCGATGGTGTCCGCGCCCGACTGGTGGTGGAGCCGGAGGTGATCACCGGTACCGAGGAGGCCGAGCTCTCCTTCGCGGGGGCGATCCTCGGTCTGCCGCCACACACTGCGGCATTGCCTGCCCTGGTCGTTGACATCGGCGGCGGATCCACGGAGTTCGTGATCGGATCGGGTTCCCCTGAGCGGGCAGCGAGCGTCGACATCGGGTGCGTGCGCATGACCGAACGGCACCTGCACAGTGATCCACCCGCCGCCGCCGAGATCGCCGCGGCTTTGACCGATATCGAGGACGCCGTCCATGCGGCCTTCGGTCAGGTGCAACCGGCCGAGGCAAGGTCTCTGGTCGGCCTTGCCGGCACGGTCACGACGGTGTCGGCGATGGCGATGGGCCTGCCGGAGTACGACGCGAACGTCCTGCACGGCAGCCGGATCGGTGCGGCTGACGTAGCCGAAGTGACCTCAGCGTTGCTGGCGATGACCCGCGCGGAGCGGGCGGCGCTGCCCTTCATGCACCCGGGCCGGGTCGACGTCATCGGTGGGGGAGCGATGATCCTCGACGCGATCGTGCGGGCCGGCGGATTCGTTGAGGTCGTCGTGTCCGAAACGGACATTTTGGATGGCATCGTTTACAGCCTGCGCGCCTAACTGGGGCAATTGACGGTGCAACCTTTCATGTAACCGCTTGTGTCAGCCGTCCGATCCTCCCTACACTCGCGGGACAGGAGGATTTGTCGTGGCCATCACCATCAAGGACGTCGCCGATGCCGCCGGCGTCTCGACCGCGACCGTGTCGCGGGCCCTTCGCGGCCTGCCCAACGTCGACTCGACCACCCGAGAGCGCATCCAGAAGATCGCCACTGACCTCGACTACGTGATCTCCCCGAGCGCGTCCCGGCTCGCGAGCGGCCGCACCGGCAGCATCGCCGTGATCACCCCGCACATCGCGCGCTGGTACTTCTCGACCGTGCTGTCCGGCGTCGAGTCGGTGCTCCAGAGCGCCGGCATGGACCTGCTGCTCATGAGCGTGAGCACCCCGGACGGCCAGCACCGTCTCCCTCCGGCGCCGCGCCTGCGCCGTCGCGTCGACGGCGTCCTGGTGATCGCACTGCCTCCGCAGGATCCGCAGCTGCACGAGGTCCTGGGCCTGAGCATGCCGACCAGCCTCATCGGCCTGACGATGCCGGAAGTGCCGAGCGTCACGATCGACGACGTGCTGGCCGGGCAGATCGCCACCCAGCACCTCATCAACCTCGGGCACACGCGGATCGGCGTCATCAACGGCGCACCGATCGTCTCCCCCTACACGGCAGAGAACGATCGTTTCCTCGGCTTCCAGCACGCGATGCACGGAGCGGACCTGCCGATCGATCCGCTTCTCGAGGCCTACGGGTACTTCACCATCGCCGGAGGTGAGCAGGCCATGACGGCCCTGCTCACGCACAAGAACCCACCGTCCGCGGTCTTCGCAATGTCGGACGAGATGGCCTTCGGCGCGATGAAGGCGATGCGCAACCACGGTCTCCAGCCAGGGCGCGACATCTCCCTGATCGGTATCGACGGGCACGACATGTCGGAGTTCTTGGACCTGACGACTGTGGTCCAGCCGGTTCAGGAGCTCGGCCGGATCGCTGCCGAGGCGCTGGTGCTGCAACTGCGCACCGCCGGTCCCGACGTCGTCGCCGATTCCGTCCGGCTGCCGACTCAGCTGATCGTCCGCGGCTCGACGGCTCCCTTCCGCGCCTGACATGCCGGGGGATACGCCCTGGTGGCATCGGGCCGCGATCTACCAGATCTACCCGCGCTCCTTCCGCGATCTCGACGGTGACGGCACCGGCGACCTGCGCGGAGTGATCTCCGAACTCGCCTACGTGGCTTCGCTGGGCGTCGATGCCGTCTGGCTGTCGCCGTTCTACCCGTCACCGCAGCGTGACTCGGGCTATGACGTCGCCGATCCCCGGGACGTCGACCCGATGTACGGCACCCTTGACGATGCTCGCGAGCTCATCGAGCAGGCGCACGCTCGCGGCCTCCGCGTGATCATCGACGTGGTGCCGAATCACTCGTCGAGTGATCGCGCGTGGTTCCAGCAGGCGCTCGCGGCCGCACCAGGCAGTGGGGAGCGCGCGAGATATCACTTCGTCGACGGCCGTGGCCCAGGCGGTGCGCTGCCGCCGAATAACTGGACCAGCTGGTTCGGTGGCGGCGCATGGAGCCGCGTCATCGAGGCCGATGGCCGGCCCGGGCAGTGGTACTTGCATACCTTCGACTCGACGCAGCCGGATCTCAACTGGTCCAACGCCGATGTCCGCGCCGACGGCTTGGAGACGCTGAGGTTCTGGATGGACCTTGGGGCGGATGGCTTCCGCGTCGACGTGGCCCTGGGCCTGATGAAGGACCTCACGTATCCGGATCTCGAGGATCCTGAGGGGCTCACGCTGGCGATGCGGATGGATCTGGACGACGGCTCGGAGAATGCGATGGCCCGGCGGCGGAAGGTGGCAAACTCGCCGGTCCTCGATCGAGACGAGGTGCAGGACGTCTACCGCGAGTGGCGAGCGCTGATGGACACCTACGACGGCGACAAGATGGCCGTCGCCGAGGCCTGGGTGCCACCCGAGCGGGCAGCGCGGTACGTCGCTCCCGACACGCTGCACCAGATCTTCAACTTCGACTTCATGGCTGCCCCCTGGGATATCGCCCGCGTGCGCACCGTGGTGGAGAACACCATGCAGGGCCTGGCGATCGTCGGTGCGCCACCTACGTGGGCGCTGTCCAACCACGACACCCCGCGCGTGGTCACCAGACTTGGTGGAGGGCCGCTGGGAGTTCGTCGGGCCCGAGCGATGGCGCTGCTCGCCCACTGCCTGCCCGGCGCGGTGTACGTCTACCAGGGCGAGGAACTCGGGCTGGCGGACGCACCGCTCGCTGATGCAGACCGTCAGGATCCGGTGTTCTTCCGCACGAACGGCGTGCAGCTCGGGCGTGACGGCGCGCGGGTGCCGATGCCGTGGTCGGGTGACCGGCCGCCGTACGGATTCAGTGACCTGCCCTCCACAACGTGGCTGCCCCAGCCCGATGACTGGGCGGAGGTCACTGTCCAGAGCGAGGAGAGCGATCCCGCGAGCGCGCTGCATCAGTACGCGACGATGCTCCGCCTTCGGCACGCCCATCCGGGGCTGATCGACCAGTCGACATGCAGCCTCGCGGAGTCGTCGGAGGATGTTCTGGTGCTGCGACGTGGCGCCGGGCTCTGCTGCGTCATCAACTTCTCGACGGATCCCGTCGAGAGCCCCATCGCCGGTCGCTTGCTGGTCGCGAGTGATGCGGGCGTGCGCGCCGATGGGACGAGGGTGATGCTCCCGGCAAGCACAGGAGCCTGGCTCCAGACCTGAGTCCGGTGCCAGGCTCCTGCCAGGCGGGTACTACGACAGGCGCAGTTGGTCGCCCTCGGTGTCGAAGACGTAGATGCGCTGCGGCTGGACCTTGACCACGCTGCCGATCTTGGGGGCGGCCATGCCCTGTCCGCGGGCGACGAGGTCGACCGGGCCGTCGGGTCCGGCGTAAGTGCCGTAGACGTAGGTGTCGGCGCCGAGCTCCTCGACCAGGGTGACGGTCATGTCGGCGCCGTCGGTGGCGAGTGCCAGATCCTCAGGGCGGACGCCGACGATGACCTTGCCGGACGTGGCCTTGGCCATGACGTCGCGCTCGACGGGCACGAGGTAGCCGTTCATGTCGATGCCGCCCTCCTTGATCAGGGAGGGGATGACGTTCATGCTCGGGGAGCCGATGAACGTGCCGACGAACGCGTTGGCCGGGTCGTCGTAGAGCTCACGGGGCGAGGCGCACTGCTGCAGGAGGCCGTCCTTGAGGACCGCGACACGGTCGCCCATCGTCATGGCCTCGACCTGGTCATGCGTGACATACAGCGTGGTCGTGCCCAGGCGGCGCTGCAGCGCGGCGATCTGGGTGCGGGTCTGCACCCGCAGCTTCGCGTCCAGGTTGGACAGCGGCTCGTCCATGAGGAACACCTCGGGCTCACGCACGATGGCGCGGCCCATGGCCACGCGCTGCCGCTGGCCACCGGACAGCGCCTTCGGCTTGCGCTCCAGGTACTCGGTGAGGTCCAGCAGCGCCGCGGCATCGGTCACCCGGCGGGTGATCTCGTCCTTGGGGACCTTCTGGATCTTGAGCGCGAACGCCATGTTCTCCGCAACGGACATGTGCGGATAGAGGGCGTAGTTCTGGAACACCATCGCGATGTCGCGATCCTTGGCCGGCACGTGGGTGACGTCGCGGTCGCCGATGTAGATGGTGCCTGCCGAGATGGGCTCCAGGCCCGCGAGCATCCGCAGCGATGTGGACTTGCCGCAGCCCGAGGGGCCGACCAGGACGAGGAACTCGCCCTCGGCGATCTCGAGGTTCAGATGGGAGACGGCGGGCTTGGTGCCGCCGGGATAGACGAGAGACACATCGTCGTACTTGACCTGCTTGGTCATGGCTATTCAACCCTTCACCGGCAGGAACGTGCCGGACGATCCGAGTGGAGGTGGAAGGCCCACGTTACCTCACGACGTAAGCGTTGGCACGCAATTGCCAGAACGCGCGATGCAACGCTGTTACATCAAATCGCCGTTCAGAGGTATATCAAATTGTGATGATTCGCAGTACGTCAAATGCCCGCTAGGGGTTGCGATCGCACCCGATCACGGGACAAGATGACAGCGTTTACGTCTCGCACGACTTTCTCGAGACACGACCTTGCGACGGGGACCTCCCTCGTCGCTTCCGTGAGGGCAAGGAGATTCCATGACCGCATCCATGCGGCGCCGTGGGGCAGCAATCCTCATCGGTGGCGTGGCAGCAAGCATGCTGCTCGCCGCCTGTGGCGGTTCCAGCTCCTCGACTGAGAGCACCAGCAGCGCAGCGGCTCCGGCCAGCAGCGTGGCAGCAAGCAGCGCCGCCAGTGCGGCGGCCAGCGGCAGTGCAGCGGCCAGCGGCGGAGCAGCCGCCGGTTGTGAGGCGTACGCCGCCTACACCGGGCAAGAGGGCACCAAGGTGAGCATCTTCACCTCGATCCTGCCGCCCGAGCAGCAGAAGTTCGAAGAGGCCTGGAAGCAGTTCGAGGACTGCACCGGCATCGACATCGTCTACGAAGGCAGCGATCAGTTCGAGGCGCAGCTGCCCACCCGCATCGCTGGTGGCAACGCTCCCGACCTCGCCTTCATCCCGCAGCCCGGTCTGCTTGCCAAGCTCGTTCAGGGTGGTGGCCCCGTCGCCGCTCCCGCGACTGTCGCCGCCAACGTCGACAAGTACTGGAACCCGGCATGGAAGACCTACGGCACGGTGGACGGCACCTTCTACGGCGCCCCGCTGGGCTCGAACATGAAGTCCTTCGTGTGGTACTCGCCGACGGTCTTCAAGGACAAGGGCTACACCGTCCCCACCACGTGGGATGACCTCTTCAAGCTCAGCGACCAGATGGTCAAGGACGGCATCAAGCCGTGGTGTGGTGGCATCGAGTCCGGTGGAGCCACCGGCTGGCCGTCGACCGACTGGGTGGAGCAGATCGTCCTGCGCCAGTCGGGTGGCGACGTGTACGACCAGTGGGTCGCGCACACCATCAAGTTCGACTCGCCTGAGATCACCAAGGCCATGGACACCCTCAAGGGCTGGATGAAGAACCCCGACTACGTCAACGCGGGCTTCGGCAACGTCCAGACCATCGCCACCACCGCCTTCCAGGATGCGGGCAAGCCGATCCTCGACGGCAAGTGCGGCATGCTGCAGCAGGCCTCCTTCTACGCGGCCCAGTGGGACTCGTTCAAGAAGGGCGCCAAGGTTGCTGAGGATGGCGACGTCTTCGCCTTCTACCTGCCCCAGATCGATGCGGCCGTAGCGGCCAACCCGGTCGTCGGCGGTGGCGAGTTCGTGACCGCGTTCGCGGATCGTCCCGAGGTTCAGTCGGTGCAGGCGTTCCTGTCGTCGGCTGAGTTCGCCACGGCGAAGGCTGCCCTCGGCGGCTGGGTGTCGGCCAACAGCGGCGTGCCGTTGGACACCTACGCGAGCCCGATCGACCAGCTGTCGGCGAAGTACCTCACCGACCCGTCTGGCGTGTTCCGCTTCGACGCGTCCGACCTCATGCCGGCCGCCGTTGGCGCCGGTGCGTTCTGGACGCAGATGACCGCGTGGTTCGCCGAGGACAAGCCGACGCAGGATGTCCTGAAGTCGATCGACGCTGCCTGGCCGGCCTCCTGATCAGGATCCCGGGTAGTTAGTTCGAATTGCTGAGTGCCGGGGCTCGCAGGGTGTAGACACATCTTGCGAGCCCCGGCCTCGTCATGAAGGAAGCGCTAGTACTGACCCCAGGCAAGGAGGAGTGGTGGTCGAACTATCCGCTGGACTCGCGAAGGTGGCGACGGGACTGGCCGCGGTCGCGATCTTCCTCGCGCTGCTACTGATCATCTTCTTCATCGGGTCGCGCGCGAAGGGCAGGTTGCAGGGCCCGGCGGCGATGATCGTGTTCCTCGGCCCCGCGGTGCTGCTGCTGGCCTACGGCCTGATCGCGCCCGCGTTCATCACGACCGTCGGCAGCTTCAAGGACGCGAGCGGCAAGAAGTTCGTCGGCCTCGCAAACTACGGCTGGATCTTCACGACGCCCGACAACCAGGTCTTCCTGCGCAACACCGTCCTGTGGATAATCATCGCGCCACTGGTGTCCACGGGCATCGGCCTCATGCTCGCGCTGCTGCTCGATCGAATGCGCCGCGAGTCCATCTCCAAGTCATTGATCTTCATGCCGATGGCAATCTCCTTCGTCGGCGCCGGCATCATCTGGGGCCTGGTCTACGAGTACCGCGATCCCGCGGGGCAGCAGGTCGGCCTGCTGAGCCAGATCGCACAGTGGATCGGCTGGCAGGATCCACCGAACTGGCTGCTGTGGCAGCCCTTCAACAACTTCTTCCTGATGGTCATCATGATCTGGATCCAGGTCGGCTTCGCCATGGTCGTCCTGTCCGCCGCCATCAAGGCGATTCCCGGTGATGTCGTCGAGGCTGCTGAACTCGATGGTGCGACCGGCTGGAAGCTCTTCAGTCGCGTGACCATCCCCATGGTTCGCGGCACCTTGATCGTCGTTCTCACAACGATCGTCATCGCAGTGCTGAAGGTCTTCGACATCGTTCGCGTCATGACCAACGGCAACTTCGGAACCCAGGTCGTCGCGAACGAGATGTACGCCCAGGCCTTCGTCCAGTTCGACGTCGGCCGTGGCAGCGCACTCGCTGTCGTTCTATTCGTCGCGGTGATCCCGCTGATCGCCTACAACGTTTCGCAACTGCGAAAGGAACGGACGATCCGATGAGCGTCGAAGCGCACGAGATCATCCCGATGCCCCAGCCGGAGATCACCGGCCGAGAAGAGTCGATCCCCGAGGCGGCGCGGCGCAAGCTGAGCAGTCCGTGGGCAACCGGCCTGGTCATCCTCATCACGATCATGTGGACCATCCCCACCTTTGGCCTGCTGGTCACGTCGCTGCGGCCGGCCGAGCAGGCAACTGGCTCGGGATGGTGGACGATCTTCACCGACCCGACGTTGACCCTGCACAACTACAGCGAGGTCCTCACCGGCGGATCGGTGATCCCCAACGGCATCGAGCCGTACTTCTTCAACTCGTTCGCGATCGCCATCCCGGCGGCGATCTTCCCGCTCGTGATCGCCTGCATGGCGGCCTATGCCATCGCGTGGATCCCGTTCAGGGGTGCGACCTTCGTGTTCTTCACGATCTTTGCGCTTCAGGTCATCCCGCTGCAGATGTCGCTGCTGCCGCTGCTGCAGATGTTCAACAAGGGCTGGTCGCTGGGGCCGATCCCGATCTTCCCCGATCTGAACAAGCCTGGGTCGAGTCAGTCGTTGTTCATCGGCACCTATGTGCCGCTGTGGGTCGCCCACACGATGTTCGCACTGCCTTTGGCCATCTTCCTGCTGCACAACTTCATCAACCAGCTGCCACGTGAGCTCTTCGAGGCCGCCCGTGTTGATGGGGCCAGCCACTTCCTGATCTTCCGCAAGCTGGTCCTGCCGCTGACCGTGCCGGCCATCGCGTCCTTCGCCATCTTCCAGTTCCTGTGGGTGTGGAATGACCTGCTGGTCGCGTTGACATTCGCCGGAGGAACACCAGACGTGGCACCGATAACGGCCTATCTGGCCAATATCAAGGGCTCCTATGGGGCACAGCTGCACCTTGTCACCGCCGGCGCATTCGTCGCCATCATCGTGCCGCTCATCGTGTTCTTCTCGCTGCAGCGGTTCTTCGTCCGCGGCCTGCTGGCCGGCTCCGTCAAGGGATAGCAACCCGTCAAGGGACCGCAAACAAGGGACTGATCCATGGATCTCGACATCCCGTCCGGCTTCGAGCTGGGCGTGGCTACTTCCGCATGGCAGATTGAGGGCGACATCGCGGGACGTGGGCGCTGCAACTGGGATGACTTTGCCGACATCCCCGGGAAGATCCTCGACGGTGCGACGGGTGAGCCCGCCTGCGACCACGTGCACCGGCTCGAGGAGGACCTCGACCGACTGGCCTGGCTCGGCGTGGACGCGTACCGCTTCTCGGTGTCCTGGCCTCGGGTCATGCCGAGCGGGACGGGCGAGGTCTCCTCAACCGGCGTGGATTTCTATGACCGCCTCGTCGACGGACTGCTCGAGCGCGGCATCAAGCCGGTGGCCACGCTGTTCCACTGGGACACCCCGAGCGTCCTCGAGCAGGCTGGTGGCTGGCCCGAACGCGATACGGCCTACCGGTTCGCGGACTACGCGCAGTTCATGGGCGAGCACTTCGCCGACCGAGTCGATCGTTGGGCGACGCTGAACGAACCGTGGTGCAGCGCCTTCCTCGGCTATTGCGCCGGCTACTTCGCCCCGGGTCGCAAGGAGCCCGGCGTGTCGCTCGCTGCCGCGTACCACCTGATCCTGGGCCACGGCCTTGCGGTCGAGCGGCTGCGCGCGGCAGGTGCGAAGAACCTGGGCATCGTTCTCAACGTCATCCCGGTTATCAGTGAGTCACCCGCCATGGACGCCACCACGGCCCACATCGACGGCGTGCAGAACCGGATCTTCCTAGACCTGCTCGCCGGCCGCGGCATCCCCACCGACGTCCGCGAGAACTGCGCGTCGCTCACCGACTGGTCCTTCGTCCGCGACGAGGACACGCCGATCCTGTCCACGCCGATCGACTGGATCGGCGAGAACTACTACACGGTGATGCGGATCGCCGACCCCTCGGTCGAGGCGACGGATGCCATCGGTCAGGACGTGAGCATGTTCCCTGGCAGCCCGCCGGCGACGTTCGCGCCGCGGACGCCGCTGACGAACATGGGCTGGGAGGTCATCCCCGAGGGGATCGAGCTCGCCTTCCGCTTGATCACGGATGCGCTGCCGGGCGTGCCGATCTGGGTATGCGAGAACGGGATCGCGTGCGACGACGTGGCCGATGCGACCGGCGTTCATGACCCCCTGCGCACCCAGTACCTGGACGACCACATCCGCGCAGTCCTGCGGTCGCGGGAGAAGGGCTTCGACGTGCGTGGCTACTTCGCCTGGAGCCTGATGGACAACCTCGAGTGGGCGTCCGGCTGGACGAAGAAGTTCGGTATGACCCACGTCGACCCCCAGACCGGGGCGCGGACGCCCAAGGACAGCTCACTGTGGTATCGCGAGCTGATCGCCTCGCGCGCCTAGCGGACCAGACTCATGTCGACTGAGGACCGTGAAGCGTCGACATGAGCGTCGAGGCCCATGAGTTCCTCCCCGTTCCGCCCCCATCGGAGCCCCACTCTCCACGCTCAGCCCACCGGAGGCTGACCAGCCCATGGGCGACGGTCGTGGTGGTGGGCATCACCGTCCTGTGGACGATTCCCACGTTCGGGCTGCTCGTCACGTCGCTGCGAACGAGAAATGACGCGCTAACGACGGGGTGGTGGACGGCTTTCGTTGCTCCACATCTCACGCTGGACAACTATCGCGTCGTCCTTACCGGTGGCGACACGTTCGCTGGCGGGATCACCCCGTACTTCTTCAACTCAGTCGCCGTGGCCGTTCCTGCTTCGGTCTTCCCTGTCGTTCTTGCTTGCATGGCGGCCTACGCGCTGGCCTGGATACCTTTCCGAGGCGCGAGCGCAGTGCTCTTCGTGGTCGTCGCGCTGCAGATTGTGCCGATTCAAGTTGCGTTGCTGCCACTTCTCCAGATGTTCTTCAACGGGTGGAGCATCGGCCCGATCCCCGTGTTCCCGAACCTCGACAACGCCGCGACCGGTCACTCCCTGCTGTTCGGCACCTACGTGCCGCTGTGGATCGCCCACACGATGTTCGCCCTGCCGTTCGCGATCTTTCTCCTGTACAACTTCATCGCGAGGCTGCCTCGCGAGATCTTCGATGCAGCCCGCGTCGATGGGGCCAGTCACTACCTCATCTTCCGTCGACTGGTCGCCCCGCTGGCCCTCCCCGCGATCGCCGCCTTCACCATCTACCAGTTCCTGTGGGTGTGGAATGACCTCATCGTTGCGATCACGCTGGCCCCCGGAGGCCCGGACGTGGCGCCCATCACGGCCTATCTCGCGAGCATCAAGGGTGGATTCGGCGAGCAGGAGCACCTCCTCAGCGCCGGCGCCTTCATCGCGATGATCGTCCCGCTCATCGTCTTCTTCTCCCTGCAGCGCTTCTTCTCGCGCGGACTGCTCGCGGGATCCGTCGAAGGGTGAAGAGCTGACGGACCCTCGACGAATCGGTGACGCGCAGCCCGACTCGATGCGACACTGCAGCCATGCGGAACACGACGATCGAGATCAACGGCGAGGACGTCCCCGGCATCATCGCGCTTCCTGCGTCGGGCTCGGGCCCGGGGGTCATCGTCATCCAGGAATGGTGGGGTCTGGTGGCGCATGTGCAACACCTCGTGCAGCGACTGGCGGACGAGGGCTTCGTTGCACTCGCCGTCGACCACTACCGCGGTGCTGAGACGACGGAGCCAGACGAGGCCCAGAAGCTCATGCTCGGTCTCGATATCGCGCGGGTTGCTGACGACCTTGCGGCAGCGGCCGCCCACCTCGCGGCTCGCGACGACGTCGAGGGCGACAGTGTCGCCGTCGTCGGATTCTGCATGGGTGGTGGTCTTGCGCTGCTGGCGCCGACCGTCTCCGATGCCATCTGCTGCACCACAGCCTTCTACCCCGCGATGCCGTGGCCGCAGTACGCGCCTGACTGGAGCCAGTATCGGGGCAAGGGCGCGATGATCCACAAGGCCGAGTCCGACGAGGAGTGGGCCGGCCCGGCCATCACCGAGTACTCGGCGGCGATCTCGGCCGCCGGGGGAGCCGTCGAAGTGATCGAGTACCCGGGCAGCGTGCATGCGTTCTTCAACGACGCGCGCCCGGAGGTCTACCAGGCCGACAATGCGCAGCTCGCCTGGGAGCGCACACTGTCCTTCCTTCGTGGCTGTTCCGGCTGATCCGGCCACCCTGGCCGAGCTCGATGCGCTGATCGTCGCCTGTCGCCGCTGCCCGCGGCTCGTGTCGTGGTGCCAAGAGGTGGCACAGGTCAAGCGCGCGTCCTACGCCGACCAGGAGTACTGGGGTGGTCCCGTCCCAGGATTCGGTTCAGCCGAGCCCGTGATCTGGATCGTCGGTCTGGCCCCGGGGGCGCATGGGGCCAATCGCACGGGGCGAATGTTCACCGGCGACCGCAGCGGCGACTGGCTCTTCGGGGCCTTGCATCGGGCGGGCCTGGCCACCCAGCCCACGTCGGTGAGCCGGGAGGACGGCCAGGTGCTGACCGATGTGCGGATCACCGCCGCGGTGCACTGTGCGCCACCTGACAACAAGCCCACGACGGAAGAGCGGCACACGTGCGAGGCGTGGCTGGACATGGAACTGGCGATCATCGGGCGCAGCCTGAGGGTGGTCGTCGCGCTCGGCGGGCTGGCCTGGACGGCGAGCACCGCCTGCCTGCGCAGAAGCGGCTGGACGGTTCCCAAGGTCGCCTTCGGTCACGGTGCCCTGCTCACGGCCCGCGACGAAGGCGGGCGCAGTGTCACGGTCATCGCCTCGTACCACCCCAGCCAGCAGAACACGTTCACCGGACGCCTCACCGAGCCCATGCTCGACGACGTGTTCGCGGCAGCGCGCGACGCAGCCGCTCTCGGGTGAGGTAGCGCCCTATCGTTGGACCGGCCCCTGTAGTCCAACTGGCAGAGACACCCGGCTTAAACCCGGCACAGTATGGGTTCAAATCCCATCGGGGGCACTCTCAAGCCGCCTTTGGGCCCGCCCCGAATTCGGGACGGCCCCTAAATTGGCGTTTTCCGCGACGTCAGTTAACGTGGATTCATGCAGTCATCGAACCCCGTCCTGACCCGTTACGAGAAGAACGACAAGTCCGGCTTCGCCTATGACGAAGGCGTGTCCGCCTACGCACAGGCGGCCTCCGGCGGCGCGGCGGCAGCCGACCTGAGCATGGCCACTTCGGCCGCGGCTCCGGGGACCGGAGCGCGCCTGACGATCAACGACGTCGTGGTCAAGACCGGCCTGATCTTCATCGTCTGCGTGGTCTTCGCCGTGGCCGGGTACAAGCTCGTCGATACCGCACCCTGGATCATGTGGGTCGGGATGATCGGCGGCCTCGTCCTCGGGTTCGTCAACGCGCTCAAGAAGGTGCCCTCGCCGCCGCTCATCCTGCTGTACGCGGTGCTGCAAGGCATCTTCGTGGGCGCCATCAGCAACTGGTACAACGCCTACGCCACGTCCTCGCAGTACGGGGGCATCATCTTGCAGGCGGTAGTGGCGACCATGACCACCTTCGGCATCATGCTTGCCCTCTACGTCACCGGGATCGTGAAGGTCACCAAGCGGTTCCAGAGCGTCATGATCGTCGCGCTGGTCTCGTACATGGTGCTCGGCCTCGCCTCGCTCATCGCGGCGCTCTTCGGCGTCGGTGGCGGCTGGGGCTTCTACGGAGTGTCCGGCATCGGCCTGATCATCTGCGTCGTGGGCGTCCTGCTCGCCGCGTTCTTCCTCATGCTCGACTTCGAGGCGATCAGCCAGGGCATCAAGATGGGTGCGCCGGAGCGAGAGTCATGGCGGATGGCCTTCGGCCTGCTGATGACGCTTATCTGGCTGTACCTGGAGTTCCTACGCCTGCTGGCGATCTTCTCCCGAAACTAGGTATAGTGGGGTTCATACCTTAGAATCACAGGTCATGGACGAAATCGACCTCAAAATTCTTGGCGCACTGAGCGAAGACGGCAGAGCAACCTATTCCGAGCTCGCCGATCAGGTGGGCCTGTCAGGTCCGTCCACGGCTGATCGGGTGCGCCGTCTGGAGGAGCGCGGGGCGGTCCGCGGCTACTGCGCGCTCGTGGATCCCGTCGCGCTCGGTCTGGACCTCACTGCCTTCATCTCCGTCACCCTCGAGGGCACCAAGTCGCGCACGGCATTCCTCGCCGCCCTGGCGACCTACCCGGAGGTCGTCGAGTGCCACCACGTTGCTGGGGATGACGACTACCTGCTGAAGGTCTACGCGGCGGGCACCCTCGGCCTGGAGGCCTTCATCAGCGACCGCCTCAGGACGCTGCCGGGCATAGCACGCACGCGAACGACCGTGGTGCTGTCGACGGCGCTGGATCGACCGCTCTCGCCGAGGCGCGATGCGTGATGGGCGCCAACGCCGCCTTGTTCGCGCGGATGCTCGTGATCGGCCTTGTCGTGGCCGCTCCGGTCGGCGCGATGGCGGTGCTGTGCATTCAGCGTGTGCTGGCACACGGCTGGCGGGCCGGGATGGCCACCGGCGGCGGGATTGCCACGGCGGATGCGATCTACGCCGGGCTGGCCGCGTTCGGCGTGACGGCGGTGTCCCACTGGCTGATCGACTACCAGACGGTTCTGCGGATCGTGGGCGGCGCCGTGCTCATCTGGCTCGGCTGGCGGGCGATCAGGACTCCACCAGCGCACGAGGCGGCTCAGTCGGCTGACTCGACCCGCCTCGGCGCGCTGTACTCCAGTGCCGTCGGCCTCACCCTCACCAATCCCATGACGATCATGGCGTTCGCGGCCATCTTCGCCGGCGCCGGCCTCGTGACCCAGACGGGCACGGGCAGCGCCCTTATCGTCACGGTGGGCGTCGGGTGCGGGTCCCTTGCGTGGTGGCTTGCGTTGACCACCGGGGTGTGGGCCGTGCGGCACGCGGTCAGCGACAGATCGATGCGGATCGTCAACCGCGTTTCCGGCGGAGTTCTCGTGGCGTTCGGCGTACTGGCAGTGGTGGCCGGTCTGCGCGGCTGATGCAGGTGCTTCGACCCCCTCGGCGGCGGTAGCGTCCCTCCACGGACTAACCCGAACCGTCGAGGATGGGGGCATTCATGCGGCGGAGCACGGTCGTCATCAAGGGCGCAGTCACGTCGGTGGTCATCGTCGCGCTGACGTTGACTGCCGCCTCCCCACCGAGCCAGGCAGACACCGGACAGGCGGCCCTGGACTTCCTGAGCTCAACGGATGCCGCAACGCTGACGGCCGTCGCCGGTGGTGTGGACGTCATCGAGCAGATCACCTACAGCCGGGCCACTGATCTGTCCAACGAGCTCTATCCGCTCGTGCACGCGACAGTGCCCGCCGGTGGGAAGGTGCGAGTCCACGTCACCGTCGATCCCGATCAGACGAACTACATGAGCGTGCGCCGCATGCCCGGGTCCAGGCTCCTTGGGGCGGCCGGACAGGAGATGCTCAGTGGGTCCCGATGGGCCACGGTCTCCATGCTCACCACGAGTGCGGCCCGGCGGGCGAGGGCGGCTGGCGCGACCGATGCGACGGCGATCACCGGGATCACCAACGCCCGCGTGATCGAGGACCCCTGGGTCGCGACCGAACCTGCCGAGATAGCCAGGCGCATGGTGCTGCCGCCCTACACCGGGGCGCAGGACGAGGGTTGGACGACGGTCGTCACCACTCCCCAGGCGGACGGCACCACGCTGATATCCGGCACCATCAATGCCGGCGTGCCCGCCAGCGACGGCGAGGACATGTGCGTCCGACCGTTCGTCGAGATCGTGGTCGGGCCGGACGGGGTGGCCCGCTCCTCGCACTGGCGGGAGACCTGCCCGGGCAAGGGGACCCGCGAGTACCGGACGACGTCCACGTTCGGCCCGCAGCCGATCCAGCCACCGACCACGCCGACAATGCCGGCTTCGCGAGCGCTTCGTTAGGGCAGCGCCCGCCGAAGCTCGGTGAGGCGGTCGCGGACGGCCGATGGGTCTGCGCCGGGCGACTGGCTCAGGGCTGCCAGATAGTCGCGACCTACCACGGCCAACTGGGCACCTGCCGCGCTGGCTCCCACGGTGGGTAGGGCGTGGTCTGCCGGCATCGTCGGTTCAAGGTCACGGGTTCGCGCGACGATCAACTCCGCCACCTCGTGACAGCCCGGCAGCAGCGGCTCGACCTTCGTCAAGGGAAGGCTGTTCAAGCGGTCGACGACTCGCCGCAGTTCGGTGGCCACGTCGTCCAGGTCGTTCACGCGTCGCTGCTCTTGCGCAGGAAGGACCTGATCGCCTCACGCGCGTTGTCGCGGATCTCCGTGCCGTGCGTGAAAGCCGCAACGTTGTACTCCAGGTCGCTGAAGACCTGCGCCGACTCCCTGTTCTGGCGCGCAGAGGTGCAGATGACGGCCATGGGCCACCGCATGCGTGACAGCGGATTGAACAGCGCATCGCCGGTGATGAGGACTCCGGTGCGCTCGTGCAGCATGGACACGTGACCTGGCGTGTGGCCCGGCGTGTGGATGATGCGGAGTCCACCGGCGACATCGACAACCTCGCCATCGTGCAGTGCATGCGATACCGCGAACGGATCGAACTTGCGGCCAGGCATCCGCAGGAACATCCGGCCCATCGTCGAGGTGAGGTCGGGCGGTGCGTTCTCGCCGGCGGCGATGTACTCGACGTCGTCCTCGTGGATCGCGACGCCGTCGACGCCGGTCCGTTCGAGCATCTCCCGCGCACCGCCGGCATGGTCGCCGTGCGCGTGGGTCAGGATGATCCGGTAGACGTCGCCGGGCTGCTTGCCGAGGTGTGCCAGGCCCGCGACGATCTTCGCCGGCGCCTGCTTGAGGCCGCAGTCGACGAGGGTGACACTGCCGTCGTCCTCTAGGAAGGCGAACGAGTTGATGAAGTCCCCCATCGTGGGGATGCGGACCACGCCGGGGCCAAGAAGGACTGCGGGCTGCCTCATTGCTCCAGCCTAGGGCGATAGTGTCGCCGGGTGCAGGTACATGAATCGGTCCTCGAACTCATCGGCAACACGCCCCTCGTCCGGCTCCGCAGCGTCACCGCAGGCATCGTTCCCGAGGGTGGCGCCGAGGTCTACGCCAAGGTCGAGTACCTCAACCCCGGTGGATCGGTCAAGGACCGCATTGCCGTGCGCATGGTCGACGCGGCCGAGAAGTCCGGGGCCTTGCAGCCGGGCGGGACGATCGTCGAGCCCACCAGCGGCAACACCGGTGTCGGCCTCGCACTCGTCGCGCAGCAGCGCGGCTACACGACAGTCTTCGTCTGCCCCGACAAGGTCAGCGAGGACAAGCGCAATGTCCTCAAGGCCTACGGTGCAGAGGTCGTCGTGTGCCCGACAGCAGTGGATCCCGACGATCCGCGTTCGTACTACAGCGTGAGCGACCGGCTGGCGCGCGAGCTGCCCGGAGCCTGGAAGCCAGATCAGTACTCGAACCCCAACAACCCGCTCTCGCACTACGAGACGACCGGCCCCGAGCTATGGGAGCAGACCGACGGTCGCATCACGCACTTCGTGGCGGGTGCCGGCACCGGTGGCACCATCTCCGGAACGGGGCGCTTCCTCAAGGAGTCCAGCGATGGCGCGGTCAAGGTGATCGCCGCTGACCCGGAGGGCTCGGTCTACTCAGGCGGCACTGGCCGGCCGTACCTCGTCGAGGGAGTGGGCGAGGACTTCTGGCCGACCACGTACGACGCGAAGATCCCCGACGAAGTAATCGCCGTCTCCGACAAGGACTCCTTCGAGATGACGCGACGGCTCGCACGCGAGGAGGGCCTGCTCGTGGGCGGATCGTGCGGCATGGCTGTCGTCGCCGCCCTGCAGGTGGCCGCCAAGGCTGCGCCCGGCGACATCGTCGTCGTGCTCCTTCCTGACAGTGGCCGCGGCTATCTGTCCAAGGTCTTCAACGACGACTGGCTCAGCAAGTACGGGTTCCTGCAGTCCGACTCCGATCGCACCGTCGGCGACGTGCTTCGTGGCAAGTCCGGCGAGCTGCCGCCGTTTGTCCACACGCACCCCACGGAGACGGTTCGCGATGCGATCGACATCCTGCGCGAGTTCGGGGTGTCGCAGATGCCGGTCGTCCGCGCGGAGCCGCCGGTCATGGCAGCTGAGGTCGTCGGTTCGGTGGTCGAACGGGACCTGCTCGACGACCTGTTCAACGGCCGGGCGGAGTTGGCTGACAAGGTCGATGCGCACATGTCCGCGGCGCTTCCGATGGTGGGCGCGGGCGAGCCGGTCAGTGCCGCCATCGAGGCACTTCAGTCGGCTGACGCGGTGGTCGTCGTCGACGACGGCAAGCCGACCGGTGTCATCACTCGTCAGGACCTGTTGGGCTACCTGACCAAGTGAACCCCGAGGAGCCACCCGCACCGGGCGCGGTGATTCGTCCCACGGCGCGCGTTCTCCTCATCGATGGCGAAGAGCGGACCTTGCTCTTCCGCATGGTCAGTGAGGACTTCGGCGACACCTTCTGGTTCCCGCCCGGCGGCGCGCTGGAGGTCGGCGAGACGCATGCGGAGGCGGCTGCGCGCGAGCTCACTGAGGAGACCGGCTGGCCGCACCCGAAGGTCGGTCCCCTCATCGGGCATCGTCGTCACGTCATCACGTGGGGAGGCGTGCTGTACGACTGTCGCGAGCAGTGGTTCGTCGCGCGCGTTCCGTCGCTCGATGTTGACACCGCCGGCTTCACCGAGGAGGAGAAGGTCGAGGTCCTCGACTCGCACTGGTGGTCGGTTGACGAGCTCCGCAGCACCAGCGATCGGCTCGTGCCGGGCACCCTCCCCGACCTGCTCGCGCAAGTGCTGGCCGGCGGCCCTCCGGCTGTTGCGTGGGACCTGCCGACCTGACCCGGAGCTAGGAGCCTGGCTGCTGAGGTGATTCGAAGACGAGGACCAGCGTCCCCGTCGCCGGCGCGGCGAACGCCGACGTGAGTCCGCCCGGCACCTTCATGCGGCTCATCAGCACGGTCGCGCCGAGCGAGGCTGCCTTGGCCTCTGCCTCGTCCACGGAGCTCACGGCGATCACCGGGTTCCAGGAGACTGGCAGACCCTCCTTGGGCTGCTTGGTGATGCTCGACAACTGCGAATCGCCGCTCATGAGCATGCCCTGCCCATCGCCAATCACCTCGTTGAATCCGAGTTCGAACACCGTCGTGTAGAAGTCCTTCGCGGTAGCAGGAGCCGCGGACTGGTGGTCGAACCAGCACGGTGCACCCGGTGTGCCGAAGGCCTCGAACCCGCCGAACGCGGCCTTCTGCCAGAGCCCGAAGACCGCACCGGCCGGATCCATGGCCAAGGCCATCGAGCCGGTGTCCATGACGTCCATCGGACCCATGAACACCTGACCGCCAGCGGCACCGACCCTGCCGACCGTGGCCTCGATATCGGGTGCGTTCAGGTAGGTGACCCACTGGCCCATGCCCTCAGGCTGCTCGCCGATGGCGCAGACGGGCGAGCCGTCAAGCAAGGCCATCGTGTAGTTGCCGGTGTCGGGGCCGCCGACGTCGAAGGTCCAGCCGAAGACGTCCCCGAGGAACTGCATGAGTCCCTCGCGTGTCGCAGCATCCTTGACGCTGATGTCGCACCAGCACGGCTGGCCGGGCACGAAGGAAAGACTCATCGCATGCTCCCTGAGTGTCGAGGCGATCGGGCGCACGACACTACGGGCCAATGCTGACCTTGACTAGGACGCGGCGGCCGTTGGACTCGCCGTCACAGCGGTGGGCTGCGGAAGCAGCGGGGCACAGATCTTGAGCGCCGCCGCGACCTTGGGATCGGTGCGGTCCAGTTGGCCCATCCAGTCCTGTCCGTCGGCGACTTTGACGTCGTGATCGCCCAGGCACGAGGTGAAGGCGGCCACCGCCGTCGTGTCGATCTGGACCGGCCCGCCCGCGCCGCCCGGGCCGAACTCCGGTCGCAGGCTCGCGCATGCGGTCTGGGCCTTGTCGAAGGTGGCCTGGTCGACGCCCGATGGCAACGGGATGGCTCCGGGGGAGTCGGCGCCTGGACCGCCGGGCGGCATCCCACTGGGGAGAGTGGTGGGCATGCCGCTCGGCCGGGTCCCTGCTCCGCCCTGGTCCGGCAGCGTGACGCCGTTCTTGGCCAGGCAGTCCCGGTAGGCAGTGAAGTCAGCCGCGCCGTTCGCGGCCGGTCCGTTCGCGGCCGCGCTGCCTGCGACCCACGATCCTGGATTCGCAGCGGCGGGCGCCGACGATGCGGTGTCACCGCTGGCGCTTCCCCCGCAGGCGGTCAGCGCGAAAAGGAGCAGTGCCACGCCGGCCGTCAGGGACGTGGTTCTGGTTGTGGTGCTCATCAGTTTCCTCCGAGAGTGGATGGGGACCCGCCGGGCAGCGGGCCCTCGGACACGGTCTTGGCAGTCACGGTGCCGTCGTCGGCCTTGTCGCCACGAACGATGACGCTGGCGCCGTTCGGCAGGTCGGTGAGCGCCACGGTTTGCTGCGACGTCACCTTCGCGGAGGCCGGCACCTTCACCTTGACCGTCTCGCCGGTGGGCGTTGCCAGGTAGAGGCTTGTCCCGTCGACGAGCTTGACGGTGCCGAACGTCGTGTTTCCGAGGGCGCTGGCCGTCCCGCCTGTTGCCGGGAACGCGCCGGCAGCGGGGAACGCGCCGGCAGCGGGGAACGCGCCGGCAGCGGGGAAGGCGCCGGCGATCCCCGGCTGGTTCGTTGAGTTGCCGAACCGCTGGTTCGCGAGGGCGCCGCCAGCGAAGCCCACCATCAGGACCAGCACGGTGAGCAGGACCCACGTGAGGCGGTTCGGCTTGGCATGCTCGCGCTGGGCCAGCAGGTCGGCGAGGTTCTCGTCACTCATGTCTTAGCGCCTCGATCGGTCGTAGGGATGCGGCTCGGTTGGCGGGATAGCTGCCGAAGAACAGGCCGATGGCGACCGAGACGCCGAAGGCGGCGACCACGGAGGCCGGGATGATGACGGGCGTGATGCCCATGACGTCGAACCGCGTCACTACGAGGGCCAGCAGCACTCCTGCCACTCCGCCGATGACGGAAAGCACCGTTGCCTCGACGAGGAACTGCCCGAGGATGGCGCCCTTGCTCGCGCCGATCGCCTTGCGAATGCCGATCTCCCGGGTCCGCTCGGTGACGGTTACCAGCATGATGTTGGTGATGCCGATGCCGCCGACGAGCAGGCTGATGGCGGCGACCGCACCCAACAGCACGGTCAGCAGCTGGGTGGTCTCCTCGACGGCGGAGAGCAGTGTCGCCTGATTGAGCACCTGGTAGTCGCGGGACGTCGAGTCGGCGATGCTGTGACGTTGGTCGAGGACCGCGTACACCTCCGACTGCGCGGCGTCCATCACCTCAGAGGACGCCGACTGCACCAGAACCGAATCCATGCTGCCGTAGCCGGTCAGGTGGTTCTGCACGGTGGTGAGCGGTGCGATTGCCGTGTCATCCGCGTCGTTGAAGCCAGAGGATCCCTTTGACTCGAGGACGCCGACCACCGTGAAGGGCGTGTCGTCGCAGACGATCTGCTTGCCGATCGGGTCTACGGTTCCGAACAGCTCGTCGACGACCGTCTGGCCGATGACGATGTTGCGGCGTGCGTTCAGCACGTCGTCATTGACGAAGTAGCTTCCTGAGGAGACCTTCGAGTTCGACGCCTCGAAGTACGAGGGCCACGTGCCAGTGATCGCTGTGTCGTGTGTGGTTCCCTCGTAGCTGCAGGTCGACTGGGCGCTGACCACGGGGGACGCGCTCTTGACGTCGGGGGCGACGTCGACGTTCATCAGTGCCTTGGCGTCGGCGACGGTGAGGTCCTTGAACTGCGTGCGAGCCTCCGACCCGGGCCGGCCGAAAGTGCCGTGACGAACCGTGAGCGTGTTCGTTCCCAGACTCTCGAGGTTGGCCGTTACGGACTGGGTCGTCCCGCTGCCCACGGCAACAAGAATGATGACCGCGGCGACACCGATGAGGATGCCGAGCACCGTGAGTCCTGAGCGGAGTCGGTTGGCCCCGATCCCGCGCAGTCCGATCCGCAACGTCTCGAAGAGGTTCATGACAGTCCCGCCTCGGTGGCGGCCATGCGGCGTTCGCCGCGCGGCCGGTTCCAGCGGTCGTCAGCCATCAGCCCGTCGACCAGCGTGATGATGCGATCGGCTCGTGCGGCCACGTCGTCCTCGTGCGTGATCATGACGATGGTGCGTCCCTCGGCGTGCATCTGGTCCATCAGGTCGAGCACGTCGGCCGTTGAGTGGCTGTCGAGGTTGCCGGTGGGCTCGTCGGCGAGCAGCAGCGACGGCTCAGCAACGAGGGCCCGCGCAACGGCCACGCGCTGCTGCTGGCCGCCAGACAACTCATTGGGCTCGTGGTCCATGCGCCCGTCCAGGCCCACCGCGCTCAGGGCCGCCTTCGCGCGCGCGGTCCGTTCGCGCCGACCCACGCCGCGGTAGAGGAGGGGGAGCTCCACGTTGGCGAGGGCCGAGGTGCGGGGTATGAGGTTGAACGACTGGAAGATGAAGCCGATCTTGCGATTGCGCACGATGGACAGCGCTGACTCGTCGAGGGAGTCGATGCTGATGCCGTCGAGCTCGTAGTGGCCATCGGAGGCGTTGTCGAGAGCGCCGATGATGTTCATCAAGGTGGACTTGCCCGAGCCGGACGCCCCCATGATGGCCACGTAGTCACCGCGCTCGACGGTGAGGTCGACCCCGCGCAGTGCGTGCACCGTTGTCTCGCCCATGCCGTAGACCTTGGTTATCCCCGTGAGAGAGATGACCGGAGACATCAGCCCCCCACTACGACTCTGGCGCCGGGCGGGGGCCCGCCACCGGTCGCGCCGCCGGGGATGCCGCCAGTTGGGAAACCGAAGTTGCTGCTGCCGCCGCTGGTTGTGTTGACCACGAGCTGGTCACCCTCGGCGACACCGGACGTGACCTCGGTGCCTGTGTCACCGGCGAGGCCGGTGGTCACCTGGACGGTCGTGTCCTTGCCGTCCTTGCGGATCGTCACGGTGCTCTGCCCGCCGGCGGTGGTGATGGCAGCGGTGGGTGCCCACAAGACCCCACTGACCTCGTCGGCGGTGACGACGACGCTTGCACTCATACCCTGCTTGATGCCCTTCGGCGCCGCGTCCAAGGTGATCGTGACGCCGTAGGTGGTGACGTTCTGGCCCGTCGTCGGCAGGATGTCGACGGCCGTGACGGTGCCGGTGGCTTCCACTTCTGGCAGCGCGTCGAACGTGATGGCCGCCTTCTGTCCCACCTTGACCTTGAGCGCGTCGGCCTCGGCGAATGCGGCGGTGACCTCGTAGTCCTCCTTGGGCAGCAGTGTCGCCACGGCGGTGCCCGCCTGGCCTGCGGATCCCTTGCTGATGTCGATGGAGGCGATGCGACCGGACGCGGGTGCTGAGAGGACGGTCGAGTCCACGTCCTTCTGGGCCGAGGTGACTCCGGCCTTCGCCGAGGCTATCTGGGCCTGATTCGTCGTCGCCGAAGCGCTGCCGACCTGGATGGCGCGAACCGACAGCTCGGCATTGTCCAGGGACTGTTGAGCCTTCTCAATGGACTGCTCGTCGGAGGCAAGCCCCTTCGTCCGGTTGAGGGTGGCGGAGTCGAGGGCATCCTGAGCCGACGTCGTCGCGTCCTTGGCTGCCTTGGCGAGCGAGGACTGGAGCTTCTTGAGGTTGAGGTTCGCCTGCGTGACCTTGGCATCGGCATTGACGAGTGTTTGCTGGCCGGTCGCGCTCGATGCGTTGTTCTGCGCGAGCTCGAGCTGCTGCTGCGCCGAGCGCACGCTGTCGACGGCCGACAAGCACTCCTTGGAACTCGATCCGTAGGTCGTGCAGTCGCTGTTCTGCTTCGACTGAGCGGCGGACAGGTTCACCTGCGCCTGGTTCACCTTGATGATGTCCGTGGTCTGGTTCGACGACGCGGTCTGGACGGCCTGGTCGTAGGCGGTCTTCGCGCTGGTCACGTCGGCTTCGGCTGCGCGCAGCTGGGCCCATGCGTCCGAGTCCGGGCACACGCCGGCCGGGTCAAGGCAGGCATCCGACCACTTGGACTTCGCGGCGGCCAGAGTGGCCTTCGCTGTGTCGATGGCCTGCTGGTAGGCGACCACGTTGATGTCGGCGTTGTGCTTCGCGTCGGAGAGGGACTGCTTGGCCTGCGCAACGGCGGCCTGCGCCTGCGCGAGGGAGATCACGCCCTGCTGCTTGCCGTTGACCGCCTGGGTGTAGGCGCTTCGGGCATTGGCCAGCGCCTGCTGAGCCGACGTGTCGTCGAGCGTGGCCAGCGTCTGCCCCTTCTTCACGGTGTCGCCCTCGGCGACCTTGACCTTCTTGACCGTGCCGCTCGTGGCGAATGACAGCTGGAGGGTCCCTGCCGTCGCCACAGTCCCGGTGGCCGTGACGCTCTCGCTCACCGTTCCCTTCTGCACCG
>Ga0194063_10000663_pt1 | contig 24376 bp, 18 predicted proteins | sample SepL3720m_MetaG_FD_155459 | JGI IMG/M metagenome (GOLD analysis project Ga0194063, IMG submission 155459) | Anoxic zone freshwater microbial communities from boreal shield lake in IISD Experimental Lakes Area, Ontario, Canada - Sep2016-L373-20m | ecosystem: Environmental > Aquatic > Freshwater...
GGACATTCTTATGGGGATAGGTATGGGCCACACAAAGAACATAAGGCTCTCTGGGAATCAGGGCATTCCTCCTCCCCTCGCCTTCTTCCCGCGTCATCCCCTCTCCAAATTCTTTTCCTGCGGCAAGATGGATGGGAATGATTTTATCCCGTCCGACGTTCACGTGTTTCACAATCTGACTTCGACTGAATTCCGAGAGCGTAATCACGCGCCGCGCCGTTCGCACCGCAAGCGGAACCAGAACACGCGTGGCCAGCAGGGCCAGTGGCGACAAATCCTGCGGAAATTCACGATATTGCATGTCCAACACGGAGACCACCTGGGGACAGGGCGCCCAACCCGGCGCGGTATAACCTGGAGACCAGAGCACATCCACACCCGCCTTCCGAACGGCGAAGGGAAGGAGGCATTGTTCCCGGATGATTCTGCCTGCGCGATGCCGCGCCCGTACCCCAAGGGGCCAAAGATGAACGTTTCCAGCCGTGGCGTATGCGTCCCGAAACGACTCATGATTCTCAACATTGGTGAAGAGAATCCATTCAACATCAGGGTGTCGTCCCACGGCATGGCGGAGAATATCCCGCAGATAGGTTTCAGAGCCCCCCACTTCGCCGGGAATCAGAAATAATGTGTTCACCCCGATCTTCATCATGGGCCCATCCCTCTCACGCAGACCATTCAGGTACAGGGTTGGGGAAGACCTGGGGTCTTTTCCCGCCGGACAACAGGGCGATTTCCTTCTCCACGTCGGCAACACCCCGCCCCGTCGTATGAATCTCCATGCTTAAATTCACGACATGCCGCTGTCCCGGAGCCAGTCGGATCACCCGGCCCTTCTGCCGTTCAAAAAGCTTTGAATTCGGGTAATTGGTGCCGGGTTCAAGGCCGGTGACATAGCCATCACCCGCCCCAACCGTATTCTTCCACTGGGCAAAACACGGAAGTTGTCTGACATTGAACCGGAGCGCAACACCCTTGCTCCCGATCTTGTTTCGCAGCAGGGCCACCGTGTTGCCTTTCCGGTCGGCGCAGAGTTGGTGCCAATACACCTGCTCCACATAGCCGGGAGTCGGAGCGAGATACGTGTCGTATTCACGGATGCCTTCCGCAGCCCGGGCATCGCGTGGCGCCACCTGGCGGCTCGGGGCGACCAACCGGCTGCCCTTCCCCAGGAAGGGTTCTCCAAAATTGCAGTGGTATAGCAATTCCATTTCCCGCTCCACCGTGTTCATGTTCACCACCTCGTCATGGAAGGTGACTGAATGGCTCCCCACCACGGTCGAAATCCGGGTTTCCAATCTCAGGTGCGGAAAGAACGGCATCCCCTCATCCACGACCCCGGACACGACCAATTCAGTGGTTTCGCCCGACTCCATAACCGAAATCGAAACGTAATGAGCCGGTATATTGGCAATCCTGCCATGCAACGGGAGCATGATCTCGGACAGATTCCCATTGTTGTCGGGCACACGATCTTTGCCCGGGGCGCCATTGGAATTCAATCCGCAGCGCACGATACATTCGTCAAACCCCTGAAGCCATCCCACTCCCCCATTGTCCAAGGAGTTCACAAACAGGGGGTTAACGGGACCGGTCACCGGCGAGTTCCATCCAATCTCGCATCCGTCATAGCGCCCCTTCCACAACCCCATCCCGCGGGTGGGAACAACGGTGAAGGAAAGCATCCCGTTATTGACTTCTATGACATCCACACCCTCGGCGAATCCGCCATGCCGTGTCCGTTTCACAATAGACCAGTTAGAGGATCCGCGAAAGCCTGCGCTTTCAGCCGTAATCGTCAACGAATCCTCCCAGACTCCGGCCTGGACATCAGTCAAAACCCAACTTGATTTTGTACTCATTGAAGTCTTTATCGAACACGGGATCACCACCCCGCTAACGTTTGATCCGTATCCGGACCGTCGAGATACCATGGGCCGGGATCCTGACGGAGACAGCCTGCCCCCGCGCCTTCGCCGAACCATTCCGCACATCCCGTTCCATCAGATCCACTTCCACGGCGCCGACCACTTTGCCTGCCAAACGGGAATCCAGACGGATGCTCGCCGTCGTCGTCCGACCGGCCGTCTCGCATAACCGGACAACCAGGTCACCGCCCTCTTCCGCCTGCTTCATGCCTGACAACGCAATGTTGTCGGGTCCGATTGCGGCCAATTGCGCCCGAACCGGCAAAGGCCCCTGATGCACATCGGTTCCGACCACACGCAGGGGATGATTCAAATCGTTCCCGACGGCTATGGCTTGCGCGACAGAAAGATCGACACCCGTCGGTTGCAGTGTCAGATAAATCTCGTGTTGCCCGATCTCAGGAAGCGGATCGGGATCGAACGAGCTCCGGATCAGGGTCAACCGCAACACATTTCCGTCCAGCGAATGACCGTGCTTTGAATCATTGGCCAACAGAAGTCCAGCCCCGTTCTTCCCCGCCTTCCCCGTGACGTGTACCCATTGCAAGGCGGGAACCTCCTCGCCACAGTTCATTGTCCGATCAATGGATCCAAAGGGTATTTCGTAACGCCCACGGGCATCGTTCAAGGCCAGAGGCAGTGCCAGCCTCAGGGTCGGCACGCCCACCTTCGCGGAGCCCCGCTGAAACCAGGTTCCCTGAATCCCGATATACACCCTTGGATCGCCCGCCTTCACCGCATACGTCACGGTCATCTCCGACTCCGCCACGCTATAACAGGCTTCAAGCGCCGCCTGGTATGGGCCCACTCCCTTCCGCTTCAGCGAAACCAGAACCGGCGCCGGTTGAATCAGGCCATCGGCCATCGACCAGGCGGTCATGACTTTCGACCGTTCAATCAGGTATTCAAGCACCGGCGCCGCCGCCGGTTGATCAATAAGCGCGCGTTTTCGGCGATGATCCAGCAAGCGGCGGATGCCGCCGGTTGAGGGATCCAATTCCAGACGAATCAGGCCATTATCCAATCCCTCGTGTCGTTGCTCATCGGCCGCATAGGCACAATGATGCTCCGGTTTAAGTTGACTCACAACCTGGGTCGGCGCCTCCGCCTCCTGGCCGCCCGCCTCGGTTACCGTATAGACCGAATACCCAAGTCCGGGCACGCTCACTGGAAAAGCAATCATCAGGTAATCATGCCCCCAGTAGTGACCATTGGAAAGGGTTTGAGCCGCCCGGGTTCTGCCGTCCGGTCCGCTTACCACAAACGAGCGACTCTTGAGTTCCTGTCCTGCCTGACTGCGCGTATTGTCCCAGATCGTCGCGGTGACCACTTCTTCGCGGGCATGCGCCGTCGGATTGAAGATCATCATCGGACGCGATCCGCTCCCGGTCGTCTGTTCAGCCCCGCTCAGTCCGCCGACACCCGTACCGAACCCCACGCCGGCGCCCAGCGCGTTGGGGGAAAACCCGGGCGCCCGCTCGCTGAAACCCGGTTTTTCCGAACTCCGGGTGTCCACCCTCGCCGCCAATGCCCTTAGCGATTGCGTTTCGATCATCCCCGTTGCGGCCATGGTTTTCTGAAACAGTCCGTGAGTATAGGTTCGCGTGTCATGCACGCCGGAACCCGGCAGGATATCATGAAAATGCGAGAAGAGGGTATCCCGCCACCCTTCTTTCAACGCCGCGCCGGGATAGGGTTTCGCGGCCACGCACCCCGCCACAATCGCGGCGATTTCCGCGTCGGCCAGCCTGGTTTCGCCGAACCGGTTGGCTCTTTTGATCTGGCTTTGCGTGGTGTAACAGCCGGTGAATTCCATGTTCAATTCACCCCGGATGACCTTCAGGCGGGTCGCGTCGCGCTCCAACCCGGTGTAAAAGGCGCGCAGTGTGGAACATTTGACGTTGGGATAGAGGGGCCAGGAATCCATCTCCAGAATTTTCGCCACGTCATAACGGGTCGGACCACCCCCATGATCTCCAATCCCGTACACAATGAGATCCGAATTTCCGCCGACCTCGCGAACAAACTTCAGGAGATGATCCGCAATCCAGGAATCGGGCCTGTTGTTGTAACCGAGATCCATATCGTTGCGAACCAGGACCCGCGAGCCGTCGGGCCCCTGCCACCAGAACGCCATGGGCTTGACGGGAGTCTGCAAACCCGGCCTGTGCAGGTAATAGTACTTGACCGCGCCGCAGACAAGATACGTCGGAATACTGGCGGCATGCCCGAAGGTATCCGGCGAGAAATCAATCGCGACATCCTCCGGGGTCAGCCCGAACAAGGTCTTCATATACTGACGGGTGTACAGAATGTGCCGACAGAGCGCTTCGCCGCCAGCCATGTTCTTGTCGCCTTCCACCCAGTGGCTCGCACTGACCTCCCACCGGCCTTCCTTCACGCGCTGGGCGATTCGCGCCAGCATCTCCGGCGCAAGTTCCTCCAGGATTCGATACACACTGGCCTGGCTCTGGGAAAAGGTAAACTCCGGGAATTCCTCCATCAGCCGGAGCACCGTCGAAAAAGTGTCGTGCGTCACTGCGACCGTCTCGGGCCACGACCACTGCCAGTTCATGTCAATGTGGGCATGGCCCACGCAGTGGATCGTATACGTTTTGGCAACCTTTCCGATGGGGGCCAGCGTCGTTTCCGCCTCCTCCACCGCCCTCGCAATCACCGCCTGAGTCCCCGTCGCCATGGCCGCCGTCATGGCCGACTCAACCTCCTTGATCAGTCGATCCCAGGTCTTGGCCTTCCCCGGATGCAGGGTCATCAGCCCCCTGGCAAACTTGATCTGATTCGCCAGCCGGTTGCTCAGCCGGAGGATCTCATGGGACACTTTCGCCGCCGTCATTGTAAATTCAGAGTTCCGTATCATTCGTGCATCTCCTTGAAATAGAGCCGAGCTTCAAAACCTATCCGCCCTCCGCCTTCACCCGGAGCGGGAAAGGATAGGACGGACTCCCCTCGTAATCAAGCGCTTTGACAGCGCTGTGACATCATGTGGCGCCAACGAGGAAGCAGGGCGAAGCTTGTCTTGAGAGTCTCAACATGGTCTAATCCACCTGTTTGACGCCTATTCAGAGTTTGCACTGAAGACGAAGGAATAATAAATGATCGAGTTTTTTCATCATGCCGCATATTGCTCCACCGCCTTAGTCGTTGTTATGGTGGTATATCAATCGATCCTGACAACAGGCGCCTATTTCCACCGGCGCCGGGCCGCAAACGAGAAGGATCGCGAGAGGCCCGTGTGGGATCAGTACCCTCCCCTGACGATTCTGGTTCCTGCCCACAACGAAGAAGTCGTGATCGAGCGCACCGTGAGAACCCTTCTCGCGTTACGTTACCCTCAGGGCAAACTGACCTTGATGGTGATTAACGACGCCTCCACGGACAACACCGCCGCGATTCTGGATCGTCTGCATGCCGAGAATCCGCATGTGATTGTGTATCACCGCCAAAAACCTGACGGCGGATTAGGGAAGGCGGCGGCGCTCAACGCGGCCGCCCGGTTGGTGAACGATGATTATATCGCCGTTTACGATGCGGATAACTGCCCCGAACCGAACTCGTTATTGATGCTGATGTCGAGATTCATCGCGCGTCCCTCGTTGGCGGCGGCGGTGGGAAAGTTTCGGTGTGGCAATAAAAATCAGAATTTCCTTACCCGTTGCATCAACATCGAGGGCCTCTGTTTTCAGGGAATTGTTCAGGCGGGCCGCCACATGATGCTCGACATTGCCTTTCTGACCGGCACCAACTACGTCATCAACAGGAACATCCTCCTGAAAGTGGGGGGATGGGACGAAGAGGCGCTGGCTGAGGATAGTGAATTGTCCACCCGGCTGTACATGGAGGGTTACCGGATTGATTTCGTCCCCTGCTCGCAAAGTTGGGAGCAGGAACCGGAGACATTGGGCGTTTGGATGAAACAACGCACCCGATGGGCGCGCGGCAATAACTACGCCATACTGAAAATCATCCGGACGTTTCCACTTTCAAAAGACAAAGTCCGGACTTTCGAAAACCTCTTTACCCTGTCGATGAGCTACCTTTTTCTGGTCGCCATCGTGCTTTCCCAATCGTCTCAGATTCTTTCCCTGCTTGGTTTTTGCCACATCACCCAGGAGACCCTGTGGCTCCTGTGTATCTGGAATGTCGCCGCACTCTTCTATGTCGCGCAAATCTGGCACGCTCTGGCCCTTGAGAAAGAAGCGAGGCCGGCCAACTTGCTGGCCGGGTTTCTAATGTATTTCTTCTACGGTTATCTTTGGATGGCCGCCATCCTGCGCGCCCTCTATCACGACGTGGTGGTAAGAAAGGCGCGCCATTGGGACAAAACCATGCGTTTCGAAACGGCGCTGGAAACAGGGAATCCCTGAAACGGACGCCACGCTGAACTCCAGGAACCCGGACTTGTCACACGGCGGGGACATCTGGCATAATGAAGGACTGAAAGGAACAATCATGGAAGAAAAAATAAGGGCTAAATTGGAAGAGTTACGCGGTTTCCTGCAGGCTGATGGCGGCGACATGGAAGTGGTCAGCATCACGGGAACCGACATCAAGTTGAGGCTTCAGGGAGCCTGCGGATGCTGTCCACATGCGACCATGACCATTAAGCAGGGAATTGAACGCATCCTGCGCGAACAGGTAGATGCCACGATCGTCGTCGAGCAGGTGCGTTGATCCGGAAATGACATCCCGGTTAAAGCAGTTTGTGGCGCTGACAGGGCTGGCCGTGACCGAACTGTTCCGACAGCCCGCATGCTTTCTGCTCATCCTGTGCGGGTGCGCTTTCACGGTTCTGGTTCCCCTCGCCGTTTCACACCAACTCGGACAAGCGACGCATCTCACTGTCGATAGTTCACTTGCGTTTGAACTCGTCTTCGGAATGATCCTGGCTGGGTATGCGGCCTGCTCCACGCTTCATAACGAGTGCCGGTCGGGCACCATTCTCATGGTGTTCAGCAAACCGGTCGGACGCCTGATGTACTTCCTGGCCAAATTTGCGGCTGTTTCCATTCTGATCGCCTTTTTCATTTTCTGTTCGTCGGCCGCCTCCCTCCTGGCGGAACGGGTAACCCCGCGAAATTTCGAGTTTGATGCCCTGGGCAACCGGTTATTACTGGCCACTCCCTTCATTGTTTTTTTGCCACCGGCTTTTCTCAACTTCCGGAAACACCGCGCCGTTCTTCCGCTTTCCCTGGTACTCTTCGCGTTGACCCTGACGGCATGGGTTCTCATCCTGGGTTCCGTGGACTGGGAGGGGCGCCGCACCGCCTTTGCAAGCATGATTGAATGGCGCCTCCTGCCGGCCTCTCTTCTGGAGGGTATGGCCTTGTTCATGATGGCGGCCATTGCGCTGAGTCTGGCCAGTCGTCTTTCCACTCCTGTGACCGTGGCCATCCTGGCCCTGATTCTGATGATGGGCCTGATATCCGACCATCTGGCGATGCGGTTGTCCGTCTCTTCCCCCGCGCAGTTCGGGTTTCGTCTGTTTCTTCCGGATATTCAGGCATTCTGGCCTGCCGACAAACTCGCGGGAGACGGTTCAATCACCCCCTCCCTGATCAGTCATGCCTTCGTTTATGCCATGGCGTACGGAATTGGCGCATTGTCCCTGGGGTATGCAGCCTTCAGAAACCGGCAGTTTTAGGAGACGGGAAATGAGCGACAGCCCACATTTGATCATTGAGGCGCATGATTTGACTAAGACATTCCTGGATTTCTGGGGGCGTCCGAAAGTTCATGCCGTGAAAGGCATCACGTTGGAGATAAGACCCGGCGAAATCTTCGGGTTGCTCGGCCCCAATGGTTCCGGGAAAAGTACGACGATGAAAATGATACTGGGCCTGCTCCATCCCACGTCAGGTCATCTGTCTGTGCTGGGGCAATCCCCGCGCGATGTTGCCGTTAAATCACGAATGGGCTTCATGCCTGAGGAGTCCTATCTCTACAAATATCTGACGGCCGTTGAAATTCTCACCTTTTACGCCAACCTGTCGGGCCTCTCCGGTTCTGTCAGGAAAGAAACCGTTAATCGTATGATCGAACAGATGGGACTCCAGGCCGCCCGGAACCGGCCCGTGGGGGAATTCTCAAAGGGCATGGCGCGCCGCGTCGGGCTGGCCCAGGCCCTTCTGAACGACCCCGACCTGATTCTTCTTGATGAACCGACATCAGGACTCGACCCCATCGCCTGCCGTGAAGTCAAGGACTTGCTTCTGAATCTGGCTGATCGAGGCAAAACTATCCTCATCTGCTCCCATCACCTGGCCGACATGCAGGATCTTTCGCATCGCGTCGCCATTCTTCTGGAAGGCGAGGTGTGCGCGGCGGGATCGGTAAAAGATCTCCTCGCCACACCGGATCTCATCCGGCTGACACTCCCCCGCCCCTCCCGTGAAAAATTATCGGCCATGCTTGATTATCTTGAACGGGAAACCGGCTTCCGTCCCGGCGTTGACCACACCGGACGCACCCTTGAATCCGTGTTCATCGAAACGGTCTCCCGGCGTCGGATCGCATCATGAGTCTCTTACCCCTCATGGCGATTGCCCGACTGACCGTACGCGACGCCGTACGATCCCGTCTTTTGGTTTCTCTTGCGGTTATTCTGGTGATTGGTCTGATTAGCCTGCCTCTTCTGATTTCCGGAGACAACACATTAAACGGCCAAATTCAGGTGATCCTGGCCTACACACTGAGTTTTGCCATGAGCATACTCTCGGCCGTCACCCTGTGGGCAGCCTGCGGCGGGATCGCCTCTGAAATCCAGGATCGAAGGCTGTATCTTGTTCTGACCAGGCCGGTGCATCGCCATGAACTGTGGCTGGGAAAGTGGCTTGGTATCGCAGGACTCAATGCCATGTTGCTGAGTCTTACCGGCCTGATCGTCTCGGCCATGATAGCGTTTACCCTGAACGTGTCCCCAGAGTCCGCCATCGCAAAGCGCCAGGCCCGGGAACACTTCCTTCTGGCCCGTATGACCGTGATCCCGGTCGCTCCTGACTTTGCAGAACAGGCACGACGGGACGCTGATGCTCTCTTGCAATCAGGACGACTCCCCGCCGGGGTGACCGCCCGAGTCGTTGAGGCCGAGTTAATAAAACGCTATCAGGATCGGCGCTATTCGCTTCCCCCTCATGGCGCCATCACCTTGGACTTTCCGCTCCCGGTTTCGATAGACAACGGACACGACCTTATCCTGAAATATGCGTTCGACTCCTCCCGGCCCGAGAGGACACCCGTTTCCGGGGAATGGACCATTTCGGGGGGGCAACACGATTCGCTCGTCATGAGCGTCACCAATTACCCCGGCATTCCCAATACGGTTCTCATACCGGGCGAATGGGTGCGGGGGGCGCCATCGATACACCTGACCTATCAACGCCTGGATGCGAAAAACCCCGCCACACTCCTGCTGAAGGCTAATGGGAAAGAACCGGAACTGCTTATCCCGGCAGGCGGAATTGCCATGAATCTGACACGAGGACTGCTCATCATTCTTTTCCGACTGGGATTTCTGGCGGCGCTCGGACTCACTGCCGGGAGTCTTCTTTCCATGCCGGTCGCGGTGTTTGCGGGGTTCTTCATCATGACCCTGCTGGCCCTGTCGGGTTATGTTGAGACCGTAGCCAGTAGCGGAGTATTCTATGTGGCCCACGAAGGCCCAGCCCCGACTCAAACCTGGCTTGATGCCGCCATTTTGAATTTGTTCAAGGGGCTCTACGGAATCACACGGCCCTTCCTCCGGTTTGATCCAGTTCCCCTGCTTCAGGAAGGACTCCGGATTAGTTGGACCGTTGCCGGGCAGGCCTTCGTCTGGTTGATCGGCCTTTACACCACCCTGACGGCCGTGATTGGCATCGCTCTGTTCAACCGCCGTGAACTTGGGTAGAATCCGGGGTTACGGGTCAATGCTTTCCAGGGCCAATGTCACGGGATTGATGCGGCGGTAATAGCAGTTTCGGGGTTGACCCTTTTGATTCTTCGTATGGCAGATTCCGCCCCGGCGGGGACGGACGGTGTAAACCAGCGAATTCTGCTCACAGTTGACAAACGCTTCGACGAACTCAAAGGTCTCGCCCGAGGTCTTCCCCTTCTCCCACAACTCATTACGGGACGTGCTCCACAGAACCACGGTGCCGGATTCGAGCGTCTTCTTCATGGCAATCTCGTTGGTATAGGCCACCAGAATAACCTCATGCGTGTCGGCATTCTGAAGCGCCACGGGAATGACATCCGGGCAGACCCTGGCAATCTTGGCAATCTTGGCAAAATCCAGTCTAAGCCCCATTCCTTCTTCCAGTTCTTTCATGATGTCAGTCCCTTTTCTTGTGCCCCGTCCGATCAAGGGGCATGAAGGTACACTATTTCCTGTCCCTCGCAAGTCTCGAATCCGGTTTGCCAAGACTGCCCCGCATGGTATATTTTGTCGATTGAACAAACCCTATACGACTATGAATACAACTTCATCACCTTGCACCATAGTGATCCTGCTCACCGGACTTCTTCTGGCTGGTTGCGGGAGTGACCCTGTTACCTCAGCCCTCAAATTGATCGAAAACGGAAATCTTCAAAAAGCCGAGGAGATACTGACCCAGGCCGTTCAACAGGATCCTTCCGATGCCAACGCGGTTATGAATCTGGCCATTCTCCAGTACAAAAAAGGACAATGGGATGCCGCTATGACGGATTTCGGAAAGGCCGCCGACTTGGCGCCGTCAGATCCGCGCCCCATCGAATTTATTGCGGCCATGCTCGCCGAGAATAACCAGTGGCGAGAGGCCGCCGACATGCTGACCGAGGCGGCTCGCCGTGATCCGCATTCCGCCAGCATTCAGACGGCCCAAGCTCTGGTTGATCTCAGCCTCAGTGGTCCGGCGGCCGCCCGCACACGACTTGTTCATGTGCTGAACATGGAACCCGCCTATGCCCCCGCTCTCTTCAACCTCGCCGTGATCGACCGGGACTGGCTAAAAAATCCGGGAGACGCGCGCAAGTATTTCCAGCGGTATCTCGCCGTCGCGAAGAACGACCCTCACACCCCGATCGCAAGATCCGCACTGGCCGAAAAACAAACCCAACCACCATCCCGCAAAAGCGAGGTCACCAAGCCGGAACCCTCCGCCCCCACGCCGCCCATCAGAACCTCCACGACTCCGTCTGTCGCGCAATCCCCTATGGCTTTGCACTCCGTCTCCAAGGACATGACGACGGAATCCGCGCCCGCTCCGACTCCCGTGGCCCCCAATCCGGCAGAGGCTTCCGCCGCCTTCAATCAGGGAGTCCGTCATCATCAGGCCGGGGAGTCTGATCAGGCGATAAAGGAATACACCCGTGCCATCCGGCTGGAACCCACCCTGGTGCGCGCCCAGTACAACCTGGGCTTGTTGCTCCGGGCCAAGGGGGATCTCCCCCGCGCGAATGAGGCCTTCACCCATGCTCTTGAAGGCGCACCCAACATGGTTGATGCCCGCTATATGCTGGCGCTCGTCCTGCTTGACCAGGGAAATCAAAGCGGCGCCATCTCCCAGTTGAAGACACTCGTGGAGAAGGCGCCCAAATACGCCGACGCACATCTTGCCTTGGGCATGCAATACAAGAAAGACAAGAACAAACTGGATCTGGCACGGAAGGAATTCCTGATGTATCTGGATCTGGCACCGAACAACGCCTCGGCGCGTGACATCAGGAAGTGGCTGAGTTTTCAGCGGTAGGCGTTTAGACGGGTTCACGGGAACAGGAGGCATCCATGTTTGAGGCATACGGGTTCAACATCGCAGATGTCGCCGCCATGGTCTTCATCGCCATCGGACTCATCATCGGTTTCCGTCAGGGGTTGTCCGGACAAATGACCATCCTGCTGACAGCGCTGGCCATAGGAATGGCTTTCGTCAAGGGATTCGCCCCCTGTCGGGACTGGCTGATCAATTCCATGGCCTTCTCACGGGAAACCGCCGATGTGTGGGCTCGTGTCCTTCTGATCGCTCTCCCCCTGCTGGCCGGGATTCTGATCTTCCTGCTGTTGCGTTGTCTTCTGAAAATCACCTTCACGACCTGGGTGGATCGAATTGGGGGCGCCCTGGCTGGCGGTACTACGGCCGCCGGAATTGTCTTGCTGGTATTCATTCTTCTTAATTCGATTCCCGCCGAGAAGCAATTTGCCGTTTTCGGCAATTCCTGCTGGATCAGCCGCGAGGTGATAGGCGGGGAAACTCACGTGATCCGGGAGATTCGCTCTCGCGTCGAGAAGGGCGAGAGTCTGATTGAAAAAGCCCGCCGGGAACACGCCGGCAAGCGCGAGAAGTGGGAACAATAATGGCGGGTATCATCTCCAAGGCCGTGCTCGAGGATATCCGATTCCGCTGCGACATCGTGGATGTGATTGACTCCTACATCACCCTTCCCCGAAAGGGCACGATGATCAAGGCCCTCTGCCCGTTCCACAAGGAAAAGAGCCCGTCATTTACCGTGAATCGGCAACGCCAGATCTTTCACTGTTTTGGATGCGGTGTCGGCGGCGATGTCTTTAAGTTTGTGATGCTCTATGAACACGCGGATTTCCCCACCGCGATCAAGATTCTGGCCGAAAAAGCCGGCATTCAAATTGAATTCGAGAAAGGTTCACAAGCCTCCGGGGACAAGGAAATACTGCTGGCCATTCACGAGGAGATCACGGCGGCATACCACAAGCAACTCTTGCAGAACCCGGATGCTCAACCGGCCCGGGACTACCTGAAGAAACGGCAAATCACACGGGAGGTGGCCGAGGACTTCATGATCGGGTATGCCCCTGAAGGATGGGACTTCACATCCAACTGGGCGCGCACAAAGAACTATCCCGCCGCCAAACTCGAGTTGGCCGGGCTGGTGGTAAAAAGAACCGAGGAAGGCGGGCCTCATGCCGCCTATGACCGTTTCAGAGGGCGCATCATGTTTCCCATACGAAACGAACAGGGCCGGATTGTCGGCTTCAGCGGACGAACCCTGTTACAGGATCCGAAGGCCGCCAAATACGTCAACAGTCCGGAAACCCCGATTTTTCGAAAAAGCCACATTCTGTATGCACTGGATCGGGCACGTCGTGAGATCGTGGAAACCCGTGAGGCCATCGTCTGTGAGGGGCAAATTGATGTCATCCGATGCCATCAGGCCGGGTTTAAGACTGCGGTAGCGGCCCAGGGCACCGCCTTCACCGAAGACCATGCCCGTATGTTGAAACGTTACGCGGATGGTGTTGTCCTGGTGTTCGACTCCGACAGCGCCGGGCGCAATGCCTCGCTGAAGGCCGCCGTCATCTTCATGAAGGCGGGTCTTGCGGTTCGTGTTGCCTCACTTCCCCAGGGCGAGGATCCGGATTCGCTGATTCTCAAACAAGGCCGTGAGGCCTTTGCGGAGGCGCTGGCCAAAGCCGTTCCTGCCATTGACTTCCAAATGAACCTGCTACTGTCACAGGAGGATATTCGCACCGAAATCGGAATGATGAAGGTGAGTCGAGACCTGTTGGCCACGATCAGCCAGAGTCCGAACGCGGTTCAGCGCGATGTTCTGGTTCAAACCGTCGCCCGTCGTCTTGGCGTTGCCGCCGCGGCCTTGCAGGTTGAACTCAGGCCCCTGCTCAGGAATTCGGCCCAGCGAGAAGCCTCTGATCCGCCTCCCTCACCCCTGAAACGATCCGCCATCGAGATGGCGCTGGTCGAACATCTGGGCGCCAGTCCCGACCTCCTGGCCTTGGTGGACGCTTACCTGCCGCTTACGTTGCTCACGGACGCGCTCTGTATCCGCTTTATTGAACTCATGAAGGAAAGCGCCAGGGAGGGCGTCGATTTCATGCACGTGTTATCCGAGCGGGACGATGCGGAACGAACCCTGTCCGGGTTTGCCGCAGAAGTTTTGAGCGCCCCCTCAAAAGCCGGCATGGATGGATCGCATAAGGAAGCCGTTGAGGATCTGATCCTCTTGTTCTGGCGCACGGAACTGAACCGGCGCCGGACTGAATTGGAGCAACGGTCGCAAGCCGCGACAGACGAGCGAACCCGTGATGAAACAATGGCCCAGGCCGCTTTACTCACCACCGACATCAAGTGTCTTCAACACTGGAAAATTGGCAAGGACGTGCTCGCGCACTATATTGAATAACGGGACTGGGGGGGTGTCCGTCACATCTCTTCGTAACGCAGAGGATGTGTAATCAGCGAGTCGGGAGCGATGAACCCGCCTGAAATGAGCATTTTGAAGGCCTCTTCAACTGTCATTCCGGTAACCCGAACCTCCTCGACCGGAAACAACTGGAGAAATCCGGATGTCGGCAACGGAGACATCGGGATAAAGACGCGGCACCAATTCCGGCCATTTTCATCCCTCATGAGCCCCGTCATGAATCCGATCACCTTGACACCAGGCCTCGGATACTCAACCAGCACCACAGACTTGAATGATTTCCGCTCCGGGATGGAAACGGCGTCCACAACCTGTTTGGCCGCCGAGTAAATCGCCTTGATCACGGGGATCTTCATGATCAGCGATTCTCCCCAGATCAGCATCCGCTGCCCGACCACTCGTCCCGCTATGACCCCAACCAGGAGCACAAGCAGGACAAAGGCAAGGATCGAGATGAACACTTCAGCCCAGTTCGGTAATTGCAGCGGAAGAAGACTCACAAGGGGCTGGAGCACTGAAGCCATCGCATTGAAGGCCGCCTTGACGACAAGGAAGGTGACCCACAGGGGCACCAGAATGAAAAGCCCCGAGATGAGACGGTTACGCAAATAGCGCCGATAGTCTGTTTTTTTTGAAGATGACATGCTTGTTTATCCCTTCTGCAAATAGTGATTGATGGCGACGGCGGCCCGACGGCCCTCGCCCATGGCAAGGATCACTGTTGCCGCACCCAGAACAATATCGCCGCCTGCGTAGACGCCTTCAAGGGAGGTCTTCCCTGTGTCATCCACGATAACATTACCCCATTTACTGGTCTTCAACCCCTCCGTCGTGCGGGGAATCAGGGGATTGGAGTCGTTTCCGATTGCCACGATCACCGTGTCCATCTCGCGCAGAAACTCACTCCCCTTGACCTCCACGGGACGTCTCCTTCCGGAGGCATCCGGCTCGCCAAGTTCATATCGCAGGCACTCCATTGCGATGACACACCCATTGGCATCTCCGATCAACCGCTTGGCATTTTCGAGAAGATGAAAAATCACGCCCTCCTCCTTGGCATGGGCAATTTCCTCAATGCGCGCAGGCATCTCGACTTCCGTGCGACGGTACACCACATGAACCTCACTGGCGCCGAGACGAATGGCCGTCCGCGCCGCATCCATGGCAACATTGCCGCCCCCCAGAACCGCCACCTTGCCCGACCTGAAAATGGGAGTGTCGGCGCGTCCCGAATCATACGCCTTCATCAAATTGGCCCGTGTCAGATACTCATTGGCTGAGAATACCCCCACCAGGTTCTCGCCCTCCATGTTCATAAACTTCGGCAATCCGGCGCCGGTCCCGATAAACACCGCGTTGAACCCGTCTTTACCCATCAAGTCCTTCAATTTGCGAGTCCGTCCAATGACAAAGTTTGTTTTCAACTCCACACCCATCGCCGTCAGGGCGTCGATTTCCTTCTGCACAATGGCCTTGGGAAGGCGGAACTCCGGAATCCCGTAAACCAACACACCGCCGGGTTTGTGAAAAGCCTCGAACATGACCACATGATGCCCCTCGCGGCGGACATCCGCCGCCACGGTGATGCTGGCCGGACCGGTGCCGATCACCGCAACCGACTTCCCGGTCTCGGGTTTGACCACGGGCGCCCGGGCATGGCCGCCATCGCGCTCCAGATCGGCTACAAACCGTTCGACACGCCCGACGGACACCGCCTTGTCAACACTCTTCAGCGCCTTTCCCACCGTGCAATGTTCCTGACATTGGGTTTCCTGTGGACACACCCTCCCGCACACGGCCGGAAGCAGACTATTCTGTTTGATCACGGCACACGCACCCAGAAAGTCGCCCTGAGCGGCCGCCTTCAGGAAGCCGGGAATATCGATTCGAACCGGGCATCCCTGCACGCAGGGGGCATTCCGGCACTGGAGGCAACGCATGGATTCCAGGCGGGCCTGCTCAGCCGTGTACCCGAGCGCCACTTCCTGAACATTATGACGTCGCACCGCCGGATCCTGCGTGGGCATCTCCTGCGCGGGGATAGCCAGACGATCCCGGGGCGTCAGGGGAGTTGACCGGCCCAGAACCGCCGCCAAATCCCGGTTTGCAGCCTCGGCCAGTGATTGCGGGGTAACGTGACTCATGACGGCCTCCCCGCCCTGGCTTCGATCTCCGCCTCAAGATGACACTGGTGATGGGCATGATCCTCATGCTTGCGATAGGACTTCAGCCGCTGCATCATGTTGTCGAAATCAACCTGATGCCCATCAAACTCAGGGCCATCGACACAGACAAATTTGGTCTGGCCGCCCACCGTCACACGACAACCGCCGCACATGCCGGTCCCATCCACCATGATGGTATTCAGCGACACCAGTGTGTGAACGCCGAAAGGTCGGGTCGCCTCGGCGCAAAACTTCATCATGATAGGCGGGCCGATGGCCACCGCCAGATCCGGTTTTGGAACGCGTTCGCAAACTTCCTTCAACGGTTCGGTCACAAGAGCCTTTCGGCCATAGGAACCATCATCGGTACAGACGATGAACTCGTCCGCCAATGCCCGCATCTGATCCTCAAGAATCACCAGGTCACGGTTTCGGGCGCCCACAATGACAATCAGTTTATTCCCGGCCGCCTTCATGCCTTTTGCGATCGGATGCAGGGGCGCAACCCCGATTCCACCCCCCACGCACACTACGGTGCCAAACTTTGAAATATGGGTTGGCTCACCCAGTGGGCCCAGCACACTTTCAACATGATCGCCGACCTTTTTGTCGGCGAGGTTATGGGTTGTTTTTCCCACCGCCTGAAAGATGATCGTAATGGATCCCTCATCCGGATCGGCATCGGCGATGGTGAGGGGAATGCGTTCACCAAACTCGTTATCGAGTTGGAGAATGACAAACTGCCCCGGCAACCGCTCCCGGGCAATATGAGGCGCCTCCAGCCTCATCATGTAGACATCGGCAGACAACTGCTGTTTGGTTAATATCCTGTGCATAGACCCTTTCTATCCGGCTTCAAATCTTTCAGTATGCCATTCCTGTCGCTCCGTCTCAAGTTTTGTCGCACGTTCCCTGAAACGGAGGTGAATCAAGACGGGATCAGCGCCTTGAATTTTCGGTAGGCCACATTCCAGCGGGCCGTGTCCTGGGGCTTGTATTCCCGGATCGGGAAGGATTCCCGGATGAGCGGAATGGCGTCCCGCATCGTCTTGATCACACCCAATCCCATGGCCTGCACCATGCAGTTACCCGTCGCGGTGGCCTCTTCCGGGCCGGCCAGTACCGGCAACCCGATGGCATCGGCCGCGAATTGATTAAGCATGACATTCCTTGAACCACCGCCGACAATATGAACCACCTTGTTCGGCTTGCCTGTGACTTGTGTCAGCAGTTCGTTCACATGACGGTACTTGAGCGCCAGACTTTCATACACGACACGAATATAGGTTCCGCGATCCACAGGAACAGGCTGCCCCGTTTTCTGGCAGAACTCGGCAATGGCCTTCTGCATATCCGCGGGATTGTAGAAACACTTGTCATCCGGATCCACAAACGCGGTGAAGGCCGGTGCCTCGCGCGTCCACCGATCCAACTCGGGCCACTTGATTTCGTGTCCGTCGGTATGCTGCCAGATTCGCTTGAGCTCCTGAACGAGCCAACTCCCCATGCAGTTCTTAAGCAAGCGGACGTTGCCAATGCCGCCTTCATTGCTGAAGTTATGATTCATCGCCTCTTTTGACGTGATGGCCTCCGATACAAGTTTGCCCACCAGCGACCACGTGCCGGAACTGATGATCAACGCCTCATCCGGGTCATTCACAGGAGCGGCCGCAAAAGCACTGGCCGTGTCATGCCCACCCACGGCGATCAGACGCGCCCGGTTGAGACCCACCTGCGCGGCCAACTCGGCATGCAACTTGCCCACCACGCTGCCCGGTTCCACTATCTCGGGCATGATCGAAAGGGGAATCCTGAGTTTACGCAGGATCTCCGCACTCCATGTCTTCGTGTGCGCATCCATCAACTGTGTGACACTGGCAAAGGTTGTGTCTACCGACTTCACACCGCCCAGGTAATAGTAGAACAATGAGGACACCGGCAGGTAGAAGGCTCCCGGCCTCAACGCCTTTCGCCGGTTCAGCATGAACCAGTGCAGTTGATTGCTGACATTGAACGGCTGAAAATGGATTCCTGTCAGGGCGTAAGCCTTCCGGGCCCCCACCCTGGCGCGAACCTTCTCCACCATGTTATCCAGGCGATGATCGCGGTAGGCGTACATCTTCCCCATCGAATCACCCTCCGCCGTAAAGAACTGGCCGTCGGCGCCCCAGGTGTCAATGCCAATGCCGTCAAGCGTATCGGAGACCGTTCGTCGATACTCCCGAAGGCCCTTGACAAGGTTCTGGTACAGCAGGACGTCGTCCCAATAGGTCCGCTCCGTCAGAGTCCCTGCAGAATCTCCGAGAAAGAACGACACCGATTCATGTGCGAAACGGTGTACTTCCGTCAACCGGAACGTCCCGTTCTCAAACACTCCGGCAAAACACTTGCCGCCAGACGCCCCGAAATCACCTGCGAAAACACGAACCGTAGTCATTACACTCCCTCCACACTCCGCCTCATCTGATCCTGGTTACTGCAATCCCGGCTGATGGTATAGCCCTTCAGCGGCTGGATATGCTCATGCACGGCATCGATGATATCGCACGCGAACGGGAAGAAGGCATCCTCCACCTCGTCCTGCGGGGTGATCCAGTTCCGGGCGCCCACCACCACGGGCGGGGCATCAAGTTCATCAAACGCAAACTGGCTGATTTTGTTCGCCATCGTATGCAGAAAACTTCCGCGCTCGCAGGCATCGCTTGCCAACAGAATACGGCGGGTCTTTTTCACCGACTCCACCACCTTGTCGTAATTGAACGGCACCACGGAGCGGGCATCAATGATCTCGCAGGACATCCCGTATTTCTCTTCCAGTGTTTTCGCCGCTTCCATGGCGCGATACAGGGTCGCGCCGATCGTCAGGATCGTGAGATCCTTGCCGACCTTCTTCACGTCCGGTTCACCTATCGGAATCTCATAGTATTCCGCCGGAACTCCACCCTTGTGGAACTCCTCGGGCTGGTCATACACGCGCTGACTCTCGAAGAAAATCACGGGATCCGTTCCGACCAGCGCGGAGTTCATCAACCCCTTCGCGTCATAGGGCGTCGCCGGAAACACAACCTTCAGTCCGGGGATGTGTGCCACGAGCGCAACCCAATCTTGACTGTGTTGCGCACCATATTTTGACCCCACCGAGACACGCACGGTCACCGGCATTTTAAGGATACCGCCGGACATGGACTGCCACTTGGAGAGTTGGTTGAACAACTCATCCCCGGCACGCCCCATGAAGTCGCAATACATAAGTTCCACCAGAGCCCGCCCGCCTTCCAGACCATACCCGACCGCCGTGCCGACAATGGCCCCCTCTGAAATCGGCGAATTGAAGAGGCGATGGTACGGCAAGGCTTCGGTCAGGCCGCGATACACGGCGAAGGCGCCACCCCAGTCGCGATTCTCCTCGCCATAGGCGACGAGCGTGGGATCAGTATAGAACCGGTGGATGATCGCCTCGAAGAGGGCATCACGGAACACCACGCAACGGCTCTTGGAGAGTTTCGCGCCGGTCTCATCAAACGCCGAACGGCTGCGCCCGGCCAGTTGTTTGACGCGGGGATTGAGTTCCAGAGGCATCAGTGTGTCAGGCTTTGCATCCGACATCCGCTCAACCCGCTGATTGGAGAACATGGTCTTCTCCAACAGTCCGCCCGTTTTCTTCAGGTCGGCGCGCGGGGAAATGGTCAGATCCACCGCCTTCTGGTAGGCCTTGAAGATCAAGGCCTCTATGGCTTCCTGCTGGGCCTTGAGATCTCCCTCGGTGGCCACCTTGGCCTTCACCAACTGTTCCGCGAAGGTCACCAGGGGATCCACTTGCTGCCACGCCTCAACCTCGGATTTCTCGCGATAGGAACTGGCGTCCGACGGCGAATGCCCGCTATACCGGTAGGTGATCGTGTCGAGCAACACGGGCCCATCGCCACGGGCCAGGACTTCCTTCTTGCGGCGAATGGCATCGATCACGGCGAGCGGGTTGTATCCATCCACGCGTTCGGCATGCAACTGATCGGGGCGGATGCCTGCGCCAAGACGCGCCAGGACTTTGAAGCCCATGGTTTCACCCACCGGCTGACCACCCATCCCGTAGAAGTTATTGAAAAAGTTCATAACCAACGGCAGCCCGCCGCGATGCGCTTCGTCCCACAATTCCTTGAACTGATCCATCGACGCGAAGCAGAGTCCTTCCCAGACCGGACCACAGGCGGAGGAGGCGTCACCGATATTGCACACCACGATACCGGAGCGGAGGTTGACCTTCTTGAAGAGGGCCGCGCCCACGGAGATATCGCCCGACCCGCCAACGATGGCGTTGTTGGGATAGACACCAAAGGGGGTAAAGAAGGCGTGCATGGATCCACCCATTCCCCGGTTGAAACCGGCGTCGCGTCCGAAGATTTCAGCCAGGGCGCCATATAGCAGGAAATCAATGGCCAATTCCTTGACGCTTCCCGAGAACCCTTTTTCCACGATCTTCAGGCAGGCGCCGTCGAAAAAGGTCTTCATGATTTTCGTTAGCGTGTCATCATCCAACTTCTGGATGGCCGACAGGCTCTTCGCCAGGATCTCGCCGTGACTGCGGTGACTTCCGTAAATGTGATCCTCGACATTCAGAAGATAGGCCTGGCCGACGGCCGATGACTCCTGGCCGATTGATAAATGTGCCGGCCCGCGATGATTGTAGGCAATTCCCTTGTAGGCACCCTGGAGTTTGACCTCGTTGAGCATATTCTCGAACTTGCGGATCACCACCATGTCACGTTGGATACGGGTGAGATCATCCTTGCTGAACTGTTTCAGTTCATCCTTGACGGTCTTGTTGTACTGGTTGACCGGAATAGGCTGAAATTCAACAAACCCCGCCCGACGCACATCTGACGGCAAAATCATCTGACTCTTTGGCATTCTATTTCCTTTCTATTCTTAATTCCACATTCACAAATCTAAATTTGGCCGGGCGGATTAACCACCGTCATATTCTTCACCCTGAAAAACTCCATCCACTCCGGCGTTGGCGTCCGATCCGTCACGACCGTGGAGATGGCGTCCCACTCCACGATTTTGTACAGGGAAGCCACTTCAAACTTGGTATGATCCAGCAGGAGAATCGTTTCACGCGCATGGCGGACGGCCAGCCGGTACAAGTGCGAACTCTCAATATCGCTGGCGGCAGGCCCGAAATCCATACTCACGCCGTCCGCACCGATAAATGCCCGGTAACCCCGCAACTGCTCCATCGTCTCCATCGCCAGAGGACCCACCGTATCCATCCGCTCAGCCCGGTACTGGCCGCCCAGCATGATGACATGGACATCCGGTATTCCTGAAAGTTCCTCGGCCAGGCGAATCGAGTTCGCAATGACAGAAATGCTCCGCTTCCCCTTCAAGGCGGCCGCCATCTGGAAAGTTGTCGAACCCGAATCCAGGAAGATCTGGTCGCCATCCTGAATGAGATTGACAGCCAATTCACCCACAATGCGCTTGGCCTCGACATTACGCATGTTCTTCGAGTGGAACGAAAAGTCGGAATGCCTGCTCAGGGTCGCCCCGCCATACACCAGTTCCACTTCATGGGCTTCCGCCATGGTTTTCAGGTCACGCCGCACCGTCGCCTCGGAAATTCCAATCTCGACAGCCAACTCCTTGACCAATACATGGCCATTGCGGCACAGCCGGTCCAAAATGAAGTCTTTCCGCTGTTTTCCAGAATAAAACATGAAAATTACTCTTTTCTTAAAAGTTGCGCATACTTGTGACACAAGTCTTGCATGTTTGTCAACAAAATGTTGCAAATATCTGTTTGACATTTGCGCGACAAGAAATAATACTCAGAACACATTCTTATAAGGAGACAGTTATGTTCGAAGTCCAAATGCCGCAGGCAGGTCAGTCAATGGAGGAAGGGACAATTGTCCACTGGCTGAAAAAGGAAGGCGATCAGGTCCAGTCAAAGGACATTCTCTTTGAAGTTGAGACGGACAAGGCTGTTGTTGAAGTGGAAGCTGGTCACGATGGCATCCTCCGCAAGATCATCGTCCCACCGGGTCAGATGGTCCCAATCCGAACGAAGGTGGGTTATATTGGGAATGCCAATGAAGCCGTCCCCTCTGACAATGCCGTTTCAACTCCCGCAGCTCAGACCCCCGCCGCTGCGGCTTCCTCCCCCGCCCCTGTATCCACGGGCACCCTGACTGATGTCCTGATGCCGCAAGCGGGTCAGTCGATGGAAGAAGGAACCATTGTGCGCTGGTTGAAGAACGAGGGCGACAAAATCCAATCAAAGGATATTCTTCTTGAGGTTGAAACCGACAAGGCCGTTGTGGAAGTGGAGGCCGGTCACGACGGCATCCTCCGCAAGATACTGATCGCCGCCGGCGCCACTGTGCCGGTCCGCGCCAAAATCGCCCTGATCGGCGACCCAAGCGCCGCCCTTCCCGATACGGCGGTCGCCACATCAACTACAAAAAGCACACCGATCCCTTCATCCGGCCCGGTAAAGGCCTCACCCGCAGCCCGCAAAATTGCGGGAGAACGGGGCCTCGATCTGTCGGCTGTGGGAACAGGCACGGGACCCGGTGGCCGCATCACCTCCCGCGATCTCCCGGCACAGTCCGCCTCAAGTCCCGCTCCGGCCAGGACGGCCGCCCCGGTGGTTGCCTCCGCCCCTGCGGCCCCTTCCACGGCAGGCGGACAGCCCTCACGGCGACGGCTCACCCCCATGCGCAAGGCCATCGCTCGAAACCTACTGGCCTCGAAGCAAACGATACCTCATTTCTACATGCAGATGACGATCAATGCGGCGCCTCTGGCGGAATTGCAGAAGGCGGAAAAGGCGAAGTATCAGTGCTCGCTGAACGATTTCGTCACCAAGGCCTGCGGAAAGGCCATCCGGGAATTCCCCGCCTTCCGCTGCCGTATCGAGAACGACGAGATGCTGGAATTCAATGATGTCAACATCGGCATTGCAGTCGGCATGGACGAAGGGTTGGTTGTTCCGGTCATCCTCGGCGTGGACACCCTGTCCATCAAGGAACTGGCAGCAGAAACCCGACGTCTCGCGCAAGGCGCCAAGACCGGAAAAATTGAAAACATGGGCAAAGGAGTTTTCACCATAACCAATCTGGGTATGTTCGGCATCGAGCAATTCACGGCCATCGTGAACCCGCCCGAGGCCGCGATCCTCGCCGTGGGAGCCATGCGTGAGACCGTCGTCGTCCAGGACGGCGCGATGTGGCCGGGCAAGGTGATGACGATGACCTTGAGCGCCGACCACCGCGTGGTGGATGGCCTGCCTGCCGCCAAGTTCATGGCCCGGCTTAAGGAGTTGCTGGAGACACCGGCGCAGTTGCTGTAAGGATCAACTTATGAGTAAACACTTTGATATCGCTGTCCTCGGAGCCGGTCCCGGCGGGTATGTTGCCGCCCTAAAGGCCGCGCAAATGGGCGCTTCCGTTGCGATTGTTGAGCAGGGCTTCCTGGGTGGCACCTGTCTGAATGTGGGGTGTATCCCCTCCAAGGCGCTTCTGGCCTCGGCTGAACTTCTGCACACCATCAAGGAAGCGTCCACACTGGGAGTGAAAGTCTCCGGCGAGATAACCTTCGACTGGCCGGCCATCCAGACCCGCAAGGATAAAGTCATCAACACCCTGCGGGGCGGCATCAAATCGTTGCTCGCGGCCCGCAAGGCCACCCTCTTCCAGGGACACGCCAGATTCAATGGTCCGGGCAAAGTCACGGTCGAATCCAAGACCGGTTCTGAGGAGTTCACGGCAGACAAGATCATCCTGGCCACTGGCTCGATCCCAGCCCGGATTCCCGGCTGGCCCACTGATCCTGAACGCGTCTGCACGAGCGATGAGTCATTGCATTGGAAAACCCTTCCGGCCCGACTTCTGATCGTCGGTGGCGGTGTCATCGGGTGTGAATTTGCCTGCATGATGCGGGAATTCGGCGTGCAGGTGACCATCGTGGAACTGATGCCGCGCCTCCTGCCGGAACTGGACGAAAGCCTTGCCGAACCTTTGCAGAAAATTTTCACCAAGCGGGGAATCCAATGTTTCACAGGCACGAAGGTCGAAAGTATTGCCGTCACGGACATCGTGAGGGCGGTCC
>Ga0194063_10000664_pt1 | contig 24332 bp, 19 predicted proteins | sample SepL3720m_MetaG_FD_155459 | JGI IMG/M metagenome (GOLD analysis project Ga0194063, IMG submission 155459) | Anoxic zone freshwater microbial communities from boreal shield lake in IISD Experimental Lakes Area, Ontario, Canada - Sep2016-L373-20m | ecosystem: Environmental > Aquatic > Freshwater...
CCAGCCCCACGCCGCACTGCCAGTGCTGGTCGTATCGGTGGCTGAAGTCCACGCAAAACGAATATCACCTACGTTGGAGCTGCTTTCTGCCACTTCACTCCATGTGATGTTGGCAACATTGGCCCATGACTGCAGGGCCGCGCGCGCCGCCACCTGCTGGGTCGTGCTCAGGCCGTAGTGGGAACTTGCATTTTGCTCATTGAGCGAAGAGTAATCACCGACCCCGTCGTGCCCGGAAAATATCGCGGTGCTTGAACTGGTCCAGGGGAAGCTGTAACTGAGGCTGGCCCCGGTTCCAGTGGCGCCGCCCCATTTGTCACCGCCGAGGAGAGAGTTGATGCTCAGCGCGCTGCTCTGGCCAACGCTGCTGGTACTAACGGAAGTCTGCGGGGACGACATGTTCTGTTCTCACTCTTGTAGCCAGGGTCTGAGCCAGCCCAGCCCGGCCGACGTGCCACCGGCTTGCATGCCGCGCGCTGGGCGGTACTCACAGCCAACCCAGCCGCTGTAAGCGAGCTCGTCGAGCAGGGCGAAAAGGTAGGCGTAGTTCAACTCGCCTTGGTCGGGCTCATGGCGCTCGGGCACACCGGCAATCTGGATGTGGCCGACCTTGCCGCCAGGCAGGTACTGGCGCAGTTTGCTGGCAACATCGCCTTCGACAATCTGGCAGTGATAGAGGTCCATCTGCACCTTTAGGTTCGGCGCTGACACTTCATCGACAAGGGCATGTGCCTCGTCCTGTCGGTTCAGGAAATAGCGTGGCATGTCTCTCAGGTTGATGGGCTCGATCAACAGTTCAACGTCACAAGCCGCCGCCTGCTGCGCGGCCCAGTGCAGATTGGCGACGTAGACTGGGCGCAGCGATTCGAAGCTGGCACCCGCCGGCATCAGGCCAGCCATCACATGCAAACGCGGGCAGGCCAGTGCCTTGGCGTAATCCAGCGCACGCTGCATGCCCGCCTGAAACTCGGCCTCACGAGAACTCAGGCAAGCCAGTCCGCGCTCGCCGGCGTCCCAGTCGCCGGGCGGGGCGTTGAATAGCACCTGCTGCAAACCGTGCGCCTCAAGGCACGCCGCAATTTCGCGCGCTTCCCAGGCGTAGGGAAACAGGAACTCCACCGCCTTGAAGCCGTCCCGGGCTGCGGCTGCAAAGCGGTCCAGAAAAGCAAGTTCCGGATACAGCAGTGACAGGTTGGCGGCAAATTGAGGCATGGACTTGGGGCGCAAGGATAGAAGCAGAAGAATAGCGTGTTTCCAGCGTTGGCGGGAGGACAGGCCGTGGTCTCCCGACACGCCTCCTTTGTCGTACAGTCCTTGCTTGTATTCCAGCCACACAAGAAAACACTTTTTGACACGGGAGAGTTATCGAAATGCAAACAGCCAAAGCCATTGAACTGCACGGCAAACCGGTTGCCGGCGGGAAATTTCCCTTGATCTGCACCCCGCTGGTGGGGCGCACACGCGAGCAGATACTGGCTGAAGTGCAAGTCGTGCTGGCCAAGAAGCCAGACATTCTGGAGTGGCGCGTCGATTTTTTCGCTGACATCGCCAACACGGCCGAGGTCATCAGCATGGCCACTGCCATCAGGACGGCGGTGGACGGCGTTCCGCTGCTGTTCACGCGGCGCTCGATCCGCGAGGGCGGCGAGAAGATCGCCCTTTCTGAAGAAAAGGTGATCGCGCTGTACCAGGCCGTCTGCGAGAGTCGCCAGATCGACCTGATTGATTTTGAGATGAGCAACGACGCCGCCCACATCGCTCTGGTGCGTGAGGCTGCCAAAGCCCATGACGTCAAGCTGGTGCTGTCCTTCCACAACTTTTCTTTCACGCCCGGTCTGGAAACGCTGGGTCAGCGTTTCCTGCAGGCCGAGCAACTCGGTGCCGACGTTGCCAAGGTGTCGGTCATGCCGCGCAATCTGGAAGACGTGCTGACCCTGCTCGGCGCCACCCTGAGCGCCAGTCAGAAGCTCAGAATTCCCTTGATCAGCATGTCCATGGGTCCTTATGGCTCGCTGACGCGCCTGTTTGGCTGGACTTTCGGCTCGGCGCTGACCTTTGCGGTGGGTGCCAGCAGTTCGGCGCCAGGCCAGGTGCCGATCGAAGACCTCAACACCGTGCTCGCGATCGTGCAAAAGTCACTAAACGGACAGAAATAGGACGGGCATGTCTTGCTCATCGAAATCGCCGGACGTTCTGATCAGCGAGGTCGGCCCCCGTGATGGCCTGCAGGCGGTCAAGGCAAGCATGCCGACAGCCGACAAATTCCGCTGGATCGACGCGCTGGTGGCGGCGGGTCTGCGCGAGATCGAGGTCGGCTCCTTCGTTCCGGCCAGGCAGCTGCCACAAATGGCCGACGCGGCTGAAGTGGTGCGCCATGCGCTGACCCATACGGGCCTCACCGTGATGGCGCTGGTGCCCAACCTGCGCGGCGCCGAGGCCGCCCTGAAAGCAGGTGTGCACAAGCTGACGATTCCGGTCTCTGCCAGCGCAGCGCACTCGCTGGCCAACGTGCACAGGACGCGCGAGGAAATGATCGAAGAAGTTCGCGCCATCGTGCGCCTGCGTGACGCGGTCGCGCCCCAGGTCAAGGTGGAGGCCGGCATTTCCACCGCCTTTGGCTGCACCCTGCAGGGTCTGGTGGCAGAAGACGACGTGGTCTGGCTGGCAAGCCAGTGCATTGCCGCGGGCGCGGACGAGTCGGGTCTGTCCGACACCACCGGCATGGCCAATCCGGCGCAGGTGCGCCGGCTCTTCAAGCGGGTGCGCGCCGCCATTGGCGACCAGACCGGCGCCGCCCACATGCACAACACGCGTGGCCTGGGGCTGGCCAACTGTCTGGCCGCGTATGACGTGGGCGTTCGCACGTTTGACAGTTCGCTCGGCGGTCTGGGTGGCTGCCCGTACGCGCCCGGTGCTTCGGGCAATGTGGTGACCGAGGATCTGGTGTTCATGTTTGAAGCGATGGGCGTTTCCACTGGCGTTGACATTGAAAAACTGATGGCGGCCCGCGCACCCTTGATCGCCGGCCTGCCTGGCGAGCCGGTCTATGGCATGACGCCGGCAGCTGGTTTGCCCATGGGCTGGCGACAGGCCCAAGCCCTAGCCAAGGCGCTTACACTTTGACTCGCCAAGGGAGAGAGCACTGACTATGAAACTGTGGATCAAGAGAACTGCGATCGCCGCCAGCGTACTGGCTGTGGTGACAGGCGGAGGCTGGATGTACGTGCAGAAGAACCCCCGGCCGGAGGAGCCCAAGTTCCGCACCGCGCCGGTTGACGAAGGCGCCATCACGCAAGTCGTTCTGGCCACCGGCACCTTGCAGCCGGTCATCACGGTCAACGTCGGCACCCAGGTCAGCGGCACCGTGCTGGAGCGGCGCGCCGACTTCAACGACAGCGTGAAGAAGGGCCAGATCCTGCTGCGCCTGGACCCGGCCACTCTGCAGGCCCGATTGCGCCAGACGCAGGCGGGCCTGGCCGCCAGCAACGCCGCGCTGGTGCTGGCGCGCGCCACTTACGAGCGAAACCTGAAACTGGTGGCAGCAGGTTTTATTTCGGCACTGTCACTGGACCAGGGCAAGCGAGAGGTGGACGCCGCTGTGGCCAATGTGGAACTGGGTCGTGCTCAAGTGGAATCGGCGCAGACCGATCTGGACAACTCGGTGATCCGATCACCGATTGACGGTGTGGTGATCCGGCGCAACACCGACGTCGGCCAGACCGTGGCCGCGAGTTTTCAGACACCGGACCTGTACCTGCTGGCGCGCGACTTGCGCCAGATGGTGATCCAGACCAATGTCAGCGAGGCCGATGTGGGGCTCATCAAGACCGGCCAGGCTGTGCACTTCACCGTCGACGCCTATCCGGAGCGCGAGTTCGAGGGCCTGGTGCAGCAGTTCCGCCTGAACTCGGCCAGCGCCCAGGGCGTGGTCACCTACACCATCATCGTTGACGTCGAGAATCCGGATGAGTTGCTCAAGCCGGGCATGACGGCGCAGACCCGTATTGTGGTGTCGAGCAAACCCAAGGTGATGCGCCTGCCGACGGCGGCGCTGCGTTTCCGGCCGGACGAAGACAGCCTGAAGGCCAAGGGCGCCAAGCCAGCAGCCAGCGCCGCCTCTGCACCGGCAACGGCGGAAGAAAAAGCACGCGCCGATGACGATGGCGTACTCACCGCGACCCGCACCGGTCGCAAGATTTACCGCGTTTACACCGTCGGTGACAAGCAGCTGCCCAAACTTCATGACGTGACCATCGGCATTGCCAACACCCGCTTTACCGAACTGATCAGCGGCGACCTGAAGGCCGGCGACGAGGTCATCACGCGCACGGTCGAGCCGCCGGTGAAGAAATGAGCCTGATCGAGCTCTCGGGCATCAGCAAGAGCTATCGAACCGGCGACGTCGTCACGCCGGTCCTGTTTGACATCGACCTGCAGGTCAGTCAGGGTGACTACGTGGCTTTGATGGGTCCGAGCGGATCGGGCAAAAGCACCTTGATGAATCTGCTCGGGCTGCTCGATCGCGCTGACGGTGGCCATTACCGGCTTGATGGACAGGACGTGACCGACCTGAGCGCAGCCCAGCACGCCGAGGTGCGCAACCGCACCATTGGTTTTGTCTTTCAGAGTTTCAATCTCCTGAAGCGCATGAACGTGCTGGAAAACGTGGCCCTGCCCCTGCTGTATGCCGGCCAGTCGCGCGCCGCAGCACGCAAGCGAGCGCAGGAAGTGCTGGACCAGGTGGGGCTGGCCACCCTGGGGCATCGCATGCCGAATCAGCTCTCGGGCGGTCAGCAGCAGCGCGTGGCAATTGCCCGCTCGCTGGTGAACCGTCCCCCCTTGCTGCTGGCGGATGAGCCCACCGGCAACCTCGACACCAAAACCACCAACGAAGTGCTCGAAGTCATCGGGCAACTCAATCGCGAACAGGGCCTGACCATCGTCATCGTCACTCACGAAGCCGATGTGGCGCGCCACGCCAAGCGCCTGGTCAAACTCAAGGACGGCGTCGTCGTCTATGACGGCATTCCGGCCGGCGAGAAGCAGGAGGAATTTGCATGAGCCTGGCGCAGATTCTGCTCGAAGCCTTTCGCTCGCTGGCTGCGAACCGCCTGCGCACGGGCCTCACCATGCTGGGCATCATCATCGGCATTGCTTCGGTGGTGCTGATGCTCAGCGTCGGTGATGCGGTGCGCGCCTTCATCAACAAGGAACTCGCCGTGCTCGGCAGCAACCAGTTGATCGTGCAACCCGGCACGCCGACCGAAGGCGGCGCGCGCCGGCGTACCAACGAGTCGCCGACACTGACGATTGACGACGCTGTGGCCCTGAGCCGGCTGCCAAGTCTGCGTGGCGCAGCGCCCACGCTGCAGGGCTTCTTCCAGATCCTCTATGGCGACGACAACAGCAATACCGTGGTGCTGGGGGTGACACCCGACATGTTTGCACTGCGCAACTGGAAGGTCGAGCGCGGCGTGGCCCTGGCCGACAGCGATGTGCGCTCCGCGAACCGGGTCATCGTGATCGGCTCCAATGTGGCGGCCACCTACTACTACCGGCGCGATCCGATTGGCCAAACACTGCGCGTCGATGGCCGGCCCTTCACCATCATCGGCGTACTCGCTGGCAGCGGCCGCACGCTGGACGGCACCGACCTGGGCGAGCTGATGGTGGTGCCCATCACCGCCATTCCAGTGCGCATGCCACGACCACGCACCGTGCACTACATCAACGCTCAGGCCAAGGACGAGGCCAGCATGAAGGAGGCCGAGCGCGACATTGCCGAACTGCTGCGTGACCGGCACCGCATCACCGGCAGCAAACTCGACGATTTCCAGATCACCAACCTGGCCAGCATCGCGCAGACCGGCGAGGCCATAGGCGCCGGCCTGTCCATCGGTCTGGGCGTGGTCGGTGCGATCTCACTGATCGTGGGCGGCATCGGCATCATGAACATCATGCTGGTCAGCGTGAGCGAGCGTGTGCGCGAGATCGGCATCCGCATGGCCATCGGTGCCAAGCCGATGCACGTGCTGGTGCAGTTTCTGAGTGAGGCGGTGGTGATGTGCATCCTGGGCGGCATGATTGGTGTCGCGCTGGCAGCGCTCGGCGCCTGGGGCGTCAACAGCACCGGCAAGTTCGAGATGGCGCTGGGCGCCAGCCACGTGCTGACTGCCGTCTTGTTCTCCACCGGCGTTGGCCTGTTCTTCGGCTTCTACCCAGCACGACGTGCGTCGCGTTTGTTGCCGATCGAGTGTCTGCGGCAGGATTAGCTGCTACTTTCCCCCACTCACTCACCCCCGCCTCTCTCCCGCCCCGCCGGGCGGAAGAGAGGAGCCAACAGCCCTATTTGGCCGCGTGCGAAAGCATCGCAGTGCATCTCGTTTGACTGCGCGAGGACTCGGGGTTTTGCCAAACTGGTGTCTGGCCGCAATAACTTTCATGCCGCTGAATGGCTGTCATTGCGGGCTTGACCCGCAATCCAGTGGTGGCGTGGCACTGGATCCCGGATGTTGAAACCCCGGACCTGATCCGGGGCCGGGGGACATTCGCGGAGTCATCCGTTGCCGCGCGCTTGGCCACCGCTGATTCGGATGTTGGCCACAATGCGGTCCACCTGCGGCAACGCATGAGCAAAGAACTGCTTGAAGCCGGAGCACAGGTAATTCAGCCCCGCCTCACCATCGTTGGTGCTCAGGATGCGGTTCTTCGGGCACTCGCCCCAGCAATCGCTCAGGTAGGCGCACTCGCGGCATTGCCGGGGCAGGGCTTCGTTCTTGGCGTAGCCGAACTTGACCTGCTCGCGCTTCAAGGCGGTATCGCCGAGCTGACCGTTGCGAATGTTGCCAATGCGGTGCTCGGGATACACGTAATGGTCACACGAATAAACGCTGCCGTCGTGCTCGATCGCCAGTGCCTTGCCGCAGACTTCGCTGTAAACACACATCTGCGAGGGCAGGCCCATGTGCTGCGCCACCAGGGTTTCAAAATGATTGACATAGACCTTGCCGATGTCGCGCTTGCTCCACTCGTCAAACACCTTGCTCAGAAAATAGCCCCAGTCCTCGGGATCCACTGACCAGTCGGTGACGATGGAGTCGGGCTGCCCCGGGCGTGCCCTGGCCTCACCCTGCATTGGCAGGGTCGCGCTGTCCCAACTCTGGGGCGCCGTCGTCTCAAACGTGCGGTGCTCCACAATCGGTATGAACTGCATGTAGACGGAACCGACCTCACGCCGCAGAAAACGGTACACATCGAGCGGCCTTCTGGCGTTATGGCGGTGCACGCAGGTCAGGGTGTTGAAAGGGATGCCATGGGCTTTGAGCAGGCGCACGGCGTTCATCACCTTGTCAAAGGTGGGTTCCCCCCCTTTGGTGTAGCGGCACTGGTCGTGAATATCGCGCGGACCGTCAATCGACAGGCCGACCAGAAAGCGGTTTTCCTTCAGAAAGACGCACCATTCGTCGTCGAGCAGCGTGCCGTTGGTTTGCAGATCGTTCTGCACGGTCTGACCGGGCCTGGCGTACTTCTTCTCCAGTTCGATGACACGCCGGAAGAAGTCGACGCCCAGCAGCGTCGGCTCGCCGCCCTGCCATGAGAACACCACTTCGGGACCGGTGACGCCTTCGATGTACTGGCGGATGAACAGGTCCAGCGTTTCATCGAGCATGCGGCCGCTACGCGAGCCGTCAGGCAGCGTCGCCTTGGCCAGGTAATAGCAGTAGGAACAGTCCAGATTGCAGGCCGGCCCAATCGGTTTGGCCATCACATGAAAGCGTCGTCCGCCCTGCTTGGCAAAGTGCAGCGGCGCGTCGTACTTGTCCAGCGGCCGCACCGTGCCGTCCGGATCCATTACGCTGCGTTGGACGTCTTGCGGCGTGCTCTGGTTTGGCGCGGGATTCATGCGCCTGAGTTTAGGCCAGGGCCGGAGTCCCGGCGAGCGGTGTGGCCTTGATGAAAGCGTCGATCGCCTGCGCGACTTCTTCGCCCTTGTCTTCCTGCAAGAAGTGACCCGCACCCCGTGTCACCGCGTGTGGCTGACCCTGGGCACCAGGCACCAGCTTTTGCCACATCTTGTGACCGCCGCGTGTGACCGGATCGCGGTTGCTGAACAGCGTGAGAAATGGTTTCTGGGTTTGCTTGAAGAAGTCCCAGGCACGCTCGTTGTTGTGGCGCTCCGGGTCATCGGGAGTGGTCGGTACGAAGGTGGGAAAGAGTCGCGCTGCCACCTTGTACTTGCGGGATGGAAAGGGAGCGTCATAGGCCGCAATCTCCTGCGGTGTCAAGCCCAGGGCGCAACCGCTCTTGACGATGCGCCCAATCGGAAACCAGGGGCTGTAGACGGCAAAGGCGCGCCAGATCCTGAAGGCCTTGGGCGTCTCGCTGGTGCCCGTGGGCAAACCGCCATTGGCCAGCACGATACGTGCAAAGCGATCCGGCAGTTCCGCCGCCATGCGCAGCCCGATCAGCGAACCCCAGTCCTGGCAGAACAGCGTCGCCCCCTGGAGATCCACGCGCTCCATCCAGGCTTTCATCCACTGCACATGGTTCAGATAGGAATAGTCGGCCTTGCGTGCAGGCTTGTCGGAGCGCCCAAAGCCCACCAGATCGGGCGCCACAACACGGTAACCGGCTTGCAGCAGCACCGGAATCATCTTGCGGTACAGATAGGACCAGCTCGGCTCGCCGTGCATCAGCAGCACCACCGGTGCGGTGCGCGGTCCTTCGTCGATGTAGGCGATGCGCAGACCACCGACTTCGGTGTAGTGCGGGACGTAGGGAAAGTCGCTCAGATTGGCGAAGCGCGACTCCGGCGTGCGCAGGATCTCGTGAATGACAGGGAGTTGTTGCATGCTGCACCTCTCTAAGAACTAGAACCTTCGGCTTGCACTGACTTCATGTGAGCCTGTCGGCATGCTGATGAAGTCGCCATCAGACCCCACGCGCACCGGACCGCTGAAGATGCTCGCAGTCTCACCCAGGAACGCTTTTTCCAGCCCGCCCAGGGGCAGGGGCGGCGCAATGTGGTTCAGCAGCAGGTAGCGCACGCCGGCATCGCGCGCAACTTGCGCTGCCTGCTCTGGTGTGCTGTGGTAATCGATGATGTCGAGCATCAACTGGCGCAGTTTGGCTCGACCGGCCTGACCTGCGCTGTCCTGCAGGAGCGCCATCAGGGGTGTGGACATGGCTTCGTGCACCAACAGATCGGCGCCAGTGGCCTCGCGCTGCACCGCCGCCGATTTTTTGGTGTCGCCACTGAGCACCACGCTACGGCCCTTGTACACAATGCGATAGCCAACCGCCGGATGAACCGGGGCGTGATCAACCGCGAAAGCAGTGATCTCGAGATCGGCATCCTTCAACAGCAAGGCGCGGCCCTGGGCGTCCAGCGTAAAGGGCAGAGCCTTGCCGCCAAAGCCGGCTTCCGGCAAAGTGGCTTCGCCGTGGTGCGCCACCCGGTAATGCCGATCCTGCGCATAGGCTTGCATGAAGCCGGCGAGCACCGCCTCGACCCCGGCAGGCCCATGGACCGGCACTGGCGCGGCGTTCGAAGTGGAGACCCAACGCTGCAACATCAGTTCGCCCAGACCGTCGATGTGGTCGGAGTGAAAGTGCGTCAGAAATATGGCCTCGATGCGGCCATGGATGAAACCCATCTTGCCGATGTTGCGCGAACTGGCGTTGCCGGCATCGAAGACAAACATCCGCTTGCCTGCCACGACCAGGGTGCAGGGGCCACCGCGTTTTTCATCCGGCATCGGTGAACCAGCACCACACAGACCGACGTGCAGCCCGTCCGGTAGCTCGCTCACTACGTCAGCCGCCAGATGGCTCAGCGCCACTCTCTTTGCCACCGCCACGCTCAGCGGCGCGCGCAAGGCATAAAGCGCCACGGCGATCAGGACCAGCAGGAGAAATATCCAGAGCAGGCGACTTCGTTTTTTCATTTTGATTCCTTGTTATTGCACAAAAGCACCACCTCTGTGCCAGTGACTGTTGACCGGGTGCGTGCCCGTTGGCACTGCAATGACGTGCGCCACAGGTCCGGCACTGCGCCGCAGCAGGCCCACAGCCAGATCGCCAAGCGCAGGGTTGCTGGCGTGCAGCCAATCGTCCACGCGGCTACGCGCCGCGCTGTCCAGAGCCTGGTAACGCTTGCGCAACCGCTGCAGACACCAGACCCGGTAGCGATTGACGGGTGTGTTGAACACCACGCCCTTGCAAGGCCAGGACACCCTGTGCTTGTGCGCTTCCAGCGCGCGCTCGTTGGCATCGAGGTAAGGCAGATAGTCCTCACACACCAGACAAATCATCCGGTCCAGACCCTGTGGCAAAGTCGAAGGCAGGCTCTGCCGCTCGAACTGTTCCGGCCTGATTTCCCACATTCGATTCACCCACTGCCGCACCGCAGGTGAGCGCTGCTGCATGATGCGCGCGGGCGTCGGATCGCTGGCAAAGTGGCGGAACATGGATCCAAACATTCCGAAGTCGGCCTGCGTTGGCCGCGCGCCCAGCAAATAGGGCCGCGTTGACAAACAGCTTTGCATCGCGTCCAGCACGTCGAGGTAGACCTGTTCGACGGCCGCTGCAGTTTGCCGGTTCACACCATCGTTCCTGACAAAAAGCCGACGCTGGCGCGAGCCAATCAACCAGCGCCTCAGCAACAGGGGCAGAGGCACATCGCGCATCATGCTGCGGGCCAGCTTCTCGCTGAGCAGGCGCGCATCGCTCGCAAAAGACCAGCGGTAGTGCATGGCCGGGCGCCACAGCCACTCATCGCCAAAATCTTCGAGCAAGTGCGCGATGAAGCACAGCGCCAGATCCTCGGGGTAGATGGCAGGGCCTGCGGCCTGCGTTTCGAAATGCTCGATGATGCGCGTGCTGTCGGTCAGCCACTCGCCGTCCGGGAATTCCAGTTGGGGCATCTGGGCCACGCCCGTGATCCGGGCGCAGCGCCGGAAACTGCGCGTATCCATCGGCACCAGTTCGTAGGGCAGACCCTTGGCACGCAGGTAGGCTTCCAGCTTGCCGGTGAAATAGGACAGATCGAGGCCGTGCACGCGCAGCATGCTCACTCCACAAAGACCCGCGTCAGCCGGTCCATGGAGGACCAGTAAAAGTCGCGCCCCCAGCCAACGGATGGAAACACCACGCCCTGATTGAGGCCGCCGCAGCGCACGCGTGCTAGCTCGGCGCCGGATTCGATCGCCAGCACTACGACCTCTTCACCGGCACGGCGGTAGTCGTTGATCACCAGCTCACCGCTCTGAGGGTAAAGAATCATGTGGCTGGCGCAGCCAAAAGCGCTCTTGTGCCACAGCGGCGTCAGGGCTCTTGCCAAAGCGTCAAACCGCCAGGCCTGCAAATGGCGGTTCGCCGAGTCGTAGCCGATCACGATTTGCCGCTGCAGATCGATCAGCGGCGGGTTGGTGATGCTGCCGCCAGCCAGGCCGCAGACCGGCAGGATTTGATGGTCGTTGGCGTCCAGCAGGGAGACCCGGATCAGCCGGTTCGGCGTTGGATTAACGCCATTGCCGATCATCCGGATGAAGTAACTGTGCTTGCCGTTGTCCATGAACCAGGCATTGGTGCCGTCCAGCACCACGTCCCAACCGTAGGACTGACCGCTGGTGCCGATGTAGTCAAAGCGCCAGTCGGCGTCGAACACCAATGCGCACACATCATCGCGCCAGTGGTAGCGAAAGATGGAGCGCACGCCCACCACATAGACTGTGTTGCCGATGGAACTCAGGCGCGCGATCGAGGGCTCGGGGCACAGGGTGTCGGCACAGGCCGGCTGCATGGTCTGCGCGTCCACCACCGTCAGGTGCGCAGCCGTCTGGTCAGACAGGTTCTTCGTCACGAGCAGGCCGTTGTCGAGAATGACAAAGGAGTTGTAGGGCTCGCTCACCGGCAGCTGCAGCTGGGCTAGCGGCTCGCAGGCGCGGTTCAGGCGGTGCAGATAGCGGCCATAGACCACGTAGAGATCGCCATTGCGATGCAGCGCCATGCCACCGGGCCACATCGGACCGCCGGCCAGCCGCGGCGAGCGGCAGACAGTCTTCAGGCTCTGCGGATCGATCCGTTCAACGCAAGCCGTGGTGGCCAGCCCCAGCCTGGCTCTGAGCACCGAGTGCGTCAGCAGATAGACCTCGCCCGGTGCGCCCAGCAGCGTCATGGTGGACATCCAGGTCCTGCGGCTGACACAGCGCAGCTTCTCGCCTGGGCGCAGTCCCAGACTGGCAGCGCTGCGCGAAAACTGCAGGCGCTGCGGGCCGCCGTCTTCTCCCGGCCAGGGCGTGGCCAGGTAGCCCGCGCCACTCATCGGGTCGACTGACGCCGGCGCCGGCGCAGCATGATCAGGCTCGCTGCGCCCAAGGCCAGCAAGGCGCTCCAGAGCACGATCGGTTTACCGTAAAACGGCCACCAGTAATTCACGACGCTGTTGATAATGACCTGCCGACTCGGGCTGTAGCCGTCGGGCATAGGCAGGACGCCATGCGTCCTGGCATAGCTTTCGTAGTCAGCCTGCATGGCCCTGAAATCCTGCGGCAACTGGCGCTGCAGATCCTGCGTCTCGCCCGGATCCTTTTGCAGGTTGTAAAGATGCCATTGACCGTCGCCCACCGGCGCCATGTTCTTCACCAGTTTGAGCTCACCCTTGAACAGCGCCAGATTGCCTGAGAGCTCGTAGCCGATGGCCTCGTCCGATGGGTGCACCTGCTGCACTGCGCCGGTCAGCGCCGGCAGCAGACTGCGCCCGCTCATGAGTTCGATAGCGCGCCCCTGGTAGCTGTTGCCAGGCCGCTGGATCTGCGCCAGATCGAGCAGGGTGGGAGCGATGTCGGTGACGTGTGTGAAGCTGCGCAGTATCTGGTTTGGCTGCGTTCCCGGCACGCCCGATATGAACATCGGCGCGCGAATGCCCCCTTCGCCTGCATAGAACTTGTAGCCATTCAGCGGTGCGGCCGCTGCGCTGGCCCAACTCGGCCCCATGATGGTGTAAGCACCCTTGTCGCCGAGTTTGTCGATGGCCTGCGTGTACTGTGTCCACAACCAGGGTTGGGCGTCGCTGTAGTCAGAACCCTCGGGTCCGTTGTCGGACAGGAAGACAAACACCGTGTTCTCGAAGTCACCGCTCTGCTTCAGGTGCGCGACCAGGCGCCCGACGTGGTGGTCCATGGCCTCCGCCATGGCAGCGTAAACCTCCATGCGGCGTTCCTGGTACTGCTTGTCGCTCGCACTCAGGGCCTCCCAGCTTTCGGTGCTGTACATGGTCGCCAAGGGCGTGTCTTTGGGCACCAGTCCGAGTTCAGCGGCCTTGTCGCGCCTTGCCTGGCGCAAGGCCGTCCAGCCCTGCCGGTAGCGACCCTGGTACTTGTCAATGAAAGCGCGCGGCGCCTGCAGCGGGACGTGATTCGCCTGAAAACCGACGTAGGCGAAGAAGGGCTTGTTCGATCCGGCACCCGAGCGCAGGTACGCCAGGGTTTTATCGACAAAGAACTCCGACGAGTAGTAAGTCGCCGGCATGACGGCCTGCTTACCGTCTTCAAACCATTGCACCCTGTCGGTATGCGGCAGGTAGCGTTGCTGCGGATCCCAGTTGTCAGAGCCGGTGTCGCCCTGCACCAAGGAGCGCTCAAAACCGCGCTGATCGGGCCGGTTGTGTGGCTCCGTGCCGACGTTCCATTTTCCGGCGATGTAGGTGCGGTAACCGTTGTCCTTGAGCAGCGTGGCCACCGTCACAACCTCGGTGTTGAGTGAGCCCAGGTAACCGGGCTTGCCCAGATGCGATTGCGGCATGGTCTCCGTCAGATTGCCCACGCCGTTGCGGTGGTTGTCGACGCCCGTCAGCAGCATCGAGCGGGTTGGCGCGCAGGAGGCAGCCACGTGAAAGTTGGCAAAGCGCATGCCCTGGTGCGCCAGGGCATCCAGATTCGGCGTCGCGATCTCGCCGCCAAAAGCACCGACATCGCTAAAGCCCCAGTCGTCAGCCACCAGCACCACGATATTGGGGCGCGCCCGGTCCGCTGCCAGAACAGCCATACAACTGCTCAAGGCCAGTGCGCAAACCAACAGGCGATTCTTCATGCCAGCGCCTGCGCTGATGCAGCGCTACGGTTCTTCAACAATTCCTCCTGTACCGCCCACAGGCGATCCTGACCCCAGACCGCGCACTCGCCCACCTTGAACGAGGGCACGCCCCACAAGCCTAGCCCAAACATTTCCTGGCGATTGTGCTCAGCGATGCTGCGCCAAACCCCGTCTTGAAGTGCTCGTCGCGCATCGTCCCAGGACAGGCCGGAGCGCTCGGCGATGCGGCACAGGCCACGGTCGCTGCCGGCGTCAAGGCCTTCAGCCCAGACGCCACGCATGAAGGAAAGCACATATTGCTGGCCCTTGCCCAGGCGCTCGGCCAGCGGCATCAGCGCCAGGCCACGCTCGGTCGGGCGCCCTAACGGGTCGTTCAACCGACCAAAAGGGATGCCTCTGACAAAGGCCTCGCGCGCTGCGTCCTGGCTGATGTAGCTGCGCTTCTCGCGCGGCACCGGCAAGCCGCGCATCACCATAGGCAACAGGTAGCGCAGTCGCACTTCAGCCCCGGTGAGGCGTCCCAGATCAAACACGCGCTGCGCCACAATGGCCGAATACGGACTGCGCAGGGAAAAGAAGAAATCAATCGGCAACGGTTTCTTCAGGACCACGGCTGTCCTCATGTCGGCAGCAGGCGCAAACATCAGATCAGCAACGCCATTGCGCGCCAGGCCCAGTGCCTGCAGACGCTGCTCCAGATGATGCAGGCGGTCCATTCCCCAGTACCACTCACCCGCGTAATAAAAGGTGGCGCCGAGGTAGTGGCCCAGACGTTTTCGCAAGGCATTGGCCTGATCCAGATGGGCCCCGACGGAGGCACTTGGGGTGTCGGATGCCGCAGCGTCAGGCAGCACTCCTCGCCAGAGCGCTGCTGACAGCGACCCGGCACGTGTCACAAAGTCGCCGGCCTCGATGGCTGCCAGCAACTGCTCTCTGGCGCGCGCGCAGGCCGGTTCGCTTGGTTGCACGCCGGTATCGTCAAATTCCAAATCCCAATGTCGTGCCAGCAACTGCGCGTCGCGTCGGCTGTAGGAAATCAGTTTGCCGCGTTCGGGCGCGGCGTTATCGGGCGGTGCGCCAACCAGGTGCGGCACCAGTTGGATGTCGTAACGCGCCAGCAGGCGCGGCAGAATCGAGGCAGCCAAAGCGCTGTAGGGATCGTCCACCTGATGAAAGTAGTGCAGCAGATGCGGCTCGCAGCGGCTCGCCCGAAGGCGCTCCGCACGCTCACGCTGGCGCAGCAATCGATGGCGGGAAAGCAGGTGCTGACTGATGGTGGGCATCAGCCAGCTCTTGATCGACATCGATCAAATCCGGTTTTTACCAGGCTTTGACAAAGCGCAGTTGCAGGGACTTCACCACCAGCGCGTTGCGGGCACCGAAATTGTCGCTGTACTGCAGGTTGAAGCCGGCGTCCTTGCCTGGAATCTTGTACGACAGGAAGGGACCGATGCCGAAGGTGTGATAACGGTTGCCGTCGGCCGGGGCGCCAACGCCACTGTCGTCCGTCACCTGCTGCGTCACCAGCAGATTGCTGCCAAACGCCCAGTTGCCCATCACCTTCATCGCTGCCACCTCGCCGTAGAGGAAGTTGCCGCTGCGGTAATCGGTCTCGGTGTTGGTGCTGTTGATGCCGTAGGACAGGCGGCCTGCCACCGTGACACCGGAATCCCAGGTCGAGGCAGCGTGATCGGGGTTGAGTGAGTAGGTCAGCGCAATGCCCGGGCGCAGGGTGTAGAAGCTGCCAAAGCCGGGATTCGGGCCGCGCGTCTTGTCGTAAACGCCGGTCGGTACAAAGAGCGACACGCCAGCCGCAACCTTCAGACGGTCCTGATGACGCACCCAGACCATCGACAGTTCGGTATCGCCAAAGCCGGACACTTCCTGGTTGTGAGTGGCCGCCACGGCGGCGACACCGGCCTGCACCTGGGCGTTGACCGCGTTCCCGACCGCTGCAATGGCGCCACGCAGGGCCGCCGGCAGCGCCGCCGCTGGTGTCGGCGTGACCGCCCCGGCAGGTTGCACCGCAATGAAGGTACGACTCTGGCGGATCAGCGGAACATTGATGGCGAACGCGAGGCGGCCCTCGCCGTACAGGCTCTCGGTAAGATAGCCACCGACCAGATTCAACTGGGTCTGCTTCTGATCGAAGTCGATGGTGCCGGCTGGGACGCTGAGCGAAAACGTGCCGTTGGCCACCGCACCGCCAGTGGGCGTGCCCGTCGGTAGGGGCACTGTTTTCGCTGCGAGTGAAATACTGTCGCCGTTGGCATCCGTCACGTTGTAGATGTTGGCTAAGGACAGGATGGCGGTGCCGAACAGGCCCGGGTTATCAGCCGGCGCTGCGATCTCGCCGCCAAAGGCACCGACCGGCGACTGGCGCAGCTTGGAGCCCTCGCCCGCGCTGGCGTTCAGGCCAGTGATCAGCAGTGTGACGCAGGTGGCGACTTGCGCAAAGCGGGCACCGGCTTGCTTACGGGACGGGGTGTTTTTCATGTAGCATCTCCAAATTTGTTCCGTACACACATGTACGGAAAGTCAATATAGCACCCGCGAGCCGCCCTGTATGTCAGGGTTTTCGCTAGGGCGCGTTCAGGCCTAATGCCAGAAATATCTGGAGAGAATGCGAGACCATGCTGGAACCATCGCGAATTCAATGAAAGCGGCGCCAAAACCCAAAAAGCGTCCCGAAGCAGTACGCCTGACGCGTGACGACTGGCTCGACGCTGCCTTCAAGGCGGTGGTGGAAGGCGGTTTTGACAAGGCGCGTGTGTTGTTACTGGCCGACGCGCTGGGTGTGACGCGCGGCAGCTTTTACTGGCACTTCACGGATCACGCCGATCTGATCGCAGCGTTGCTGGCACGCTGGCGTGAGCGCGAGATTGAGCTCGACCGTGTCCTGCAATCGGAGTCCACGCCCGATCCGCGGGCCGATCTGGAACGGCTGCTGGACGCCGCGCTGGCCCACGCCGGGTCCGATCGGGAAAACATGCGCTTTGAGCTTGCCCTGCGCGGTCTGGGACGGCGCGACTCGGGTGTGGCACAAATGCTGATGGAAGTCGATCAAATGCGCTTCAACTTGTTCCAGCAGAAGTTCCTGCGCCTGACCAAGGACAGCAAAGTGGCGAGCGAGCTGGCAGCCCTTTTCTACCTGGCCATTGTTGGCAGCAACCAGGCGCTGAGCCGGCCGTCGAGCCCCCCGCAGGCCAAGGACTACCTCAAGGGTCTGATCTTCAACTACCTGATTCAGCGGCAATTGCCGCCCTAGCGCCAGCACTGTTCACTTTGTCATGCCGGACCCCAACTCTGTCATCCCGGACCCCGGATCGAGCCCGGGGCAAGCTCTGATCCGGGATCCAGTGCCACACGAGCCATGGATTGCGGGAGCAGAAACCCCGGACCCGATCCGGGGACGCAATGACATTAATATGGGTCCTAGCGCTCCAGAATCGCCACCACGCCTTGCCCACCGGCGGCGCAGATCGAGATCAGGCCGCGGCCCGATCCTTTTTGAACCAGCAGCTTGGCCAGTGTCGCGAGCAGGCGACCACCCGTGGCGGCAAAGGGATGACCGGCGGCCAGCGAACTGCCGTTGACGTTGAGCTTTTCAGGCGCGATGGCGCCGAGCGCACGCGGCAAACCGAGACGTTCCTGACAGTACTTGGTGTCCTCCCAGGCTCTCAAAGTGCACAGCACCTGCGCCGCAAAGGCCTCGTGAATTTCATAGAAATCGAAGTCCTGCAACTTGAGCCTGGCGCGTGCCAGCATGCGCGGCACGGCATAGGCCGGCGCCATCAGCAGGCCTTCCTTCTTGTCGAAGAAGTCCACCGCCGCCACTTCGCTGAAGGTCAGCCAGGCCAGCACGGGCAACTGCCGCGCACGGGCCCATTCTTCACTGGCCAGCAGCACCGCCGAGGCGCCGTCGGTCAAAGGGGTGGAGTTGCCTGCCGTCAGTGTGCCCTGCTCGGGCGCCACTTTTCTGTCAAACGCAGGCTTCAAGCTGCGCAGCTTTTCTATCGTCAGGTCGGCGCGCAGGTTGTTGTCGCGACTGACGCCCTTGAAGCTCGTCATCAGATCGACAAAAAATCCGCTTTCATAAGCCTTGTCCAGATTGATGTGACTTCGCAAGGCCAACTCATCCTGTTCCTCGCGCCGGATGCCCCACTCACGCGCCATCACTTCCGCGTGCTCACCCATAGCCAGGCCGGTGCGCGGCTCGCCATTTCTTGGCAGCGCCGGACTGAACAACATGCCAGGACGCATTCTGGACAAGACAGACAGGCGTTGCATGGTGGTCCTGGCGCGACTGGCATCAAGCAGGATGCGGCGCATCTTTTCATTCAGGCCAATCGGTGCGTCCGAGGTGGTGTCCACACCGCCGGCAATGCCGCACTCGATCTGGCCGAGCGCAATCTTGTTGGCAACGACGATGGCTGCTTCCAGGCCCGTACCGCAGGCCTGCTGCAAATCGAAGGCCGGTGTTTCACGCGACAGGGTGGTGGACAGGACCGACTCGCGCACCAGATTGAAGTCACGTGAACTCTTCATCACAGCACCACCGACCACATCACCCAGACGTTCGCCGTGCAACTGGTAGCGGTCCACCAGACCTTGCAGCGCGGCCGTCAGCATCTCCTGATTGCTGGCATGCGAGTACACCGTGTTGGAACGGGCAAAGGGGATGCGATTGCCACCCAGAATGGCGACGCGACGGATACGGTTGTTGTTGGTCATCTGGTTCCTCTATTGGGACTTCGGAAATTCGCGGCACCGTCTAGGCAAGACTGTCTGCAGTCGATGGCGCCGCTGTAGAGGCCGAAGGCGCCGCAGTGGGTGACTCCGCGAATGTCCTCCGGCCTTTGGTGTGGTCATTCCGGACGTCCAGTTTGTCATCCCGGACCTGATCCGGGATCCAATGCCACACCACCACTGGATTGCGGGTCGGGGCCCGCAATGACAAAACCATGTGAAAGATCTGGTCGATGGGGCGCTCAGCGCAGCGGCATAAAGGAGGAGCCCGAAGGGCGGGGGACAGCCGCGGAGCTGAGTGCCGCAGCGGCCAGATCCACCCCACATACTGCGAGAAGTTTGGCTCAAAGTCATTTCAGGAACGACCCATAGCTGAGTTGACCACGCAAATGTGGCTTGTCACCCTTGCTGTTGCGAACCTCAAACAGAACACCAGCTTCCGATGACGTCTGAGGCTGATGGCGTGTCCAAAGCGAGGCCCGCGCTGGCAGGAACAGCGGCGTCTTGAAGTCCACCGCCACCTCGGCCTGACTCAAGGGCTCACGAGGCAGCAGGGCTGCGAGGGCGCGCGCGTGGGTCCACATGCCGTGCGCGATGGCCCGACGAAAACCGAAGAGCCGCGCTGAAAGCGCCCACAGATGAATCGGATTGCGGTCACCCGAGACACTGCCATAACGCCGGCCAATGTTGGCACTCGCTGAGAAATCGGCCTGGTGTGACAGCGGCATATCGCTGCGCACGTGGCCGCCAAAGGCGGCACCGGCGGGTTGCTTGACGCCCAGTCGCAACAGGCTTTGCGTCGCTTGCCAAACCAGTTCATCACGCCGCAGAATTTTGAGATCAAGCTCGAAGACCTGCCCTTTTTCATGGGCCAGCAAAGCGCCGGTACTGACTTCAACGCGCAGCGTGTCACCGGCATGCAAGCTCTGGTGCTGCACGATGCGGTTCGCCAGGTGTACCGTTCCCATGGCCGGCCAGGGGCACTCGTCCAAAGCGAAGAAGGCCATGACCAGCGGAAAGGTGAGCAACTGCGGGTAAGTGATGGGAACGCCGTGTGCCGGCGTGAATCCGCAAACCTTTGAGTACTGCGCCAGGTGTCCCCCATCGAGTTTGACCGCGGGCTGCACCAAGTTCAGTGCCGGCAGGGCCTGCACCGACACGCCCTTTTTCCCGCCACCACGCAGCGCGCCAAAATACATTGCTGCCGTGCTGGCGGGCTGCGTGATCTCAATGGTTTTCATGGCTGCTCAGGCGCCAATCAGGCTCTGCCCGCAGACCCGCAGCACGTTGCCGGTCAGGCCGCTCGATGCCGGAGAAGCAAACCAGGCAATCGCCTCCGCCACGTCCTGCGGCAACCCGCCCTGGCTCATGGAATTCATGCGGCGTCCCGCTTCGCGGATGGCAAAGGGAATGGCGGCGCTCATCTGGGTTTCGATGAAGCCGGGCGCTACCGCATTGATGGTGATACCTTTCTCGGCAAAGAACGGTGCCGTGCTCTGCACCATGCCGATGACGCCGGCCTTGGACAGCGCGTAATTGGTTTGTCCCCGGTTGCCGGCAATGCCCGAGATGGAGGAGACGCAAACAATGCGGCCGCCGGCGCCGAGCGCACCAGAGTCGACCAACGCGTCATTGATGCGCTCCTGCGCCGACAGATTGACGTTGACGACCATCTGCCAAAGATGCGGCTTCATGTTGGCCAGGGTCTTGTCGCGCGTGATGCCGGCGTTGTGCACCACCACATCCCAGCCGCCCTGCGCTTTGGCTGCAGCCACCAGTTGCTGCGGCGCATCGGCTGCGCTGATGTCCAGCGCGATGGCGCTGGCACCGAGCCGCTGGGCGATCTGATCGAGTTCGTCTTGTGCCTGCGGCACATCCAGACAAATGACGGTGGCACCTTCGCGCACCATCACCTCGGCAATCGATGCGCCAATGCCGCGCGAAGCGCCCGTCACCAGCACTTTCTTGCCCGCGAGCGGCTGGTTCCATTCGGCAGGAAGTGCTGCTGTGCCCACCGGCAAACCGATGCGAATGACCTGCGCCGAGACATAGGCCGAGCGCGGTGACAGCAGAAAACGCAGCGTCGATTCGATCTGGCCCTGCGCTCCTTCGGCGACGTAGAGCAACTGCACATTGATGCCTTTGCCCAGCTCTTTGGCCAGCGAACGCGTCAGGCCTTCGAGCGCACGCTGCAGCGTGGCCTGGCGCGCGCTCTTGCACGCCTCAGGTGGCCGACCCAGAATCACAACGCGACCGCAGGGCAGCACGGAGCGGGCACTGTCGTGGAAGAAGGTGTAGAGCGCGTCGGACTGACTGCTGTCGGTCATGCCGGTGGCGTCAAACAGCAAGGCCTTGACCTTTTCTCCGGGTTGCTCGGCCACGCCCCAGCGGCCCGTCAGCAGTCCGGCCTGGTTCGCGACCGGCGTCCACTGCGGCAACTGCGCATGGGCCAGCGTCTGTGCTGCCATGGATTTGAGCGCCGCCGCCAGTGCCGGCAAAAGTTGCGGATTGGCGCCGCCGCCCAGCAGCACCGCTCCCTGTATTGCCGCTTGGCCCTCGCGGTAGCGTTCGAGTACCGTGGGCTTGGGTAGACCCAGTGCACTTGCAAACCTGGAGCCCAGGGCCGAGTTGGCAAAATGGAGGTAGGAGTCTGTCATGGTGGCTTTCATTGTAGAAGTCACGGATACTGCGCTGATAACGAGGAAACAAAATATGCGAACAACAACGCAAGGCGCCGACATGAGCGTCTGGCTGGCAGCGCTGCTCGCAGCCGCCCTGCTTGCAGCCTGCTCCAAGCCCGCGCAGGAAACGCCGCTGGTGGGCAGCGACGCCAGCGTTTTGGTGCAGCAGGCTAACGCTGCTGTGGCCAAAGCGGCGGACCTGTCCGACGCGCCCTCGTTTACTGACGCCAAACGCGGCTTCATCGCCGCACCCAAAGGGCAGATCCGGGACGAAGCCGGCGCCGTCATCTGGGACTTCGACGCTTTTTCCTTCATCCAGGGTACAGCGCCACCGACGGTGAACCCCAGCCTGTGGCGCCAGGCCATGCTGAACAACCATGTCGGCCTGTTCAAGGTGAGCCAAGGCATCTGGCAGGTGCGCGGTTTTGACCTTGCGAACCTGACACTGATCGAGGGCAAGACCGGATGGATCGTGGTGGACACGCTGACGGCGCGCGAGACTTCGGCCGCGGCGATGGCGTTTGCCCGACAGCACCTGGGCAACAAACCGGTATCCGCTGTGGTCTTCACACACAGCCATGTCGACCACTTTGGTGGCGCGCTGGGCGTGATCAGCGCCGAGGAGGTGATCGCGCGCAAGGTTCCGGTGGTGGCGCCGCTGGGCTTCATGGAAGAAGCCACCAGCGAGAACATCCTGATGGGGCCGGCGATGGCACGCCGCGCCGGCTATATGTACGGCAGTTTCCTGCCGCGCGACGCCAAGGGATTGATCGATACTGGTCTGGGCAAGGCGGTGGCCTATGGTCGCGTCGGCATTCTGGAACCGAATCTGCTGGTGGACAAGGCGGTGCAGGAGCTCATGCTCGACGGCGTGCGTTTCGTCTTTCACAGCGTGCCGGGCAGCGAGGCACCAGCCGAGTTCGTCTTTGCGCTGCCCGATCTGAAAGCCTTCAACGGTGCCGAGATGATGAGCCAGACCCTGCACAACATCTACTCCGTGCGCGGCGCCAAGGTGCGCGATGCCTTGAAGTGGGCCAACTACATGGACCGGTCGCTGCAATGGGTGGGTGAATCGGAAGTGGTATTCAACCAGCACCACTGGCCGGTCTGGGGCAAGGAGCGCATTCGCGACTTCATCGCCAAGCAGCGCGACACCTACAAATTCATCCATGACCAGACCGTGCGCCTGATCAATGCCGGGCTGAACGGGGCCGAAGTGGCAGAGGCGATCCGGTTGCCCAAAGCCTTGCAGGACCATCTGAACGTGCGCGGCTATTACGGCACGGTGCGCCATAACGCCAGGGCGGTCTACCAGTACTACATGGGCTGGTACGACGCGAACCCGGCGAACCTGGACAACCTGCCGCCGGTGCCTGCGGGCCAGCGTTATGTCGACCTCGCTGGCGGCGCGGACAAGGCGCTGGCAGCTGCGCAACTCGCCTTTGACGGCGGCGACTATCGCTGGGCAGCGGAACTGCTCAAACACCTGGTTTACGCCGATGCCAACAACAAGGCGGCACGCGAGCTGATGGCACGCAGCTTCGAGCAGCTCGCCTACCTGTCCGAATCAGCAAGCTGGCGCAACCCCTATCTGGTTGGTGCCAAGGAACTGCGCACGGGCCCGCCGGAAAAGGGCATGTCCAGGGACGCCGTTCTCGAGATGCTGGAGCACACGCCGATCGAACGTTTTCTGGAAGCGATGGCGGCATCTCTCAACGCGGAGAAGGCCGGCGACAGCAGGCTCAAAATCAACCTGGTGTTTTCCGACATCAAGCAGAGCCATGTGCTGATGCTGGAAAACGCCGTGCTGCACCACCATCAGGCGGCGCCGGCCAAGGATGCAAACGCCACGCTGACACTGACCAAACCCTTCTTCCTGAAGATGGTCACTGGTGGTGCCGGCGCCAAGGAGTTGCTACTGTCCAAGGACACAAAGATCGAAGGCAGCACGCTGGATCTGGGCAAGTTTTTCAGCCTGCTCGACAAGGCACCCGGCACCTTTCCTATCGTGACGCGCTGAGCAGCCAAAATTCAACTTTGCACCGCCGGGCTTCTTCGCTACAGTTCAACAACACCCTTTCGGAGACAGGCAATGAAACACCCGATTTCTCGACGCCAAGCACTGGCCCTGGCTGCCGGCGCCACCGCGATGGCACTTGTGGCCCCGCTCTGGGCTCAGAGTGACAAACCGGTGCGCATCATCCTGCCGGTCAGCGCCGGCTCCGGCGTGGACGCAATCACGCGCGCTGCTGTGCCGCAACTGATCAAGGCGCTGGGCGGTCAATCGGTGGTGATCGAGAACCTGCCGGGTGCCGGCGGCATTACCGGCGCTTCCGCTCTGGCCAGGGCCCAGCCTGACGGACTGACCATAGGCATGGTGTCCAACAACCACGTCATCAATCCTGCGGTCTACAAGAAGATCCCCTACGACACACTGGGCGACTTCACGCCGATTTCGGTGATGGGCTTCACGCCCTTCGTGCTGGTGGTCAATCCGGCCAAGGTCAATGCCAGGACGGTCAAGGAACTGATCGCCCTGATCAAGGCGCGGCCCGACGCCTACAACTACGGCTCGCCCGGCAACGGCACCATCACGCATCTGGCGGCCGAAATGTTCCTGTACGAGGCACAGATCACCGTGCGCCACATTCCCTACAAAGGCACCGGTGCGCAGATCACCGACCTGATCGGCGGCCAGGTCGATCTGGGCTTTGTCGCTCTGGCTGCCATTCAGGGCCATCTCAAGAGTGGCGCCCTGCGCGCCATCGGACTGGGCAGCAAGGCCCGTTCCCCGGCAGCGCCCGAGAT
>Ga0194063_10000665_pt1 | contig 24329 bp, 21 predicted proteins | sample SepL3720m_MetaG_FD_155459 | JGI IMG/M metagenome (GOLD analysis project Ga0194063, IMG submission 155459) | Anoxic zone freshwater microbial communities from boreal shield lake in IISD Experimental Lakes Area, Ontario, Canada - Sep2016-L373-20m | ecosystem: Environmental > Aquatic > Freshwater...
TGTTTAATGAACAAAAATGAGGCGTTAAGGATTTGGTAAAGGTTTGAAATTCACGGGGATGGAGGGAATTAGATACTAGATACTGGATACTAGATACTGGATACTAGATACTGGATACTAGATACTAGATACTAGATACTGGATACTAGATACTGGATACTAGATACTGGATACTTGAAAATGACACAGTCAGATAGGTTGGAGGTGGAAGGTTGGAAGTTGACCTTCTACGCGATTGTTGAGTTATAAACAGCTGTTAGTTTATTTAAAAGGTTTTTAGTTTTAATGATAGCTTAAAAAACTAGTAAGATTCAAGTAGTAAGTAGAAAGAAAATGCACAGGCGCTGTAGAGCAGGAGAAATTATCATGACTTTGAAATTGGTTCATATTTGGATGTCTTCAACCATTTTCAACAAATTTCAACTCTTCCTCAATCTCAACCTCTTCCTCAAAAAAAAGCCCCTCGTTTCCGAAGGGCTTATTTATTTTCATGATGGCATTATGCTTTTTTACTGACAACTGCTTTAGGCTTGTCACTGCTAATAATTTCTGCTTCTCCCAAAGGTTTGTCCTTGGCAAAATCAACCAATATAGGTGCTGCCACAAAAATGGAAGAGTAAGTACCGGTTACAACACCAATCAACATGGCAAAGGCAAAGCCCTTGGTTACTTCTCCACCTACCAAGAATAAGATCAAGATGGTCAAGAACACTGTCAATGAAGTCATGATAGTTCTACTCAGGGTATCATTAATGGCACGATTGATAATGCTGCCTTTTTCGCTGGCCTTGCTTCCTTTACTGTATTCACGAATACGGTCAAATACAATAACGGTATCATTCATACTAAAACCTATCACAGTTAAAACTGCCGCGATAAAATGCTGGTCAATTTCCAATGGGAAAGGCACGATGTCTTTAAAGAAGGAGAACACCGCCAAGGTAACCAATACGTCATGCAATAAGGCAACGATTGTTCCAAATGAATATCTCCAGTCACGGAAACGAATAAAGATGTACAAAATGATAATCAACATAGAGAAGATAGCTGCTTTGATGGCGCCTTTCTTCAAATCTGCTGATATACTTGGTTGTACAGTTGCAGAACCTTGGATGTATTTTTTTGCAATAAAATCAGCATAAGTAAGATTGGCTGGCAATACTTTTTTAAGCCCTTCATACAATTTGGTTTGTACAGCGCTATCAGCATTGTCAACACCTTTCAAATAAGAAGTAGTAATATTCAATTGTCTTTTATCGCCCACAGTCTTGATAACTGGATAATCACCAAAACTAGTTTTCAGATCATCTCTGATTTGATCGGGATTGATAGGACTTGCAAATTTTACAGTATAACTTCTACCACCTTTAAATTCTACCCCTTGTTCAAAGCCATAAAAGAAAGCACCAATACCTGCTAATAATACAAAAACAGAAATGGTATAAGCTACTTTACGGTATTCAATGAATTTGAATTTTGCTTGTTTGAAAATTCTTTTACTAATCGGTGTAAAATAATTAAAGTGACGATTCTTATTAGTGAACCAGTCAGTTACCAAACGGCTAACCAGGATACCACAGAAAAGGGAAAGGAAAATACCCAACATCTGCGTAGTGGCAAATCCTTTTACAGGACCCAAACCAAAGATGAATAAGATAAAGGCTGTCAGGAAGGTCGTAAAGTGAGCATCCAATACCGGTGGTAAGGAACGTTTATACCCTTCAATGACGGCTTGTTGATATGTTTTACCCTTGGTAATTTCTTCCTTGATTCTTTCAAATATAATTACATTGGTATCCACTGCCATACCAATGGTAAGCACCAAACCTGCAATACCTGCAGCTGTTAAGGTAGCTCCCAATGCAGCCAATACACCAATTGTAAATAATAGGTTTAAAATCAGTGCGATATTTGCTACCCATCCTGCTGTATTATAGTAAAGAAGCATTAATAAGAAGATCACAATGAAGGATATGATGAAAGCCAAAGATCCTTTAGCAACTGCATCCTTACCTAAAGTTGGACCAACCAATTGTTCTGCAACAATTTTAGCAGGGGCATCAATACGACCAGTTTGTAAAATTTTTGCTAAGTCCTGTGCTTCTTTAATACCATCATTTTTATTCTTGTTGCCCATGCTAATTTGTGAGCTGCCGCCAGTAATTGGCTCATTGGTATAGGGTGCAGAATAAACGATATCATCTAATACAATCGCAATGCTTCTTGATTGATTATTGGCACTGGTACGAGTAGTCATATCAGCCCAAATTTTAGCCCCTTTGCTGCTCATGTTCATACGTACAATGGGCTTGCCATTTTCATCGTAATCAGCATCTGCACTAGTAATATTTTCACCTTCTAATTCAGCTTTGTATTTTCCATTGGTTTTAATGGCGTATACAGGTACGTTGTTCTTGAATTTTTTGTCATCATAGTCATCCACTTTTCCGTAAAGGAATTTTGTATCAGACGGGAAATTACTTTTAAAAACTTCATATTGTTGAATACGATTGAAAGTAGCAGTATCCTTGATGAAAATGAAAGCACCTGGATAAATAACTTTTTGAGAAGTTTTAGATTCCTGATAAGGTTGCCCCACTTGGGTAATTAATCCAGTGAATTTATTTTTATAGGGAGCCCTACGTATGCTATCTGGTTGCCCTGCATTAGCAGTGTCAAATGATAAAAGATAATTGGCCAATCCACTGTCTATTAATGCCAAACTTTGCCCAAGTCCATTTTGTGGATTGAAGCCTAGGTTAGCATCAATTTGTGTAAGGTCATATACTTCCCAGAATTGCAGGTTGGCACTTGATTGAAGATAGTTACGCACAGTAGCAGGGTCTTTAACACCCGCTAATTCTACGTTGATGATGCCCTTTGCTTCGTCAAGATTAATGGTAGGTTGAGATACACCAAATTTATCAATCCTTCTAACCAATACATCATATGTTTTCTGAATGGCACCATTTGCTTCCGTTCTGATAAGTGATATTACTGCATTGTCACTGTCGCCTGGTTTTGCTTTGCTCTTTGATCCTGCAAAAATGCCAGACAGTTTGCCAGCGCCATTTTTTTGGATGAAAATATTTTTGAATAAAGTGATATAATCATCATTGCTGCCTGCTTTTTGTAAAGTAGCAGTACGCAAGGCATCCAATAATAGGGGGTCTTTTGCATTATTACTAAGGCCTTTGATCAAACCTTCCAAACTTACGTCAAGGGTTACGTTCATCCCACCTTGCAGGTCCAATCCAAGTGCTAGTTCATTCTTTTTGCACTCTTTGTAGCTAGTGCCAAAAAAAGGATAAATGGCTTTGTTTTTAGTGCTGTCGAGGATATAATCCCTTTTGGCCTCTATTAAATCTTTTCTTTCTTCATCAGACAGATTAGGAAAATCGCGCTTGACGATTTTTGCCGCCTGCGCTTCCACTTTGTTTTCGTGGCTTTTAATTACCCAAGTGTAGGAAAGTTCCCATAGAGAAACAAGAATTAAAACGATGGTGAAAAACCATACTAAACCTTTCAATTTCATAATTAGTTACTTTTAGTAGCTGCTTCTAATTTGTGTAGCGGCAATGCCGATTTGCCCGATTTTTTCGGTTGGCAAAGATAGGGGAAAAACCGTTCAGGTGGCCTTCAGATTGATTTTTTACTCACTAAGATGGCTCCTTGAACAAAAACAGCCATTTTAATCGGGTGCTTTCTTTCTAAATTTGGCTTTTTCTGCCGATTTTGAGTTGTAAATTGTGCCCTATGTCGAAATTCATTTTTTTTTGCATTTCAATGGTGGCTAGTATACTTATTCTGCCATCTTGTGCACCTACTAAAAACCTGCCTGTTATGACCATTCCAACTGTGGAATCAAGGGCTGTATTGCCAACGGATAGCTCCAGGACTGATGCCTATTTGGAAGCTATTTTGAATCAAAATCCTGCCTTGTTTGGAAAGCTGCTATCACAAAAAAAGGAATTAAACATACAGGTAATTTATACCCAAATTGACCGTACCGCTAAAGGTCATCCAGTTTTAAAAACCTACCGCTACAATGTCAATCCGGCTCATTATTTCTATCCTGCAAGTACAGTCAAGTTGCCCATAGCATTACTGGCCCTGCAAAAATTGCAATCACTAAAATCATTTGGGATAGATCGCAATACTAGCATGATCACAGAAACTGGACTACCTTCCCAGACTGCCGTGTACAATGACCCAAGCTCGCTGGATGGCAGGCCTACTATTGCTCAGTATATTAAAAAAATACTCCTGGTGAGTGACAACGATGCATTTAATCGACTGTATGAGTTTTTAGGCCAGGACTATATCAATCAATCCCTGCATCATATGGGATATCAAGATGCACAAATATTGCACCGGTTGCAGACTAGTCTATCGGCAAAGGATAATCGAATTACCAATCCGATTTCTTTTTTGGATAGTGCCGGAAAGCAGTTGTACAGCCAACCGATGATTGAAAGCAAAGCCACCTATTTGCCACGTAAGGATAGCATGGGAATAGGGTATATGGCAGGTAATAAACTGGTAAAAGCTGCCATGGACTTTAGCCAAAAAAACCGCATGGCATTAGAAGATCTGCATACGATACTAGTTAGTCTTGTATTCCCTGCTGCAATGACTCCTGCACAACAATTTTCTATTAGTGAAGAGGATCGTTTGTTTATGCTGAAATACATGAGCCAGTTACCCACTGAAACTACCTATCCCCCTTATGCTGCAGATAGTAATTACTGGCCTGCCTATTGTAAATTCCTACTTTTTGGCGCAGCCAAAGGACCGCTGCCATCAACTATTAGGGTTTTCAATAAAGTAGGAGATGCCTATGGGCAAATGCTCGATATTGCCTACATAGTAGACTATGAAAAAAAGATTGAATTCTTTTTGTCTGCCTCTATCTATTGCAATAGTGATGGAATTTTAAATGACGATCGTTATGATTATGATAGCATTGGTTTCCCATTTATGAAAAACTTAGGTAAATTAATCTATGAAACGGAAGCCGCTCGGCCCAAAAAAAGATTGCCAGATTTATCAAGTTTTATTTTTACATATGATAAATGAAAAGTATATATTTATTTCTTCCGTTTGTTTGTTTTTTGCCCGTTATTTCTGTTTCATCACTTTTTATACTAGTTGACTTTGCCTAAATTTGCTACCCACAGCATGATAGCTGTATAAAAAATTGAAATATGCAATTATCCTCTTTGTTATCTAGATTTAATGAACCTGAAACCTTAAAAATGGCCAAAATGGGCCGCGAATTGAGAGCGCAGGGAATTGATATTATAGATTTGAGTTTAGGTGAACCTGATTTCGATACACCCCAACATATTAAAGAGGCCGCCATTAAAGCCATTCAAGATAATTGGAGCCATTATACCCCTGTAGCTGGTTTTGCAGATTTGCGGGAAGCCATTTGTCTAAAATTAAAGAGAGATAATAACCTCGACTATAAACCAGAAAATATAATTACATCAACTGGTGCAAAGCAGAGTTTGGCCAATGCTATTTATGCTATCGTTGATCAGGGTGACGAAGTGATTATTCCTACTCCTTATTGGGTAACCTATTCTGAGTTGGTGAAAATGGTAGGAGGTAAAGTGGTTGAAATTAGAACCACGCCTGCAGCTGGATTTAAAATTACTGCTGCAGAATTGGAAGCGGCCATCAGTCCCAAAACCAAATTGTTTATGTTTTCTTCTCCCTGTAATCCATCAGGTGCAGTGTATACCAAGGAAGAATTAAACGATTTGGTTACCGTATTTAATAAATACCCCGAAATATTGATTTTGTCTGATGAGATATATGAATACATCAATTTCATCGGCTCGCATGAAAGCATTGCTCAGTTTGATTCCATGAAAGAACGAACCATTCTTATCAATGGGTTGAGTAAAGGATTTGCCATGACGGGCTGGCGCTTAGGTTATATGGCTGCGCCAGTGGACATTGCAAAAGCTTGTGAAAAAATACAAGGCCAAATAACCAGTGCTACTTGCTCTATCACGCAGAAAGCAGCGGTAGCAGCATTAACTGGAGATTTAAGTTCTTCTAAACAAATGACGGCCGAATTTACAAAGAGAAGAGAAGCCGTATTAGCACTGATCAAGGATATACCAGGTTTAAAATGTTTTGCTCCTCAAGGCGCGTTTTATATTTTTCCTGATGTGTCTTATTATTATGGAAAATCAAATGGAACAGAAATTATTCATAATGCTGCAGACCTCAGTATGTACTTGTTAAATACAGCACATGTTTCTTCTGTGATGGGAGATGCATTTGGAGAGCCTCATTGTGTTCGTTTTTCTTTTGCCAACAATATGCAGAACATTGAAAAGGCTTGGGCAAGAATTAAAGAGGCCCTGAGTAAGTTGCAATAAATTATTTCTTTAATAATACTTCATGTAAGGCGAGCACCTGTGGTACCAGCAGTTGTTGTTCATCATTCGTGATAATAAAATCGCAAAGTTTCATTTTAATGGACTCTTCCAGTTGGCGATTCATCCGTTTTATTACTTCCTCTTTGCTAATGCCATCTCGTTCTATGGTTCTTTGTATGCGTAAAGCTAAAGGCGCTTTCACACCAATAACAAAATCTAAATGTTCCTGTGCACCACTTTCGAAAATCAGTGCAGCTTCTTTAATGGCATAAGGGCTATTTTGTTGTAGCATCCATACTTCAGCAGCTTGTATAGTGGCAGGATGTACCCAACTATTTAATAGTTCAAGTTTTGCAGGATCATTAAATGCGATGCCAGCAATATGTGTTCTGTTGAGTTGCCCATTCAAATAGGCATCTGCCCCAAAAAGACGGGTGATTTTTTCTTTGAGAAAAGGGTCTTCGTTCATTAGTATTTTGGCTGCTGTATCTGCATAATATACGGGTATGCCCAGGGTTTCGAAGACCTTCGCTACAGTAGACTTTCCACTGCCAATGCCACCGGTTAATCCGATTTTTAACATAATAAAAATTTGCGACCTCTGCCGAACAAGTTCAGTAAAGGTCGCAAATGAATAGTTGTATTAATTATTTCTTTTCTTCTGTAGCTGGTTTATTGATATTGGCAGTCCATTCCATGCTAATGGCTGAACGTTCAATTTTGATATAGCTACCCGGACTGGTTTCTAAATTCAAAGTACCATCATCATTTACTTTATTTACCGTACCATGAATGCCGGCAATGGTTACAATTTTATCACCTTTCTGAAGGTTATTGATAAACTGTTTTTGTTGTTTGGCCTTTTTAGCCTGTGGGCGAATCATGAAAAAATAAAATACCAATACCATTCCACCCAACATGATTAGGGTAGTACCACCGCCGCCACCATTTTTTGGATCAGGTGCCATTAAGAGAATCTGTAATAGTTGCATATATATTGTTTTGTTTTTTGAATTTATTTTTTGATAATATCTCCTTCTAATCTTAAAGGAGGAAATGCAGGTACTGCATTGGAAGTAACAATAACGTCTTTGGTTTGATGGTCCATTTTCCCCTTGCTATCAAATATTACTTTGATGAAACCTGTTTCGCCAGGTAAAACAGGGGCGTCTGGCTTTTCAGGAACGGTACATCCACAACTTGCTGAGGCATCAAATACAATTAGCGGATTAGTACCAATGTTCTTAAAGCGAAAGCTGAACTCCACTTTCTCACCTTGAATTTTAGTGCCAAAATTATAAATACTGTCTATGAATTGTACATTGGTAGATTTCTTCATTGCGTCTGCCTGTGCATCTTGTTTTTTTGCAAAGGCAATGGAGTCTTCCTTTATTTTTTTTAATAATTGTAAGGAATCCAGTTTTGAATCGTCTGCAATTTTATCTTGTTTTCTAACGTCGCAACTTACTATCATCAAGGGCAGTAAGGCAAATAATAATATTTTTTTCATACTCAAAATTAGGAGACAAATGTATTGCTAATTCATCATTTTAATGGATGAATACCCACCTGCTATCTTTTATAAAGTACTGTTTTTAAAAGTTTTTTTGATTATTTTATTTTCTGCCGTTAACTCTTTGTGAATATTGTCTAATAAACCGTTTACGAACTGCCCGCTTTGTGGGGTGCTGTATTCTTTGGCTAAATCAATGTATTCGTTGATAGTAACCTTGGTGGGAATGGTTTCGAAATAGAGGAATTCACAGATGCCCATTTGCAAAATGATTAAGTCTAGGGTGGCGATACGTTCACTATCCCAGTTCCGTAATTTGGGCTTAATCAGTTCCATAGAAATCTCTTTTTTCTCTTCTACCGTCCTTAATAAGTCCTTGGCAAAATCCATTTTATCTGTGCTGATAATTGCGCCGAAATCATAGCCAGGTTTTTGTAAATAATTCAACAACAATTGTTGCATCATCTCAGCATCATCATCCCATCCAATGAATTTTTCCTCTACATGTGTAATGAAATCTTCATTTGGCAGCATCAAATTGGTGAAGATGAATTCCATTATGGCTTTTTCCGATTTTTTGTCTCTGGATTGTAGGCCAATGTATTCATGGTATTCGGGCGTTTCACTCAGTCTGATATAGGTTTTTTTAACCAGGTCATTATCAATATGGTGCTCCAGATTGAGTTCTTTAATGGCTTCTTTATAACCCGGGGTTTCCAAAATCTTCCAGAGTAATTCATTCCCTGCAATTTTTGTATTGATGCTTAAATCGGCTGCAGTTGGCAAGTGTTTGCCAGCTTTCAAACGGGCATTTGTTTCAGCATAACGGGCAGTTTCAGTAATAAAATAAACGAGGTAAATAAACAATTGCCTGGTTTGTTCTATCTTTTTCTTCAAAATTAATGCAGCTTCGTTGGGCTTAATTTCTGCCCCCATACTGTCTACTGCGTATAGGGCCTGCATCACTTTTACCCGGATATTTCTTCTGCTAATCATGTCTGTTATGAACTTTATTATGGGTTGCAAATGTAGCGCTTAAAATTGAAGGTTTAAAGCTGAAACTTATGATATACTACTTAGTGCTGACAAAAATGCTTAGCCTGAAACTGCCAAACTGCCTTTTTTTCCTACTATTCAATGAATTATCTGGCTGCAATATGCCAATAACTGTCAATACTTCTTTTAATGTAGTTTGGTACAGAATTGGACTACCTTTGCTGTCCGAAAAAAGGGCAATTATTTTAAACAAAATTAAAAAATACATTTTATGGCGAAAAAGTTAAACATTACCCCTTTACACGACAGGGTTATTGTGAAACCTGCTGCGGCTGAAGAAAAAACTGCCGGTGGAATTATCATTCCTGACACTGCAAAAGAAAAACCACAACGTGGAATCGTATTGGCAGCTGGGCCTGGTAAAAAAGACGAACCAGTAACTGTAAAAGCAGGGGATACTGTATTGTATGGTAAATATGCTGGTACTGAAATCAGTATTGAAGGTGCAGACTATCTAATCATGAGAGAAAGTGATATCCTAGCCATCGTTTAATGTTCTTGGGGATATTCCTATAGACTGATTGCAACCAATGGCAACGCATTAACTTGAATGAATCGTTGCAGGATTAAACAAAATCGTACATCTTAAAATCAAAAATTGTTATTATGGCAAAAATGATATTCTTCGATATTGAAGCAAGAAATAAAATGAAAAAAGGTGTTGACACCTTAGCAAATGCTGTTAAAGTAACCTTGGGGCCTAAAGGTCGTAATGTAGTTATTGAGAAAAAATTTGGTGCACCACAGGTAACCAAAGATGGTGTAACAGTAGCCAAAGAAATTGAGTTGGAAGACCCTATTGAAAACATGGGTGCACAGATGGTAAAAGAAGTAGCTTCTAAAACTGCTGACCTAGCAGGTGACGGAACAACTACTGCTACTGTATTGGCTCAAAGTATCATTAGCGAAGGATTGAAAATGGTAGCAGCTGGTGCAAACCCAATGGATTTAAAACGTGGTATTGATAAGGCAGTTAGTTTGGTAGTAGAAAATTTAAGAAGCCAAAGCCAAACTGTTGGTAATGACAGCAAAAAAATTCAACAAGTAGCTACGATTTCTGCCAACAATGATGAAACCATTGGAAAATTAATTGCAGAAGCTTTTGTAAAAGTAGGCAAGGAAGGTGTTATCACTGTTGAAGAAGCAAAAGGTACAGATACTACTGTTGATATTGTAGAAGGTATGCAATTCGATCGTGGATATATCAGTCCATACTTTGTTACCAACAGCGAAAAAATGCAGGCTGAATTAAGCAACCCTTATATCTTGATTTATGATAAGAAAATATCTACCATGAAAGATATTCTTCATATTCTGGAGAAAGTTGCTCAAACAGGTCGTCCTTTAGTAATTATTGCTGAAGACCTCGAAGGAGAGGCATTGGCTACTTTGGTGGTGAATAAATTGCGCGGCACTATTAAAGTGGCTGCAGTAAAAGCCCCAGGCTTTGGTGATAGAAGAAAAGAAATGTTGCAAGATATAGCCATCCTTACCAGCGGTATTGTAGTAAGTGAAGAGCAAGGTTTCAAATTAGAAAACGCTGATCTTACTTATTTGGGTACTGCAGAAAGCGTAACCATTGATAAGGACAATACCACCATCGTAGGTGGAAAAGGTAAAAAGGCAGATATCACTGCAAGGGTTAATCAAATTAAAGCGCAAATTGAAACCACCACTTCTGATTACGATAAAGAAAAATTGCAAGAGCGTTTGGCTAAATTAGCTGGAGGTGTTGCCGTATTATATATTGGTGCTGCTACAGAGGTTGAAATGAAGGAGAAGAAAGATCGTGTAGATGATGCATTACACGCTACTAGGGCTGCTGTTGAAGAAGGCATTGTTCCTGGAGGTGGTGTTGCTTTCATTCGTGCAATTGCAAGCTTAGAACCAAAAGTAAGAGGTCAAATTGCCGATGAACAAACTGGTATGGCTATTGTACGTCGTGCACTAGAAGAACCCATCCGTTGTTTAACTGCTAACGCAGGTATCGATGGTTCTATCGTTGTTCAAAAAATCAAAGAAGGAAAAGGTGATTATGGTTTCAACGCAAGAACGGAAGTGTACGAAAATCTATTCAAAGCAGGCGTTATCGATCCAACTAAAGTAAGTCGTGTTGCATTGGAAAATGCAGCATCTATTGCAGGAATGTTGTTGACCACCGAATGTGTGATTGCAGACAGGCCTAAAGAAGAAGCGCCACATAGCCATGGTGCCCCCGACATGGGCGGAATGGGCGGATACTAATTACCGTTAGTTTAATTTATATAATCCCTCTTGCTGAATAGTAGGAGGGATTTTTTTGTAGATTCCCGTATTCAACTATTGAAAAGGAGGATTCTGATTGAATAAAAAAATCCCCAACAATTGTGTTGGGGATTAGTATAAGAAAAGAATTGATTATTGTTTATTCTGCAATTTACTGTTCTTCTTGCTATAGCCGAAGTACACTAGCAATCCAAATATCATCCAGCCAAATGCACTCAATAAAGTAGTGCCCCAAAGGCTAACAATCATCGCTGTACAAACCAAGATGCCTAATATAGGTACCAAAGGAACCAGTGGTGTTTTGAATGGACGTTTCAAATCTGGATCTGTTTTTCTCAAAATGATTATCCCAAAACATACTAGCACAAAAGCTAATAAAGTGCCAATGGAAGTAAGGTCACCAGCAACACTACCAGGTACAAAAGCAGCGAATAATCCAACAAATACGAAAAGAATCATATTGCTTTTATAAGGTGTACGGAATTTAGGATGTAAGTCTGAGAATGCCTTGGGTAATAAACCATCGGAAGACATCGTGTAAAATACACGGCTTTGTCCCATTAGCATTACCAATATTACAGAGGAGAAACCAGCCAAAATACCCACGGTTACTAGTTTGGCCAACCAAGCATATTCATGCATATAAGTTTGAATGGCATATGCTACGGAAGCTTCTTTACCTGCCTTTACAAAATCAGTAAAAGGAGCTACTCCAGTAAGAACCCAAGAGAAGAGGATATATAATACAGTACATATAGCCAGTGAGCCTAAAATACCGATGGGCATATCACGTTTTGGATTTTTTGCTTCCTGTGCAGCGGTAGATACTGCATCAAAACCAATGAAAGCAAAGAATACAATAGCAGCGCCTTTAAGTACCCCGCCCCAGCCATGGTTGAAGAAACCAGCATAAGAATAGGGGGTTCCATCGGGTTGCATTGCATCCGGTTGAGTAGCAGGAATCATATAAGGTGTATGGTTGGCGCCTTTAATATAAGCCCAGCCAAGAAATATAAATAGTATTACAATGGCCACTTTAACAATTACAATGATGGTATTGACAATTGCTGATTCTTGTGTTCCTTTAATCAATAATAAAGTAAGTAATACAAGAATCAATAATGCTGGTGCATTAATGATGCCATGGTGTAAAACCCCTGCAGCATCCAACGCTGATTCAAAAGGAGAGTGGCACCATTCATAGGGAATACTGCCTCCCATCAGATTGTTTAAAAATTCACTCCAGGCAATGGAAACAGTGGCTGCTCCCAAGGCATATTCTAAAATAAGTGCCCATCCTATAATCCAGGCAACCAATTCTCCCATGGTTGCATAGGCATAGGTATAAGCGCTACCCGCAATTGGAATGATGGAGGCGAATTCTGCATAGCACAATCCAGCAAAAGCACAGCCGACGGCAGCAATAATAAATGAAATGGTAACAGCCGATCCAGCATGGCCGCCTGCAGCCGCCGCTGTACGTACAAATAAACCGGCACCAATGATGGCTCCGATACCAAGTGCAATTAGGCTTCCTGCACCCAGGGTTCTTTTTAAACCTTTGCCAGAATCATCTGCTTCTGAAAGCAATGAACTCATAGGTTTTTTTACAAATAAACTCATACAGTTGGTTGGTTGGTTAGTTTTAATAATAAAAAATCCGAGTTATATCGGAATGGAAAAATAAGGAATAAATTTTTAATTCCACCAACCCTGCTGCTTTTTTATAGTGCAGGGCTTCATAACAGGTTTTAAATATTATATTGCAAACTAATTATGCTCATATGGAAATAACTAACCAGCCAACTAAAAAAAGTAGACTTACCCTATACATTTTGATTGGAATGATACTGGGTATTGCTGTCGGTTCTTATATACATGATTATTACCAACCAGCAACTGTCAAAACATTTTCCGATAATATCAAATTACTGACTACCATCTTTCTAAGATTGGTTCAAATGATTATTGCCCCCATTGTATTTGCCACTTTGGTAGTGGGCATTGCTAAATTGGGGGATCTGAAAACAGTTGGTAGAGTGGGTGGAAAAGCCATGCTTTGGTTTGTTTCCGCCTCCTTGATATCCCTTGGTTTGGGTTTGGTATTGGTGAATATTTTCAAGCCAGGTGTTGGGGTGGATATTTCAAACACAGATATGGCAGGCGTGAATGACCTCTTGGAAAAATCAAAAGGTTTTTCTTTGTCCAAATTTGTAGAGCATGTGGTGCCTCGTAGTGTGATTGAAGCCATGGCTACTAATGAAATATTACAATTAGTGGTTTTTTCTGTTTTCTTTGGAATTGCACTTACTGCTGTTGGTAAAAAAGGGGAGCCCATTATTCGCGCCCTAGATGCAATGGCACATATCGTATTGAAGATGGTTAGCTATGTGATGTATCTAGCACCATTGGGTGTATTCGGCGCCATGTCAGCTGCCATTGCAAAAAATGGTTTAGGTATACTGCTGACATTTGGCAAATATGTGGGGTCGTTTTATATAGGGTTAGTGGTTTTATGGATTTTGTTATTAATAGTTGGATACTTGTTTCTACGCAATAGATTACCACAATTGTTGCGGAGGATTGCCAACCCCATGTCTATCGCTTTCAGTACAGCCAGTAGCGAAGCTGTTTATCCCAAATTGGTGGAGGAAATGGAAAGGTTTGGTTGCAAAGACAAAATTGTTTCATTTGTATTGCCCTTAGGATATTCATTTAATCTCGATGGCAGTATGATGTATATGACTTTTGCTAGTATGTTTATTGCGCAAGCCTATAATATTACTGCCATCACTGGTGATGTTGGCCAACAAATAATCATGTTACTGGTTTTCTTAATTACGAGTAAAGGCATTGCGGGAGTGCCCAGGGCATCCTTGGTGGTGGTATTGGCAACTGGTGCTATGTTTGGATTGCCTGCGGAGGGTGTTGGACTAATACTGGCCATTGATGTTTTTTGTGATATGGGAAGAACCATGACCAATGTACTGGGAAATGCCCTTGCTACCGCTGCTGTAAGTAAATGGGAAGGACAATTGGAACATCCGTAAATTTAACATTCATTACTATTCAAGATGCATCAATTCCTATTGCTCGATTTTAACTGGACACAATTACTACAACCTCAATGGTATATTAATAATGGCGGACTATTGTTACTGTTGTTAATTGTATTTGCAGAAACAGGGTTATTCATCGGCTTCTTTTTTCCTGGCGATTCTTTGCTTTTTGTAGCAGGTATTTTTAGTACTAAATTGGCTGCCTCTTTCAACCTAAATACAGGAAGTGATTTTTTCAATTTATTAATTATTGCAGCACTCTGCACCCTGGCTGGAATACTGGGAAATTCAGTAGGGTATATGTTTGGTCGTAAAGTAGGTCCAGCAATGTATAAATGGAGAGATCGATTTTTATTTAAAAAGAGATATTTAATTCAGGCCCATGATTTTTACGAAAAACATGGCGGTAGTGCAATCGTATTTGCACGTTTTCTTCCTTTCATTCGCACTTTCGCCCCCATTGTAGCTGGTATTGTTGCAATGGATAGGAAGAAGTTTGCTTTCTTCAATATCATTGGTTGTATTGCTTGGGTAGTGTCCATGCTATTCATTGGTCATTACCTTAATACATTTGTTAAATCACAGTTTGGGCTTGATTTAGAAAAGCACTTAGAAGTAATCGTTATTGGTATTGTTTTGGTTACAACTGCACCAGTTTTGTTCAAATTGTTTTTTGGAAAAAAGAAAAAAACAGATGACACTTCAGCAAAATAAAAACCATTCCATTTTTAACATCGCCGTAATTGTAGCTGCACTTGGCTATTTCGTAGATATTTATGATCTACTGCTTTTTACTATTGTTAAGAAGCAAAGTATATTAGAAGTGGGGGCTACTGATTTATTAAGAGATAGTACCAGGGTTATTAATTGGCAAATGGCTGGTTTGTTATTGGGTGGCATAATCTGGGGGGTAATGGGCGATAAAAAAGGAAGATTGAGTGTATTATTCGGGTCTATTATTTTATACTCTATTGCTAATTTTACTACTGGGTTTATACAAACTGTTGATCAATATGCATGGTGTCGTTTTGTAGCTGGACTAGGATTAGCGGGGGAATTAGGTGCAGGTATTACATTGGTAAGTGAATTGTTGCCGAAAGAAAAAAGAGGCATTGGCACTTCCTTGGTAGCCGGCATTGGTTTGAGTGGTTGTGTGGCAGCCTATTATACTTTTCATATTACCGAAGATTGGCGCTTATGTTATAAAATTGGTGGGGTACTGGGTATATTATTGCTATTGCTTCGTATTAAAGTGTCCGAATCAGGCATGTTCAATAACCTGCAACATCAACAAATTCAAAAAGGAAATTTCTTTGCTTTTTTTACGAATAGAAAAAGATTCAAAAAATATGCATTGGCCATTTTGATTGGTTTGCCCACCTGGTATGTAATTGGCATCCTAGTCAATCAAAGTGACAAATTTGCTGAACAATTGTATGGTAGTAAAAGTATCAATAGTGGCAGAGCAATTATGTTTGCATATGTCGCTATTTCATTTGGTGATATTATCATTGGATTCGTAAGTCAATATTTTAAGAGTAGGAAAAAAGCACTCTTGTTATTTTATTCAATCACCATTGCTGGCTTGGTTTTGTTCTTTAGTAGGTTCAATAACAATGATGATACTATGTATTGGATTTGCGCTCTCTTAGGATTCGGAACAGGATTCTGGGCCATATTTGTAACAATGGGAGCAGAGCAGTTTGGTACCAATCTTCGGGCGACTGCAGCTACTACTATACCTAATATGGTAAGAGGCTTATTACTGCCGCTGAATATGCTCTTCCTTGATTTGTTTCAAAAAAAATATGGCTGGTCCATAATCGATAGTGGAATAGTAACTGGATTGATAGTGATGGCAATTGCACTGCTTGCCTATTATTTTACGGAAGAAACTTTTTACAAAGACCTTAATTACCTAGAAGGAGAGTATGTAGATGCCATCCCATAGGAATTGAAAAAATACATTTGCATTGGCTAAAAAATTTCTGATTATACGTTTTTCTTCTATTGGCGATATAGTACTCACTACGCCGGTTATACGTTGTTTACGCAAACAGATACCTGACGCAGAAATCCATTTTCTTACCAAACAGGCATTTAGTGGACTCCTATCCTCCAATCCTTATATCGATAAAGTACATACATTAGGGTCTAGCTTCGAGTTGATGCTGCATGAACTAAAAGTGGAGGACTATGATTGTATTATTGATCTTCATCATAATTTACGAACGCTAAGGGTTAAACGCTTTTTGAAAGGAGTTCCTTCTTATTCATTTAGCAAATTAAACATAGAGAAATTTATACTCACCAATTTTAAGATTAATAGAATGCCGGCAAAGCATATTGTTGATCGAAACCTAGCAACCGTATCGGCTTTCGGCGTGGTGAATGACGGCTTGGGGCTTGATTATTTTATTCCTGAAAAAGACCGAACTAAAAAAGAAGATATTCCAGTGCCTCATCAATTGGGTTATATTGGTATTGTTATTGGCGCAGCCTTGGCCACTAAAAAAATGCCTATTCATCAGTTGCAAGCATTGTGTGCGGCTATTCATTATCCCATTATTTTATTAGGCGGAAAAGAAGATATCGAGGCAGGTAAGGCCATCGCAGCACAAGATGATGTAAAAATTTACAATGCTTGTGGTAAGTTTAATTTGAATGAATCTGCAGACCTAGTTCGAAATGCAAAGTATATAATTACCCATGATACAGGCCTCCTGCATATTGCTGCCGCATTTCAAAAGCCAATGATTGCAATTTGGGGTAATACTGTTCCTGCATTTGGTATGTATCCATATTATGGAGCAATGTCCAACCAGCATTTTGATAATGTGGAAATTAATAAACTTTGGTGTAGGCCCTGTAGTAAAATAGGGTATAATAAATGCCCAAAAGGACATTTTAAATGTATGGAAAAAATTGATGTTAAGGATATCGTAAATCTGATTCCCACCCGATTTCCCGCATAGTTTTTGTTTCCTTTGATTGAAATTCACTTCATGAAAAAATTATTGCTGACATTCACTTTGGCTTGCATGGTATTAATGAGTACTGGGCAGTTGACTTTGCAAATGCAATGGCTTCCTTTGCAAAGCCATCACCCTATTGATACCCTCTATTATCAAAAAAACAAGGATTTGAAATGGAGCGATTTTCGGGGTGAAGAAATAACTGGGTCTGGGCATGCAGCTTTGACCAGCTCGGGTTTTGGATTTAATGCTTCAGTGAATTATACCGAGCAAAAGGGAAATTTAAAAGTGAAGGTATTTTGCTATTTTCTACCTGTTTATTCTTGGTATCAAGCCAAATCAAAGAATGAGTATATCCTTTCTCATGAACAACTCCATTTTGACATTTCGTATATTGGCGCCTGTTATTTTATAAAAAATATTCAACACGCCGAATTTACGGTCAATAATTACTCCGCTTTATTAAGAAAAATTTATGCAGAAAGTTATGATTATATGAATGGCCTGCAGGATCAATATGACCGAGATTCAAATAATGGAATAGATAAACTAGAACAAGCCAAGTGGTCGGCCAAGATAAAAAAAGAATTGACTTCATTATAAATTAACTACGAGTACAGGTATTTTTAATTCATGCCTCACTGCATTTACTGTTTCGCCATAAATAAAATCTTTAAGACCACTGTGGCCATGTGCTCCAATAACCAGCATGTCGGCTTTTCCTTCTTGTACAATACGAACAATTTCTTTAACCCGATTTCGAAAGCCCAATTTGCCGGAGGCATGAAATCCTTTTTCTTTTAATTGGGCTATATAAAAATTCATTCTTTCTGCATCTTTTTCAGTTTCAAAATCATCTGTTTCCTTTCCATGCAATTTGGCAGAAGCACTTTCAACAATGTGTAAGAGTAAATAATGACTTTGTTTATTGCCCTGTCCTATTGCATAAGCCAATAGCTTTTCATCACTTATAGAAAAATCCAATGCTACTGCAATTTGCTGAAATGTAGGGATGGATAGATTTTGTATAATGGGAACGTCTGGATGCATTTGAATGGATATTTTTTGATTGGTCTTGGCAAAAAATGGTTGGAATAAAATATAAGCCAGCAGGCCGGCAAAGACGATTCCTGCTGCTATGATTAAAAGCTGTAAGAATAAATGATGGCCTGTAAAAACTTTTGATGCTTCATTGAATAGCATTTTAAAATTCAGGTATATTAAAACGGAAGCAATCAGCCATGCCAAAACTTGTATAAGAGGTTTGATGGCAAAACTGCCCATCGTTTTTTTATCACTAACAAAATGAATGAGCGGAATAATGGCAAAGCCTAGTTGTAAACTTAAAATTACCTGACTAAATACCAATAAGGCATCTACGTTTTTCTCCCCGTAAATTAGTATAACTAGTATAGCGGGAATGATAGCGAGCAATCGAGTTAGTAGTCTTCTCAGCATCGGATTAATTCTCAAACTCAGGTACCCTTCCATGATAATCTGTCCAGCTAAAGTGCCTGTAATGGTGCTGCTTTGTCCTGCAGCAATTAATGCAATCGCAAAAAGGAAAGGAGCTGCATTTCCCAAAAAACTGGGTAACAAACGGTGGGCTTCTTTGATGGCTGCTACATCTGAATTGCCAGTTTTAAAAAATATGGTTGCTGCTAATACCAAGATGGCTGCATTTACTAAGAAGGCGATGTTTAATGCAATTGTACTATCAATTCGGTTGAACTTCAGGGCTTGTTTAATGCCCTCCTTGGTTCGATCAATTTTGCGGGTTTGCACCAATGCTGAATGCAAGTATAAATTATGTGGCATAACAGTTGCGCCAATAATACCAATCGCTATATAAAGGGCTTCTTCGTTTGGGAAATTAGGTATGAAACCCCTGGCCACTTCGGCTAGTACAGGTTTAGCTAGCAGTATTTCAATCAAAAAAGCAATGGCAACAATCGCTACTAGCGCAATGATAAATGCTTCCATCTTTCGCATCCCCATTTTTTGCAGATATAACAATAAGAAAGTATCTAAAACGGTTAACGATACCCCCCAAGCCAATGGCAATCCAGTCAACAATTGAATGCCAATTGCCATTCCTAGTACTTCCGCTAAATCGCAAGCGGCAATGGCAATTTCAGCTAGGAGCCAAAGCATGAAATTTACATATTTAGGGTATGCTTCTCTGTTAGCTTGCGCTAAATCTCTTCTTCTCACAATGCCTAGGCGCGCACTCAAGCCTTGTAATAATAGTGCCATGAGATTGCTCATCAATAATACCCAAATAAGGCTATAGCCGAATTTGCTGCCACCAGCAAGATCGGTGGCCCAATTGCCGGGGTCCATATATCCCACACTAATTAGGTAGGCCGGTCCCAGAAAGGAAAATATTTTACGCCATCCGGTTTTCTTTTCGGTGGTATCGATGCTTTCGTGTACTTCACTGAGCGAATTAACGGATTGAGTTGTTTTAGTCATAATGTACAAAAACATTTTTTGCTACAGGGTCACTGATAACACATGCTGCATTTTTTAATAGCCTAATTTCCATTGAACCATCAAATGTAAAATGGCGGATGATTTTTAAACTGCTTCCAATTTTAATTTTATAATGTTTTAGCATATCCAGCATTTCTGCAGTTTGATTGGTCACAGAACTTACAATCAGCGTTTTATTGATAGGGGCGATAGCGAGGCATCTTTGTTTGATATGCGGAATATTGCCATGTTTATCGGGAATCGGGTCGCCATGTGGATCAAAAGAAGGATTTCCTAAATAGCTGTCTAATTTTTGAATTAATTCCTGGCTGCTGATATGTTCCAGTTCCTCCGCAATGGCATGCACTTTGTCCCATTCAAAACCCAAATTATTGGCTAAGAAAAATTCCCATAAACGATGCTTTCTTACTACTGTTAAAGCAATTTTTTTACCATTTTCATTGAGTCTAAATCCCTTGTATTTTTCATATTGCAATATTTTCTTTTGCTTCAATTTTTTTAGCATATCCGTTACAGACGCAGGCTTTGTATTCATTTCAACGGCTAAGCTATTGGTGTTGACTGTATGGGTGTCTTGTTGTAAGTGATAAATACTTTTGATGTAATTCTCTTCACTAACTGAAAAATTCGTCATGGTGAAAATATATTTTAGACAAATCTAAAAATAATTTGTGATATTTTTAAAATAAAAACAATGGGTAAGCGACAAATTATACTATCTGGTACAATCTGGGAAAAGGAAATTGGTTATTGCAGGGCCATTCGGGTAGGCCATTGTATTGAAGTATCGGGGACTACCGCTATGGATGGTGATCAATTGATTGGGAAAGGGGACATCTATGCGCAGACGGTATTTATCTTTCAAAAAATAGAAAAGGCATTGCTAGCGGGAGGTGCTAGTTTGAAAGATGTAGTACGTACGCGCATGTATGTTACTGATATCAGCAATTGGGAACAAGTTGGCAAGGCACATGCCCTTTTTTTTAGTGCTATTCAACCTGCGGCCACCATGTTGGAGGTAAAGCAATTAATAAAGGCCGATTTATTGATTGAAATTGAAGTTAGCGCTATTGTAAATGAATAAGATAGGGAAATCGTCGTGTAAATACTACACAATATTTTTCAACAGACCGACTTTTTCCTGAAATTTCCTTTTATATTGCGTCCTCAATCAACTTAACCCGTTATGAGTTTTCAGGATTTCGCTGTTCCGTATTCTATCGATGACCAATACAAAAAAAAAGTGGCTTATTTTTCAATGGAATTTGCCATTCACCAACCTTTAAAAATATATAGTGGGGGACTGGGTTTTTTAAGTGGAAGTCATTTACGCAGTGCCTATGAACTAAGACAAAATTTAATTGGCATTGGTATTTTGTGGAAGTATGGATATTATGACCAAGCACGCAATCAAGATCAAACATTGCAAATACAGTGGAATGAGAAAATTTATAATTTCCTAGAAGATACCGGCATAAAATTTCAGATTCAAATTCATGAACATCCTGTTTGGGTGAAAGCCTATTACCTGAATCCTGAAACATTCAAAAGCGCTCCCTTGTTTTTATTAAGCACCGACTTGCCAGAGAATGATTATGTTTCTCAAACAATCACACATCGTTTATATGATGCCAATGTGGCGACCAAAGTTGCTCAGTTTATTTTACTGGGTGTTGGCGGTGCCAAATTGGTGGATGAATTAAATTTTAATCCCGATAGATATCATTTGAATGAAGCGCATGCCATTAGTGCTGCTTTTTATTTGATGAAAAAGTTTGGATCGGTGGAAGAAGTAAAAAAACGCTTGGTATTTACTACCCATACTCCCGAGGAAGCCGGCAACGAAAAACATGATATTTTCCTTTGTGAAAAAATGAGTTATTTCTGTGGCATGTCATTGGATATGGTGAGAAGCCTAACTGGCATAGAAGGCGATGAATTCAATCATTCTTTAGCTGCACTTCGTTTTGCGCGTTTAGCCAATGGGGTTAGTCAGTTGCACGGAGAAGTCAGCCGTCAGATGTGGAAAAAATACGATGGTATTTGCGAAATAAAGGCCATTACCAATGCACAGAACTGGCAGTATTGGGCCGATAAGCAGCTTTACTATTTTATGGAACAACAGGATGATGAAAGATTTGATGACAGAAAAAAATTCTTAAAGAAAAGAGCCTTTGATATTGTAGCTGACCAAACAGGTAAGCTGATGAATAAAGATGTTTTCACTATTGTATGGGCTCGTCGTTTCGCAGGTTATAAAAGAGCTGAATTGATTACGCGGGATGAAAAAAGATTTGAAGCCCTTTTAAATAATAAACGTTACCCTGTACAAATTATTTGGGCAGGTAAGCCTTATCCTGTAGATCATCCAGCAATAAGCGATTTTAATAACTTGGTTTACCTAAGTAAGAAATATGACAATGTAGCTGTTTGCACTGGATATGAACTAGGACTTAGTAAAAGATTAAAACAAGCCAGTGATCTTTGGCTCAATAATCCACGTGTGCCACGCGAGGCCAGTGGAACCAGTGGAATGACTGCAGCCATGAACGGAAGCGTGAATTGTAGTACTAATGATGGTTGGATTTGCGAATTCATTCATCATGGCAACAATGGCTTTGTTGTACCTCCCATTGATTACAGTGCAGTATCCGTTCACGAACAAGATGATTATGATTTGAATGAATTATATGAAATTCTAGAGAATCAGGTATTGCCCATGTATTATGAAAATTATGAGACCTGGCGTCAAATAATGAAAAATGGCATGCGTGATGTTCGCTTTCAATTTGATAGCAATCGCATGGCCAAAGAATATTACGAAATTTTATACGCTTAATATTATTCAGCAACAGGGTAGCGGTATCCCTTCCTATTGCGCTAATCCTTTTAAAAAAATAAAGCCTTCCATTTGGAAGGCTTTATTTTTTTAATTAAACATTTCTCTTACTTTATCGAAAAAGGATTTGTCATTCTTTTCAGGCTTGGGTGCAAAATTGACGCTCTGCTGCATTTTTTCCAATTGGGCCTTTTCTTCTGCAGATACATTTTGGGGTGTCCAAACATTCACTTGAATTAATTGATCCCCCTTTTCATAACTGTTCACACTGGGGAAACCCTTTCCTTTCAAACGAAATATTTTGCCACTTTGTGTTCCAGGGGGGATTTTTATTTTAGCGCGACCATCAATTGTTGGCACTTCTACCTGCATTCCAAATACAGCATCTGGAAAATTAATATGTAAATCAAATGCTACATTCAAACCGTCTCTGTGCAATTGAGCATGTTGTTCTTCTTCAATTAATACAATCAGGTCCCCATTAGAACCCCCTCGCTCACCAGCATTCCCTTTTCCTGTAACACTTAATTGCATTCCTTCTTGCACTCCAGCCGGAATATCAATGCTAACCGTTTCTTCGCCATATACTCTTCCTTCTCCTTTACAAGCACCACATTTGCTAGTAACGGTAGAACCTTCTCCATTACAAGTGGGACAAGTAGTTACTGTTTGCATTTGACCAAGGAAGGTATTTTGAACCCTTCTTACCTGACCACTACCACCACAACTACCACATGTAGAAATGCTGTTTTTGTCCTTGGCACCACTTCCACTGCAGGTAGTACAACCTACATATTTTTTAACTTTTATAGTTTTGCTGGCTCCTTTGGCAATTTCTTCAAAGTTTAATTTGAGTTTGACTCTTAGGTTACTGCCCCTAGTGCCACGTCCACGGCTAGACGAAGTTCGGCTTGAACCACCACCGAAGAAACTTCCAAAAGGACTGTCACTTCCGAAAATATCACCAAACTGACTGAAAATATCATCCATATTCATGCCACCAGGATGGCTACTACTTCTGCCACCTTGCGAAAAAGCTTGGTGACCGAAACGATCATACTGGGCTCTCTTATCTGCATCACTTAAAACCTCATAGGCTTCTGCCGCTTCTTTAAATTTTTCCTCAGCAGCTTTGTCACCAGGATTCCTATCGGGATGGTATTGCATCGCCACTTTACGGTATGCTTTTTTTATCTCATCCTGAGAGGAGGATTTGGATACGCCTAGTATTTCATAAAAATCTTTCTTCATTAACTGGAATATTTGCGCTTATATATTCAAAACTATTTACTCTGCTTTTTATTTTATTTGCCAACCACCACTTTTGCGAATCGAATAATTTTATCATTCAAATAATAACCCTTCTCTACTTCATCTACTACTTTATCTTTCAAATCTTCGGTTGGGGCAGGAATTTCAGTGATGGCTTCATGTTTCTCAACATCAAATATTTCGTTGATGCTTTCCATTGGTTTTACTCCTTTGGCAACAAGGGTACTACGCAATTTCGCAAATACCAATAATACCCCTTCTTTAATGGCAGCAGCCTCTTCACTGTTTTGAATCTGCTTCTCTGCTCGATCACAATCATCTAAAACAGTCAATAAAGATACCAAGACATCTTTACCAGCAGTTTGAATTAAATCCAACCTTTCTTTGGCACTTCTACGCCTGAAATTATCAAATTCGGCAAATAAGCGGAGGTATTTATCCTTCTGCTCCTCTAGC